>Ga0335069_10003545_pt1 | contig 23472 bp, 18 predicted proteins | sample Lox_Sample_11_FD_206714 | JGI IMG/M metagenome (GOLD analysis project Ga0335069, IMG submission 206714) | Soil microbial communities from Loxahatchee National Wildlife Refuge, Florida, United States - Lox_Sample_1.1 | ecosystem: Environmental > Terrestrial > Soil > Wetlands | place: USA... | reverse complement strand
GAGTGCGATCTGGGGCCTCTATCTCGTCACCTCGGCCGACATGGTCGGCCCGGCCTGGTTCCAGCCGCTCTACCTCATGCTGCGGGCGATCGCGCCGGTGGCGCTCGTTCACCTGGCGCTCAGCTTTCCGGTTCAACGCCGCGTCCTCCGGCGCCACCGCTGGCTCCTGCCGGCCCTCTACCTGTGCGGCGCGGCGATGGGGCTGGCGGACAACCTGGCGTTCGAGCGGTCGTTCACCGCCTTCATCGCGCTCGGCCGGGTGCACGCCGCGGCGATGATCGTCGGCGGCGCGGTGCTGATCGGCCTGCTCGTCCTCAGCTTGCTCTTCCCGCCGTCTGCCGCCGCCCGCCAGCGCACGAAGATCGCGGCCGGCGGCGGTCTGATCGCCTTCGTCTCGCCGGTGGCCGGCTACTTCCTCTCCTCGGTCCTCGGCGTGAGCATTCCGTTCAACTACCTCGCGATCCCGCTGGCGGTGTTTCCGGTCGCGATCGGCTGGGCGATCGTCAAGGACGATCTCTTCGAGGTCGACGCGATCATTCGGCGCGCCGTCGCCTGGGCGATCCTCACCGGTGTCATCGCCGCCGTCTACCTGCTCGGCGTCGGCCTCCTGGAGGTGTGGTTCGCCGGGCGCACCAGCCGCATCGCGCAGCTCTTCTTCTTGCTCCTCCTGGTCGCGGTGCTCAACCCGGTGCACAACCAGGTGCAGCGCGCGATCGACTACCTGTTCGCGCGCGGGACGTACGACTATCGCAAGATCGTCGACGAGGCGAGCCAGGCCCTGGCGACGCTGCTCGACCTCGAGACGGTGGTGGAGCGCATCCTCGCCGCCATCACCGAGACCATCCACGTCGAGTTCGGCGCCGTGTGGCTGCGCGGCGAAGGCGGCAGCTACCGTCTGCAGTCGGTCGTCGGCGACGCGGCGGCGCTGCCCAAGAAGCTGGAGGCGGACAGCACGCTGATCAAGCGTCTGACGCGGCGGCCGCAGCACTTTCTCGCCGAGGAAGCGCTGTTCGGGCGCGACGGGCACCCGTCCGAGGAGCTGGCCCGGCTCGGCACCCATCTGCTGGTGCCGATGGCGTTCGAGCGCCGGGTGGTCGGCTTGATCGCGCTCGGCGCCAAGCAGTCCGGCCGCTTCTTCTCCGGCGAGGACCTGGCGCTGCTGCGCACGCTCGCCAACCAGGGCGCCGTGGCGGTGCAGAACGCGCGCTCCTACCACACCCTGAAGCGGGTCAACCAGGAGCTGCGCGATGCGCAGTCGCGCCTGATCGAAGCCGAGCGTTTCGCCGCCATCGGCGAGCTGTCGGCGCTGGTCGCGCACGGCATCCGCAACCCGCTCGCCGGCATCAAGGCGGCGGCGCAGTACGCCGAGCTCGACCTGCCGGGCGAGGACCCGCTGCGCGAGAACATCGCCGACATCATCACCGAGGTCGACAAGCTGGAGGGGCGGATCAAGGCGCTGCTCGACTTCGCTCGTCCGTTCGAGCCCCATCCGGCGCCGTGCGACGTGCGCCAGATGATCCACGAAGCGCTGGCGTCGCTGCGCACCCAGATCGCCGCCCAGGGCATCACGGTCGCGACCGAAATCGAGCCGCCGCTGCCGCGCGCGCAACTCGACTATGCGCAGATCGAGCAGGTCCTGCTGGCGCTGATCTCGAACGCGATCGAAGCCATGCCGCGCGGCGGCCGCCTCGAGGTGAGCGCCGCGCGCACGGCGGACGGCCAGCACCTGCGCATCGACGTCGCCGACAGCGGTCCGGGGATCCATCCGGAACAGATCCCGCACCTGTTCGACCTCTTCGTCACCGGCAAGCCGAACGGGACCGGCCTCGGGCTCGCCTTTGCCAAGCGGATCGTCGAGCTGCACGGCGGCCGCATCACCGCCGAGAGCCAGCTCGCGCTCGGCAGCCGCTTCACCATCGAGCTGCCGATCGCCGCCGCGGCGGCGCGCGACGAGCTGGTCGCGCCGCGGCGCGCCCGCAGCGGGTGAGCGCGGTCGGGGGGCGCGTGTCAGACGGTGCGATGCAGCCGCTGCGGGCGCGCGCCGCCGCCGCCGCGCGCGCCCTGGCCGAGGGTCGCATCGCCTTCGAGGAGTTCGAGCGCGAGTTCGGGGAGGTCGATGATCCGCGCATCGCCGAGCTCGTCGAGCTCATCGAGCGCGAGCCCGAGGTGGGCGGCTTCTTCGGCGTGAGCCGGCCCGTCTACCGCGCCTATCGCGCGCGCGTCGAGCGCCTCATCGCCGCGCTCGAAGCCGAGCCGTGAGCGCCCTGACCCCGGCGCCGCGCGCGCCGCTGCCCGAGCGAATCGAGACCCCGCGCCTGCAGCTGCGCTGCGGCACACCGGCGGACGCGGCCGGGCTCAAGCACGCCATCGACTCGAGCCTCGCCGAGCTGCAAGCCTGGATGCCGTGGGCGATGGCGGAGCCGTCGCCGCTCGCCGTCGTGACCGAACGACTGGAGCGCTTCCGCAGCGACTTCCTGGCCGGCCGCGAGTGGCACTACCTGATCGTCGACCGCGCCGAGACGTCGCTCGACGGCGTGGTCGGATTGCACCCGCGAAGAGGACCCGACGCGGTCGAGATCGGCTACTGGATCCGTACCGCGGCGACGCGCCGCGGGTACGCCAGCGAGGCGGTGGCGACGCTCACCGCCGTGGCCTTCGAGTTTCTGGTCATCGAACGGATCGAGATCCGATGCGACCCGCGCAATCTGCGCAGTGCCGCGATCCCTCGCCGGCTCGGCTATCGCCACACCGCGACCCTGGCCGCCGACGCGCGCACGCCGACCGGCGAGCCGCGCGACACGATGGTGTGGACCCAGTCGCTCGCCGAGCACCGCTCCCGTGACCGGCACCACTCCCGCGCTCCGCTCCGCAGCCCATCGGCGCGGGAGCGCTGATGCGCGCCGACGCCCGGAGGCGCCGGCGGTCGCATCGCACGGCGCATCCAGGCGGTTCGACGCCGGCTAGTTCCTCCCGATGGTGCGACTATCCGCCGCATTCCGGCGCCGAATCTGGACAGGTATGCAGGGGAGAGTAGAAGAATGATCTTCCATCCGTCCCACGGCGTCGGTCGACGACGGAGGACCGCTCGGATGCTGTCAGTGGTGCTCGCCGGGGTGATCACCCTCGGGTCCTGTGAGCGCGCACCGGAGGAGATCGGAGGGTTCCCGGTCGCCACCAACGCCAACTGTCTCACCGACATCACCCTACTGGACCAGAACGGCCGCGACGTGTCGCTGGCGTCGCTCAAGGGCCGGCCGCTGCTCTTCGATTTCATATACACGCGATGTCCCGGACCCTGCGTGACGTTGACCGCGCAGATGAAAGCCGTTGCCCGTCGACTCGGCGGAAACCTGGGGACCACGGTGGGATTCGTGTCGATCAGTGTGGACCCGGAACACGATCGACCACCACAGCTGCTCAGCTTCGCCAAGGAGCGCGGGGCGGACCTCGCCGGATGGCAGTTTCTGACCGGGACGCCGGAGCAGATCGATCAGGTGATGGCCTGTTTCATGCTGCGGCGACAAGGGGCACCCAACGGGGACATCGATCACGTTCTCGAGTTCTTTCTGGTCGGATCGGACGGACGGCCGTTGCTCCAGTACCTGGCCGCGCGCGCCGATCCGGACCGCATCGCCGGCGACCTGGAGAAGGCCGCGGCCGGGAAGCAGGTTCTCGGCCGGGTGGGCGCGGCGCGCGAGCGCCGCGGCATGAGGCCGACATCGCCGTGGGCAACCCTTGTCGCGGCGGCGGCGTGCCTGTGCATCGGAGCGGTCCTCGCCGTGCAGGGGCCGCTGTCGCGGCCTCCCGCGCCGGCGCTGACGATCGACGCGGTCGCCCATCAATGGTGGTGGGAGTTCGAGTATCCGACGCTCGGCATCACGACCTACGACGAGCTGCACGTGCCCGGCGACAGCGTGGTGCGCTTCCGGATGGCCTCGGCGGATGTCATTCATACCTTCTGGATGCCCGGGGTGGACCAAGCCGTGATCCTCGTGCCGGGACGCTGGCGTGAGCTTGATGTCGGGGTGGGCGCACCGGGCGAGTGGTATGGGACCTGCGACGCCACCTGCGGATGCGGAACGGCCTGCATGCGGTTTCGCATCGTGGCGAGCGCCCGGGACGACTTCAGCCGATGGGTCGCCGAGCAGGTTCTGCTTTCCGATCCCCCGCAGCGACCGCCCCAGAAGGCCGCTCCAAACTGCGCGCTCGCGAGGTGAGGGCGCCTGACCTGCGCGTGACGCACCGGACGTTGTAGATGCCGCGTGCGAGGCGCGGCTCGATCGTGATTTGGAGCACATCACCAGACGGTTGCCAGATCGCGCTTCGCCGAGCGTTCAGAGATCGAACTAGCTGCGGCGGGTGTAGCGTATGGCCCGGCCCTTGGGCTCGGACTCTACGTCGCGGAGGATGCGACCCACAACGCGCCGCGAGGGCGGTGCAGAAGCTAGGGGCAGCCGTCGAGCGCGCGGCTCACGGCGCGCAGGATCTCGTTGATCCCGACTGCGCCGTCGCCATTCGGGTCGCCCGCGACGCATGCCGCGAGGGGCGCCGCGCCGAGACCGACGTCAAGCGTGGTAACCAGTTCGTTCACATCGACCTGCCCGTCGAGGTTGCAGTCGCCGGGGCAGGCCACCGATCTGAACGGGTCGGAATGATGCGGATCGCTGAGGAACTCCTGGTCGGTCAGGCTGTTCAGGAAAGCGATGAGGTCCGCCTCGTCGCTGCCGCTCAGGACGAAGCCGCGCACGAACGCGCCCTTGGTGGGGCTGTCGCTGCCCACCCCCGCGTACGGCCCGTCGCTGATCGTGCGACCGCCCGCCGCGTAGTGCTGGACGACGTCCTCGAGCGTGGCCAGCGTGCCGTCGTGCATGTACGGCGCCGTGACCGCAACGTTGCGCAGCGTGGGCGCCTTGAAGCGTCCCATGTCCTGGGGATTGTGCGAGATGTCGTAGACCCCCGTGTTCGGCGGCGGGTAGCAGCCCATGTCCTGCGGACCGCTGCCGTCGCAATGGCAGCCGAGCGGCTGCGCCGCCGTCTGCAACATGCACAGCTGCGCGTTCGGCGGCGGGGTGCACCACGGCAGGTCGAGAGCCGGCAGTCCGAAGTCCGAGCAGCGGACGTTGTAGAGCGCGGTATTGTGAAAGGCCACCTGGGCGAGCTGGCCCGACTGATTGACGGAGGTGGTGAGATTGAAGCCGGAATGACAATGGAAGCACTCGTGCTTCTCGTCGAAGAACAGGATCTCGCCGTGCTTGGCGGATGCGGAGATCGCGTTGTCGTCCGCGCCGAAGACGAACTGATCGTAGGCCGAGTGGCCGGAGATCAGGGTGCGCTCGAACGAGCCGATGGCGCGGGTGATCGACGACACACTGATCGGGCTGTCGGTGCGGGGGTAAGCCTCGGCGAACATGCGCCGGTAGCGCGCGTCGTCCCCCAGCCGGGCCAGCAGCTCGTCTTGCTGGCCGGCCAGTCCGAGCTCGACCGGCGTCTCGCCGAACATCGGCACCAGCATCTGATCTTCGAGCGTCAGCAGCGTCGGATTGGCCCAGGTCAGCGTCGCCGCGTAGGCGACGTTCGCCAGGCTCATCGCCCCGCGCGGGTGCATCTGGCCCGTCGAGCCGATGCTCTGAGGCAGACCGTCCGTGAACGCCTTGTCCTGTTGGTGGCAGCTGGCACAGGCGTAGGCCTGGTTGCCCGAAAGACGCGTGTCGTAGAAGAGGAAGCGCCCGAGCTCGATCTTCTCCTCGCTCGGCGGATTGTCCGCGGGGACATCTGGGCATGGAAATCCCTCGGGGAGTTCGAGCCGGCATTGGGCGACCGGGGTTGGACAGGGGGATGGATCGCCGGCGGCCTCCGCGGCACAGGAGCAGCCTCTAGCAGTCACGAAGTCGCACGGGGTGTCCGCACGCGCGCGGCCCGGCACGTGGACGCCGGCCAACGCGGCGGCTAGCGCGCCCGCGAAGAGGGCGCGGGCGAAGGACCGCAGGGCGGCCGTTGCTCTACGCAGCTGGGCGGGCGCGGTGCACACGGTCGGTGGTTTCGACGATCGATTGGCCGCCGCGCCACTGCCTGAGAGATGCAGTCCCGTCAGGGCTGCGCGCCGAGGGCGATCCACTCCCGGATGACCTGGATCTCGCCGTCGTCGAGCGGTGCCCCGGTCAGCGGCATGCGGCTTCCCTGGTCGGGCGGCGGGCCCTCGAGCTTCACCACCAGGAAGCTGTTCTCCGGATGCCCCGGATCGACTCGGAGCAGGCCCGCATCGCGCGCGGTCTCGACATCGGGCGGCACCCCGACGAGCTGGCCGTAGGCCTGCGCCGCGCTCAGATCGAGGTTCCCCGCGTGCGTCGCGGTATCGTGACAGGTGGGTATCGCGCACCTGGGCGAAAAAATCGCGGCCTGAATCGCGACGAGCGTCGACGCGAGCGTCGGCGTCGGGGTGGGACCCACGACGCAGCCTTTCAGCGCGGCTTCGACCGCGGCGACGAGCTCCGCGATGCTGATGGCCCCGTCCCCGTCGATGTCCAAGGCGCGGCACACCGGTCCACTGCCCAGCGCCGCGGCGACGCCGCGCACGAGCTCGTCGACGCTGACCACGCCGTCGCCGTTGCAGTCGCCGGGACACGGCAGCGGGGTCGACGTCGGCGTTGCGCTGGGGGTCGCCGTCGCCGTGCCGTCGACCATCGTCGGCGTCGGCGTCGGTTGGTTGGTGAGCACGACCGAGAACACCTGCGATTCCCCGTAGAGCGATGAATCGGTGGTGAGCAAGAAGGACAGCGGATAGTCGCCCGGAGGGTCTCCGTCGGGGAGGACGATCTGCCAGGATGGGTGGATGTGAAGGGTGGGCGCCACACCAAGCAACGCCGATTCGCCCCCGGTATCGAGCGGTACGCCATTGACGTGCAGGCTGGCGGCGGGGTCGATGGCGACGATCTGAATACTGACGGAGGTGCCGTCGACGAGCGGGAAGTAGCCGTCCGCGGGGACATCGGCCGTGGTGATGAAGCCGTTGTCGATCGTACTGTAGAGACACTGGCCCCCGGCGCAAAAGCTCTTGAACGTCTGGATCTTCTTGTGCGCGAAGTCCCAATAGACAGTGAGCGCACCGCCGCCCGGCTCCGTCGACCAGATCTCCATGCACTCGGTGCCGACGCACGCCATGCTCGTGCCACGCGCCAGGACCGCCAGCGCCGCGAGCGCACCGAGCCCCCGCCGCCAACGGGCGCGGCACAGCTGCAGCGCCGCCTCGATCATGCGCGTTCCGCTCCTCGGCGACGCGCGCGGCGTCCGGATGCCCCGCGCGAGGGAACGAGCCGACTCATTCGTCATATGCGTCGGGCGCCCCGCCGCAGCCATCGAGGATGGCACCGATGGCCCGGACCAGCTCGGCGATTTCGACCACCCCGTCGTGATCGCCGTCGGCGGGCGGGCACACGTCGACGGACCGCTCGTCGAGGGCGATGGCGACGCCCACGACCAATTCGGCGACGGTCACCGTTCCGTCGCCGTTGCAGTCGCCTGGGCACAGCGCGCGAAAGGTCGGCGTCGAAGTGGACGGGGGCGGTGCCGTGGCCGTAGTGGAGGCGGTCGCGACGGGGGTGGAGGTATCGGTGGGGGCTGCGGTCGGGCTGGCCGAGGGAGTCTCGCTCGCCGCAGTCGTCGGGATGGGTGACGGCGACGGCGTGACCGTGCTCACCTCTTTTGGTGTCGCGGTCGGCGTGTCGGTCGACTGGGGGAGGTTCGTGATCACCAGGGCGTAGACCGCCGACGCGGTGTAGAGCGGGGACGTGGTGGTGAGCTTGAAGGACACCGCGTAATCGCCCTCGACCCCGTCCGGCAGCAGCAGCTCCCACTGGGGGTGGAAATGATCGCCGGGCACGGTGGTGGTGGTGGCGACGAAAGCCGACTGGCCCGCGGCCTTGAGCGTCGTCGCGCCGACCATCACCTCGGCGCCGGGATCGATCGACACGATTTGCAGGCTGAAGGGCGTGCCGACCTGCAGCGCATACAGTGGTGCCTGGTCGGCCTGCAGCCACTCGATGCCGGGGAACAGACTCGAGGACAGCGTCGTTCCGCCAAGACTGACGTCCGGCGTCACCACCACCTTGTCGGCGAACTCGTAGCTGAGCGCCAACGCGCCCGATTGGCTCGCCGTCGAACCCAGCATCATCTCGGCGCCATGGGCGTGCGCGGAGCGCGCCCACAGCGCCATGCCCAACACGACCACGCACGCCAACCGCCACCGCGTTGCGGCGCGCGGCAAGGGCCCGTCGCTGCTGGGTTGGCGCACGCGGCACCGGCGCGCCCCGACACTCGAACCGTTCAACACAGCCCTCCCGAGGATCGTCTGCTTACGCCAGCGGCGGGCACGCTGGGATGCGGCCAATTGTCGCACTCGACTTGGGGGGCGGCCGTATCGCGTCCGCACCGCCACGTCGCGGCCGACGCCCGCCGCGCTTGCAACGTAGCGGCGGCTGGAGCTATGCGTCGCCGCACAGAGCGACTCGGGTGGGAGCCGATGATCACGCGCAGGGACCTGATGGTCGCGGGCACCACGGCGGTCACCATGCGCGCCGCGCGCGCCGTCGCCGCCGTGGCGCCGGACGACCCACGGCGGACGCTCGCGCAGGCGGCCGGCACCTGCGTACGCGACGGCGAGGCGTGCCTGGAGCACTGCCTGCAACTGCTGGCGACCGGCGATACCTCGCTGGGAGAGTGCGCCCAGATGGTGAACCAGATGTTGGCCGTCTGCCGCGCAGTCGGGCCGATCGTCGACGCCAACGGGAAGTATGTGCGTCCGCTGGCGCAGCTGTGCGGCGACGTGTGCGCCGACTGCGAGCGCGCCTGCCGCAAGCACAGCCAGCAGCACGAGATCTGCCGGGCCTGCGCCGATGCCTGCGCGGCGACCGCGGCCGCGGCCAAGGTTTGGGCGGCCTGAGCTGCGGTTACTCCCCGCCGCCAGCCGCGAGCGGGGTGGGAACGACCGCGTCGACGGAGACCTGCACCTCGTCGGCGACTTGAAAGATGCCGCCGCGCGCGGAGCCGACACCAAAGTCACTGCGCCGAAGGGTCACCGTCCCCGCGATCCGCCGCGCATCGCGGTCGAGAATGGAGAAGCGCATCGGCAGCGTCCCCACGTGCCCGTGCAGATCGAGCTCGACGGACGCGCTGAAGCTGGTCGCCGTCTCGATGCGAACGTCTCGCACTCTCGCCACCGCCGTGCAATAGTGGGCGACGTCGAGGAAGCTCTCGCTCCGAAGATGTCGGTCGCGGGTGACGTTCGCCGTATCGAGGCTGGCCACGTCGACCTCCACCTCGACCTCGCTGCGCTCGGGATGGGCGTCGTCGATCGCCGCCCGGGTGATGCGCCAGTCGCGAAACTCTCCGTCGACGTCACCCAGCGACACGTGACCGCGAAAGCGGAGGTGCCCGGGCGACGTCTGGTCCGCCGGGGACGCGAGCGCGACCCCGGCGGCGAGCGCGATCACCACCGCGATGACCTTCAGGCGAGCCACCGCGTGGGAGGACAGCGGCATGGCCCATCCGTACCGGGCCGCGACAGCTGCGCCGACGCGGCGAGTTGTCGCACGACCGCCGCGTGCGCGGCGGCTCACATCCGCGGCGGTCGCTTTTGCAGCTTGCGCTGCAACGAGCGGCGATGCATGCCCAGCCGCCGCGCCGCCTCCGAGACGTTCCCGCCGCAATCCGCCAGGACGCGATTGATGTGCTCCCACTCGGCGCGTGCGAGCGTCGGCGTCTGGTGCCCGGGCACTCGGTCGGGTGTCGGGCCGTCGCGGTGGAATGCGGCCAGGATGTCGTGCACGTCGGCCGGCTTGGGCAGATAGTGAATGGCACCGAGCCGCATCGCCTCGAGCGCCGTCGCGATGCTCCCGTAGCCGGTCAGCACGACGATGCGTATCTCGGGATCGCGGCGGTGGAGGTGGCGGACGAGTTCCAGACCGGAGCCACCCGGCATGCGCAGATCCACGAGCGCCAGCTCCGGGGGCTCGTCGGCCGCGGCGCCGATCGCCTCGTCGTAATCCGCGGCCGTGCGCACGTCGTACGCACGATCGCGGAACGCCCGCGCCAACCGCTCTCGCAGCACGCGGTCGTCGTCGACGATGAGGATGGACGGCACGGGGACATCCCTGGACACGACATCGCCGGCGCTGGACGCCTCCCGCGACATCGGCGCTACGATGACCCGGCGGGTCGCTCGGCCACAATGCGGCCAATTGTCGCACGCACGGACCGCGGCAGGATCAACGCGACGCGCGTGCCGCGGCGAGGCGCCGATTCGATGGCGAGCTGGCCGCCGAGCCGTTCCGCGACCGTGCGGGTCAGAAACAGCCCGAGCCCCATCCCGTGATCCGGCCCTTTGGTGGTGAAGAACGGCTCGCCGACCCGTTCCAGGACGTCCGGGGACATGCCGCCGCCACGGTCGCGAACCTCGACGCGCACGTGCTCGGCGTCGGCGGTCACGCACACGGCGACCGGGTCCGGCGCGGGCGACGCCTCGAGCGCGTTCTTCACGACCGCACGCAGCGCCTGGGCCACCGAGCGCAACGGGGTGTGCATCGTCTCCGCGCGCACGGACTCGGCGATCTCGAGGCGCACCCGCTCTCGTTCGCAAACGCCGCGCAGCGCGGTATCGAGCACCGCGTCGACCGGCACCGTCACCACGGGCTCACCGCTGCTCTCGCCCGCATCGGCCGCCATCTGCAGCAGGATCTCGCGACATCGTTCCACTTGCTCGCGGATCAATCGGGCGTCCGCGGCCGACGACCCGTCACGTCGGACAGCCAGCGCGTCCTCCAGTTCGCGCGCCGCCACGGCGATGGTCGACAGCGGGGTGGCGAGCTGGTGCGCGGCACCCGCGGCGAGCGTGGCCAGCGAGGCGAGGCGCTCGTGCCGCGCCGTGAGGGCACGTGCCGCGGAGAGCTCGGTTTCGCGCACCGCCAGCGCTCGGGTGATCCGCTGGACGAAGTAGACGATGAATCCCGCCGCGACAGCAAACGCGAACCACATCCCTTGCAGGTGCATGCGCAGATATTCGCTGTGCTCGCCGCCGAGGCCGTGGGGACTAGCCGGCACCCCGGCGATGAGAAAGAGGGCCCCGAAACACGTGAGCGAGAAGGCGGACAGCGCCCACCCCCAGCGCGGCGGCAGCACGACGGCCGCGAGCGCGATGTACACGAGGTACAGGAAGCTGAACGGGTTGAGCGGACCGCCGGTCAGGTACAGCAGGGCGGTGAACAGCACGACGTCGAAGGCCATGAGGGTGCCCAGCGCCCAATCGCCGATCGCCGTCGCCCCGCGCAACCAGCGCGCGGCGGCGACGTTGCTCGCGGCCTCGATGGACATCACCGCGAACAAGGCCCCTAGCGGGAGCGCGATGCCGGTCACCAAATCGACCGCCAAGACGATCGCGGCCTGGCCGAGAATGGCCCCCCAGCGGAGCGCCAACAGCCATGAAAAGTCGATCCGGCGGGCGTCCTGTAGAGCGCCCGCCGCATCGGCGGCGCGCGCCTGAGCGGTCATCCTCTCCATCGGGGCCGTTGCGGCCGTTGCCGGCAACAACGGCCCCTTTCTTAGGACACGGACGGTGCGAAGGCCAGGGGGCCCCTCGACGTCAATCCGAGGCAGTGAGGAACAGACAGGGCAGATGATCGGTGACCGTATCGCCCCCCTGTGACGGCCGCACCGCGAGCTCCTCCAGCTCGCTGTGCGCGAGCCCGTAGGTGGCGGCGGTGAGCTCCTGCACGCGGCAGCTCACCAGCCCCAGCTGCTGGGTGATATCGTCGTCACTGAGGGCGCCCGAACCGCTCGCACCGCAGGCCGCCTGCATAGCCGCTTGCGCCTTGGCGCGCGCCGCCTCGATCCGCCCCAGCATAGTGTCGCTGTCGGGACCCGTGCCGCCCGCGTCGGCGCAGGCCTTCTCGGCCGCCGCCTGCAGGCTGGCCAGGTTCGAGGGCGGCGCGGTCAAGGCGAGCCCCGCTTCGTACGCCTGCACCTTGTCCAGACACTTGCCCAGCAGCACCTGCTCCGCCTTGACGAACTTCGCGACCGCCTTGCCAACCTTCGAATAGCACTTGACGTTCGCCTTGTCGTAGCTCGCCGTGTCGTAGTCGGGCGGCGCCAGGGGCCCGTTGGAAATCTTGATCGTGTAGACCGGCGAATCCGCGTACGTGGTCGGGCCGCTCGCGAGCAGCTTGAACGAGATGCGCCCCTCCCCGAACTCGCCTTCGGGGAGGTTGAGCTGGAGCTGGTACTGCGGGTGGGTGTGCGGGAACGGCATCGTGCCGAGCACCGCGGTGTCGCCCACATGGCTCAACACCGTGGTGTCGATCTTCATCGACGTGACACCGTCGTCGACGGCCGTGATCTGGATCGAGACTTGTGTGCCGGTGGCCAAGGCATAGAACGGCGCGGCATCGGCGGCGAGGGGTTCGAAGGCCGGGAAAATTCCGGTGTAGAGACTCACCGGGCCGAAACTCGCACTGAAGCTCACCCTCGACACCGACTCGAACTCGTAGTCCGCCGCCAGCGCCCCCCCGCCGGACGCCGTCGAGGCGAGGGTGATCACGGCATCGCCGTGCGCCCGCGCCAGCGTGGGCACGGCGAGCGTGCACAAGATCAGAACCCCACGAAGTGTCCCCTTCATTGTCAGATCTCCTCCCCGCGGACCGGGTATCCGCTGCCATGATTGGCGTTGAACGATCCCCCCCGAAGGAACGTTTCCTCTCCTTACGTGCAGCCTGGGCCTCCGGGAATGCGGCCAATTGTCGCATCGCAGCGCCGCACGTGGCTGGACCGGTGGTCTGTCAACCGAATGCCGCGCCGCGCCGCCAGCCCGCGGCGGCGGCGCGGCGCAGTTTCGTGCGCCGGATCGGCGCTCGACCGCACGCGGCGCATGCGACTTCTGGCCCTGATCTTGCTCCGCTGACGAGCGTGTCCGACGACGCGTCCCTGGTTGCGACCTACCGCGACGAAACCCAGCATCTGAACGCCGAGCGCCTGCCCCTGGCAGCGGCGCTCTATTTGGGTCTGATCGCCCTCTCGGGCGTCTTCGAATACGTGCTGTACCCCGGGCACCTGCCGGTCTTCCTCTGGATCTATGGCTTCGAGGCGCTGGTGTTCGTCCCGCTGCTGGCCGGCCGGCGCCCGCTGCTGCGGCGCGGCTGGCTGACGCCGGTGAACGTGGCGACGTGGTGCACGGTCGCGCTGCTGATGCAGGTCTATGGAATGGTGACCACGCAGCCGCCCGAGCTCACCGTGCTCGGCGCGATCTGTCTGATGACCGGCGGCTCGCTGCTACTGCCGTGGGGCCTGCGCGGACAGGCGGCGATGTTGGCGACGTCGTTGGCGGCGTTCGCGATCCTGGTGACGGTCCATCCGCCCACCCTGATCCCCGGACCGTTTCTCCTCTTCGCCGCCGCCGCCGCCGGCTCGATCTCGCTGCTCGGCGCCTATTACTTCGACCTGCACCGCTTCGCGATCTTCGTCGAGGCGACACGGCGCGAGGAAGCCGCTTCGGTCAGCCAGAGCCTGGTCGCCATCGCGCGGGAGATCAACGACTCGCTCGACGCCGACGACGTGCTCGACCGCATCGCGAGCGTCACCCGCAGCGCGCTGCACGCCAGCTGGAGCGCCATCCTCCTGCACGATCCGGCGCGCGAGAGCTTCCTGCTCGTGGGCAGCGCGGGACGCACGCCGGATGGCCTCGCCGGGCTGCGCGGCGTCGAGTTCGGTCCCGGCGCGTTCGCGCTCGTCGACCGCATCCTCGCGGCGCACGACCTCGCGCTCACCGACGACGCGGTCGATCCCGCCACCGCCGGCCTGATGCAGCGGTGGGAGGCGCGTTCCCTGCTCGGGGCCACCCTGCGCCGGCGCGACGCCGTGGTCGGCGTCCTGCTGGCCGGCACGCACGGAGTGTCGACACGCTTCTCGGAACGCGGCCGCGAGCTCTTCCGGGGCATCGCCCAGCACGTCGCCATCGCGCTCAACAACGTCTGCCTGGTCGCCGACCTGCGCCGCGCCAACAACCTCAAGTCGGAGTTCCTCTCCACCATGTCGCACGAGCTGCGCACGCCGCTGAACGTCATCATCGGCTATGCCGACTTGATGCGCGACGAGGCGTTCGGACCGGTGGCGGTCGAGCAGCAGGACGTGCTGGGCCGCTTGCGCACCAACGCGCACTCGCTGCTCGAGCTGATCAACGCCACCCTCGAGGTGAACCGCCTCGAGGCGGGGCGGAGCGGCGTGCAGACGCGCGAGGTGGATCTCCGCCAGCTGCTCACCGAGCTGCAGCACGAGACCGCGCCGATCCCGCGCCAGAGCGGCGTGGCCCTGCGCTGGGAGGTGCCGCGCACCAGCGACCTGGTCCGCACCGACCCGGTGAAGTTCAAGATCGTCGTCCGCAACCTGATCGGCAACGCGCTCAAGTTCACCAAGCGCGGCTACGTCGCCGTGCAGGTCAGCTTCGACCTGCGCGGACGCCTGCTCGAGGTGGTGGTGCGCGACAGCGGGCCCGGCATCGACCCGGAACACCTGCCCAAGATCTTCGACATGTTTCACCAGGCGCCGAGTGAGTCGAACCCCGGCGGCGTCGGGCTCGGGCTGTACATCGTCAAGCGCTTCGTCGAGCTGCTCGGCGGGCGGGTCGCGGTCACCAGCGTGCTCGGCGAAGGCTCGGCGTTCCGCGTCTCGCTGCCGGCCGGCATCGCGGCCCAGCCGGTGTCGTTCGAGGAGCACCGCAAGCGCCGCAGCGCGTAGATCGCCTCCGCGTGTGGGCTTTCACCACGGAGGCACGGAGAGATCCAGCGAGGCGAATCGCGATCTCTCTTCCGCATGCGCGTCGGCCAGGCACGGCATAGACGCGGAGCTCGTTCAGGCGATCGGTTCTCTCCGTGTCTCCGCGCCTCCGCGGTGAGGTTCTTTCGTCAGATCGATGGTACGGTGGCGGCATGACTGGGGAGGGGGCGGCGGCGCGGGCCACGCGGGGCGAGGACGCGGAGCCGGCGCTGGCGATCGGGTATCGCCGCATCTGGGAGCTCGCGTGGCCGGTCGCCATCTCGACCTCGACCGTCACGCTGCTGACCCTGGCGAACCTGTTCTGGGTCGGTCACCTCGGGACGGTCGCGCTCGCCGCGGTCTCGGTGTGCGGCAACATCCTCTTCATCGTCTTCGGCATCGCCAGCATCGTCCAGACCGGCGCGCTGGCGATCGTCGCCCGGCGGGTCGGTGAGGGCCAGATGGGGGCGGCGTTTCAGGCCACCCGGCACGCGGTGTGGCTCGGCGGGGCGCTCGGGCTGCTCGTCGCCCTCGCCGGCTACGCGACGGCGCCGGGCGTCATCGGCTTCTTCGGTGCCGGGGCCGACGTCGAAGGCACCGCCATCCCCTACCTCCGCATCATGTACGCGGGACAGATCCCGCTCTATCTCACCATCGCCCTGGGCGCGGCGTATCAGGCGGCGGGCGACACGCGCACGCCGATGCTGGTCAACGTCGCCATGGTGGTCGCCAACGCGCTCGCCGATCCGTTCTTCATCTTCCCGCCCGGCGAGATCCGCGTCGGCGGCGTGGCGCTCGGGTGGCTCGGCTGGGGCGTCAACGGCGGGGCCATCGCCGCGGTGCTGGCGAGCGCCGCCGGGTGCGCCGGGCTCTTCGCGGTTTCGGTGGCGGGCCGGCGGCCGTTCGCGCGGCCGCGCGGGGCGCACGTCGGGCTGGCGCCGGAGCTGCTCTGGCACATGCTGCGGGTCGGCACGCCGGCCAGCGTCGGCATGATCGCCCGCCCGCTGTCGACCTTTCTGCTGCTCAAGGTCATCGCGTCGTTCGGCACCACGGCAATCGCCGCGTTCGGCATCGCCATCCGGTCGTTCGGCGTGAACTGGATCCCCTACTCCGGCATCTACGTCGCGGTGTCGGCGCTGGTCGGCCAGAGCCTGGGGGCGCGCCGCGTCGCCGACGCCGAGCGCGTGGTGCATCGCGGGCTCGTGGTCACCACCGGCCTCGGCGTGCTCTTCTGCGTCCTCTACTACGGCTGGGCGCGCGACATCATGCTGGCTTTCGACCACGAGCCGGCGGTGGTGGACGCGGGGGAGACGTTCCTCAAGCTGATCGCGCTCAGCTTCCTGTTCAGCGGGCCGATGCTCCCGCTGAGCAGCGCCATGAACGGCGCCGGGGACACCAAACCGCCGATGTTCATCGCCTTCCTGGCCAACTGGCTGGTGAAGCTGCCCCTGGCCTACGCCCTGGCGCTGCCCCTCGGCTACGGCATCGACGGGGTCTGGCTGTCGATGTTCGTCTCGATCGTGCTCGAGTCACTCGCCATGTTCGCCTGGTACTGGCGCGGGACCTGGAGGGCCAAGCGCGTGTGATCCCTCGGCTCTCTTCTGGTCAGCACAGCCAAAAAAATCCCGCCGGTGTGTCCGAGAACGGTGACCTTTCGGGCATCAGTACGATAGGACGTCAGTGATGGTAGCCGGGGTCCGGGACATCGCGATGGCGATCGAATCGCTGACGCCGGAAGAGCTGCTCCGGATCCGCGCCTTCGCGATCTGGCGGATGCGAGGCCTGGGACGCCGGAGCCACGGCAAGGACCACGAGGACCTCATGCAGGAAGCCGTGACGCGCACCATCGGCGGCGAGCGGCGCTGGGACGCCACCGGCGTGAGCTTCGCGGCGCACCTGCTCGGCGCGATGCGCAGCATCTCGAACCACTGGGCCGGCGAGGGCGGCGACGACCCCGCGCTGTTCGCCGAGCTCGACGAGCTGGCCGCCGATGGGCGGCTGCGCAATCCGGTCGACCGGATTGCGGCGGACGATCCCGGTCCCGAAGCACAGCTGGCGATCAAGCAGGATCTCGAAGCCGTGGAGCGGCTGTTCGCCGCCGACGCCGCGGCCCTGCGCGTGATCGCGTGCCTGCGCCGCGGCCTGTCGGGGCCCGCGGTCCAGGAGGCCATCGGGTGCTCGAAGACGGAGTACGAGACGATCATGAAGCGGATCCGGCGCCGCCTGCGCGGTGCCGAGCCGAGAGGTGAGAGGCGATGAGCAAGGAACGACGCCGGGATGCCGGCGAGCTGCGCGCCATCATGAACGCGCTGGCCGAATCGGCCGGTGAGGCGACGTACGACCAGCTGGCGCAGGAGATGGCCGACGAGGGCGCCACCGCGACGGCCACCGCCGAGCGGGTGCGGCGGCTGCTCCTCGCAGGCCTCGTCCGACCGGAAGAGCGCGAGCGGTCGGCTCGCGGCAGCGCGGGAACGGTTGCGCGCGAAAGGAGCAGAGAAATGGATGCGATCCGACGCCTGCCGTATGCGGGCGCCATCGACGCGGACGGTCATATCCTCGAGGCGCCGGACCTGTGGGAGCACTACCTGGAGCCGGGCTATCGCGAGCGCGCCATGCGCCTGCGCCGCGACGCGCACGGGCTCGAGTATCTCGAGATCGACGGCCGGCCGTCCAAGGTGGTGCGCGGCGGCATGCTCGGCATGTTGGGCGGCATGGGGAAGCAGCTCACCGACGTGTTGCCCTCGCCCGAGCACACCTATGTCGGCGGCGCGTCGTTCGGCGCCCTGGACGCCGGCGAGCGCCTCCAGCGCCTCTCCCGCGAGGGGCTGGACGCGGCCTTCCTCTACCCCACGCTGGGCGTGCTGTGGGAGGCCGAGTGCACCGATCCGGAGATCGCGCAGGCGTACACCCGCGCCTACAACCGGTGGATCATCGACTTCTGCGCCGGCAGCGGCGGCCGTCTGATTCCGATCGCGCATCTCTCGCTCGGCGATCCGACCGGCGCCGCGCGCGAGCTGGAACGCGCCGTCCGCGCCGGCGCGCGCGGCGGATGGGTGGCGCCCTTCACGATGACCAAGCGCCCGCACGGACACCCCGATCACGACCCGTTGTTCGCCGCCGCGCAGGACCTGGACGTCCCGCTCGCCATCCATCCCACCTTCGAGCCCAAATGGGCGGCGCCCGGGCGCTTCGAAGAGCTGCACGGCGCGAACTTCTTTCTCAACGTCACCGCGGCGGACGCGGTTCGGCACGCGTTCACGAGCCTCTTCCAGTTCGCCACCTTCGATCGCTTCCCGCGGCTGCGCGTCATCCTGCTCGAATCGGGCGCCGGCTGGATCGGCTACTGGCTCGACCGGATGGACGGCTATGCCGCCTCGCTGCTCGGCCGCGCGGTGCCGTTGAAGGATCGCCCGAGCACGTACTTCCGCCGCCAGTGCTTCATCTCGTGCGACCCCGACGAGCGCACCATCCCTGCCCTGATGGAGCTGTACGGCGAAGACCGCTTCTTCTGGGCCTCCGACTTCCCGCACCCCGATCACACCGGCGACTACCTCGAAGAGCTGGGCGAGCTGGCCGCCGCGCTGCCCGAGCCGGCCCGCCGCAACCTACTCGGCGACAACGTCCGGCGCGCCTACGGGATCACGGCCTGACCGCCGGCAGGAAGCACTGTATGGACACCGTGCTGTACGAGAGCGACGGCCCGGTCGCGATCGTCACCATCAACCGCCCCGACGTTCGCAACGCCGTCGATCGACCCACCGCCGAGGCGCTGGCGGCCGCGTTCCGCCGCTTCGACGCCGACGACAGCCTGAGCGCGGCCGTGCTGACCGGCGCCGACAACACGTTCTGTGCCGGGGCGGACCTGAAGGGCATCGTCGAAGGACGCGGCAACCGGGTCGCCGAAGACGGCGACGCGCCGCTCGGCCTCGCCCGCCTGCTGCTCTCCAAGCCGACCATTGCGGCGGTCGAGGGCCACGCCGTCGCGGGCGGCCTCGAGCTGGCGTTGTGGTGCGATCTGCGCGTCGCGGCCGAGAGCGCCAGGTTCGGCGTCTTCTGCCGCCGATGGGGCGTGCCGCTCATGGACGGCGGCACCGTTCGCCTGCCGCGCCTGATCGGCCAGAGCCACGCGCTCGACATGGTCCTCACCGGCCGTGCGGTCGGCGGCGCCGAGGCGCTGCGCATGGGCCTCGCCAACCGCGTCGTGCCCACCGGCACGGCGCGCGACGCCGCCGTCGCGCTCGCGAAGGACCTGGCCAAGTTCCCGCAGACGTGCCTGCGCAGCGACCGGCTGGCGGTCTACGAGCAGTGGCACCTCGGGCTGCCGGAAGCGCTCACCTCCGAATACCACCGCGGCATGCAGGTCGTCGCGTCGGGAGCGCTGGCCAGCGGGCTAGAGAACTTCACGCAGACCGTGGGCCGCAGCGGCTCTCTGCGGCACGCCGTCCTCGGCACCCCGATGCTGCCGCCGTTCCCGCCCGGAACGGAAACGGCGACCTTCGGCATGGGGCGCTTCTGGAGTGCCGAGCGCGCGTTCTGGCAGGTGCCCGGTGTGTACACGACGGCCGTGGGGTATGCCGGCGGGCGCACGCCGAACCCCACCGCCGAGGAGGTGGGCGCGGGACGCAGCGGCCACGCCCAGGTGGTGCGCGTGGTGTTCGACCCGCGCAAGACCAGCTTCGCCGCGTTGCTGCGTATCTTCTGGGAGGGCCACGACCCCACCGCCGCCCAGGGGGGCGATACGAGCAGCCCGCATCGCTCGATCATCTATTGCGCGTCGGAGCCGCAGCGGCGCGCCGCGAGCGCGTCGCGCGATCTCTACCAGCGCGCGCTCTCGGCGGCCGGGCTGGGCGCGATCACCACCTTGATCGCCGACTGCCCCGAGTTCTTCTACGCGGAGGATGCCCAGCAGCAGTACCTGGCGCAGGACTCCGGCCGCTACAGCGCGCTGCGCGGCACCGGGGTCAGCTACCCGACGGCCCCGCCGTGATCAGCTTGGCGACCCGGCGGCCGAGCTGCACCGCGAAGTTGGTGCCGCGGTCCCACGGGTAGACCTGGCTCATGCTGGCGAGCCACAGGCCCGCCAGTGGGGTCTGGATCGCCGGGATGTGCTGCGAGTGGTTGAGCAGCGGAACCGGCTGCGCGTACTCGGTCCGCCAGAGCCACGTCTGCTTGATCCAGCTCCGATCGAACGACGGGTTGAAGCGGCCGAGCGCCGGCAGGAAGCGCTCCAGCAGCGCGTCCTTCGAGAGCTGGAAGTATTCGTGGTCGGGCTCCAGGTAGTCGCCGCAGTAGACCAGATGATCGCCGCCGTAGTGCTCGCGCGGCAGGAAGTTCGTGTGCTCGACCAGCGCGAGGAACGGGAAGCCGGCCTCCTTGGGCAGGTTGAACCAGTAGTAGTCGGTGAGGCGCTGCCGCAGGGCGAGCACCATCACCACGGCCCCGAGGCTCTTCAGGCTGGTGAGCTGCGTGCGGTAGGCGTCGGGGAGCTGCGGCGCGATGCGCGCCAGGAGGCGCGGCGCGGTCGTGGCGACGCAATGATCGAAGGCGGCCGGGCCGCTCGCGGTGGTCAAGGTCAGGCCGCCGCCCGGGGCGCTGGCGATGGCGGTGACGGGGCTGTTCAGCAGCACCGTGCCGCCCTGGCGGCGGACGCGGTCGGCGAGCAGATCGAGAAACGCCTGGAAGCCGCCCTGGAAGGTGCCGAGGCGCGGCGTGCGCGACTTGATGCGGGCCCACAACCAGGCGAGGTTGATGTCGCGGTAGTAGCGCTCGCCGAACTTGCCGACCAGGAGCGGGCGGAAGATGAGGTCGTAGCCGCGCTGGCCCATCCAGCGCCGCATCCAGGCGTCGGCGGTATGGCGCTCGAGCCGCACGCCGTTGGGCAGCGCTTTGAAGTACGCCCCGACGGCGCCGAAGCGGACGACGTCGAGCCAGGAAAAGCCCGGGAACGACAGCCAGCGCTGCGGTGAATCGAACGGATAGAACTTGCCCTGGTAGTAGACCACCGTGACCGGGCGCGGGAAGACGACCCGGTCGGTGGCGCCGAGCTCGTCGATGAGGCCGAGGATGTCGCGATCGGAGGTGAACCAGTGGTGGTAGTACTTCTCGAGCGTCCACTCCCAGTGATCGGCCTTGAAGCCCGCCGCCAGCCCGCCCACCCGCTCGCCGGCCTCGAAGACGGTGACGGCGTGGCCGGCGCGCGTCAGGTCGTAGGCGGCGGCCAGGCCCGTCGCGCCGGCGCCGATGATCGCGATCTGCATGAGTGCTCCGGAAGGTACGTGACCAGTAACCAGTGACCGGTGACCAGTAACCGGTGACCGATGACCAGCAACCGGTGACCGATGATCGGTGACCAGTATCGGAGTCGGTGGCCGGTTGCCAGCCGGGGCGGCAAGCACGCGAGCGGTGTCGCTGCGGGGCTCGCTGGTGTCGCGGCGCCCCTCCTTGCTAGAGAGTCGCTCCGATGAGGATCCGATGCCGGCCGTGATCGTGTGGTGGCTGCTGCTGGAGGGGCTGGGGCTGCTGGCCCTGCCGCTGACCTTTCCGCTCTTCGGACCGCGCACGGCGCACGGCTACCCGTTTGCCAAGATCGCCGCGCTGCTGCTCCTCACCTACGTCGCCTGGATGCTCGGGTTCGTCATCCCGCTCGGCTCCGCGCTGCGCGTGGCGGTGATCGGCCTCGCGGTGGTGAGCGGCGCGCTGGCGCTGGCGCAGCGCGAGCGGCTGGCGGAGTGGCTGGGCAGCGGCGGCTGGCGCGAGCTGGTCCGCCACGACGGCCTGTGGACGGTGGGCTTTCTCTTCTTCGTCTTCCAGCGCTGGATGGCCCCCGACATCTTCGGCGCCGAGAAGTACATGGACTTCGCCTTCCTGAACTCGCTGATCCGCGCCGACGGCATGCCGCCGCCGGATCCGTGGATGAGCGGCGACATCATCAACTACTACTACTTCGGCTACCTGATGTTCGCGAACCTCATGCGGCTGGCGCCGCTGGCCGTGGTGGTGAGCTACAACCTGTGCGTCGCCACCGTCGGCGGCCTCGCCTTCTCGCAGACCGCCGCCGTCGTGCTCGCGGTCACCCAGCGCTGGGGCTGGGCGCTGCTCGGCGGCAGCTTGTCGACCTTCGTCGGCAACCTCGACGGCTTCCTGCAGTTCCTCGAGAAGGGAACGCTGCGCGGGATGGACTACTGGCGCTCCTCGCGCGTCGTCGCCAAGGGCGACACGATCAACGAGTTCCCCTTCTTCAGCACCATCCACGGCGACCTCCATCCGCACTTCATGGTCCTCCCGGTCAGCATCGTGCTGCTCGGGATCCTGCTCGACGAGCAGCTCTTCCCCTCGCAGGCGGACGCGCAGCCGCAGAACCCGTGGCGGGCGCTCGTCCCCTTCGCCCTGGTGACGTTCGTCTTCGGCGCCATGGTGGCGATCAGCAACTGGGAGCTGCCGATGGGCGTGCTCGTGATCGCGCTGCTCGCCGGCCGCTGGCAGCCGCTGTTCCCGCTCTTCTCGCGCGCCCGCATCCAGCTCGTCCTGCGCCTGGTCGCCATGCTGATCGGCGTCTACGTGCTGTTCATGCCCTTCTACCTCAACTTCGTGCCGCCGCTCGTGCGCCCAGACCCGCGCGAGCTGTGCATCGGATCGGCCTGCTTCGCCATCGCCAAGACGTCGCTGCGCGAGTTCCTCACCGTGTACGGCCTGTTGCTCTTCCCGCCCGTGGTGCTGGTCGGCACACGCGCGTGGGAGCTGATCCCGAGCGGCGGCGGCGAGGGCCGTCACCTCGCCATCGCGGCGGCCGGCCTCGCCATCGTGTTCGCGGCGATCGCCGGCAACGCGGTGCTGCCGCTGCTCGCCGTGCTCCTGATCGGCGCGCTGGCCGTCGCCTATGCCGGGAGCGAGGGCACCGAGCGCGCGCTCTATCTGCTGATCGCCGCCGCCGTCACCGCGCTGCTCGCCTGCGAGGTCGCGTACCTCAAGGACTCGTACGGCGAGAAGCTCTACCGCATGAACACCGTCTTCAAGCTCTACTTCCAGGCCTGGACGATCCTTGCCATCGCCACGCCGTGGGCGTTCGGAACGCTGCTCGCCCTGCGCTGGCGCTGGGCGCCGATGCGGCGCGCGATCGCGGTCGCCGTCGCGCTGCTGTTCGCCGCGTCGGTCTGCTACCCGCTCGGCATCACCCTCGACCGATCCGGCTCGCCCTACAAGACGCTGGACGGGAACGCCTACCTGGCACGCGACCATCCGGACGATTTCGCCGCCCTGCAGTGGCTGCGCCAGAACGTCTCCGAGCCCGCCGTGATCCTCGAGGCCACCGGCGACCCGTACTCCTACTTCGCGCGCTTCTCGAGCAACAGCGGCCTGCCGACCGTGCTCGGCTGGGCCAACCACGAGGGCCTCTGGCGCCAGCACGATCAGACCGTCATGGAGCGGCGCGAGCACGTCCTGCGCATCTACAACGCCAGCACGCTCGCCGAGGTGCAGCCGCTGCTCGATCGCTACAAGGTCCGCTACATCATCGTCGGCGACCTCGAGCGCGAGAAGCACCGCCCCGGCCTCGACAAGTTCGCCGAGCTCGAGCCGGTGTTTCGCAGCGGCGGGACGGTGATCTACCGACGGTAGGACGTTAAGGGGTTACGGGGTTACGGGGTTGGCTGTTAGGGGCTGAAGGCGTGCCGAACCCCTAACCCC
>Ga0335069_10003544_pt1 | contig 23474 bp, 18 predicted proteins | sample Lox_Sample_11_FD_206714 | JGI IMG/M metagenome (GOLD analysis project Ga0335069, IMG submission 206714) | Soil microbial communities from Loxahatchee National Wildlife Refuge, Florida, United States - Lox_Sample_1.1 | ecosystem: Environmental > Terrestrial > Soil > Wetlands | place: USA... | reverse complement strand
TGTAAGCCACCAGCCGGGCCGACCCGTCCGGTTCGAGCAGGGCGATCGTTCCGGGGGCGAACTGGCCGCCGGGGAAGTCGAAGCCCTGGTTGTTAAGGTAGGCGTTCCCCCGTCCGTCCACGACGATGTCATTCCAGGGATGCCCGCGCTCCGCCAGGCCGCTCAGGCCGGCGTGGGTCACCAGCGACCCGTCCGGCTCCTGACGCAGCAACTGCCCGTCGCGCGCCGCGACGATCAGCAGGCGGCCGTCGGGCAGCCAGTCGATGCACATCGGGAACGCCGGGAAGTCAACCCGGGCCATCACCTCCGGCCGGCCCTCGCTGTCGACGGCCACGACCTCCTGCGCGCCCCAGTCGGCCAGCCACAGGCGGTCCTGATGCCAGCGCAGCGACTCGCCAAAGGAAAGGCCGTCGAGCAGAGGCCGGATTTCAGACACGGCAAACTCCCTCCGTAGCCGTACAGTCCCCGAGGACACAGCGCGAGCGATCACGGCCTGAGGGCGAGAGCCGCCCCGCCCGGGACGAGGGGGGGAGGTCGCCCCGGGCGGGTCGGGATCATCGGGCCAGGTCCGCTGGATGTTTCCCCTGGTAACTTGCCATCCCTGCAGCGGTTCCCGGCCCGTTCACCGGCGCCCCCGTGGTCAGGCCGGTGAACCGCGGCTGCCCGCCGGCGGGCAGCTGAGTGGAACCGCCCACCGGTAGGCCGTTGGTTGTCATGTGCCCGCTCGGGCAAGCCATCTCGCCCGATCCGCACATGAGCCACGATATGAAGCAGATGGTCTGCCGTCGAGAGCCAAGATGGACTTGTTTGGCCATACCAAGCTGGTGGTAAACCTGCACGATGGACCTGTTCCTCGACCCGGAAGCCGGGAAACCGCTGACCGCGCAGCTGTACGAGCAGCTCCGCCACTCCATCACCAGGGGCCGCCTGCTGCCCGGCGATCAGCTCGTCCCCAGCCGCCAGCTGGCCGACGAGCTCGGGGTGTCCAGGCACACGGTGACCACCGCGTACAGCCGCCTGGTGGCCGAGGGCTACGCCGAGGGGCGGGCCGGCGGCGGCAGCGTGGTGGCCTCCGCGTCCCCGGCGCCGCCCAAGGAAGCGGGCCCGGCGGCCGCCCTCCGCCCGAGCCCCAGGTTCGCCGGCTGGTCTCCGTACTTCCGGCGGCCCCCGTACGGCTGCCGATTCGACCTCCGGGCCGGCCTGCCGGACCCCGCGCTGTTCCCGGCCGCGCTGTGGCGCCGCCGGGTCGCCGACGCGGTCGTCGCCGAACACGCGCTGTACGGCGACCCGGCCGGGAAGATCAGGCTCCGGCGGGCCATCGCCGCCTGGATCGCCCGGTCGCGATCGGTGGCGGCCACGGAAGACACGATCGTGATCACCTGCGGTGCCCAGCATGCCATCGACCTGGTCACCCGGATCCTGCTCGAGCCCGGCGACTGCGTCGCCGTCGAGGACCCCGGGTACGTGCCGGCGGTGCGCCTGTTCGAAGCCCTCGGCGCGCGAGTCGCTGCCGTGCCCGTCGATGACCAGGGCCTGGTGGTGGACCTGCTGCCGCCCTCGGCGCGCATCGTCTACGTCACGCCCTCGCATCAGTATCCCCTGGGCATGACGATGTCGATGGCGCGGCGCAGGGCGCTGCTGCGCTGGGCCGAGCGCCACGACGCCGCGGTCATCGAAGACGATTACGACACCGAATTCCGCTACGTCGACCGGCCGCTGGAACCCCTCCAGACCCTCGATGCGGCCGGCCGGGTGGTGTACGTGGGCTCATTCTCCAAGACGTTCTCCCCGTCGGTCCGCCTCGGGTTCGCCGTGGTGCCGCAGCCGCTGGCCGAGCCGATCGCCGCGCTGAGGCAGCTCATCGACTGGCATCCGCCGATCACGATGCAGACCGCCCTGGCCGATTTCATCGAAGATGGCCTGCTCGACAAGCACATCCGGCGGAGCAGGCGCGTCTATGCCGAGCGCCACCACATCCTCACCGAGGCGCTTTCCGGGCCGCTGGCCGGCCACCTTAGCGCCCGCTCCCCCAACGCCGGACTGCACGTCACAGCGGTGCTGCGGGAAGGGCTCCGCGAGAATGACGTGCTGCACGCCGCGGCCAGGCACGGCATCGTCACATCCGGCCTGTCCGACTGTTTCTACACGGCTCCCCCGCAGTCAGGCCTCCTGATCGGATTTGGCGCAGTCAGCATCACCGGCCTGCCGGTGGCCCTGCGCATACTGGGCCGCATCCTCGCCTCGTGAGCCCCTCCGATGCGCGATCATGTCCTAATGAGCCAGGAAGTCCCGGCTGGGCCGACAGTCCTCGTGCTGACCGCATTGCAGGTCGAGATGACAGCGGTCATGGCGCACATGAGCAGTACCACGCCAGAACCGGTCGGCCCGGTCGTCTGCGAGGTCGGTCATTTCGAGGCATCGAACGGCTTGCCGTGGCGAGTGGCGGCGGCTGACGGCGCGAGGCGCCGGTGCCTGACGGCGCTCCTCGGCCCACCTGACAATCCGCACGTGCCAGACGCGCAAACCGTCGAGATCCTCGCTCCGCTGCTGAGCGCCGGAGTGGTCGACGAGAGGGAGGCGGCACGCGTGCGATCCAGCTTCGATCTCGCTCCATATGAACTGCTGCTCGCGCACGGAATGACGATGGACATGCTGGTGCCTTCCATCGTGGAAGACCTGGGCTCAGGAGAGTTCGGCCGGCAGAACGCGGCGGCCCGGTTCTTGTACCGCCTTCCTGCCTCGCAGTCCGAGCAGCCGCTGGGCGGAACCCTGGATATCTCGCTGGGAGAAAAGCTTGTCCGCGCTGCCTCAGGGGAACCGTATTCGTTCGGTGCGGCCGAGGCGATGAGCCTGTCTTACCTGTCGACATGGCCCCGGTCACGGCTGGCCGGAGGGATCTGGGCCGCCCTGACATCCTCCGGCGGCAGGCGGCTGGACCTGCCCGACGAGAATCACCTGGCGAAGCTGATCGCCGCTGCCGCGGGCGCGGGCCAGCTCAGCGACGTACTCGACAGGGTCCGTAGCCTGCTCGATGACTCGCTGAAGCGAGTGCCGGACAACATGGCCGCCGCCGTCAGCGACGAGCTGATGAACCTCGCCCGGCGGTACGCTGGCGGCGATCAGCGGGCGCTGGATTCCTTCGCCGCCTGGATCCTGGAACGCAAGTAATCCCGGATCCGGCCCCCGGGCCGCCCGTTCAGCCGCGCCCGTGCCGTGCGGCCGCCCGGGCTCTACGGTAGATGCTGGTAGGTTTGCCCATCGCCTGTTCAGCCTGTGCATCCGACGGTGCAGGGGAGGAGGAGTCATGGCCGATGACGCCCGGCCAGGCAGCAGCCAGCCTGCGGACAGCCAGCCTGCGGACGGCCAGCCTGCGGACGGCCAGCCAGCGGAGGAGCCTTTCCAGGAGTTGCTGGGTTATGAGTGGACCGAGAAGGCGTATCACATGCTGATGCGCGGTGAGCTCAACGGAGAGGTGATCTCTCGGGAAAAGATCATCCGGTCACGCGTGTGGGGGCCGTGCCCGCGGTGCGGACACGACCTGGACGACCGGCAGACGCACACCGCGGTGATCGGCATCATGGGCGCGGAAACGCGGGGCGGGACCACCCGCGGAGGCGTCGATGATGAGGAAGCCCCCTTCGAGGTTGACGTGTCCTGCGGATGCGACGGCCCGCATTCCGGGGCGCCGGAAGGCAAGACCGGGTGCGGCGTGAGCTTCCGTGTCGCGCTGCCCTTGCACCCGGCCGACGGGTAACGCCAGGCGTGACTGACACCACGCCACCGCGGGCGAGCCTGCCCGCCCGGCCGCTGAGCAAGGTCGACCTGGCGGAACGGGACCGCTTCGCGAAGCTGACGGCCGCGTCCGCCGATAGCGTGCGCGGCAGCGCGCAGGCCTGGCGGACCGGCCTGGCCGCCTTCATCACCCTGGTCACCACCGGCGTCGTCATCAAGGGCCGCGACACCACCACCGGGTTGTCCGCCGGATGGCGAGCCACGATTACCATCCTGGTGGCCGGCGGGCTGCTGCTGGCCGTCGCCGGGCTGTGGCAGGCGCTGGCCGCCGAGGTCGGCACCGATCCCAAGAAGCAGACCCTGCAGGGCATCCGCAGGGACCACGGCACGCTGGCCGCCTACGAGGTCTACCTGGCCGCCCAGGCGGCCCGCCGGCTCCAGTGGGGACGGCGCACCGTCGCCGCCGCGGTGGTGCTCCTGCTGGCCGGGATCGCGGTCGCCTGGTGGGCGCCTGATGCCGCGCCGCCCGCGGGGTACGTCATCGTGTTTCACGGTCACGCGAGTAGCTGCGGGACGCTCCAGCCGGGCCGTCCGGGACAGCTGAGCCTGTCGGTCCCGGGCAGCCACACCCCGGTCATTATCCCTTTCTCGCAGGTAACCCAGCTCCTGCCGGCGACCGCCTGTCCGTGACGCGGTCCCGGGACGCCCGGGATGTCAGGCGCCGAGGAAGAAGAACGGCGACCAGTGGCCCGGGTGCGCGGACAGGGCAGCTTCCATCTTGGCTAGCTGCGGGTAAGCGTCTTCCAGCGCCGCGGCGATGGCCGACGGGCTCGCCGTCGCCAGCCACGTCTGAGCAGCGGACAGCGCCATCGCCGGATCGGCCGGCCGCTGGGCCCATGCCTCGTAGAAACGGCTGATCAGGGCGAAGGCCACCGGATCGGCGACGGGTGACAATGTGCCGATAACGCCCGCTGCGCCAATCTGGACGAACCCGGCCGCAAGCGACACATACTGGTCGGGGTCGGCAGCCCCGAGTATCCCGGTCTCGCACGCGGACAGCACTGCGGCCCGCACGCCACCGAGGCCGGTGCCGAGCAGGTCGGCCAGCCTCAGCTGCCCCTCAGGGCCCGGCGCGAGCTGGAAATGGCTGCTGAGCGGATCGCCGATCTCCGCGCGGGCGTGACAGGCGAAGTGGACCACCGAAGGCGTGCCGGCGCGCGCGTTCGCCGCCACCACCGCCAGCACTCGCTGCGGCGTCGCGTCGTCACTGATCATCTCCGGGGCCGCGAAGTGCCCGGCCGCGGCGCGGAGTTCCGGTGACGCTCCGCGAAGCTCCCCTCCGGGGTCGGCGATGCCGACAAAACGCACGGGAAGCCGGCCATCACCAGGAGCGTCCATCTCGGCCGCCCTGACCTGGCAGGACCGCAAGACGACCGCGGTCGGCGCGTACGTGACCACGACGTGATTGCACAGCGGCCGCACCACGCCGGCTTTGTCCGGGACGGCCGCGGCGTGCAGCGGCAGCATGCTCAGCAGGCCATCAGGCAGCAGCACCACCCTCGCGGGGCGGCCGGCGGCCGCGAAAACCGGCTCGATCAGCTTCTCGCCCACATCGCGCAGGAGTTCGGTGAGCGTGACCAGGTCACCGGGGAGCAGCGCCGTGCGGCCGGGGCGGCCTTCCCAGCGGTCGTGCCAGCTCCGCACGGCCTCACCGGTGAGGCCCGGCAGCGGCACGACCTGTACCGAGACGGCCTGGTCCGGGAGGGCCTGGTCCGGGACGGCCGAGACGACGAGGGCCAGGCCGGGCAGATCAGGCCCGGCATTATCGTCACCGCGGGAGATGTGCAGGAGGTAACACAGCGGGGCGGCGGACGCCGCGGCGGCAAGCGCGCGAGGAAGGTCGCCGCGATCAGCGCCGGCGCCCAGAGCCTCGTCGACTCGGGCCCGCAGCCGCGCGAAGTCCGCCTGTGCCTGGCCGATCGCGTCCCTGAGCGGAAGGCCGGCTTGGTCCTCCAGCCGCCGGACGGCCCGCCCCTCGGCATCGTGGGCGCTCAGCTCGGCGGCTTCGAGCTCGGATACCCGGGCGAGCAGCGCGCGGACGTCGGCGGCCAGCTCGGTGCGGCCGCCGGCCGCCAGCCGGTCAGCCTGCTCGGCCAGCTCGGAACGGCCGAGCGCTTCCCGCAGCAGCACCGCCCGGCCGGACTCGATCAGCCGGATCACTTCGAGCCGGGCCTCCGGCTGGCCGGCGCCGGCCATCGCGATCGCGTAGCCAAGCTTCTGGTGCAGTCCCCGGCCCAGCCGCAGCGCCTCCTCCCGGCTGTAGCGGAAGATCGCCGACCGGACGATGGCGTCCAGGGCATCCAGCGCGGGCTCGCCGACGGCGATGGCTTCCTGCCACCGTCCGCGGCTCAGCTCGACGTCCATGCAGAGCACCGCCGTATCGAGCGCCCGGGCCAGGGTGCTCGAGACGCCCGCCACGGCATGCGGGCGGGCGATGTCCGGGTCGGCCAGGGCCAGGGTCAGGTAACGCTTCGACTCCTCGTGATCTTCATCCGCTCGGTCCGCCGGCATCAGCCCGAGAGCCCGCAGCCTTACCCGCCGCGCGAGCATGTGGGCCAGCATGGCCTGGACGTACCACAGGTCATCGGGGCTGGTCGTAAGCGGCTCGGCGCTCCGTGCCGCGTCGATGGCCTGGTCGAGGCGGACGGGCATCTCCCTGATGTCGACCGCCCGGCCGTGCATGACCTCGAAGGTCCACATCAGGTGGAACTCGGCGATGGTGATGAGGATCCTGGACCGGGAGCTGTCCGGCCGGTCCTCGGCTGCCATCTCGGTGAGCTCGCGGAGCGCCTCGGCCCGGGCAGCCTCGTCCGCTGGCAGCCGGAGCCGCTGGGACAACTGGAACCGGAGCATGAGGAGCTCGTAGGTCCGCCGCTCGACCCAGTCACGCTCGCGCGCCGGCAGCTTCTCCGCCAGACCCGAAGAGCGGATCCGCCGCATCAGCGCCACGGCCTCCTCGAGATCGTCCCCGCGCAGTTCGAGGGCGGCGCGCAGGACCAGGGCCATCGCCAGATCGTGGTAGACGCCGGGCTCGTCCCTCGCGCCGGGCTGCGTCTGCGCGGCCGCCTGCGAGAAGTACGCCACGGCCCGGTGCAGGTCGGCGACCTGGCCGCCGGCGGCGTGCTGGAACCTGGTCAGCCTGGCGTGGCCGAGCGCGCGTACGACATCGCGCCGCTCCGGCCGCCATACCCGCCGCGCCCCGAGCAGGGATTCCAGGTACGTCACGCGTGCGTCGAGCCATGCGAGCGAGGCCGCGTCTCCCCCCGGCGGCGGCGACATCCGGTAAACAGCGGCCCCGCGAACACGACGGTCCACGAGCAGCAGCGCCAGCAGCAGCGCCAGGCCGATCGTCAGGGCGCTGGCCCACAACGGAAGATGGATCCCGGCCCAGCGCTGGACCGGACCAGATGGCCACAAGTACGCGACGGGAACGGCGCCGACGGCGAGGACGGCCGCGCCCAGCCGCCAGCCGCGAAGCGGACGGCCGTACCGCATCATGGCGGCAGTGCTTATGCCGGCTCCGGCGAAAAGAAGCCCCGCGGCAACCGCTAAATAGCCCGCGACCGCGAAACCCCCGCCCGCGAACGCCATGAGCGGCACGCCGGCGGCCAGCCACAGGAACTGCCGGCCTACGACGTACCCGAGCGCCTCCGCGTACTGGTCGCTGTCCCGCAGCATGTCGACTTCGAGGTCAAGGTCAAGCTCGGACGCAGATCCGCGTTCCCGTTCCGCCTTGGTTTGCTGGACCACCGCACGTCCACCCCCCCGCGCCCGTGTCCCGCATGTGCCGATGGACGCCAACCTAGCACCCGTGCCGGCCTTTCGGCTTGCTCGCGGTGCTGTCACGTCACGTAGCCGCCGCAGTCGTCGATGCGGGAGCCGTCGCGGCCTCGTCGGCGACGGCCTGGCTGTAGAGCCGCTGGACCTCCTCGCCCAGGTATGAGCTGTACGAGATGGCGTCGGTGCTGCCGCCCTCCTGGTAGCCGCCGAGCACTCCCACGATGGTGCCGGTCTGGGTCCGCGGGTCGAAGTGCGTTACCCACGGGCTGCCGCTGGTGCCGCCGGTGAACCCGCCGCACTCGAACCGCAGCTGAGACGGGCTCTGCTCCGATGTCCAGCTGGTGCAGGTGACGGGGGCGTCCTCGCTGGCCGGGTAACCGGTGACCCGGACCAGGTTCCGGTATCCGGGGTCGATGCCGAGCTGGTTGGCACCCAGGACATCTTCGATGTTCTTCCCGTTGTCAGGCTCGAGCACGATGAAGCCGACGTCGAAGTCGGGATCGGAGGAGTTCATCCACTGCGGTGCGACCAGTAGCCGGGCGGGGACCCAGACACCATAGGGTGCCTGGCCGTCCCGGTAGCCGGGGATGAACACGATGTCCTGGCGATAGCCGCCGCCCTTCCCGCCGTTGATGCAGTGCGCGGCGGTGATCAGCAGGTCCCGTCCCGGGCTCGTCACCGGGCTCGCGGTACAGAAATGGTTGCCGCTGGCGTCATGCTCGAACAGCGCCCCGACACGCAGGTTCAGCCGGGCCGGGTGCGCGGCCTCCGGCCGTCCCGGCCGGTACCCGGGCTCCCGCCACGGCGTGGCGGCAAGCAACCTGGACCGGGTCCAGTAGCCGGCCGGCCCGCTGGCGGCAGCTTGCGGATGACTCACCGCCGACGTTGAAGAACAGCCGGCCGCCGCCAGGGCGATCGCGGCGGCCAGCGTACGCAGTTTCATGCAGGCCCTCATGTACTGCCTCGCCAACTCGTGCCATGCAGGCGCAGTCCCTTCCTGTCCTACCCCGATACCCTGCTTCCCGCGCACGCCGAACCGGCCTGATGGGAGCCTTGGCTCGTGATGATCGGCCCGATCAGGGAGCAGGCCTGGAGGCTCCGCCGTGACGATCTGTGCTTGCGCGTGCGCCGGCCGCGGTGCGACAGGCACGGCCGCCTGCGCCGCTGGCCCGCGCGGAAACGATAATGATGCGGATCGGTCAGGGTCAGCCGCGTGAGGGGAGTGCCTGACTATGCACGGCAGCCAGGTTTTCACATCCCGGCTGAAAGGCCGCCCGCTGCTGGACGGTGAGGGGCTGACCATCGGCCGGATCCGCGACGTGGTGATCCTGGCCGCCGGCGGGAGCGAACCGCCCCGGGCGCTGGGGCTGGTCGTGACGCTGCAGCGGCGCCGCATCTTCGTCAACCTCGGCCGGATCACGGAGATCTCCATCGACGGCGCGCACCTGCACGGCGGCAGCGTGGACCTGGAACGCTTCACCCGGCGGCCCGGGGAAATCCTGGCGTCCGAGCTCTATGGCCGGCATACCGAGGGCGGGACCGTCGTCGATGTCGCCATCGCTCCCTCCGAGCAGCGGCGGGTCGGCTGGGAGGTCCGCGCGCTGGCCGTCGCGCAGGGCCGGGGACTGCGCCTCCGCGGCACGACGGTCGTGCCGTGGGATCAGTACCCTGGACTCTTCCATGAGGGTCCGCTGGATGAGCAGCTGGCCAGCCTGCGCGAGCTGCAGCCCGCCGACCTCGCCACCGCCATCGAGGGCTTGTCGCCCAGCCGGCGCGGCCAGCTCGCGGCCGCCCTTGACGACGAGGAGCTGGCCGACCTGCTGGAGGAGATGCCCGAACAGGACCAGGTACGGCTGCTGGCCGGCCTCGGGCTCGAACGCAGCGCCGACGTGGTAGAGGAGATGCAGCCCGACGACGCCGCGGACCTGCTCGCGGAGATGCCCGCCGAGCAGCGTGAGCGCCTGCTGACCGCGATGGAGGCCGTGCAGGCCAATGACCTGCGGCGCCTGCTGCGTTACGACGCGACGACGGCGGGCGGCCTGATGACCTCACAGCCCCTCATCGTCACCCCGGACGTGCCGGTCGCCGAGGTGCTGGCCCGGATCAGGGACCCGGAGATGCCGGTCACCACGGCCGTACAGGCATACGTGTGCGAACCGCCCATGATCACGCCGACCGGCCGCTACCTCGGCAGCGTGGGATTCCAGCGGCTGCTGCGCCGGGCGCCCGCCATCCGGGTGGGCGACTGCATCGAGGCGAGCGTCTTCGTCCGGCCCGACCTGCCCGAGCGCGAGCTGGCGGTCCGGCTCGCCGCCTACAACCTGGTCAGCGTGGCCGTGTGCGACGAGGATGGCCGCCTGCTCGGCGCGGTTACCGTGGACGACGTACTGGATCACCTGCTGCCGGTGGGCTGGCGGACGGGAGGCTGAGATGACACGGTTCCCCGCCCGCCGTCTCACCGAGCGAGCCGACCTGTCCGTGCCGCGTGGCGCCCCGCGGATGGGCGCCCGCTACGACGCCGACGCGTTCGGGCGGTTCTCCGAGGCGATCGCGCGGTTCCTGGGCACCGGGCGTTTCCTGTTCGGCCAGACGGTCCTCGTCATCGGCTGGATCGTGCTCAACACCATCGGCATCGTCCAGCACTGGGACCCGTATCCGTTCATCCTGCTCAACCTGGCCTTCTCGACCCAGGCGGCCTATGCCGCGCCGCTGATCCTGCTCGCGCAGAACCGGCAGGACGACCGCGACCGGGCCAACATCGAGCGGGACCGGGAGGTGGCGGCGCGGACCCAGGCCGACACCGAGTTCCTCGCCCGCGAGCTCGCCGCCGTCCGCCTCGCGCTGGCCGACGTGGTGACCACGCAGGACCTCGAGGACTCGCTGGCGCGGCTGGCCAAGATGATCACCGGCCAGCCGCCGCCGGACGGGAAGGTAGCGGCGGGCGAGCAGCTGCAGCCAGACGAGCAGGAACATTAGAGACCGGCCGGGGCGGGTGCGGCGAGTGACGATGAAGCTTCCGGGGTTACGCTTGCTGAGATGCGTCAGCGCGTCAGGAGGGCAGCATGACTGACCCACGCGATCCGGCGCTGCGGCTCGGGGTACTAGGCCCGATCCGGGCCTGGCGAGGCGAAAGCAGCGTAGATCTCGGGCCGGTCCAGCAACGCGTGGTCCTGGCCGTGCTGTGCCTGCAGGCGGGCCGGCCGGTCGGCCGGCAGCAGATGATCAGTGCCGTATGGGGCGAGGCGCCGCCCAGGAACGCCGTGAACCTGGTACAGCGGCACGTTTCCCGGTTGCGCCAGGTACTCGAGCCCGATCGGGCCGGCCACGCGCCTTCCGGGCTGCTGGTCTGGACGGATGCCGGCTATCTGCTCACGCTGCCGTCCGGCGCCCTGGATCTGCACGTCTTCGAGGCTGACCTGCGCCGCGCGCGGGCCGCGCAGGCGGCCGGTAACCGGCGTGAGGCCGCCGCGGCGCTGCATTCGGCGCTGGGGCTCTGGCGGGGGCCGGTCTGCGACGGCCTGTCCAGCCCGTTCCTGGACGCGCAGCGTGACCGGCTGGCCGAGTCGCGCATCAACGTGATCGAAGAACGCATCGAGATCGACCTGGCGCTCGGCGATCATCCCGACGTGATCCCGGAGCTGCGGGATCTCATCGCCGAGCACCCGTTGCGCGAGCGGTTGCGCGGCCTGCTCATGCTGGCGCTGTACCGGGCCGGCCGTCAGGCAGACGCGCTGACCGCCTTCCGGGACGCCCGCCGCCAGCTGCGCGACGAACTGGGCGTCGACCCCTCGGCCGCGCTGCAGAAGCTCCATCAGCAGATCCTGAGCGCCGATCCGGAGCTGGCCGCCTCGCCCGCCAGGGTCACCGCGGAACCGAGCGCCACGATCAGCCCGCGCCGTCCGGCGCCCGCCCAGCTACCGCACCATATTCCCGACTTCACCGGCCGCGAGGCCGAACTCGCGCAGCTGAGCGCCCTGGTGGCCGGCGGCAGCCGGGACACCGGGAACGCCGTCGTCATCGCGGCCATCACCGGGACCGCCGGCGTCGGCAAGTCGGCGCTGGCGGTGTACTGGGCCCATCAGGTCCGCGATCTCTTCCCGGACGGGCAGCTGTACGTCAACCTGCGGGGTTTCGGCCCGGCCGGATCGGCGATGGAGCCGGCCGAGGCGATCCACGGATTCCTCGACGCCTTCGCCGTGCCGTCGGACCAGATCCCGCTGGACCTTGACGAACGGGCCGCGCTCTACCGCAGCATACTGGCCGGCCTGCGCGTGCTCGTCGTCCTGGACAACGCCCGCGACGTCGATCAGGTGCGCCCCCTGCTGCCCGGCTCTCCCGGCTGCCTGGTGGTGGTAACCAGCCGGAATCAGCTGATGAGCCTGGTCGCCGCCGACGGCGCCCATCCGGTGGCACTCGACCTGCTGCCCGCGGGGGAAGCGCGGCGCCTGCTCAGCCGCAGGCTCGGCCCCGGCCTGGTCGCCGCGGAACCCGCGTCGGTCGATGAGATCATCGGAGCGTGCGCGGGGCTGCCGCTGGCGCTGGCCGTCGCGGCGGCCCATGCCGCGGCGAATCCCCGGTGGCCGCTTTCCGCGCTGGCTGAGGCCCTGCGCAAGACCCACAGCCGTCTCGACGCGCTGGACGGCGGAGACCAGTACACCGACGTCCGCGCCGTGTTCTCCTGGTCCTACCAGGCACTCAGCACCGCGGCGGCGAGGCTGTTCCGGCTGCTCGGGCTGCACGCGGGACCGGATATCGGCACGGGCGCCGCGGCCAGCCTGGCGGGCGTGCCGGTGGCCCAGGCCCGCCGTCAGCTGGCCGACCTGGTCCGTGCCCATCTGCTCACCGAATGGGCGCCCAGCCGGTTCGCGCTGCACGACCTGCTTCGCGCGTACGCCAGCGAGCTTTCCGCGGCCTACGACACCCCGGCGGAAAGGCGCCTGGCGATCCATCGCGTACTGGATCACTACCTGCACACCGCCTACGCCGCAGACCAGCTGCTGCAGCCGCGCCGCGATGACCCCGTCACGCTGGCCGCGCCGTTGCCGCAAGTGACCCCTGAGGTCCTGGCCGATTACCGGAGTGCGCTGGCCTGGTTCGCCACCGAGCGCCAGGTCCTGCTGGCGGCGCTCCGCCAGGCGGTCAGCCACGGCTTCGACGTCCACGCCTGGCAGCTTGCCTGGGCGGCCAACTCCTACCTCGACCGCCATGGTCACTGGTATGACGCGGCGACGTCCCACCGGACCGCCCTGGAGGCGGCTCAGCGGCTCGGTGACCAGCAGGCGCAGGCGATCATCCATGTCTGCCTCGCCTGCGCCTACTGCCGCCTCGACGGCCACGGCGGCGCCAGCAAGCACTTGCAGCAGGCTCTCGAGCTGTACGAAAGCGCTGGCGACCAGGCAGGCAAGGCCCACGCGCACCGGATCCTGACCTGGGTGCTCGACCAGCAGGGCCGCTACCGGGAAGGGCTCGAGCACGCCGAGCAGGCTGTCGAGCTGTTCCGGATCGCCGGCCGCCCGAGCGGGCAAGCCCGCGCCCTGAACGGGGTCGGCTGGTTCCATCTCCAGCTCGGGGACCACGAGGAGGGGCTGGCGCACTGCCTGCGCGCGCTGGACATGCAACGGGAGATCGCGGACCGGCTGGGCCAGGCCGACACCCTGGACAGCATCGCCCACGCGAACCGGTCCCTGGCCCGCTACGACAAGGCGATCGCCTACTACCGGCAAGCGCTGCAGCTGTACCAGGAATTCGGCGACCGCTACTACGAGGCCCGGACTCATGTTTACCTCGGCGAAACGAGCCTCGCGGGAGGCGACCCTGAATCGGCTGCCGTGTCCTGGCATGATGCGGTGACCATATTCGATGATCTCGGCATCGTGCCGGAAGCGGCCCGCCTGCGCGCGAAGCTGAGCGACCTGGCCGCCATGACAGGCCGGGCGGCCGGGGATGACCGCAGCCAGACGGCATCTGCCACTTGACGAAACGCCAGCCGGCAGGCCAAGTTTGAGGTACTCGCCTGAACTGAACACTCCTTTCGACGACATAGCAGGGTCGCATGCGGGCCCGGACCGTTCTCCTCGAGACAAAAGCAACTTCATGCCCGGAGGTCCAGATGGCCAGTGTAACGTTCACCAAGGAAGAAATTGATAGGCTTACGGATAAGCTCGGCTCAGTCGCGTCAGCGCTTACTGAACCAGAATGGGAGCTGCTGCTTGCCATCTTCGCGGCGGCGGCGGATAAGGTTACGGCCAGCCAGAATCCGCACTCGGCGGCGTTGCCGGGGGTACCGAGCGAGAACCCCGGGGAATCGACGGCCAGGCAGCTGCGCGACCAGCTCCTCAGATCCTACTCTCCCGGCAGGACCCCGCCTGACCATCAAGGCGACAGCGTTACGCCATAGAGATAATTTCAGGCCGCGGAACGAATTTCAGGATAACAAGCAACTGGAGCAGCGAGCTGCCGCAGGAAGAAACGGGGAAACTCAGGGCAAACTCCGGGGAAACGGGCTGGGCGCTGGACGCGGCAACCCTGGAGAGGCATTCTGCGTGGCCCGTCGTCCTGGTGTCCATGCCATTCATGGATCCCCATCGCCCGTCGATCCAGCTTGGCCTGCTCAAAGCGATAGCAACGCGGTACGGCTTTCCTGCCCGCACCTATCACGCCTACCTGGACTTCGCCGCGGCGATCGGCATCGACTACTACAAGCTGCTCTGCCGGCATCGCGGGACGCTGGTCGGCGACTGGCTATTCTCGCTGGAAGCCTTCGGCGACAAGGCACCTGACCCGGACGGGCACATGCTCGACGAGCTGGCCGATAGCTTGTCATACCTGGGGACGGCACAGGAAGAAATAAAGGAAAGGCTTCTCCGGACGCGCGGCAGCGACGTCCCCAGGTACCTTGATGCCCTGGTCGCGGGCTTTCCCTGGAAAGATGCGGCGGTGGCGGGATTCAGCTCGACCTTCCAGCAGAGCGCCGCATCATTCGCACTGGCCCGGCGCCTGAAGCGATGTCACCCGGAAATCATGACCGTATTCGGCGGCGCTAACTTCGACGACGAGATGGGCCCGGAGCTGGTGCGCGCGCTGGACTGCATCGACGTCGCCGTCATCGGCGAGGGCGATAAGGCCTTCCCGGACCTGCTCAGCACCCTCGCCGCCGGCGGCAGCCTGGACCGCGTTCCCGGTGTCGCCTGCCGCCGGGGCGGGCAGGTGATGGTGACCGCTCCCCGGCCGCCGGCCGATCAGCTAGACGATCTGCCGGCCCCGGACTACGACGAGTATTTCCAGCACGCAGAGGACCTCGGCGTGCTTCCCCGGGTGGGGCATCGCAACGTCTGGCTGCCCATCGAGACGGCCCGGGGGTGCTGGTGGGGGGCCAAGCATCATTGCACATTCTGCGGGCTCAACGGCACGACGATGCGATTCCGGTCCAAGTCCCCGGAACGCGTGCTCGACGAGCTCGCCGGGCAGGCGAGGAGATACCGCAGCTTCCGTTTCGAGGCGGTCGACAACATCCTCGACACGACGTATTTCGCCAGGCTCTTCCCGGTGCTGGCGGAAAACGAGACCGGCTATGAGATCTTCTACGAAGTGAAGGCGAATCTCAGCCGGGAGCAGCTGAGGCTCATGGCCCAGGCCGGCGTTACCCAGATCCAGCCCGGCATCGAGTCACTGAGTTCCAATGTACTGCGCCTCATGCGCAAGGGCGCCCGGGCCGTCCAGAACGTAAACCTGCTGCGCTGGGCGCGATACTACGGCATCCATGTCGACTGGAATCTGCTTTGGGGTTTTCCCGGCGAGACCGAGCAGGACTATGCGGACCAGGCCGCGGTCATACCGCGGCTGCGCCATCTGCAGCCGCCCGGGAATTCCGCCCGCATCTGGCTGGAGAGGTTCAGCCCGGTATTCACCGAGCAGGACACGTTCCGGCTTCGCCGCCGGACGCCGGAACGCAGCTACCGGTACGTTTACCCGGCCAGCGTAGATCTCGAGCGCGTCGCCTACTTCTTTGACTACGAGCTGGACGGCGGATTGCCGGACAGCACGTACACGGCCGTGCGGCTCGCGGCGGCGGACTGGTCCAGCGCCTGGCTGGATGGCAGCCGGCCGGCGCTGAAATACTGGCCGGCACCTCATTTCGTGCAGATCTACGACGAGAGACGGCCGGGACGCGAGGGGAGTTACACGCTCGAGGACACGCTCGCTGACTTGTATCTGGCGTGCATCAGCCGGCCCACCACGGCCGCCGCGGTCCGCCGGTCACTGAACCTGCGCTTGCCGGCGGAAGGCATCCAGGAGGTCTTCGGCGAGTTCGAGCGGCAGGGCCTGATGTTCGTCGACGGGCAGTTCGTCCTGGCCCTGGCCGTGCCCGCCGTCACCGGGCGGTGACGCCGCCGGCGTCCCGCCGCCCGGGATCTACCTGGCCTGACACTGGCCGGGCCTCGACGGCAGGAGTAAACTCCGTCGCGATCATCGACCTGACGGCAGGCTAACCGCGGATGCTGTGATCGCCCTGCGCTGGAGGTATCGCCGTGGCTGACGCCGTAATCGCCGACATGCTGAGCCGCGCGCAATTCGTGATCGAGGCTACGGTCCGGTCGCCTGGTCATTCCACGGTGGCCGATATCCCGGTGAACGACCACACCGTCGTGTTCCGGGTCGACCGGGTGCTGCACTCCCCGGCCGCCCTGGCCCGCTCCGCGGGACTGGACGTCACGGTCCAGCTGGCCGCGGGGTCACCCGTGCCGGCCGTCGGCGAGCAGGTGACGCTGTTCACGGCGCCGGTCGCCTACGGCGACGGCATCGCCGTGGCGGAGGTCGGGCGAGCCGCGCCAGGGACGGCGGCGGTATCCAGCACGATGGAGGCCGGATCCGGCGCGAGGCGCAGCCGGCCGCGCCCCGCCCTCGGCGTGGCGCAGCAACTGGATGATGAGCAGCTCAGGGCCCACGCCGCGCAGGCCGATGTCGTCGTCATCGGACGCATCGTCCACCTGGAGAAGGCCGGGAGCCCGGCACTGCGGGAACATGACCCGGACTGGTGGCTGGCCACCCTCGCGGTGGATCACCGGGTAAAGGGACCGGTAGCCGGCACCGTCCAGTTCGCGTTTCCCAATTCCACCGACGTCCGCTGGGCTTACGTGCCCAAGCCGAAGGCCGGGGACGCCGGCTTGTGGCTGCTGCACGCCGCGGCTGGCGACGCGGCCAAGCTGGCCGACTACAGCCTGCTGGACGCCGATGACGTACAGCGGCCCGACGAACTCGACCGCCTTGGCCTCAGCGGAGGCGGAGAGTGACACTGCAGCGCCTCGTCAACCTCATCCCGGTCTCGCTGTCGGGTGAGGCGCACCAGGATAGCGAGCCGAGCCTGGCGGTGAACCCGGCCGACACCAGCCAGATGGTCGCCACTGCCCTCACCGTTGACCCGCTCCAGGGCCCGAACGCCCCCATCTTCGTGTCGAGCGACGGCGGCCAGACCTGGGCCCTGCGGACGGTCGTCCCGGGGAACGCCCTCCCGGCGGGCACCCACGACATCAGTGCCGACTTCGCCACCGGCAGCGGCGTGCTCTACGTGGGCATCCTGTCGCCCGACTCGCCGCCCGACCAGACGCGGCTGCAGATACTGCGCACCACTGACTTCCTGTCGACGGCCACCATGTCGGTGCTGGTCGACCGGCTTGGCCCCGATCAGCCCTGGGTGGTGGGCACCGGCAGCCAGGACCAGCCGGGCCGGGCAGCTGATCGCGTGTACGTGGGCAGCAACGACATGGCGGGGCTGCCGGTGACCGCGACGGTGGACTTCTCGCTCGACGCCGGTACCGCCGCTCCGGCCCCTGACTTCGCTTCGCACCGGCTTGAGACCGACGCGGCCGCCGAACGGGACGGGCCGCCGATCCGCATCGCCATTCATCCGGGCGGGACGGTCTATGCCGTCCATCAGCGCTGGACGGCCACCTCCGGTGCCACCGTCACCTTCGAGGTCGTGATCACCCGCGATGACAACTGGGCCGCAGGCGCGAACCCGTTCTCGGCGCTCACGGACCCGGCTGACGGCAGCGTCGGCCGCCGGGTCGCCACCGGCCTGACCGCGGTGTGGAACAGCCGCATGGGACAAGAGAGGCTCGGCGCGGACAGCGCCGTCGCCGTCGATCCGGCCGACCCCGATGTCGTCTGGGTGGCCTGGGGCGATCAGCCCGGAGGCGTCTTGTCACCGTGGACCATCCACGTGCGGCGCTCCGCTGACGGGGGCCAGACCTGGTCCGGTGACCTGCGCACCGTCCGGAAGGGCAAGAACCCGTGCCTCGCGGTCAACGCCGCCGGGCACCTCGGGTTCTTGTGCCAGGCGCTCACCGGCAGCGGCGCGGCGCAGCGCTGGGAGACAACCTTTGAAATCACCACGGACGGATGGGCCACCCCGGTGACGCCCGCCGTCCTGCACAGCGCGCTCGCGGCCACCCCGACGGCCGATTTCCATCCCTACCTCGGCGATTACGCCCGCCTGGTGACCGTCGGCGACGCCTTCTACGGCGTGTTCTCCGGCAGCAACCACCCGGACAAGGCCAACTTCCCGAACGGCGTCACCTACCAGCGCAACGTCAACTGGGATGCCCAGCAGCTGCTGGACCTCGACGGCACCACCGTGGTGCCTGACTCGATCGACCCGTTCTTTTTCGCCTGGACCGAGTGACGGTTCCTGACACGGCCCAGGCAAGTCCCGCGGCAGTGCAGCGCGCGCTGCAGCGGGCGGTGCAGCGCCCGCCTTCACGATGGGTTCGTGATCGCCGAGAAGGAGGGAGCCCGATGCGTGATGATCCACAGGTCACCAGCCTGGTAATGCGCGCCAGAAACGGTGACCAGCGGGCGTGGGACGCGCTGGTCGAGCGGTACGCCCCGCTGCTCTGGTCGATCTGCCGCCGGTACCGGCTGAACGACGCCGACGCCGAGGACGTCGGCCAGGCCGTCTGGATGCGCCTGGTGGACCAGCTGGACAGCCTCCGCGACCCGGCCGCGCTGCCGGGCTGGCTCGCCACCACCACCAGGCGGGAGTGCATCCAGGTCCAGCGCGTTGCGGGCAGGCACGGCGCGGCCGGGCAGATGCCGGACCTCGAGAACATCCCGGACCAGCACACCGCGGCAGCCGATGAGGAACTGCTGCGGGCCGAGGGCAACGCCGCGCTGCGCGACGCGTTCGCCCGCCTGCCCCGGGACTGGCAGCGGCTGCTCGCCATGCTCAGCGCCGACCCCCCGGTGCCGTACGCCGAGATCAGCGCCAGGCTGGGCATTTCCATCGGGAGCATCGGCCCCAACCGGGGCCGGGCCCTGGAAAGGCTGCGCCGCGACCCGGCCATCGTGGCCCTGATGCCCGCCGGGGCCGTCAGCCGCGGCCCACGCCGGTCACCCGTCCGACGGTGACCAGGGTCCCGGCCGGGTGGTTCATGCCCCGGGCGGGCGCCGGCCGCAGCGGCGGAGGCGATGCCACCAGCGAGGCGGCGGGGAGGCCGGACCGGGGCTCGGCGGTGCCGGGGACGGCGGGCCGGGGCGGGCCTCCCGCCATCGGGCGACCATCGCCTCTTCGTCGACGAGCCGCAGGTACACCGGCGGGCCCACGGGGATCCGGCGCCACTGGTGGATCCGCTGGTTCAGCCCGGTCACGAGCTCGCGTACCTCGCGTTCGGAGTTCAGGTCCGCCACGGTGGCGGTGAGCCGCTCGATCTCCTTGCGCAGCCGCAGCGGGGTGGGCAGCAGGTCCTCGGCCGACACGCCCTCCCGGCGCAGGTAGTCCCGCAGCCAGGCCTGGCCGTCGCCGGCCTCCGCCCGGCGGGGAATCGGCTGGCCCGCACCGGGCAGGCCGTCGAAGGCACCCCGTTGCGCCGCCTCGTTGACCTGCTGGTCAATCCACGAGGCGAAGCTGATCTCCGGCGGCTTGCGTTCGGTCATGCCATGCGGCCCTCCTGGTCATGATAGTTCGGGGCCGGTTAGTCCGGCGTTACGGTGGTGGCAACATGACGCGTGAACCGGAAGGGGCAGGCATGGACCGAATCGAGCGCCGGGAGTTCGTGCGGAAGCACCGGACCTGCATCTTCGGGTACAACCGCAAGAACGACGGGCCCGCCATGACGGTCGTGTACTACGTCCTGGACGGCGATGACCTGCTGATCTCGACCATGGCGGCCCGGGCCAAGGCGCTCGCCGTGCGGCGGAACCCCAAGGTCAGCCTGTGCATCCTCGACGAGCAGTGGCCGCTCACGTACCTGCAGGTCTACGGGGACGCCACGCTGGAGGAGGATTTCGGCCAGGCGGTGGACGTGCTGCGCCGGGTCATCGACCTGATGGCCGAGAAGGACGTGTCGTCGGCCAGGCTGCCCGAGATCGAGCGGATGGCCCGCAAGGAGAACCGGGTGGTGATCCGGGTCCGGCCCTACGCCACCTTCGCCACCCCGCCGCGCCACGTCTACAAATCCGAGGACATCGACACGCTGACCCACTTCACCAGCAGCAGCCAGCCATGGTGACACGCACGGGGCCGGGGCGGGCACCAGGTCCGTTAGGTTCGAAGATCTTCAATCCCGAACGGACGGGCTGTTACGCCGGGCTCAGGATCCTGACCGCAGGGGCCGGGTAGCCGTTGAAGGTGCTGCGTCCGGAGTAGCAGGTGGTGTAGGCGCCGGCGTTGCCGATCAGCACCTGGTCGCCGACCTGCGGCAGCGGCAGCCAGACCAGGTCGAGGATGGTGTCCTGGCTGTCGCAGCTGGGCCCGGTCAGCGTGCAGGGCACCAGCATCCGGCGGCCGGCGGCCGGGATGGTGACCGGGAAGCGCAGCTCCCGGCCGGACTCCAGCGCCTCGATCAGGCCGTGGAACGCGCCGGCGTCCAGGCTGACCCGCACCGTGCCGTGCCGCCACGCCACCCCGATGACCGACGCGATCATGGTGCCGGCCGGGGCGACGATGGCTCGTCCCGGCTCGCAGGCCAGCCGCACCGGGTAGGGCAGCCGGGCGGCCGCGCGGCTGATCACGGCGCCGTATTCGGCCAGCGGGGGCGGGTCGGTGTCGTAGCGGACCGGGAATCCGCCGCCCACGTCGAGCATGGCCAGCGTGATCCCGTCGGCGGCGAGGGCCGACATGAGCTGGCCGCACTGGCGGATCGGGCCGTCCCACGCCGCGGGGTCCAGCATCTGCGATCCGACGTGGAACGCCAGCCCGTACGGTTTGAGGCCCAGCGAGACGGCGAGCCGGGCCAGGGCGGGCACCTGCGCGGGCGGCGCCCCGAACTTGCCCTGGTCGCCGACGGCGCCGACGCCGCCGGTGTCCAGGCGCAGCAGCACCGCGGCTCCCGGGGCGTTCCCGGCGATCTTGTGCAGCTCGGTGTCGCTGTCGGCGGCGAACCGCCACACCCCGGCCCGCCAGGCGCGGGCGATGTCGCCGGCGGGCTTGACCGGGTTGGTGAACAGCACCGCGGCGGGATCGGCGCCGGCCCGGATCACCGCGCGGACCTCGGCCCAGGACGCGACCTCGAACCGGCACCCGGCGGCGCGCAGGCAGGCCAGCAGCCGGGGGTCGGGGTTGGCCTTGACCGCGTAGTGCACCGCCACCTCCGGCAGCGCGGCGGCCAGTTCCGTGAAGCGCTGCCTGGCCCGGGCCAGGTCCAGCTCCAGGTACGGGGACGCCGGCCCGGCGCCGGGTTTCGCGCCTGGTTTCGCGGCCGTGACCGACCAGGTCACGCCGCGCCGCGCCGCGGCCTCCATGCCGTACCAGGCCACGTCGGCGGCGACCTTGCCCACCGCGAACCCGATCCACACCCCGCCGGGCAGCGGCCGCAGCAGCCACGCGGCACCCGCCAGGCACCAGGGGCGGATCAGGAAGGCGTCCATGGCCTCGGCGGCCGCGCACGACGCCAGCTGCTCGTGCACCGCGTGCCACGCCGCGGCGGCCAGCCGGCGCCAGCCGCCCAGGTGGGCCGTGGCCCGGCCCGCCCCGACCGCCGTCTTCGCGCCGATGCAGCCGTAGAACCCGATGGTCTCGCCGAGGATCGCCAGCCCGGCCGCGGCCAGCAGCGACCCGGCGGACAGGTACCCGGCGGCGAAGCCGGCGATGGCCCCGAGGGTGCCGACCACCTCGGCCAGCCCGAACCGGGCCCGCCAGGCCGCCCACCACCCCGGGGCCGGCCGGTCGGCGGCCGGGAGTGCCTCCCCCGCCGGCGGCACCGCCGTGACCTCCGCGCCCCCGGATGATGCGGCCTCCGCTCCCCCGGCCGTCACGGCCGTCACTGCGGCCCCGTCAATAACCAGACTGCTCATGTTCCCCCCCGCTCATTCTTCGGAGGGGGACCAGCGCGATCTTGATACAGGGCGATCTGGGGGCGGTTCGCCTAGAGCTTGTCGAGGAAGGCTTTCACTTCGGGGCCCGCGAACTGGGCGCCGTAGCCGGCGTTGACGACCAGGCAGCCCACGGCGACGTCCTTGGCGGGGTCGAAGGCGATGAGCCAGCTGTTGGGCTGCTCCTGGCCCTGGATGTCGGCGGTCCCGGTCTTGGCGTAGACGCCCGGCCCGAACCCGATGGACGCGGCCGTCCCGCTGGTGACCACGGCCTGCATCAGCTCCTTCAGCTGGGCGTCGGTGCTGGCCGGCAGCGGGGTGGCGGTGACCTGCTTGATCCCGGGCAGCAGGATCGGCTGCTTGAACGTCCCGCTGGCCACGGTGGCGGCCACCGAGGCCATCGCGATCGGCGATGCGGTCAGCTGTCCCTCGCCGAACGCCTCCTGAGCCAGCTCGGACCCGCTGGCACTGGCCGGGGCGTTGAAGTAGCTGGCCGACAGGCCGGTGATGCCGATGTCCCAGTCCTGGTTGAGGCCGAAGTACTCCTTGGCGGTCCGCGCGAGGCCGCCGCCGGACAGGTGCTGCCACTGGGTGCTGAAGGCGTTGTTGCAAGACTGGGCGAAGGCGGTGACGAACGGGGTGCCGGCCGGCAGGGACTCGTTGTTGTCGTTGTGGTAGGTGATCCCCTGCACCGTGTACGCCGCGGGGCAGGCGACAGGGGTCGACGCGGTGAGCACTCCGGCGTTGATCAGGGCCGCGGAGGTGATGACCTTCATCGTGGAGCCCGGGGCGACATGGGCGGTGAGCGCGAAGTCGTTGTAGCCGGCGTTGTTGGCCAGGGCCAGGATCTTGCCGGTGGACGGCTGGATGGCGATCATCGAGCTGTCCTGGTGCATGGCGACGGCGGACCGGGCGGCGGCCTCGGCCGCGGGGTCGATGGTGGTGGTGAGGTTCGGTATATTGTGCGGCGCGATGACGACCGCCTGGCTGTTGTCGACGGCCTTCCCCGCGGCGGTCTGGATCTCGACGTAAAGACCGGGAGTGCCCTGTCCGGGGGGCGCCTCCTTCTCCAGCAGGTTGGCGATGTTGGTCAGCCCGGCGTCTCCGTACGAGGTGATGTCCTTCCCGCTCGCGTCGCTCACCCCGGCCACCTGCGGAGCGACCTTGACCGCCGCCACATGGGTGGCCGAGGTCAGGTTCGGCGCCAGCACGTCCGGCTTCCAGGCGATGTACCAGACCTGCGAGTTCGGCTTCTGGTAGGCGGATAGCGTGGCGTGGTAGCTCCAGGTGCCGCGCAGCGCCTGGGCGCCGTCCGCGTTGGCCACCTTGGCGTTGATCTCGTACGTGACCGACCCCCGCGTGGCGCTCGCGGAGACCGCGGTGCTGCTCTGGGTGGCGGCGGTCAGCTTGCTGAGGTGGAGATACTTCCGGTACGCGAGCAGCGCGGCCTGGGCCGCGGCGGGGCGATCGGTGTAGCGGGCGGCCTGGCCGAGGTCACCGGCCTGCCAGGCCTGCAGGAACGCGGTGGCGATCTGATCGGTATCCTGGCCGGCCGAGGTCCCGTTCGGCACGAAGCCGGTGGTGTTCGCGTTTCC
>Ga0335069_10003543_pt1 | contig 23478 bp, 27 predicted proteins | sample Lox_Sample_11_FD_206714 | JGI IMG/M metagenome (GOLD analysis project Ga0335069, IMG submission 206714) | Soil microbial communities from Loxahatchee National Wildlife Refuge, Florida, United States - Lox_Sample_1.1 | ecosystem: Environmental > Terrestrial > Soil > Wetlands | place: USA... | reverse complement strand
TCCACCATGCCGTCTTAAATGATTATATTCAAATTATAATCACTTGTTGCTCATTTTCCATTTGTCACTCATTTGGCCTTTTTCTGTCTTTACTTATTATACCAAAAGAGTTACCTAATTAGTGAGCTAGTACAACCGTCCCCTTTATTTTCCTAATCTTTGAAGAACCGGTAACCATCAACATGGGTAACTATGCCGAACTTCAATCCGTCATAAACATCAGTCACTCTTGACAATCCTCAACGCCGCCCATCATCTTTTTTAATCAGGAATCTTTTAGTTCATACGTGAATAAAATATCATCATTGCCCATGGTTATGCTCCTCACCATGGTCGCGACAGATTTCTTTCCAAATATTTTGATGGCCTGCTTGTAGTAACTCATAAGCATTTTCTCATAGTTGACATTTTTGATGGTAAATCCGGTTATATTGAAATAAATAACATTGTTCTCTATCCGCGCTTTAACCGCGCCTCCGTCATTATAGGTTGCCCAGAGTTTAGGCAGGGCCGAATCGACAAACTGCTTTATATCTTTTGTGAACATAGAGGCGTGGTAATAGCCTCCCGGCGAAAGAGCCCGATCGGCGGCTACCGCCCCGAACATCTTGTATACCTCTTTGTTGTTGTTAAAGAATTCTTTCGCCAGTTCCTCAAGAAAAATGATGTGTTTCTCTACCGGCACCGGGGTAACGGAAATAATCATCTTGCTGAAAAAAATGTCTTTCGCGACCAGTTTGGCCATGAAGGATTTCCAGCGCTCCTCGCCGAAAGCTTTAATGATAGTATCCTTTGCTGTAACAATAACGGTGCCTTTGATGTTCATATTGAGATCTCCTATTTGATGATTTCAAGTTATCACCTACCACAAAATTCCAATTATGAAAACTGAAACTTACCCGTTGAAGTTTGTATGATTTTTCATGCTGCTAAATTGGACATCATAAAAATATTGTAACGGTAATCAGTAAAAAAGATACAGAAAAATAATATCTACTTGTCCTGTGGCGCGAATACTAATTTTTCAGTTTCAAACCCCCATGCTTTAGCTCTGGCTATCAGAAGCTTTTTAAGATGATCATCTATTTGCGGACTGCGCGCCAGTATCCACAAATAGGATTTATCCGGACCGCAAACCAGCGCGTAAGAATAATTCTTTTTATCCAAATCGATTATGATATATGAGCCGTAAAAAGGTCCGAAGAAAGATACTTTCAGAAAACCTTCGTCTTTACTCTTCACAAAATAGCCTCTGCCTTCAATTTCCTTCCACTTATTCCCTTTCGGGGAATAACCCCGATTAATAACTCTTAAACCGCCGTCAGAAGATAAACTGTACTCGGCGGTGACAGAGGTGAGACCCCGTTCAAAAGAATGATCAAGCCGCGCTATTTCGTACCACTTACCCAAATATCGTTCGACATTAAAATTATGAACAGGTGTTATGTTTTCCGGTATGCTGACGCAGCCGGTTAACAGCAGAATAAACGCGAAGAATATTTTTTTCATTCTGCTCGATCCTTTCTCTTTACAATTGATTGGACATGACTTAATTTACTTCAAAAGACCTGTAAATAAAAGGAGGATTTATGAACCTTGAGGAATATTTTGAAAATGCCAGAGGCTTCGGCGTTCTTTCAACGGCGGATAATAAGGGAAAGGTTAACGCGGCGATTTACGGAAGGCCTCATTTTATGAATGAGAACTCTGTTGCCTTTATCGCCTCCGATAGACTGACCCATGCCAATCTAAAAAAGAATCCTTCCGCGATATATCTTTTTAAGGAAGAGGGCGTTTACAAGGGGTACAGGCTTTATCTTACAAAAACGCATGAAGTTAAAGACAGTCCCCTGATTGAACAAATCCGCCGTAAAAAATATAAGGGACTCACGCACCATTACGAAACGGCATCGAAATTTCTTGTTCATTTTAAAGTGGATAAAGTATTACCGCTTAGCGGCGTCGGTAAATAAATAATTTAAATTTGCCATAATTCATAAAATTCGCGGGATATATGGAATAAAAAGAGAGGCTGAATCATGAAAGAAAACTCCTGGTATATAAAAATTGCAATGGGTTTGATTACGCTTTCCCTGATTTTTTACGCGGCGCAATTATTCATATTTCACGATGAGCATAATACATTTTTTTATATGCTGCAGGATCTGGCCTTCGTGCCTGTCAATGTCCTCCTGGTGACTTTAATCATCGACCGGCTGCTTAAAAAAAGGGAAAAACAATCCCTTTTGAATAAAATGAATATGGTCATAGGCGTATTTTTCAATGACACAGGTTCAGAACTTATCAAAATATTCGGCAATTGTATCCCAAATATCGGTGAAGTTAATAAAGAGCTTCAGATAACCGCAAAATGGAATGATAGGGATTTTAATAGAATCAGTCAGAACTTTAAAATCAAACCCGACCAGTTTATGCTGAATAACCGGAATCTCACTGACCTGAAGGAATTTCTTGAAAAAAAGAAAGATGGATTGCTTAACATGCTGGCTAATCCTAATTTACTGGAACATGATTCTTTCACAAATCTTCTCTGGGCGGTATTTCATGTCGCCGATGAGTTGGGTCACCGTTCTGATTTTAATAACCTTCCCAAAACCGATGCTGACCATTTAAGAGGCGACATCGTAAGAGCATATACCTTAATTATATCTGAATGGACCCTGTATATGAAGCATCTCAAAAACGCTTACCCGTACCTGTTTTCGCTGGCCGTGCGTACCAATCCCTTTACGCCCGAAGTTGTGATAACCGTTTTTGAAAAATGAAAACTGCGCTTTACCCGTTGAAGCTTGAAAATAAAGGGGACGGTTCTATTTAATTCTTATTAAATAGAACCGTCCCCTTTAACTGATAAGCAGCCAGGACGGCCCTCGCGTCATTTGATCAATTTTAAAAATTCCAGCGCGAAGTGATAGGCATCGCCCGGCCAGCGCGCCGACAGATATTTCCTGTCGAGCACCGAAAAACTATGGCTTGTATCGTTCAGGGTGTCTCTTATTAAACCTGAATTCCCCCTGAAAAAATTCTTCTTATCGATCAAAAAAGACTTCACCTCATCCTCAACCGTGAGAGGATAGGTCCGGTAGTAGCGTCCCCGCCACAGACAGGTCATGATGTAGGCCGCCATTTCCTGCGATTTTAAGAGCGCCGTCGTTTTATAATTATAGATGACCGATTTTCCCGTTTTGGGATCGATGCTCCGCGCGGCCAGAAGCGCGCCGTGACATATCGCGCCCACGGGCTTTTGATCGTCAAAGAACCGGACAACAATATTTTGCAGCTTCCCGGAGTCCAGATACGTTCTCATGCCGGGCGCGTGACCGCCCGGAAGCATGATCGCCGCGTAGTCCGCCGGATTGATTTCTTCCCATTTGACGGGATGATTAAACTTATCATCCTTTGTCATCGAAGCATAACATTTCAGCGCGTCGGCGTTGGCCATTAAAACCTTTTTCCAGATCCCCAGGCCGTTTCCTGTCAGCATTCTGGGATCGGCCTGCCCCGGTTTTCCCGACGGCGTCGCGAAAGTTATGTCGACACCGTTGTCTTTCAATACTTTCCAGGGAATACCCGTTTCACTGGGATCAAATTCAAAATCGGGAATAGGCATAAGAATCATACGCTTCACCTCCAAAAATATTTTTTCGAAGATTTAATGAATGAACAGCCATAAAGGGGACGCTTCTATTTAATTCTTATTAAATAGAAGCGTCCCCTTTAATTTTATGTAATCTGATAGCCCTTCTCCCTGAACAGTTTCAGGCAGGCTTCCGCCACCCTGCGGTCGTAGAGGATTCCCGCGTTGTTTTCAATTTCGGCAAGAGCGATATCGAGTCCCAGAGCCGGCCGGTAGGGACGGTAGGACATCATGGCTTCCACCACGTCGGCCACGGCAAGAACGCGGGCCTCCATGAGAATATTGGAAGCCTTCAATCCCTGCGGATAACCAGAGCCGTCCACGCGCTCATGGTGCTGATAAACGATATCGGCCAGCGGCCAGGGCGATTCAACGTCTTTGACAATATCGTAACTGAACTGGGGATGATTTTTAACCAGGCAGAATTCAAGATCTGTCAGCATCGCCGGCTTGCAAAGGATTTCCGACGGAACGGATATCTTGCCGATATCATGAATGGCGGCGGCCATGCGGATCGCTTCGATTTTGTCGTGGGAAAGTTTCATCTCCGTGGCAATCGCGCGCGCCAGATCGGCCACCCGCCTCTGATGACCCGCCGTATAAGGGTCTTTGGCTTCCGAGGCCGTGCCCAACGCCTGAATGGTAATTTTAATGGATTGCCGCAGCTTCTCCAGCGTCTCGTTGAGTTTCTTTTCAGCCTGACGGCGCAGCGTGATATCCTGATAGATCACCTGCGACTGTTTCTTGCCGTTCCAGAAAACTTCCTTGCGCAGGACATAAAGATGGCGAATCTCGCCGTCTTTTCTGACGATGCTTATTTCATATTCGGACGGGCCCTGTTTCCCTTTGAGTCTTGTCGCTCTTCTTACCTCATACTCGGCATAGCTTTCGGGGGTATAACGCTCTTTCAGCGACGTTTTCTTCAGTTCGTCAATGTTGTCATAGCCGTACATCTCCAGAACGGCATGGTTGGCATAAATTGTTTCGCCCGTCAGAGTGGCTATCCGCACGCCCAGCGGTGAATCATCCAGTGACCGGCGGAAATTCTCTTCGCTGATTCGCAGAGAATCTTCCACCTGCTTGCGTTTTGTAATTTCCCTGCCTTCTCCGAGGATGGACACGGGTTTTCCGTTATCATCCAGAATAAAACTGAACGTGCACTCTCCCCATATCAGTTGGCCGTCCTTACAACGGCATTCGATTTCCAGGGAATATTTGGTCGCGTAGTTTGCGGGGTCCGCCAGATCCCTGGGTATGTCAACATTATAAACCCGCATGGCCTCCTTCAGGGAAGACGGCGTAAGGAACTTGTCCAGCGGGAGTTCCATCATCTCTTCGAGGGTGTATCCCCAGAGCTTTTCCGCGGAGGGGCTGATATAGGTCCATTTCAGGTTCATATCCATGACCCATACCTGATCTTTCATGTGATCCGCGAGCAGACGGTATTTTGCCTCATTTTCACTGATGAGTTTTTCCGCCCTCTTGCTCTCGGTGATATCGCGAACAACGGTCTGAAATGCCGGCTTTCCGTTCCATTCAATCATCCTGGTTCGCAAATCCACCCAGGATGTCGAGCCATCCCACCTAAGCGAGCGGTAAATGTTGCCTTTGTAAAAACGTTCGCCGGCCTGTATTTTCTTGAGTCTTTCCTCGGCTATTTTCCGGTCGTCCGGGTGAATAAAATCAAGCGGGTTCCTGCCCAGTATTTGTTCGGCGGGAAGATGGCGAATGCCGCAGTAAGCATCATTGACCATGACAATACGGGAATCGGCAATGATCATGATGCCGTCAACGCTCTGTTCAAAAAGCGATTTATAATCCGCTTCATTAAGCGGACGGATCTCCTGCGCCCGTTTGCCTGCTGAAGCATTTGAAGAAACATTCATTGAAACATTCGGGGTTTCCGCTTGATTTTTCAGCGCCGCGCCGCTTTCATTTTTCATTGTTCTTTTCCTTAAGAGAGAGCAGTTGAGTTGGAATTTACATAATATCCCCATAATCCGGGAAGGTCATTGCACACTTCTTCGGATGAGCCGTTCATATACCTGATAGGCTTTTTCTGAAATCAGTTTAAATATTACTCTATTTAAGGAAAAATTAAAAGAGATAAAACCATGATACAGCCGCTAATCTCACAGAAAGACGTATAGCAGACCAATGTGAAGGAAATATGAAAGATTCATGAAAGAATGATGATTTTTTTGATTAATGAATTAGAAAAATGCGGGTGCTGAGGTATGTGGCCTCAACATAAAGCCCCTCGTGAAAATATTTTTTTCTTGCGAGGGGTTAGCGAGAACCGCTTATGCCGTCCAACTTCTCGAACACAGCAGTAACTCGCTTGCGTAGTATAATTGCCCGAAGAGAGCTGCAATGTTTTTCCCTCTGACCACGCGTACACCCAAGCATATTCAAAGATGCTTTAGAACTGCATCCCGCTTGAGACATGGCGGATCACGTTCACATCCTTCGGGCGTTGCAGCCATCTTCAAATATAAAATAGGTATGCCCATGACTTTTGTCAAGTGGGGTATGGCGATACCGGACAAATCAATTAACCTTGATATTACTGCTGTTTTAACTCAGTGAGGACAACCCTGCCTGCGGTCATTGCGAGCCGCATCTCATGCGGCGTGGCAATCTCGCTTTTCCCTGTCCCCCTTTGGAGGGGGTATCGCGAAGCGGCGGGGATATGCGGCTCTTTTTTATTTTGATGCCCTCGCCATTTGCTGGTATCGTTCGATCAGGTCGCGAATGGCGCGCGCGTCATTTTTGCGATGCCCGTGGCTCACAATGGGATTGCTTCCCCCCGTCGAATCGATCCGGATATCGGCCCATATCAGGCCCGTCTGGATATTGACCGAAGCAACCTTATCAACCGCGATGGATTCTTCGCTGGAACCGAACAGACGCGGCTTGATTCGCGTCACCCGGCTTTGATTCACTTCGATACGCACGGGAAAAATCCGGTTGCCTTTAGTCATGCGGCTGGCGGTGAATATTTGTGTTTCGTCAATCATTGCAATCTCCCTCAATAAAGGGGACGGTTCTATTTAATACAGGATTTAAATAGAACCGTCCCCTCTAAAGATTCTTTAAATAGTCAATCATCATCAAATGAGTTCTTCATTTTTTTCCGCCTGATAATCCCGAAAAGATTCCACCCCGGATACTTCCTTTGCCGCATCCTTATACTTCCGGGCGGCTTTTTCATATCCCTCTTTCGCTTTGGCTATCAGTTCATCCGCTTTACGGTTAATATCCTCACGGGTTTCCTTACCGCTTTTAGGCGCGAACAAAATGCCGATCGTTACGCCGATCAATCCGCCGATGATAAAACACGCGAGTAAATCTCCACTATTTTCCGACATAGAACACCTCCATAATTTTTACAGGATTATGCGTTTCTATCTGATTGGACCCTAAAACGTCTATAGCCGGTTACGTTAAAACCGCGCCAACTAATTTATCCTCTATTATATCCTTTTAGCGCGCGCATTTCCATTCATAAATTTTGTTTTTGGAAATAACCGGAGCGGGGAATCCGGACAAAACTTAAACGGCGCCTTTATTTTCATCTCAATTAAATAGAAACGTCCCCTTTATTTCGGCATCAAATCTTTTCAAACATGATTTCGTCTCTTTGATCGAGATCATACATTCGCGTCAAATGCTCTATAAACCCGGAGGCGTCCGTGACAATCCCTTTTGACGGTATCGTTAACCGGGAAAAATGAGGCGCGATGACCGACAGGAATTGCTCCACGGTGACGCCGCCGACATTCTTCAAATGATGGGGCAAAAACTCCACCGAGAGCATTTTGCACCGGGAGATTATATCCTGCATCCCCAGCAGGGCAAAGTATTCCGAGCCCTCAATGTCCATGACAACCACATCAAAGTTCTTTTCCTCCAGGAATTTATCAAGGCGGCATGCTTTCACGGAAATGGTTTGGGGATCGTCATAGTAATACATGTTTTCTTTGATTTTGGGGACGCGTTTACTGCCTCCTGAATTTACTTTGCTTAGCAAAAAATCGATATTTTCATCTTGGTCGTTTGCCGCGATATTGACGGCCCGGCAATTACCGGCGGAATTCAGCATGATGTTTATTTTTAATAATTCGCAGGTGGACGGATTCGCCTCGATCGCGACAACTTCCCCGCAGAGTTTGGATATGGGTATGGCCAGTATTCCGACATGCGCCCCGACGATCAGGACCCGGCCTTCAGGTTTAAGATGCGGTCTGAATCTTTCGACTTCATCGGAACAATACTTTCCGTCCCTTCGCAACGCGCCGCCAACCCCCATATCTTCCGGATCCACCGCGAACAGATCGCCGCCCGACTTTATAATCACCGCGCAGGCGTGCGGTCCGAGAATCTTTCTGGTTAAAGCGCTTTTCAAGGTTTGCTTCGCGGGCAGTCCCGGTATGATCTTCATAGATAGATACCTTTCAATTCATCATGGAATTCGCGAATAAATAGACGGTTGTTTTAACTTAAATTAAACAGAACCGTCCCCTTTGTTCTTTCATCCCCGCCGCTATTTCATTTTATTAAATTCTTCGATAACTTTTTTGCTGAAGTCGTTTCCCTTATCGTAGTATGTGACCGGCATGTTTGCCACATCGATCACCAGAGCGTATTTTTCCTTTTTGGCGACGGCGCGGACAATTTTTATGATTTCATTCGTCAGTCTATCAGAGAGCTCCTCATCGCGCTTTCGCATTTCCTCGTTGGCATCCTGAACCATAATCTGGTAATCGCGCAGCTTCTTATCGTACGCGGCTTCCTTTTCATTGATTGATTCACGGGTCATCAATTCACTTTGTTTATCCAGGTCGTCCTTCATCTTTTTTATTTCCGCTTCCTGAGATTTAAGTTCCTCTTTTTTCTTATCGTAGTCTTTTTGAAACGTTTCCCTGGCTTTTATGCCCGCGGCGGAATTAAGCATGATTTCCCGCATATCGATAAAACCGATTTTATCCGCGGCCGGGGCAGTGGCGCACCAGCCGCAAATTAACAAGACAACGACCGTCATGATATAAATTTTTCTTTTCATATCTTCCTTTATTATCCTCTTCTTGTAGATGGACAAAACTTCTCCGAAAGCCTTTACCCTCATTAATATGTTTGTATTGAAAGAATGGTCCCGTTAACGAACAGCTATTAAAAATAAATGCATGATCACAATAATAACCGTGCCGCCCGCAACTTTCAACTGTCCGATAGACCTGTCCGTATCTCCGCTGGCGTTAATCAGCCCCCAAAAACCGTTCCAGCTTAAGCCGATTCCGATAAGTGGCACAATACTCGGATGTATCCCCCTTCCCGTCTTTGTATGCCCTATTGCCGGACTTTGAACATAACCTAAGAAACAAAAAACACCATAAACAGTAACGGCCAGAACATAGACCAACGCCGCGAGATGTCCTCTTAAATATTCTCGAATATCCATGGATGGCCTCCGGCGGGAATTGAATATTTCAATAATAATTTTTGTGAATCTAGCATAACCGCTTTTCGATTAAAAGATATTATTCCTTCGCTCTGGAAACAAGTATGACGATGCTTCCCCTGCCTGTTTCCCCAATAAAATCCACTCGCGGCGCGGGAGGACGCCCCAAAAAGATTTTGCCCTTGACATAATGCCGCGAATAACATAACGAATAAACACGTACACTTGGAATTTTGATACCGGTGTGCTTCTGAATCCGGCCGGGTGACGTCAATAATCATTTAAGATTAAATTAGCAAGTCTGCATTTCGCATAAAATAAATAAGGAGGTTTTATGGATAGGTATCAGTTGTTCATAGACGGCAAATTTTGTGACCCCGAAAAAGGAGTGTACCGCAACACCTATGACCCCTGCACGGAACTGCCGATCGCGGAAGTTCCGGTAGCCGAGACCGCTGACGCCAAACGCGCCATCGAGGCCGCCCGCAAATCTTTCGATTCCAGAGTCTGGAGCGGCATGCCGGTAAAAGACAGGGCGAAAAAGATGTACCGCCTGCTCGACATCATTAAAGAACGTGAAGAAGAGTTTATGAAACTCGAAGCCATGGACGGCGGCAGCACGATCAAAAAGACATCCATGATGGATATCCCCGTCGGCATGGAACACATGAGGCTTTTGATCGAAGCCGGCGAACGCATTCCCGCTTACGAGCCTCTGCCCTGGATCGATTTCCCCTCGGTAAGCTGGAACTTCGTCAACCGCGAACCGATAGGGGTTTGCGCCGGAATCATCCCATGGAACTTTCCCTTTATGATGCTCGTCTGGAAAGTCGCCCCCGCCCTGATCATGGGAAACAGTGTGATTATCAAGCCAGCCTCGGACACCCCGCTCTCGGCGCTATTGTTTGCCCGATGCGTCGCCGAGGCCGATATTCCTCCCGGTGTTTTTAATATCATCATCGGCGCGGGAAGCACCGTCGGCAGAGAACTGTGCGTCTCACCGCTGGTGGACAAAATCGCGTTTACCGGATCAACGGAAGTAGGCCGCGAAGTCATGAAGATGGGCGCGGATACGATCAAGAAGGTCACTCTGGAACTGGGCGGAAAATCTCCGTCGCTGGTTCTGGAGGACGCGGATTTCAGCGTCGCCGTTGACGGATGCCTGTTCGGCACCTTCTTCCATCAGGGGCAGGTCTGCGAAAGCGGCACCCGCTGTTTTGTCCCCGAAAGCATCTATGATGAATTCGTCGGCCGCATGCTGGAAAAAATTAAAAAAGGCATCGTCATCGGCGATACCATGGATTACGAAACGACCATGGGCCCGGTGGTCAGCCTGTCTCAGTACAAAACAGTCATGTCCTATATCGATATCGGCAAAAAGGAAGGCGCCGAGGTGCTATGCGGAGGCAAACGGCCCGCGCACATGGAAAAAGGACATTTTATCGAGCCCACCATTTTTGGAAACGTTAAAAACGAAATGCGCATCGCCCGTGAAGAAATCTTCGGCCCCGTGCTTTCCGTGATAAAATACACTTCGCTACTGGACGCCATCAGGCAGTGCAACGACAATATCTATGGGCTGGCGGGCGCCGTCTGGTCCCGTGACATCCAGAAGGCCATTGAGGTCGCCAAACAAATCCGCACCGGCACCGTGTGGATCAACGATTACCACCTCCTCAACGCCCTGGCGCCGTTTGGCGGATACAAGCAGTCAGGCGTGGGCCGGGAGCTGGGAACCTACGGACTGAAAGAATACACGCAGGTGAAACACATCCATGTGGATCTGGCCGCGAAGCGGGAAACCAAGTTCTGGTATGATTATATCTTCAATGACTAATCCAAACAAAGGGGACGGTTCTATTTAATTCAAGATAAAATAGAACCGTCTTTCTTTTTGTTGAAGTTCGGTCGAGTCTTTCGGACTCGACCGTTTTTATCAATAGTACCTCTTTCTGTCCCCCTTTGGAGGGGGTGGCGCACAGCAACGGAGGAGGTACAACCCCGTAAAAATGCCGCAGGCAAGGCGTGCGAATCATGAGGAGTGAGGCGTACGTAAAAAGTACTCCGCAACGACGAATGATGAAGCACAACGCAGCATCCGGCTTTTTTACGGGGTTGTTCGTTGTTGGGTCGAGTCTTTTTGACTCGACCCAACAACAAAACTCCTCCTATCCTCCCAGTTTAAAACCCGCCACCATGCTGCGCATTTCCTCGGATTGCGAAGACATCTCCTCGGCCGCGCTTGCCGATTCCTCGGCATTAGCTGCGTTTTGCTGCGTGAGCATATTTAACTGCTCGACCGCTTTAGTCACCTGATTGATTCCCTGATCCTGCTGATCGGACGCCTCGGCGATTTCCGCCACCACCTGAGACACCCTGTTGGCCTTCCCGCCGATATCATGGAAATTGCTTAAAACCTCGGCATTGATGGCAACGCCGTTTTCCGAATTCTTCACGGCTTCTTCTATCAGATTTTGCGTGTTCTTGGCCGCTTCCGCGCTGCGCATCGCCAGATTCCTCACCTCTTCGGCAACCACCGCGAAACCCTTGCCCGCGTCTCCGGCGCGTGCCGCTTCCACCGCGGCGTTGAGCGCGAGCAGATTGGTCTGAAACGCGATCTCATCGATCGTCTTTACAATCTTCGCCGTCGCGTCCGATGACGCCTTGATCCTGCCGATGGCCGAGGACATCCTGTCCATGCTGCTGACTCCTTTTTCCGCGCTGTTCCGCGCGTCGTCGGCTATGGATTTGGCCTCTCTAGCGTTGATGGCATTTTGCCTCGTCATGGAGGACATCTCCTGCAGGGAGCTGGACACTTCTTCCAGAGAACTGGCCTGTTCGCTCGTTCCCTGCGATAAAGACTGTCCCCCCGCGCTTACCTGAACGCTTGCCGAGGCGACCTGCTGAGCCCCGATGGCCACCTGCCTGAGCGCCTGTTCCAGATTTTCCACCGCCATATTCAGGGACTCTTTGATCCTCGCGTGGTCGCCCCGATAATCCCCCTTCATCCGGGCTGTCAAATCCCTGGCGGCGATACGGGCCAGCACATCCGCCGCTTCGCTGACCGGGCCTATCATATTATCCAGCGTATCGTTAAAACCATGGACAATTTTCTGATACTTCCCGCGGTATGGCGCCGCGTCGGCTCTGATCGAAAAGTCGCCTTCGGCTGCCGCGACGCAGCATCTTCTTATTTCCCGGCTCATGGAGGCGATGGTCTCGACCATTTTATTCAGCGCCGGGCCTATCTCGTCTCTGTCATCCATAATGGCCGGCTTGATATCTACATTGCCCTCGGATATCTGCTGGATGCTGGATACCACATTCTTCTGAAGATTTTCGGCAAACTGATCCATCGTCCGCGCCAGCTCGCCGATCTCGTCGGCGCGTTTCAGGCCCAATCTCCGGGAGAGATGCCCTCTGGCCATATCCTGCATCATTTTCACGATAGTGGCGATGGGCCTGGAGAGCGATCCGGAAATCGCAAGCGAGCTAAAAATAATAAGCGCGAGCAACGGCAGCATCAAGAGCGTGATATTTCTTCTGATCCCGGCCATGTCGGCATCCACATCGTCGATGTATATGCCGGTGCCCACAATCCAGCCCCATTCAGGGAAAAGACTTACATACGATATCTTGGGACTGGGCTTGGTCTCGCCGGGCTTCGGCCACATATAATCGACGTATCCATGCCCTTCCTTATTCTGGACGGCGTCGTGAAACGCGAGAAACATTTTTTTCCCGTTGGAATCCTGCCAATCGGATTTATCGATTCCTTCCCAGTCTTTTTTCACCGGATTCATCACGGTTATATTATGCAGATCATTGATCCAGATATAATTTTTGTCACTGCCGTACCGGCACTGCCGCAGGGTTTCCTTCGCCTGTTTCTGCGCCTCCTCCACGGTCATCTGATTGCTTTTAGCGAGATTGGAGTAATACTGGAGCACGCCCATCGCCGACTCGACGATATCGGCCGTTTTCGCCCGCCTTTCCTGATAGAGACTATTGCTGATACGGTTATAAAACCATACACTGACGCCCATGAAACAAATTAAAGTAATCAGAGTTAAAAGTAGCAGCTTGGTTCTGATTTTCCAGTTGTTAAACATCTTTGTTCTCCTTCTTGTTCTCCGTCACTGAAATTTTGACGTTAATCCTTTAACCCCCGGTTTACTCTTTTTGACAATCCCCTACTAGTTTAACATAGGCGCAACTGTTTTGCATGTCAAGGGGATTTGCCGGAATAATCATTACAAAATAGTAATGATTACAAACTGATGGATGATACAGCCGCAGGATATGCCAGACATTTTGTTTCAGGATTTAATGATTTTTTTGATATTCACCGGAGACAACTTTGTAACAAAAGCCGGATGCCGCGTTGTGCTTCATCAAACGCTTCTGCGGCGTACACAAAAGTACGCCTCACTCCTCATGATTCGCACGCCTTGCCTGCGGCCTTTTTACAAAGTTGTCTTAGCATGTGAAAATCTGTCATTGCCCGACTTGATCGGGCAATCCAGAATCACCGAGTTCGGTCGAGTCTTTTGGACTCGACCGTTCGTCTTGCATCCCCCTCTTTTTTAAAGAGGGGTGAGGGGAGATTTTGTTCTAAAATCCCTCTTACTCTCCCTTTAGAAAAGGGAGAAAATAATTTCGTTCGGGCGAGTCAAAAAGACCCGGCCGAACATTCATGCGTAGCAGCGGGGGAGGATGCCTACTTTCCCTTAATCCAGATTTTCATTTTATCAGCCTGGCTGATCAACTCTTCCCTGAAATCCGGGTGGGCGATACTGATCAGGGATTCCGCCCTTTCCCAGGTTGATTTTCCTTTAAGCTGGACGATGCCGTATTCCGTTGCCACATACTGGACAATGGAGCGGGGCACGGTGACAATCGAACCGGGTTCAACAAAAGGAACAATGCGCGAATGCAATTTTCCATCCTTATCTTTGTACGTTGAACTGAGAGAAATAATGCCCTTGCCGCCTTTGGACTGGAAAGCCCCGAAAATAAAGTCAAGCTGGCCGCCCGTGCCTGATTTTTGTTCGGGACCCACCGATTCCGAGCAGACCTGGCCGTAAAGATCCACTTCAATGGCGTTATTGATCGCCACCACTTTATTATTGAGCGCGATAATTCTCGGATCGTTGATGTAATTAACAGGGTAAGAAGCGCATGTGGGATTGCGATCGAGAAAATCATAAAGTTTTTTTGTGCCCATGGCAAACGTATAGGCCATCTTAAAATGATCAACTGATTTTTTCCGTCCCGTTATTCTGCCCGCCTTGTATAAATCCACGCAGGAATCGACAAGCATTTCCGTGTGAATTCCCAGATCTTTCAGATCGCTTTCGGCAATCAACTGGCCGATCAGATTAGGCAAGCCTCCGATGCCCAGCTGCAGGCAGGCGCCGTCTTCTATTTCTTTCATGATGTGCTCTGCAATCCGCCTGTCAATCTCCTTGGGGGGCTGGGATTTGACTTCAGCAAGCGGCGTGTTGTTACCTTCGACGATATAGTCCACCTGGGAAACATGAATCGACTCCCTGTTTCCTCCGTAGCAGTAGGGAACCGTCTTATTCACCTCCACAATAATCCTTCTGGATTTACTCAACACCGCGCCCGTCAGCGAATTAGACAGCCCGTAATTGAAATAGCCGTTTTTGTCCATCTCGCCAACCAGGATGAAGGCGACATCAAAATCGCGGTATTTTCTAATGGTGCGGGGACCCTGATGATAAGAAAGAGGGATGTAATTGCACATATTCGCGTCATGAAGCCTTCGGGACGTTGTGCCGAAATGCCAGTCATTCATAATCACGCGTTTGCGTTCGGGATCCGCTTCCACGATTTTGGGCACGCGTGTGAAACAAACACTCCTCAAATCAATATTTTTAAGAAGATGAATCCGCTTCGCCAGCGCTTCATCCAGAACTTCCGGGAATAAAACAAATTCGCTGTAAAAAATTTTATCGCCGGACTTGACTAAACTGGCCGCTTCATCGGCCGAAATCAGCTTTTCCTGATACTCTGTATATGCGTCTTTCATTTTAAAACCTCTCTGTGAATTTTAAATAAATATTTCTTTCAGTGGCGTTACTATAAGCTAATGAAACCTTAAAATCAAACAAATAATGACTGCCGGTCACCCATGATATACTTGGCTATTAGCATATTACATCTTAGGATTTCTTGGGAAAATAGGGAAAAAACAGGAGGAAAACAGGAGGTATATTGTTTCCGCTATTGTTCCCCTTTGGAGGGGGACAGTTAAAAGTAGGGCGCGTTTCCCAAACGCGCCGCTTCGGATTGATCGGGAGTCAATCGTTAGGACAAGCCCTTTATTGTCTATTTCATCTCCTCTACCTGGCCCGGATTCCTTACAACAATTTCCGCTGTTCCCTTATATTCTTCGATCAGGCCTGATACGCATATTCTTTTATTTTTATAATATTTTTCGGGAGCATCGTGGAACTTGCCCCTATCGGAACCCCAGATTAACGCTGTAAATACATGATGCGGATAAGGCTTGTTGAGATTCAAAAAAGTAGGCCGTCCCTTGCTCAGGAGGGAATAATGAGTACTTACGACCACTCCGCAAACAACGGCCTGTTGTCCGATATGGTTAATCGCCTCTTCAGGTGAAATGGAATCGGCGGAAAACGCCACGCCCGCGGTCAGCAAAATGCATGCAACCAGCGCGTAAAATACAGGCTTCATATATTTCTCCTTTCGATTAAAATGATTAAAAGATATTAAATAGTTTGAGATTCGCATTGCTTCAGGCAATCGTCGTACTCGGATTTCGCGGCATCGGTACAATTACTGAGAGCATCGGCGTCATCGCGGTCGTCAAACATGTAAATACAGTTTTCTCTCGCGGCGTCGTATTTAGCGCGGCAATCGGATTCGCAGTCGCCATGGGATGAACCGGGAAATAACAAAGAAAGGAGGATGAATAAGAGATATAAATATCTGCGAATCATTTTTACCCCCACCATGAAAAAATTAAAATACGATCATTTTAATTCATCAAAAAAACGTTTGTGGGATTTCGGGCGACGCCGTACTCATTATTAATTTATGAAAAATGCTAAGGCGCCTTAATAAATAAGAGAGGAGAATGATGTGCGCCGGGAAGGAAAGAGGAATAACAGGAGCAATCGTTTGTGAAATTATTTTTACAAAAAGCTGAAAAATAGTCAACCATAATTATCTCACTTTAGAAGGAGCCATTATTTGCACTGTCATTGCGAGACGGCCCTCGGCCGGCGTGGCAATCCCTATAACATGTCCCCCTTTGGAGGGGGTGCCGCATAGCGGCGGGGGAGGGACAACCCTGCCCTCTGCCATGACGAGCCGCGCCTCACGCTCCGTGGCAATCTCGTGTCTTCCGGGATTGCCACAGCGATTATGTTATTGTATAATCATAAAAACAAAATAGAAAAAGCGGCGCGTAGGATATTTAGGCAATAGAAAGAAGCATCATAAAAACCACTCTCACAAGGAGGCGAACCATGAAAAGCTTCATCGACAAAACCGTCAAGCCGTTTTTAGTCATTGCCGGATTGTGCACCTGCACAGCAGGCATTTACGGATTCATGCCGAAGTTTGCCGTAGAGAACATTTCAAAAATGCCGTTTGACAAAAATTATAGCATGTTCGTCCAGCACTGGGGACTGATGGTTTTACTGGCGGGCATCTTCATGATCATAGTCGCGTTTAAGGCCGCGTGGCGTCCTCCCATCCTGTTTTTCGTCATGCTCGAAAAAGCGTGCTTCGTATTTCTTTTCCTCACATACGACTGTCAGCCATTTGCCGTGAGATTCGAAGGCGCGTCGATCATGGACGGCATCATTGCCGTATACCTTCTCTTATATTTCCGCGGCCTTCAGAAAACATAATGTAAATATCAAAACATGACTTTGGCAATCCCTCCTTACGTGTCCCCCTTTGGAGGGGGTGTCGCGAAGCGACGGGGGAGGGACAACCTCGTAAAACAGCCGCAGGCAAGTCGTGCCAATCTCAGAGGAGTGAGGCGTACGTAAAAAGTACTCCGCAACGACGAAGGATGAAGCACAACGCCGCATCCGGCTTTTTTACAGGGTTGTCTCCCAAGAAATATATGGATTTATGCGCCTGTTTAAAGTATCTTTTCTTAAACAGTTTTTGATTTTAATAACAGGATAGCCGATATGAAAACAACACTTTGTGTTTCTCTGACATTGATGATTTTAACAATGGCCGGTTTTCCGTCCCAGGCACATGCCGAAGATAAGTCCAAGCCCCTCATTATTGACTCAAGAACCGCTAATGAATGGAACGGCGGCCACATTAAAGGCGCTATCCTGATTCCCTACGATCAAACCGAAAAAAGCATCGGCGCTGTAGCCAAAGACAAATCGCAAAAGATTTATGTATATTGCAGGACAGGAATGCGGGCCGCCGTCGCGAAAGAGACTCTTGGCAAGCTTGGATATAAGGATGTCGTCAATCTCGGATCAATGGAAGACGCCGCCAGGGCCCTCAACCTCGAAATAGTCAAATAAAAAAGAAGCAAAAACCACTCATTCAAGGAGGCGAATCATGAAAGGCTTTATCGACAAAACCGTCAAACCGTTTTTAGTCATTGCCGGATTGGGCACCTGTACGGCAGGCATTTACGGATTCCTGCCGAAGTTTGCCGTTGAGAACATTTCAAAAATGCCGTTTGATAAAGATTATGCGATCTTCGTCCAGCACTGGGGATTGATGGTTTTACTGGCGGGCATTTTTATGATCATTACCGCGTTTAATGTTGCGTGGCGTCTTCCCATCCTGCTTTTCGCCGCGATCGAAAAAGCATGCTTCGTAATTCTCTATCTTGTCTACACCCCTCAGCCGTTCGCCGCAGGTTTCAAGGGAGCTGCTATCATGGACGCCATCATTGTCGTGTACCTGCTTTTATATTTCCGCAGCCTGCGGGAGACATAAGGCAAATATCAGCCATGACGCGTGACAATCTCATGCCCTGCTCTGTCATTGCGAGCCGCATCTCATGCGGCGTGGCAATCTCTTCCTTACCTGTCCCCCTTTGGAGGGGGTGTCGCAAAGCGACGGGGGAGGGACATTTATACCGGATAGCAAACGCAATATACTAGATAAATTTTATAGAGGAGCACCGTGAAAAATAAACCAAGACGTCCCTGGATAGCCGCCCTGCTTACAATACTCATGACGGGCCTTGGCCATGTGTATGCCGGGAACCCCAAACGGGGATTGCTACTCTTTAGCATCTGGCTTTCATGGGCCATTCTCAGCGGCGCGCTTTTGATCGCGATCCCGAATATTTTCATCATCATTATATTTTTAATCGGCGGTTTCGCGTTTCTGATATTTTGCATCGCGGACGCGTATTTAATCGCGAAGGCAAACAAAGAACAGTACGAACTTACAAAATACAACAGATGGTTCGTTTATGTTGGTTACTTTGTTATCTTATCCCTGATATCGGCGCTGCTGTCCGCGGGTGTTAAGACCAACGCGTTCAACATCACTTCCGGCTCCATGGAACCTACCCTGCTCGTTGGCGAAAGCATTTTAGTCAATGAAGTTATTTACGGCGTAAAAATTCCGTTAATCCAAAAAACCATTATTCCCGTGACCCGGCCCAAAAGGGATGATCTTGTCGTTTTTATATTTCCAAAGGACCGCTCCATGAGTTTAATCAAACGGGTGATCGGCGTTGCCGGCGATAAAATAGAAATCGTCGACAAGAAAATTTTTATCAATGATAAAGAATACAACGATACCCACGGCGTTTTCAAAGACGATAACATTTTACCGCGATCCGAAGACCCCCGCGACAATTTCGGGCCTGTCATCGTCCCCGAAAATTCCATCTTTGTGATGGGCGACAACCGCGACGAAAGCCTCGACAGCCGCTACTGGGGATTTGTGGATTTGCGTGACGTTGAAGGAAAAGCCCTGATCATCTACTGGTCGTGGGACTCAGATGAACACAAGCCCCGCTGGGAGCGTTTGGGCATTACCTTCAAATGAGGAAAATTTAATAAGCAACCGTAAACCTCGTAGAAGAAACCGGAAATTCGATTATTTTGCTCAAAAATTGCCTGATTCCCCAAAATTAAAATCTGTGCTATATGACAAAAATCAATTGTTGGAACAAAGGAGAAAACTATTCATGTTAGGCAGTATGCAGGACATCCTCGTAATCGCCGTCGTCGCGCTTGTTGTCGTCGGCCCCAAAAAACTGCCTGAATTGGCGAGAACTCTGGGTAAAGGATTCAGCGAATTCAAAAAGGCCACCGAGGGCATCACCGATGAACTAAAAGAAGCCTTAAAAGAAGAAGCAAAACCGGCGAATACCGCGGAACCGGAATATGACGGGACGCCTAAATATGCCCTGAATTTAGAAGTAGAACCCGAACATGATTTAGCGCCGCAGTCAAGCGCAACCCCACCGGAAGAAGCTAAGCCGGAAGAGCTTAAAACGGACGACGTTAAATCAGAAGAGACTAAGCCTGAGAGCATCCACTAACGACGCCGGAGGGAAACAAAATTCCAGGGAATAAAGAACAAAGGGCGGAACTCAGCCAAACAAATCCCAGAACCATGCCGAAGGTAATAGTCGTTAAAGCAAATAAGATTTAATGCATAATAATTATTAAACAGTTTACACTAGGTAAATGTGAGTAAAAAAGAGTAGAGTAAACAAATAAGCAAAACGGGTGATCCTAAAAATTCGACCGAACTTGATTAAATTATTTTAGCTATAACAACATCCACTCCATCTAATACTTGATAGGTATTTTCGTCTATTTGGTTGACTCCTGTACCATTAGGTGTACTGAACCATACTATTCCAGGTATTTCTCGGGTGGCTTGTTGGAATGACTCGTCGATATGAAACTCTTGGCATTTAAATATTGTAAGGACTTTCCCATTTTCGGTCTTTGCTTCAAATCTATCAATTATTTTTGTTTTCTTCTTATTCATTGTAAGTCCTTATTTATTCATAACGAAAAAATCAGTCGGTGCGACGGGGTAGCGATTATTTATTTTTAATTTTGTATAAGTTTTCCAATTTGATTATTCCCTGTGTTATCATATTTTGTTCTTTTTCATCGCACTTTGGATGCACTCTGGCAAATTCTGGAACCTGTCCGAAACCACCAGCATCTAACCAGCTTTGTCTTACTGTAGAATTCTCGTTTTCTTTGAATTCTGTGTTGCAAATATTACATTTCATTTTTTTCTCTCGCTAACGAAACAATCAGCCGGAGCGCAGCAAGCGGCTGGATTGCTTTTGTTTTGTGTTTTCTATTATTCCTCTGATAATGTTTGTTTGTATCTTGCTTCATTTATTTTTTGAAAGACAGATTTATGTTGTTTTAGCAGGTCAACATCAATATTGATTGCAAAATCTTTATATCTATTATAACTAAAAACAATACTCGCATTATTAAGAAGGATTTTAATAGAATCAGCCTTTTCGTCATCTTTTACATTAAACCACATAATTGAGGTTGGTTTAGTTCTTTTATCTAAGCAATATGCGTTGCGTCCATTTATAATTATACTTATATAACTTTGAGTATAGTTTAATTTAATGTCAGGACTAGCCAATAAATCAACAAATTCTTTTGCAGAATCTAATGTCCATTTTGACTTATCAGCCCATGATGATTCATTTACAATAGTTTCTTCTTCATCTTCTGGTTCTATATACACATCCAGTATTTTGTTAAAATTAAGAATATGATCACTATTTACCTCTAAGAGATCAGCCTGAATTGCAATCATGGGAATATTTAAACTCATAATTTGAACAATGTTAAAGTATCTTCTATCAAATGATTCCGCAATTAATACAGCAAAATGTTGGCGCTGCGGATATTTCCGTTTTTCATTATCCCAATATTCTATGGATCTGATAATGTGAGATGGATCGGTTTCTCCTAGCATTAGTTCTATTTCATACATGGTATTATCTTGTGGGTCTTTCAGTAAAATATCTAGACGACCACCTGAGGATTGTTTTTTCTCTTTATTCACTGGTTGCAAAGCGCCTAGTCCTAGTATTGATGGGTCATTATAGATTAAATCTTGAAGCCAATATTCATCTTTGCCTATATTGCGAATAAATGATTTTTTGCCAATTTTTATATCCATAATTCACTCCATTTGTTGATCTATCACACACAACGAAAAGCTGCGCTGGAGCAGCGCCAAGCGTTGCGATCGGTTCTAGCGCTTGTTATGCATTATTTACTTCCACGCAAATCTCGAAGTTACACGATTCATAATAATTTCTGTGGTATATATCCCATCATCAACGTCATCGCTATACACAAGCTGCCCCTTAAATTCATTCCCGTTCTTACTCAGTAAGAGTGCCGCAGCGCCTTGTTCCGTATTGTGAGGTGCCAAATCCCTGTATCGTATGGTTAATAATGGTGGAGTAAATTCGCCCTTGAATTCAAATTCATTACCACTAGCATATCCTTCAACGCATCTAGCGTTGCCCTTTACGAGATATCCGTGTCGCGTTAACTTGATTTGAATTACGTTGAAAGAGCTGTCTTGAAAAATCAATCGGGTCTGCCATTCACCCTCGATAAGAGCGTTTCGATATGAAATCTTATCAACAATTGGTTGAATTATCTTCTCGTATATTTCTCGCGAAAACCATCCTATTGACATTGCAAGAAGACTTCCAACAGTGCCCAAGACGACATCATTATTCATATCATTTACTCCTGCATAACAATTAATATACTTGGTTGGTTTTTTCCGGAATTATGACCAAGTTTACTTTATTTCATAAAAATTATAAATAGAAATAATATCGTATAATCAAAATAAAAATACGGGAACACCATACCGATTTTTATCCTTCCCCGAATTTAGTAAACATAATTATATCGTCGTTTTTTTATTCAAATTAATTCTACATCAGCTTTAGCCTGGGCAAGACTATATGCTGCTGTTTTAAGATTATAAGTCAATTCTATTCTTCTTCGCAATATTTTGTCTCTAATATCCTGAAGTTCTCCAATGCTCTTAGCAAAATCTTCTTCAATACTTTTCTGTTTATTTGTAAACTTGTTTTTAATGATTGCAATATCAGCAGCATCTGCCGCTTTTCGTGGGTCAAACTTGAATCTTGCTTCAACTATTTTTTTCCACGCCAATAAATATCCGACTCGCGTATAACCAAAGCTAGGTACATTGTACAGGGTATTCTTTTCGATGTCTTTAGCTGTTTCAATGCCATATGAGGCTAAAATCTTTGTTAAGTTCGGCCCTATACCAGGTATAGACGCCTTGCTAATAAAGAACTTTTCAAGAAAATGTTGCTTCTGAATAGCCTCACGGTTGGTTTCCAGTTTCCGTATTTCTTCTTTGTAGGAATTAGGCAAATTTTCGTATTCATTTTTTTTCGATTTCAAATATGCTATCTTATTTAAAAAAAGAATGTCAGTGGCTTCTTTCTTCCACTGTTCCGCAAGGGCATCCCATTTTCGTTTTGCTTCAGAAAAATAATTCTTTCGCCGTTCTGTTTCTCCTCCATCATCGCATTTAAAAGAAAATGCCCAATTGTTCATAACATATAGTATGTAAATTACTGCTAAAAAAAGAATATTAAAACTTTTGATATTAATAAGGAGAACAACTGCAATAATAGCTGTAAGAATAATTGCAAATGTTCTGAGACCATAATTTTTGTATTTTGCAAAAACCACAGAGATTGGCACAGGTGTACCAACAATGTCATTAAAGTTAAAATTAGGTATTGGCGCGGTACCAGGTGACGGTATAGTAAGTATCCTCTGCCAAAGTTGCGACACATCAAGATAACTAGTATCAATGTCAATCCTAGGACTACTAACAGATATAAAAAATGGTGCTACAACAAGTTCGAGTAAGCACCAAGGACATTTAGAAAGAGATTTGTGATATTTGTGAATATCATTTTGTCCGCAAACTAATAAATCTGATAAAAGTTTTTCAAAAGCTCTTACCCATTCTATAGCCTTGGGTCTATTATTATTCGAAATAGCACTTTCTGAAAAGGCTCTTTCAAAAAGCATTGCTATAGGAGATGAGGCATCTATCAAGCGAAGCGTATATGGGGGCGGTTCAAGTTTTTTTGAGTTCGCTGAACTTCCATAAACAAAAAACAAGTTTTTAATGGCTTTTTCAAGTGGAATATCTCCATGTGTTTTTATTCCGGTGAAATCGGCCATCGATTCCGGTGGAAAGAAGGCCAGTTAATCGGAGCGAAGCGACGCTGGTTTTGGTGGTCATCTTCTCACAACATGTTTTCTTATTTCAAGTTATTTATTTT
>Ga0335069_10003542_pt1 | contig 23487 bp, 18 predicted proteins | sample Lox_Sample_11_FD_206714 | JGI IMG/M metagenome (GOLD analysis project Ga0335069, IMG submission 206714) | Soil microbial communities from Loxahatchee National Wildlife Refuge, Florida, United States - Lox_Sample_1.1 | ecosystem: Environmental > Terrestrial > Soil > Wetlands | place: USA... | reverse complement strand
GCGAACAAAGCCGTTACCGGCAGGTAGTTGAGGCTGCCATGCAGCCGGCGCTCGTAGCTTCCGCGCAGCGACTCGAAGCGCCGGTCGAGGAAGTCAATGAGCCGCTCTTGCCAGCCGGTGCGGTCGTGCGTGTGCGGCTTCAGCAGACGGGAGCACATCATTGGCGACAGCGTCAGGGCGATGATGGCGGAGACCGTGACCGCACCGACGAGCGTGAAGGCGAACTCCGTGAAGAGCGCCCCCGTGAGCCCGCCCTGGAAGCCGATCGGCACGTAGACCGCTATCAGCACCACGGTCATGGCGATGATCGGCCCACCCAGCTCCCGCGCTGCCTGGATCGCCGCTGGAATCGGCTTCATCCCCTCCTCGAGATGGCGATTGACGTTCTCGACGACGATGATCGCGTCGTCGACGACGAGTCCGATCGCCAGCACGAGCGCCAGAAGAGTGAGCAGGTTTATCGAGAAGCCGAAAGCCAGCATCATCGTGAAGGTGCCGACCAGCGACAGCGGGATCGCGATGACCGGGATCAATACCGATCGCGGCGAGCCGAGGAAGGCGAACACGACGAGCGTAACGATCAGCAGTGCCTCGACGAGGGTGCGGATGACTTCATGGATCGAGCTGTTCACGAATTCGGTCGAATCGTAGACGATCTTCCCGTTCAGCCCCTGCGGCAGCTGTGCCTGGATGTCGGGAAAGACCTTGTGCACCCCGGCAATGACGTCGAGCAGGTTGGCCGCCGGTGCAACCTGAATGCCGATATAAACGGCCTTCTGGCCATCGAATCCCACTTCCGTCTCGTAGTCATCGGCGCCGAGCGTGACATTGGCGACGTCTTTCAGGCGCACGATGGCGCCGTTCGCCTGCTTCAGCACCAAGTTCTGGAATTCCTCGACGGAATGCAGGCTGGTCGCGGCGGTCAGGTTGACCTGCACCATCTGGCCCTTGGTATTGCCAAGGCCGGAGAGAAAGTCGTTGTTGGCAAGCGCGGTGCTCACATCCGCCGCGGTGAGCCCATAGGCCGCGAGCTTCTCTGGATCGAGCCAAGCCCGCATGGCGAAGTTCTTGGCACCCAGGAGCTCGGCCGTCTGGACACCCGGAACCGCCTGCAACTTCGGCTGCACGACGCGCACGAGATAGTCGGTGATCTTGTTCGCCGGCAGCACCGTGCTGTTGAAGCCGATATACATCGCGTCGATGGTCTGACCCACCTTCACGCTGAGGACGGGCTGCTGCGATTCCGGCGGCAGCTGATTGAGGACGGAATTGACCTTGGTCGTAATCTCCGTCAGCGCCTTGTCGGAATCGTAGTTGAGCCGCAAATTCGCCGTGATCGTGCTGGCGCTGGTGCGACTCGTCGACGTCATGTAGTCGATGCCGTTCGCCTGCGCGATCGCGTTCTCGAGCGGAGTCGTGATGAAACCGGCCACCAGATCGGGATCGGCGCCATAGTAGGTGGTCAGCACGGTAACGACCGCGTTCTCGGTTCGCGGGTACTGCAGGATCGGAAGCAGGCTGGCCGAACGCAACCCGAGCACCAGAATCATGAGGCTCACGACCGTCGCCAGCACAGGTCGCTGGATGAAGATGTCGGTGAACGTCTTCATCTGTGCCGCCGCCTCACTGCTCGACCGGAGCCGGATTGGGGTCGTTCGTGGGCTGCACCGTATTATTGATCGCTACGGGCGCACCGTTGCGCAGCTTGATCTGGCCGGCGGTAACGACCGTCTCGCCCTCCTTGACGCCGTTGACCACCGCGATCTGGTCGCCGCGGGTGGCGCCGGTCGTGACGAAGGTCTGATGGGCGACGAGTTGTGGCTTGCCGTCGGCACCCGTGCCCTTCTCCTCAACGATGTAGACAGTGTCTCCATAAGCACTGAAGGAGATCGCCGTCTGCGGCAAGGTGACGTACTGCTGCGGTGCCCCGACATCTATGTCCACTGTCGCGTACATGCCGGGCAACAGCTTGTGGTCGGGATTCTTCAGCGTCGCGCGCACCTGCACGTTGCGCGTGCTGATATCGACCTTCGGATTGAGGGCGGAAATTTCGCCGCTGAATGTATCCTTGGGATAGGCGTCGATCTTGACGGTCACCGCCTGCGCTACCCGGATCTGATCCACAGCCTGCTGGGGCAGGAAGAAATCGACGTAGATGGGGTCCAGGGCCTGCAGCGTTACGATAGTGGTGCCGGCGTTCACATATTGGCCGAGGTCGACGGCGCGGATGCCTAGACGACCGGCAAAGGGCGCACGGATCGTCTTTTTGTCGACCACCGCCTGCTGCTCTGCGACCTGCGCCTTCGCGTTCTTGAGATTGGCCGCATCGGCGTCGAGGGTCGCCTGGCTGACGGCCTGTATCTTCAGCTGCTTCTGGTCGCGGTCGTAGACGATTCCCGCCAGTTCCGCGCTCGCCTGCAACGATTGCAAGCGTGACACGTCATCGTCGTCGCGCAGATGGATGAGCACCTGCCCCGCTTGGACGTCGTCACCGGAATTGAACTTGATCTCATCGACGATGCCCGGCACCTCAAACGCGAGGTCGGCACCGTTGACGGCCCGCAGGCTGCCCACGGCATCGAGCCGCGGCTGCCATTCGTCTAGCGCTGCCTTGATGGTCGAGACGGTCGACGGCGGGAAGCTGAAGGCTGCCATGGCATTTTCGCCCATCATGGCTTTGATGGCGAAGAGGATGGGGACGGAATAGAAGATCCCGCCCAATGCGACGCCGACCAGGAACAACATGATCACCATGCGCTTGATCATCACGTCATCTCCGTGCCGGTCTCATTCCCAAAGAGCCTTCAGTTGAGGCTTACACGCTTGCCGGCGGGGTCGCCGACGATGTCGGTGCGGTTCCACCAGCCGCCGCCGAGCGCCTGAAACAAGGCTGCCGTATCGGCATAGCGGAGAGCCTGCGCCTGCACGAGGCTGATTCGCGCCTGGAGATAGATTTCCTGCGCGTTGAGCAGCGACGGATAGCTGATGGCGCCGACTTTGAACTGTTCCCGGGCGATGGCAAGGCTATTGGCGGCGGATCGCTCCGCCTCTACCTGCGCCTTCAAGGCATCGGCATCGGATTGCAGGGCGCGGAGGGCATCCGCGACGTTCTGAAATGCCGTAAGCACGGTGCTGCGGTACTGCTCGTGCGCCTGGTCATAGGCGGCGACGGCGGCGCGCTTGAGGTGCAGCCGCTGGCCGGCATCGAACAAGGGCTGGGCGAGCGCTGCGGCCACGGTCCAGGCCGCCGTGCCGGGCGTCGCCAGGCTGCTGACCTGCGTGGCCTCCGTGGCGAAATCGGCGCTGAGCGTGAACTGCGGGAGCTGGTTGGCCCTCGCCACGCCGATCTGGGCGCTCGCGGCATGCATGGTCGCCTCGGCGGCGCGCACGTCCGGGCGCTGGTCCACCAGCTTCGACGGCAGGCTCACCGGCAACTCTTCCGGCAGCTTCAGGTCGGCGAGCTCGAAGACCTCGCCCCGATCCTGGCTCGGGAAGCGGCCGGCGAGCGCCGAGAGCTGGTTACGGACCTGCGCGAGCTGCTTCTGCAGCGGCGGCAGCGTTGCCTGCGCCTGCCGCAAGGTGGCTTCCTGCTGCAGCACGTCGGTCTTGGAGACGCCGCCAAGCCCGAACTGCTGTTGCAGCACGGAGAGCTGCTCGCTCTCGGCCTTGATGATGTCGCGCGTCGCAGCGATCTGTGCCCGCAAGGAGGCTTCCAGGATGGCAGCGGTGACGACATTCGTGGTCACCGTCAGATAGGCCGCTTCAACCTCGAAACGCTGGTTTTCGGCCTGCGCCTCCAGGGATTCGATCTGGCGCCGAATGCCGCCGAAGACATCAAGCACGTAGGAGACGCTGATCGACGCATTGTAGAGCGTGAACGTCTCGGATGTGCCGGTGACGGGCTTCGAAGTCTTCTCACGCGTGATCGACGGATTGGCGTCGACCTCCGGATATTGCTGCCCCTCTTCGGCGTAAACGTTCTCCTTCGCCTGCCGCAGCGCCGCTTGCGCCGCCGCCAGGTCCGGATTGGTCCGGAGGGCTTCCTCGACCAGCTTCGTCAGCGGCTTTGAATGAAATAGGTCCCACCATTGCCCGGGGATGTCCTGGCCCATGGCAAATTTCTGTGCCGCACCGCCTGCCACATCCGCGGAAGCGGTCTGGGAGGCAAGGGGCTCGACCGTGTAGCCGTCGACATCCGGCGGTACCGGACGCTGAAAATCAGGTCCCACCGTGCAACCGGCGACCAGCAGAGCGGCAGACACGATGGCTGACCTCACGCTGAAACGCTCCCCCGTTTCCCGGCCCTCGACTGCGGCGCCCACCAAGCGAAGTCGCGCAGGCAAATACCATTGGCCGGATTCGGGATCGTCGAAATCCGACATTTGCGAAACTAAGCCGTTCCCTATTTCTTTCAAGGGGCAGAGCACCAAGAATCTTGCGGTAGATTGCCGCCGCGGGCCCGAGGCGAGCGCTTCGGGTGCAGATTGCCCACTGTTTGGGCAGCGGGCCACCTTGCACCTTCGCGACCCCCTCTCCAATATAGGAAACCATAAAGTTTCCCGGGACGATCGATGAAGGGGGACCCGATGGCGGACAAGGGCGCAGCACGAACCTTACGCGGCCCGGCGCCGGACACCTCGGAGAGCGCCACGCCAGACCACCGCAGTCGCGGCCGGCCGCTTCAGATCCCCGAGGCGGAGCGGCGGCAGCGACTGATCGATGCGGCCGAGCAGGTTTTCCTTGAAGGCGGCTATGCCGATACGACAATGGAAGATGTCGCGCTGCGCGCGGGCATGTCCAAGAAAACGCTCTACCAGATCTTCCCCAACAAGGAGTCTCTGTTCGCCGCCCTGATCGCGCGGCACGAGGAAACGCTGATCGCCGCCATTGACGCGGACGACGGAACGCGCTCGCCGCGGGAGACGCTGGAAGACTTCCTGCGGCAGGCCGCCTACCAACTTCTCTCGCCGCAGCGCATCGGTATTCATCGGCTCGTCATCGCCGAGACGCTCCGCTGTCCGGAGCTTGCGCGCGCTTTTCATCGCGAGGGACCGGGCCGCTGCAAAGAGACCGTGCTGCGTTGGTTCGCCCTGCAATGCGAGCGCGGACGGCTGCAGATCGAGGACGTCGAGGAAGCCGCGGGCATGCTCTTCGGCATGGTAGTCGGCGAACCGCATATGCGCCTGCTGCTCTGCGACTCGCCGCCACCGTCAAAGGCCACGATCGATCGCCGGGTCAAGCGCGCCGTCGCCATCTTCCTCAGGGGAACCGGCGCAGCCTAGGCGGCTCAGCCCTGTTCGATCTCGGTCACCGCGCGATCGAGCGTGGCGGCGATCCGATGCACCTGCTCGGCATCGAGCGGCCCGCGACCGAGCTGGAGACGGAGCGCAAGCTTGAGGTTGTGCATGGCGCGCAGGATCTCCGGCGCCGGCCCGCCGCCATAGGCGCGGCTTGCCTCCTGCATGCGCCCCATCACCGCATCGACGATTGCGCGATTGGCCGTGAGAAAGGCAGCACCTTCCTCGGTCACCGCGTACAGCTTCTTCGTCCCGGTCGTCGCCTCCGCCCGCACGTGGCCGAGTTCCTCGAGCAGCGTCAGGGTCGGATAGATGACGCCCGGGCTCGGGCTGTACATGCCGCCAAACTGCTCCTCGATGGCCTTGATGAGCTCATAGCCGTGACGCGGCTTGTCGCTGATGAGCTGCAAGAGGACGTAGCGCAGGTCCCCATGGTCGAAGAATCGGCGGGGCCGTCCGCCATGCCCGCCGCGACCGCGACCGCGGCCATGCCAATCATCGCCGGCAAATGGCCCACGGGCATGACGTCGCCCGCGGCAGTCATCCTGGTGTCTGTGTCTATGAAACATTATGTTCCTCCGATTGTATCTCGATATATCTAAATCACGATATATCGAAAGTCAAGACCCCCGACATGTTCGTCTGGTGGCTGGATGTCGAAGATCGGAGTCAGGCTGGGATGCCGGCGAGTTCCTTGAGTTTCGCAAGACAGGCCGGCCGATCCGCCGCAAAATCGCCGGCGATCCACCAGTCTTCCAGCGTGGCCATCAGGCGACCGACGGCGGGACCCGGCGGCACGCCTAGGCGCACGGCGTCCCGCCCTTTCAGGGGAAAGCGCGGCGGCGCCCACTCGACGACGGCGTGCAAGAGATCGACCCAAGACTGCGCCGCTTCCGGTTCGGCAACCGTGCGGGGGTCAGCTCTCCTGGCCCACTCCAGGAGCGTTCTGTCGCGAAAGCGATCCAAGCCGAGCCGATAGATCAGCCTGCGGCGGGCCGGCGCATCGAGCTCCGGGGAAGGCATCGGGCCCTCGACGAGGCCGACAAGCCGGTCGCGCTCCGTATTGGAGAAGCGGAGGCGCTTCGCCACCTCCAGGGCGCCGGCCGCGTGTCCATCGAGCAGGGCGGCGAGCCGCCGGATCGGGTCTGGACGCGCCGCGAGACCGCGAAGAATCCGACCCTCGATCTGGACCAACGCACGCAGGCGATCGATCGCCGTGGCTTCCGGCAGCCAATAGGCAAGGATGCCATTGTCACGCATGAGCTCGATGACGGTGGCCGGATCGGACGCCATCAGCAGCTTCAGGGTCTCGGCGCAGACGCGCTCGCCGGAGAGCGCCGGCAACAGTGGCGCCAGCGCTCGGCAGGCGCGCAGCGCATCGGCGTCGGCCGGCGGCGCGCCATAGTGCGCGAAGAAGCGGAAGAAGCGTAGGAGGCGCAGGACATCCTCGCGGATCCGCGCCTCGGCATCGCCGACAAAGCGGACGCGCCGCGCCCGCAGATCGGCGAGTCCGCCGAAGGGATCGTAGAGCGTGCCATCTGTCGCGCAGAACAGCGCATTCATGGTGAAGTCGCGGCGCGCCGCATCAGCCGCCCAGTCGTTGGTGTATTCGACCTTGGCACGGCGACCATCGGTTTCGACGTCGCGCCGCAGAGTCGTGATCTCGAAATGGCGGCCGCCGATCACGGCCGTCACCGTGCCGTGCTTGATGCCGGTCGGGATCGCTTTGATAGCGGCGCGCGCCAGCAGGTTCATCACCCGCTCTGGCGGTTCAAGGGTGGCAACGTCGATGTCGCTCACCGGCCGCTGCAGCAGGGCATCGCGTACGCACCCGCCGACAAAGCGAGCCTCGCCGCCGGCAGCGGTCAGCGCCGCCATGACGGCAACCGTCTCCGGCGCGGTCATCCAGGGTTGCGGATCGAGCCTGTCGCGGCGCTGCATCGATGATCGGATGTCTGCGTCAGTTCGGCTTGTCGTCGAAATAGCCCGGCTGAACCTGTCCGTTGATGGTCTGGGCTGGGTGGTAGCTGCCCTTCCCGAGGTCGACCAGCAGATAGAGCGCGACAAAGGTAATCGCCGCCAACACTCCCCCCGCGACTATCAGCCATGACCAGGGAATGTCGATGGGCTGGGAATTTGCACCGCTCGTGGCGCCGCGGCGGCGGGCCAAGCTCATGTAGACGAAATACAGAGCCGTCGGCAACACCAACGGTACAACGATGGAGAAGATCGCCCTCATGCTGACGGCCGCAGCAGATCGGCTAGATTGACGAGCATGCCCGCTGTGGCGCCCCAGATGTAATAGTGCCGCCAGGGGAACACGTAGAAATAGCGAGTCTTGCCGGCGTAGAGGCGGCTTTGCCGCTGGCGGCTCGCGGGGTCGAGGATGAAATCAAGCGGGACCTCGAATACTTCGGCGACCTCGAAGGGATCCGGTGTGAGAACCTCGGGCGGTTCGACGAGGCCGACAACCGGCGTCACCTCGAATCCGGTACGCGTGACATAGGTATCGAGCCGGCCGAGCGGGGTCACGCGGCCGGGCTGCAGCCCGATCTCCTCCTCGGCCTCGCGCAGGGCGGTGGCGACCGCGTCGACGTCGCCGGGCTCGACGCGGCCACCGGGAAAGCTCACCTGTCCGGCGTGATCGTGCAGATGATCGGTGCGGCGTGTCAGAAGGACCGTCAGGCCCTCCGGGCGATCGATGAGAGGCACCAGCACGGCGGCCGCGATGGATGCACGATCCGGCAGCATGTCCGGGTTGAGGTCATGATCGCCGCGCCGCACGCCGGGCGCTGCCGCGGCGGTAAAGCGGTCGCGCACATACTGCGGGCTTACGCCGCCGACTCGCCGCGGCCCAGCGGGAAAAATCGTTCCCTGCTCCATACGCCATGGACCTCTTCGCCACCGACGAGCCTGACTTCGGCGAGTTCCACGAGCTCGTAGAACACGGGCCGGAGGATGCGCGCTTCGAGGCGATCTCGTACGAGAATATAGGGCCGAGGCTCTCCAGTCACAGAATCGTGAATGACGCGGATCGGGTGCTCAGAGTCCGCCACGACGGTGTCGTCGAGGTTGGTGCGAAACGTCAGTAGCTGCGCGGCGCCCCGATTGCTGGCGTTAACTTCGACGGCCGTGAACGGCACGTCGTCAACCTTAATTCTGCCGCGTTCTGCGGGCGTTACTAGCCAGTAGCGGCCGTCGTCCTCGCGCCGCAGGACGGAAGCAAACAACTTGACCAACGGTTTGCGGCCGATCGGCGAACCGTGATAGAACCACGTACCGTCCCTGCCGATGCGCATGTCGATATCGCCGCAGAATTGCTGCCTCGCCGCATTCTCCTGCCGACTGCCGGCAACGGCGCGCAAATCCTTGAGCGGATCGATCACCGGGGACGACGGGGCGGACATGCGCAATGGCCCTCAATTCGCCAACATGGAGACGCCGGCGTGAGCGATATCGACGTGATGGTTCCCGCAAGGCCTGCCAGCGAGACGGCGGCCGACAAACTCGCCGAGGAGATCGAGGCCCTGGGACAGCGCCTGCAGCAGGTGAGACAGAGCATCGGGCGCGTCATCTTCGGTCAACAGGCGACGATCGACCAAACTCTTATCACGCTGCTCGCCGGGGGTCACGCGCTGCTCGTCGGCGTGCCCGGCTTGGCCAAGACGCGGCTCGTGGGCACGCTCGGCACGGTGGTTGGCCTGGACGACAAACGCGTGCAATGCACGCCCGATCTGATGCCAGCCGATATCGTCGGTTCCGAGGTGCTGGAAGAATCCGACACCGGGCGACGCTCGTTCCGTTTCATCCCCGGTCCCGTGTTCTGTCAGCTTCTCATGGCCGACGAGATCAACCGCGCCAGTCCGCGCACCCAGTCAGCCCTGCTGCAGGCTATGCAGGAGCATCGGGTCTCCGTGGCCGGTCAGTATCACCAGCTGCCGGCGCCTTTCCATGTCCTGGCGACGCAAAACCCGCTCGAGCAGGAGGGCACCTATCCGCTGCCGGAGGCTCAGCTGGACCGCTTCCTGATGCAGATCGACGTGCCGTATCCGGAGATCGACGCGGAGCGGCAGATGCTGATCGTCACCACCGGCCCGCAGGAGGACAAGCCGGTTGGGGTCATGACGGCCGAAGATCTCCTGGCAGCCCAGCGCCTGGTGCGTCGCATCCCCGTCGGGGAGAGTGTCGTCGATGCAATCCTCACCCTGGTGCGCGCCGGGCGGGCGGAGACGACCGGGATCGACGAGGTCAGGCGCCATGTCGCCTGGGGCCCCGGACCCCGCGCCAGCCAGGCGCTCATGCTCGCTTCCCGCGCCCGCGCCGTTCTCGACGGCCGCTTCACGCCGTCGGTCGATGACGTGCTGGCGCTGGCCCGGCCCGTCCTGCGCCATCGCATGTCGCTCAACTTCACCGCGCGCGCCGACGGCGTCACGCTCGACGAGGTGATCGATCGCCTGGGCGCACCGCTGTCTTGACGTTGCGTTGAGGCCCCGATGGCCGTCTCTCCCGCGCTCAGACAGCGTGCCGAGCAACTGGCGTCGACCCTTCCGCCGCTGCAAGTTGCAGCGGAGCGCATCGCGCTGACGGTGGCCCAGGGAGTGCATGGCCGCCGGCGCGTCGGACAGGGCGAGACCTTCTGGCAGTTCCGCCGCTACCACGCAGGCGACCTCATCAACAAGATCGACTGGCGCAAATCGGCCAAGTCGCAATATCTCTTCGTTCGTGAAATGGAATGGGCGGCGGCGCAAAGCGTCTGGCTGTGGCGCGACGGCTCGCCGTCCATGCGCTATCGATCCAGCGACCGACTGCCGGAGAAGCTCGAGCGAGCCGACCTGTTGACCATCGCCCTTGCCGCGCTCCTGGTGCGCGGTGGCGAGCGTATCGCGCTGCTCGGTTCCGGGCGGCGACCGGCGACCGGCCAGGCGGCCCTCAACCGCACGGCGCTGCAATTGCTGCGGCCCGGAGTACAAAAGGAAAGCCTGGCGCCGATCGAAGAGCTGCCGCGTCACGCGCACATTGTCTTCGTCGGCGATTTCCTGTCGCCGCTGCCGGAAATCGAAGCCATGACGCGTCGCTTCGCCGACCAGGGCATCAACGGTCACCTGCTCCAAGTGCTCGATCCCGCCGAGGAGTTGCTTCCATTCGGCGGTCGCATTCAGTTCGAGGGGCTCGAGGGCGAAGGTCGGCTTCTGCTGAGCCGCGTGGAATCGGTGCGCGACGGTTATGCCGAGAAGTTCGCCGCCCATCATGCCGGACTGGCCGCCATCGCGCGAAAGGTCGGTTGGAGCTTCGCGCGCACGCGTACCGATAGCGCGCCGCAGACCTCGCTGCTGGCGCTCTATCAGCAGCTGTCCGACCGGGACCGGCACTAGTCATGCTGACGCTCGGCAATCTCGCTCTCGCCGCCCCCTGGATGCTGCTGGCGCTCATCGGATTGCCGCTTCTCTGGTGGCTGCTCCGTTTGACGCCTCCCGCCCCAAAGCATGTGCGCTTTCCAGCGATTCGCCTGCTTCTCGACCTTATCCCGCGTGAGGAGACACCGGATCGCACGCCGCTCTGGCTCATCATCTTCCGCATGGTGCTGGCGGCACTCTTGATCGTTGCGCTGGCGCATCCCTTGATCAATCCGGTGCGGCAGTTCTCCAGTCCGGGCCCCCTCTTGCTCGTCGTCGATGACGGCTGGGCGGCAGCGGCGCATTGGACGCAGCGCATGGAGGCCATGACCGATCTGGTGGAGCGGGCGCAACGGGAAGGCCGCTCCATGATGATGCTGACGACGGCGCCCAGCGCCGACGGTCAGCCCATTGCTGTCACCGGCCTGATGACCGCTGCCGATGCGGCGCGCATCGTGCAAGCGCTGACGCCCCAGCCCTGGCAGACGGATCGCGCCGCCGCCGAGACGGCCTTGGAGCGCGCCAAGCTGACACCGCCCATCAACAGCGTGTGGGTCAGCGATGGTATCGTCGACCGCGCCAGTGACTCAGGAAGCACGCTTGCGGCCCAATTGCAGAAGCTCGGTCCGGTCGCGGTCGTTCGCGACAAGCCCGACGGCTTGCCTCACCTCCTGTTGCCGCCGCCGCGCGAGCCGGGCGCCATGGCCGTAAGCGTGCTTCGGCCGGCAGGCGCCGCTCCGCAGACCGTCGCTATCCGTGCCATCGCCGCCGACGGCCGTCTCGTCGCGCGTGAGGATGTGCGATTCGGCGCCGGGCAGACCAAGGCGCAGGTGCGCGTCGTACTGCCAGCCGAACTGCGCGATCGCATGGCGCGCTTGTCGATCGAGGGCGAGGAGTCGGTCGGCGCCACCGTTCTGTTCGACGAAGGTTGGCAGAGGCGACCTGTCGGGATCATCGCCGCCGCGGGGACCAACGAGGAGCAACCGCTGCTCGGCAACACCTACTATGTCGAGCGGGCGCTGGCGCCCTACAACGAGATTCGCCACGGTGATGTCACCTCCCTGCTTCAGGGGAAGCTATCCATCATCATCCTTGCCGACACCGGCAATTTGACCGACGCCCAGGTCGACGCGCTGAAGGCCTGGGTCGAGAAGGGCGGCGTGCTGCTGCGCTTCGCGGGCACCTGGCTGGCGCAGAAGACCGATCCGCTGCTGCCGGTACGGCTGCGCGGCACCGATCGAGCGATGGGCGGCGCCATGTCCTGGGCACAGCCGTTGCGTCTGGCTCCGTTCCCCTCGACGGGGCCATTCGCGGGCTTGAAGACACCCGACGATGTCACCGTCCGGCGCCAAGTGCTCGCCGAACCGGACATCGATCTCGGCGACAAGACCTGGGCGCGCTTGACCGACGGCACGCCGCTCGTAACCGGCGCGCATCTCGGAGAAGGCTGGCTGGTTCTGGTGCACACGACCGCAAATGCCGACTGGTCGACCCTGGCGCTGTCGGGCCTGTTCGTGGAGATGCTCCAGCGCATCGTCGAGATGAGCCAGGGCTCCGTCGAAGCCGCCGGCGATGATCCGCTGCCCCCGATCGAGACCCTCGACGGGCTCGGCCGCCTGGGCGCGCCGCCGGCGATCGCGGTGGCAGCAGCGCCTGCCCTGATCGCCCGGGGTGATGCCGGGCCGCGGCATCCGCCCGGCTACTATGGCCGCGGCAATATGCGGCGTGCCCTCAACATCACGGCCGGAATTACCACCTATGCGGGCCTCGGCACGCTCCCCTTCGGGGTGGAAGAGGCCGGCTTTGCAAAATCACCAGAGACCGATCTCAAGCCTTGGCTGATCGGAGTCGTGACGGCGCTTGCCATCATCGACATGCTCATCGCCCTGGCGCTGCGCGGGTTGCTCTCGTTCCGTCGCGCTGCGCGGCTGACGGCGGTTTTGGCGTGCTTCATGCTCGTGCCGCTTGCGGCCCGCGCGCAAGATCCTGCCAACACCGACCCCGATTCCTTTGCCATCACGGCGACCTCGCAGACGCATCTCGCATACGTGAAGACCGGAATACCCGAGCTGGACGCGACGAGTCGCGCCGGGCTCACCGGACTCACGCTCGTGCTCAACGATCGCACGGCGGTCGAGGCCGGCGACCCCATCGGCGTCGACATCGACAGTGACGAGCTGGCCTTCTTCCCCCTCCTCTACTGGCCGATTTCACCGGACCAGCCATCGCTGTCCGACGCGGCCGTTGGCCGTATCAACACCTACCTGCGCAACGGCGGCACGATCCTGTTCGACACGCTCGACCAGGACGCCGGCCACGCCGCGACCGACGACGGCCCAGGCATCCGCCGCCTGCGCGATCTCGCCCGCGGTCTTGATATCCCCTCGCTGGTACCGGTGCCGCCCGATCATGTGCTCACCAAGTCGTTCTACCTGATGCAGGAGTTTCCGGGCCGCTGGGCCGACGGCGAGGTCTGGGTTCAGCGCAGCGAGGAGCATATCAACGACGGCGTGTCTTCCGTGATCATCGGCGGCAACGACTGGGCGAGCGCCTGGGCCGTGGACAACAACGGCCGGCCGATGTTCGCCGTGGTCCCCGGCGGCGAGCATCAGCGCGAGATGGCCTACCGTTTCGGCGTCAATCTCGTGATGTATGCGCTGACCGGCAACTACAAGTCCGACCAGGTGCACGTGCCCTTCATCCTCGAGCGTCTCGGGCAGTAGATGTTCGGCAATTTGCAAATCGATTTCGCGCCGGCCCTGCCCTGGTCGCTCGTCGCTGCACTCGGCGGGCTCGCCCTTGCCGTCATCGTGCTGGGCCTGTGGCGGCGGGCTCGTGGCACGAGTTGGCGCATCCTGGCGGCCGTCGGACTTCTCGGCGCACTCTCCAATCCCTCGATCGTGCGCGAAGAGCGCAACTATCTCGACGATGTCGCCGTCATCGTTGTCGACGACAGCGCCAGCCAGAAGATCGGCGACCGGACGCAGCAGACCGCCGCCGCCCTCATCGAGGCGGAGAAACGCATCCGGGCCCTGCCGCATGTCGAATTGCGGGTAGTGCGCGCCGGTTCAGACAGCACGGCATCGGGCGGAGGCGGCACGCACCTGTTCGATGCGCTGGCTCGCGCGATCGGCGACGTGCCGGCCCGACGGATTGCCGGCGCGGTGTTCATCAGCGACGGCCAGGTGCACGACGTGCCCGCGTCGCTGAAGGACCTCGGCTTCAATGCCCCGGTGCATCTGCTGCTCACGGGCCATCCCGACGAGGTCGATCGCCGCCTGACGATCACGAAGGCGCCGACCTACGGGCTCGTCGACAACGATGTTGCGATGACCGTGCGCGTCGACGATCAGCCGCAAGCACCCGTCGGCGCTACGGCCAAGGTCACGGTGACGCAGGACGGCAATCCGAAGGACACGCTCGACGTGCCTATCGGCGTCGACCAGGAGGTCAAGGTCCACCTCGACCATCCGGGGCCAACCCTTGTCGAGATGCAGGTCGAGTCGCGCGACAACGAGCTGAGCCAGGTCAACAACCAGGCGGTGGCCGTCATCAATGGCGTGCGCGACCGCCTGCGCGTGCTGCTCGTTTCCGGCGAGCCACACGCCGGCGAGCGCACCTGGCGGAACATCCTCAAGTCAGATCCAGCCGTCGACCTGGTACATTTCACCATCCTGCGGCCGCCGGAGAAGCAGGACGGCACGCCGATCAACGAACTGTCCCTGATCGCCTTTCCGATTCGCGAACTGTTCGAGGTGAAACTCAACCAGTTCGATCTCATCATCTTCGACCGCTACCGGCGGCGCGGCGTACTGCCCCGCGCCTATTTCGAGAACATCGTGCACTACGTGGAGAACGGCGGGGCCCTGCTCGATGCTGCCGGCGTCAGCCTCGGCGGCCCACTCGGCCTCTATCAGTCGCCGCTCGGCGATGTGCTGCCGGGCGAGCCGACCGGCGAGATCACGGAGCGGGGCTATCGGCCGCAGGTCACCGAGGTCGGACGCAAGCATCCCGTGACTGCCGACTTGCCGGGAGGCGGCGCGAACCCCACCTGGGGCCGCTGGTTCCGCATCGTTCAAGCGACGGTGAAGCGCGGCAACACCCTGATGAGCGGACCGGACGACGAGCCCCTCCTCATCCTCGATCGCTATGGCAAGGGCCGCGTGGCGCAGCTTCTCAGCGATCAGATATGGCTGTGGTCGCGCGGCTACGAAGGTGGCGGACCTCAGGCGGAACTGCTGCGACGCATCGCCCACTGGCTGATGAAGGAGCCGGAACTCGAGGAAGAGGATCTGCGGGCCACGGTCATCGACAATCGTCTCGAGATCACCCGCCGCAGCCTCGGCGAGAATCCGAAGACCGTGGAGGTAACCACGCCCAGTGGCGACAAGACGACCGTGCCCCTGGCACCCGCCGGCGACGGCAGGGCCACCGGTGTCATGCCGGCGCCCGAATCGGGGCTGTACCGGGTGAATGACGGCACGCACAAGGCGTTCGCCGCCAGCGGCGACCTCAACCCCATCGAACTTTCCGATCTGCGCTCGACCGGCGACATCATGAAGCCGATCGTCGAGGCAACCGCGGGCGGCATCGTCCGCCTCGCGACCGACGGCGTACCCGACGTCCGACGCGTACGCGCCGGTCGCGACACTGCGGGCCGAGGATGGATCGGCCTCCGCTCCAACGAGGATTACGTCGTCACTGGCGTCGACCAGTCGCCCTTGCTGCCCGCTCTCGTCGTGCTGCTGCTCGGCCTGGGTGCGACGATGCTCGCCTGGCGGCGCGAGGGCCGATAGGGCGCTTCACGGGGATTCGCCGCAGTCAGCAAGTATCGCCGTGGTAACCGCACTTGGCGGAATGATTACCGACGTCTATGACTCGGCATCCGGCGCCGCATGGTCGCGCCGTGCTGCGGCAAGCAACAAACCCCCGGGAGAATGACCGATGCCGAAGATCCTCGTGCTCTACTACAGCGCCTATGGTCACATCGAGAAGATGGCGAGCGCCGAAGCCGAGGGCGCGCGCAGCGTAGCCGGCACCCAGGTCACGATCAAACGTGTCCCAGAGCTGGTTCCTGAGGAAGTGGCCAGAAAATCTGGGATGAAGGTCGATCAGCCGGCGCCGATCGCCACACCGGACGAATTGGCCAACTACGACTCCATCATCTTCGGGGCACCCACCCGTTTCGGCAATATGTGCGCCCAGATGCGCAATTTTCTCGATCAGACTGGCGCTCTCTGGATGAAGGGAGCTCTGGTCGGCAAGCTGGGCAGCGTCTTCACGAGCACTGCCACCCAGCACGGCGGCCAGGAGACGACGATCACTTCATTCCATACGACCTTGCTGCATCAGGGAATGATCATTGTCGGCGTCCCCTACTCGTGCCCGGAACTCATGAACATGGATGAAATCACGGGCGGATCTCCCTATGGCGCGTCGACGCTGTCCAAGGCCGACGGCTCGCGCCAGCCATCGGAGAACGAGCTCAAGATAGCGCGCTTTCAGGGTCGGCATGTCGCGCAGATCACAGCAAAGCTGACGCACACGCACTAGGCGGTCCGTGGCGGGCGCCTGTCACTTGGCCAGGATGGGCGCCAATTCCGTCACGAACACAGTCAGAAAGTCGCCGATTTCAGCGCTGTCGCAGCCTTTTTGTTCGACCAGCTGATCGATCTGGAGGCGAGCCCGTTCGATCAGCGTGAGGCGTTGGTCCGGGCCGACGCGATGATGCACCTTGCCTTCGACGTAGCTCGCTATTCGCGTGTTGTCGTCGGTGTCGAAGTCGCGGTGCTTGCACACGGCCTCCGCCTGGATGGCCTGCTGGTAGCGGAGATAGGTCGCTTCCAACGCCTCGTCGGCATGGCCGGGCCTTGGCAGTAGTACGACGGCAGCAGCGATCATCATCGCCGCTCCGCTTGAACCGCAGCGTGCGGGCTTCGAGTCCATCAACTCCCTCATAGCGCCGCGCCGCTTTGCCAGCAACGCTTCGTTGCCGTAGAGTAGCCTATGAGGCGGTCGCGGCCGCCTGTCCTGCCGGTGGCCGGATGTGAAACGCACGACACGCTTCCGCCTGCTGATCGAAGCGCCGGAGATCCTGATACTCCCGGGCGCCCATGATGCGCTTTGCATCCGCCTGGCCGAGCAGGCCGGCTTCCAGGCCGTGACCTGCGGCGGCTATAGCGCCACCGCGAGCCTGCTCGGCGGGCCCGATGTGCAGCAGCTCGGCATGATCGAGATGGCCGATATGTACGGGCGGCTCTGCGATGCGACGGAGCTGCCCCTCTTCGCAGACGGCGACACGGGGTACGGCAACACGACCAACGTCGCACGCACCGTGCGGGCCTATGAACGGGCCGGCGTCGCCGGCATGTTCATCGAGGATCAGGTATCGCCCAAGCGTTGCGGTCATATGGACGGAAAGCGCGTCGTCCCCGCGGGTGAGATGGTCGCCAAGCTGAAGGCGGCGCTCGATGCTCGCATCGATGCCGACCTCGTGGTCTGCGCCCGCACCGATGCCCGCGCCATGCATGGGCTCGACGAGGCGATCGAACGCTGCCAGCTCTATCGCGAGGCCGGTGCCGATCTACTGTTCGTCGATGCTCCGCTGTCGGTCGAGGAGCTCCGGCGCGTCTGTTCCGAGATCGACGGCCCCTGCCTTGCCAATCTCGTGGAAGGCGGCAAGACCCCGATCCTGACGGCCCGTCAGCTCGACGAAATGGGTTTTGCCGCGGTCACCTGGCCAGTCTCCGCCAGCTATGCCATCGCGCGCGCCGTCGGCGACATCTACGCCGCGCTCCTGCGCGACGGGACGACGAACGCCGTGCGCGACCGCATGAGCGACTTTGCCGCCTTCAATCAGCTCGTCGGCTTGGCCCAAGTCCGGGAAGCAGAGGCGGCCTATGACGAGTTTGCCCGCGATCTAGTGGAGCAGCCCGCGGACGTGGAGCGTTGAATGCAGGCGAGTCATCGTACGGCGCCACCGGGACGCTGACCGATTGTCACCTCCCCGTTGCGTGCGCCACAGCGCGTGCAGCGCATCTTCGGCGGCAGCGACGGGATCGGCCGACGGGATCGGCGTGTCGTAACCCACGCGGTCCGCTACCTGCCCAGGATCGACGCGCACGCGACGACCACACGCCCGGCAGGTCACCCAGAGCGGCCTCCGCTGCCGGGCGACATCGCCAACCAGCATGCTTCCTTTCCACGGTTTCGGCACTCGAACAATTCATAAACAACTGCGCCGAGTCAAGCGCCTGCGCGTCCTTGCTCAAGGCGCCGACCATCTGTATGCCGTTGCCCCATTGGTACCAATTGTCTTCCGCCATCGAGGAGAGTTCCGACGATGACCGTGCGTAGCGGCCGCGAATTTCTCAGCATTCCCGGTCCGACCACCGTGCCCGACGACGTTCTCGCCGCCATGCACCGACCCGCCGTCGACATCTATTCCGGCGGCCTCCTCGACATCACCGCGAGTTGCCTCGAAGATCTGGGCAAGCTCTTCCGCACCAAGGGGCAGACCTACATCTACGCGGCCAACGGCCATGGCGCCTGGGAAGCCGCGCTCGTCAACGTGCTCTCGAAAAGCGACAAGGTGCTCGTGCTCGAAAGCGGCCGCTTCGCCATGGGCTGGGGCGAGATGGCCGAGGTCTTTGGCATCGAGGTCGAGGTGTTGCGGGGCGACTGGCGTCGGGCAGTCGATCCCAAGGCGGTGACAGCTCGCCTGCGGGCAGACGCCAACCGCGAGATCAAGGCAGTCCTTGTGGTTCAGGTCGATACGGCCTCCGGCGTCGTCAACGACATCGCGCGCCTGCGCAAGGCCATCGACGATGCCGGCCACCCGGCACTCCTGCTGGTCGACACGATCGCGTCGCTCGGCACCATGCCCTTCGAGATGGACGCCTGGGGCGTCGACGTGGCCGTGACCGGTTCGCAGAAGGGCCTGATGCTACCCCCGGGACTGAGCTTCATCGCCGCCAACGACAAGGCGAAGGCAGTTCATCAGAAGGCCGGTCTGCGGACTCCCTACTGGGACTGGACGGCGCGCGAAGGCAAGGAGCATTACCAGAAATATTGCGGCACGCCGCCCGAGCATCTGTTGTTCGGACTGCGCAAGTCACTGGACATGCTGTTCGACGAGGGCCTGGAGAACGCATTCGAGCGGCATCGCCTGCTGGCCGAAGCCGTGCGCCGTGCCGTCGATGTCTGGAGCGCCGGCAATGCGATCTCGCTCAACATCACAGAGCCGGCGGAACGGGCGAACTCCGTCACGACGATCCTCTTCAACGACGGGCGCGATCCCAAACCGTTGCTCGAATACTGCGACAGCAAGTGCGGCGTGGTCGTGGGCGTCGGCATCGGCGCCCTCAACGGCCGCGCAATCCGCATCGCTCATATGGGCCACGTTAATGCGCCAATGATCCTGGGGACCCTGGCCGTCGTGGAGATGGGCCTGGTCGCGCTCAGGATCCCGCACGGCAAGGGTGGCGTGCAGGCTGCCATCGATTGGCTTGGTCAATCGGTGCCGGCGTAGCGTCGCAGCCTAGTCACGGTCGTCCGGCGGAGCTGTCCCACCGCTCCGTGCGGCCGTCGATCGTCATCTCCACCGTTATCGGGCCCACTTTCGACGGCAGAATCGGGAGAGAGACTCGCTCGCCGAAATAGCGGCGGATCCCCAGGGCATGCCGCAGCAGAACGTTCGTGTAGAGGCCGGGGCCGCTGGAATAGATGCGCCAGCCGCCGTCCACGGCGATGGTTCCTTCCTTGACGCGACCCCACTGCGCGCCTGCCTCGTAGCGGTCATTGAACGCCGTGTCGCTGCTGCTGAAGTAGGTGTTGCGCTGGCGGAGCGTGGCATGCGCGACACGATCGGTCACGGCGATCGGATTCACCAGCTGTAGCGCTTCCCAAAGCGCATCAGCCTCGCCGAGCGCGGCCATGGCCTCGCCGTAGCGAAGGTGTGCGTGAACGTACATGAGACCGATCTCGCGCCCGATGAACGATGATGACTCGGCGCGGCGGAAGATCTTTTCGAGACCACCATGGTAGGCCATCGGCTTGTCCATCAACCGGACCCCATCGGGACACAGCAGATGCTCGCGGATGAGTTCCAGATGGTGCCGCGCCTGCTCCGGCGTGAAGAGACCGGCGATGATGCCGCGCTTCATCGGCAGCAGTGAGTAGCGGAGGCCCGTGCGGGTGTCGCTGGGATGGAGCAGCAGCTCTGGCTGGTCGCACCCCTCTTCGAACACGGCATAGCCGGCGACCGTGCCGTCGCGGATCAGGTAGCGGTTGAAGTCGGCGCGCATCTCTGCCGCCAGCCGATCGAGCGCCTCGGCTTCGCCGGCCTTGCCCGCGCGCCGCAGGACTTCGGCATAACGCCTGGTCTGCTGGAACAGCAGCGCGACGGTCCAGCTGCTGACCATCGAGTCGCGCATCTTGGGATCGGCCGGCTGCAGGGAGTCGTTCCAATCGCCTTCGCCGTAGCGGATCAGGTGAGTGCCGGGAATGAACCGGGCGCGCACGGTCGCCAGGAGTTTCTCGATGTGGGCGGCGACCGGCTCACGACGTTCGGTGCGCTGGAGATTGTCCTCGCGGCGCCACGCGACGGGTTCGTCGAGGAACGCCATGTCGTTCGTCGCTTCGATGTAGTCGCAGACGGCTTTCAGCGGCCACACGATGACGTCGCCGTGGCTGTGCCGGTCCTGGATGTTCGAATACGGCTCCAGCATGAACCACTGGGGCCAATCGCCACGCGATTCGTACTGCTGCGCGAAGACAATGCGCAGGATCTCCCTGACCGGTTCGTCGTGCCTGAGCGATAGAAGATATTCGACCGGTCCCTGGCATACATCGCGCGTACCCCAGGCACCGCCGGTATATTGCTCGAGGCCGTGCGGCACGGTGAGATGCATCATCACGTTGTGCGCTAGCCAGGGGAACACCGTATCGAGCGCCGCGACATCAGGATGGCGGCCGCTGATGCGCAGGTTTCGCGTGACGTGGGCCCAGTATCGAGCGGCAGGCGCCAGCATGGCCGAAGCCTCGATGCCGCCGGCATACTTCGTCGCGAGGCGCTCGCCCTCCGCGGCATCCGTCATGGAGCCGACAACCGCGAAGCTGAGCTGGTTGGTCGGGCGGCTGCGCAGCGCGACATAGCCGCCGCCGCGCTGTTGGCCATCGACATAGAGCAATTCGTCGCCGCCAACCGCCTCGACGGCATCCGGCGTGCTCGTGACGAAGTGGTAGACGGCGCTCGGATAACGCTGTCCCCAAAGCCAATCCGGATCAGGACGCAAGGTGACACGCTTCCGCGCCGCGTCGATCTCGACTCGTCCAGCGTGATCCAGCTCCCGCTCGCCGAGAACGAGATGTCCATAGACGAGAAGGCGGCAGGGCTTGCCCTCGACATTGACGTACCATTGCATGGCTGGATCGTCGCCGGAGGCAATCGCATGCACGCTGACGGTGCGGTCCTCGAAGCGATAGATCCAGCGGCAATCGCTGAGGCCGATCTCGAAGGCAGATGGCATGGCGAGCAAACGCCACCCCTCGCCCGAGTCCACGAGAATGCGGAGGCCGCTCGCGCGCGTGATGTTGTACGGGTCGCGCGAGACCGACAAGAGCTTGTGGAAGGAGGTGTTGCCGATCGTCAGCTGGGCGGCGAATACCCCATGCATCCAACAGGTCGAACAGAGCGTCGTCTCGTCGAGCAACAATCCTTGTCCGCTGCGCACTAACGCGCCGTGGCGGCGGGCCACCATCTGCTCCTTCTCGCGCAGGACGACATGCCGATTGTGGGCTCCCTCGGGCACGAAGAATGACAGCAACCGGCCATCGCGGCGTTCCTCGTGGAGGCGTTGCGGATAAGCTTGCGCAACATCATCGAGGCTCGGTGATTTAACCAATGCAGGCGCCGCATCCTGAACCAGCGAGCGGACCGGCGCATCCAAGGCAGCGTCCTTGGTGGAGAATTCACGGAGAGCCTGCTGCACCGCATCGACCTTCGCCAGGTCTGCGTTGCTCGATGCTGCCGCGTGATCCGGCTCGAATAGACCGAAGAACGTCCAGGCTGCCGTTGCGTTTGGCTTGAGCATGACCGCGCGCGACTGAAGCGAAGCGCAGGCGACCTCATGTTGCAGGCGCCGATTCGGGAGATCGGTTCCGAAGCCGGCGGCGATCCCGTTCTGATCGCGGTAGACCGGACCGAAGATCTGCATGGCATCGGTGGCAAAGCCCGCAGCGCCGTCGAGACAACCATGCATGGCCCAGGGATAGAGACCGCCCTGCGCCAGATTCTGCCGGCTCATCACCACCGGCCCGCATCGCGGATGCTCGGCGATATGGTGGTCGATGTATTGCGAGGCGTAGGCCTCGTTGTTCATCAGAAAGCCGCGCTGACCGAGGCCGAGATCCTGCACGAGCACGGCATCGCACGGCAGTTCGTCGGCCGAGTCGTTGGTCGCCTCGACCCGCCACAGCCAGATGCTGCTCAGCGGATGCAGCCAGAGCGTGACGCGATGGCGGAGCCCGCCGCTCTCGCCCTCCCAAATGAAGCGATCCGATGCGGCGCCGAAGCGAACCCTGGCGGCGGGTCCGGCGGCTTGCGTCACGAGCGGCCGCTCGCCGCCGATACGGAGGTGGATTCGGCCGATGCCCCCGTCGATCGGCGAACCCAGGATCTGGTTGACCATCGTCCGCCCGCGCTCGTGCTGATGCTCGATCGCGAAGACACAGCCGTTCGGCAAAACACTGACGACGGCGCCGGACTGGCTCTTGATCTGGCGGAGGCCGAGATCGGAATCGCGGGGCGTACGGTAGGTGCGAACCGGCGCAGACGACATCTGGCTTCTCCCTATCGGGCTGCCCGCCCGGCCGGCAGCAGGGATTCCGCGGCGAGGATTTGGCTGGGGCGGGAGGATTCGAACCTCCGGATGGCGGAACCAAAATCCGCTGCCTTACCACTTGGCGACGCCCCAACGTCGCGCGAAACGGCGGACACCATAGGCATGGGCATGGTTCAGCGCAACCGCGCGGCAGGCGGCGACAGGGTCGTCGCCACGACCCACCAGGACGGCCGTTCGGCGGCGATCAATGCGGCGGCTTCGCGCGCGGCGCCGCGCTCCGCGAAGAGACCGAAGCAGGTGGCGCCGCTGCCGGAGAGGCGCGCCAGCAGGCAATCGGGGACGTGACCGAGTCGGGTCAGGACATCGCCGATATCGGGGACGAGGGCGGCGGCCGCATCGGTCAGATCGTTGCGCCGCTTGGCCAGCAGGCCGGCGAGGGTGACGGCGTCGGGCACGGCCGTGGTCCAGCGCGAGGGGGCCGAGTACTGCGTGCCCGCAGGGGTCGCGGCACGGCGGCGGAAGACGCTGGCGGTGGGCAGCGGCGTGCCGGGATTCACGAGAACGACGTGCGCCCGCGGCAACGGCGGCGCCGGCGCGATCTCCTCGCCGATGCCGCCGAAGAAGCTGGGCGCGCCCGTAACGCAGACCGGCACGTCGGCGCCGAGGTCGAGCGCGATGGCCCGCAGGCGCTGATCGGGAAGCCGCAGGTTCCACAGCGCGTTGAGGCCGTGCAGCGCGGCGGCGGCATCGGCCGAGCCGCCGCCGATGCCGGAGGCGACCGGCAGGCGCTTGATCAGGCGGATGGCGACGGCGGGATCGCGGCCGGCGGCATCGGCCAGAGCACGGGCGGCGCGCAGGACGAGATTGTCGGCGTCGGCGGCGAGGCGGTCGGCAAATGGTCCATCGATCGAGAGCGTGAGGTCGGCGGCGGGCGTGAAGCTCAGTTCGTCGCCG
>Ga0335069_10003541_pt1 | contig 23492 bp, 26 predicted proteins | sample Lox_Sample_11_FD_206714 | JGI IMG/M metagenome (GOLD analysis project Ga0335069, IMG submission 206714) | Soil microbial communities from Loxahatchee National Wildlife Refuge, Florida, United States - Lox_Sample_1.1 | ecosystem: Environmental > Terrestrial > Soil > Wetlands | place: USA... | reverse complement strand
CCTGGATGCTTACGGTAATATCCCCATTATCCAACTCTTTTAAGATATCAAGAAACTTTCTTCCGTGGACTACTATCTTTCTTTCTTCCTCTGCTTTGCAGTCTATATACGTGATCGCACTTATCTCGAGATCCGTGGAGTAGACAATCGCCCTCTGTTTTCCGAAGGCAATAAGTATGTTGGAGAGTATGGGCATAAGAGATCTTTTTTCTGTAATGCTTACCACTTTAGAGACTGGTTGCAAAATAACATTTCTATCTACTATTATTTGCATATATAAACTCCTTCTTAAACATAAGTGCTGTGAAAATGTGGAAAGCACTATAAGTTCCCGTGATCAAAAAGGGAACGCAAAACAACACCTGTTTATAATCAAGAGCTATTTGTGTACTCATGTTGATTTTAGCCTTTGTTCTATTTTTTCAACAGAGTTTTTCAACTCTTTTTTTTCCTTCATAGCGGCTTCGATTTTCTTCACGGAGTGGATGATGGTGGCATGATCTTTACCGCCGAGCTTCTCTCCTATACTGACGAGCGAAAGATCGGTCAGTTTTCTGGAAAGGTAGACAAGGACCTGGCGAGGTACAAGCACGGACCGGACCCTCTTCTCGGACTTAATGTCCGTTGCGCTCACAGCAAAATGTGCACAGACCTCCTTAAGTATCATGTCAAAGGTTATTTCTTTGACTTTTTCTTTTATAATGTGACTCATAATGTCTTTCACTAATTCGATAGAGACCGGTTCTGCCTTAAGAGAAGCATAAGCCCCAACCCGAATCAGCGTTCCCTCCAGGGAACGAACACTATCCTCGGAGTTGGAAGCAATAAAAAAAGCGACATCCAGAGGCAGTGCTATCTTTTCGCTTTCCGCCTTCTTGTTAAGTATGGCGACTTTAGTCTCCAGGTCCGGGGATTGTATGTCTGCCACGAGGCCCCACTCAAACCTGGATTTCAAGCGCTCCTCAAAATTTTCAATATCCCTCGGAAATTTGTCGCTTGTCACGACTATCTGTTTCATATTGTCATAGAGGGCGTTGAAGGTATGAAAGAATTCCGCCATAGTCCTCTCTTTTCCCGCGATGAATTGGATATCATCAATAAGCAGGATATCCATCTTTCTGAATCGGTTTCTGAAGTCGTCCATCTTTTCGAAGCGTATGGAGTTAATAAGCTCGTTCGTAAACGTTTCGGCGGTTATATAGCAAATGCGGTCCGGGTTGACATTCCCATGGCCGAGCACAAAATTACCGATCGCGTTGAGCAGGTGAGTTTTGCCGAGACCGACCCCTCCGTATATGAAGAGCGGATTATAGGTCTTACCGGGGTTCGTTGCTACAGCGAGACAGGCCGCGTTGGCGAACTGGTTGCTCGAACCGACCACGAAAGTTTCAAACACATACTTAGGGTTGAACTGGTTGTAGGCCGCGCTCTTGCGCACAAGCACATTCTTCTTCTCCAATCTTTTTTCTGCCGAACCATTCTCTTTGTTCAGTATGTACTCTATCTTCACGCTTTGGCTGGCCGTGTCTTTAAGAAGCGTAAGAAGCAGGGGCTCGAAATTTTCAACGATCCAATCCTTAAAAAACGCATTTGGAACAACAACAAAACACGTATTGTTTTTGTAATCGAGGAGCGTAAGGGGCTCTATCCACGTTTTGTAGCTGTCCTCGCTTATAACGGTGGCGATCTTCGGCTTTATTTGTGAAAGGATATCAAGCATGTTTCAAAAACATCAACAATTTTTTCACATATGTGGAAAACTTAACGCGTCCTTGATAGGTTTAAAAAACGATAATAATATAACGGGCAAAATATTTCAATAGTTTTTTGCTGAACGAACAGCATAAGTCTAACGGAGAAAAACAAAGAAGTCAATACAATATGACACACCCGAGGGCAAGGCGCTATTGCCCGAAAGCCCAAATTCGGTTACAATAGAGTCCCATGAAAAAACCGCTTGCAACTACACTTCTAGTCCTCGTTTTTTTCTTTTGCCATACGAGCGCCCACGCAGACGCCCTCACCCAGGGAAAAAAGCGAGCAAGGCAGGAAGACAAGCCCGTAGTCGCCTATTTCTTCAGCCAGCACTGCGTCTACTGCGAACAGATGCAGAAGAATGTGCTCAACGACAGAACCATAGCCGACTCACTGAAAAACGACACGGTGTACGTTCCGGTCGACGTGGACAAACAAGAAGCCACCGCGCTGGCATACCGCGTGCGCGGCACGCCCACAACGCTCGTTCTCGAAAGCACAGGAAAAAGGATAGTTGAAATACCCGGCTATATGTCAAAGGACGATTTTAAGATGCTGCTCGCTTACGTTAAGGGCAGGCACTATAAAATGATGGGGTTTGGAGAGTTCCTGCGCTCTGCGCGCGCCGCCTCAGGAAGATAGCACCCCGCCTTAAGGCACGGCTCTGTATCCTACAAGCCTTCTTCGCCAGTAGGCAGAATCAACGTGGTCTACGACCACGCCCCGGGACTTGGAGGCGTGAACAAACTCGTTTTTCGTCACCATAATGCCGATGTGTAAGTCTTTTCCTATTTTGAAGAGAACGAGATCCGCCGGTCGCACACCGTCAGGCGCAACCTCGTAACACGCGTTGCCCTGATCCTCGGCGCCGAGCGGCAGGAAGATGCCGGACTGTTTATAGGCGTAGTACACGAGCCCGCTGCAGTCAAAGAAATCGGGCCCCTTGGCCCCGCTTCTATATGGCTTACCCTGCATAGCGAGAGCCGTGCGCACAACGTCAGCCCTTGTCGAGCTCGGCGCCTCATAGAGAAGAATCTTTCTCGGGGCGCACGCCGCCAGACAAAGAACCAGGAACACAAGGAAAAGCCCCCGCAGTTGACGATCGCTAAACATGGTTCTCTATGGCTAAGATCGCATCAAGGAAACCGCTAACCGATTTTGCCCGGCCGGACCCCCGCGACCGGTGACCACCCGAAAGATTGAGCGCAAGCGCCACCTCTTCAAACATGGCGTCGTCACCATCACCATCACCAATGGCCGCGGCCTCGCCGGGCGCACGCCCGAGATCTCTGAGAACGTCTTTCACGAGAGACCCCTTACGATCATACTCTACGCATATTTTCGCCTCGCCCGTTAGAGAACTTCCATCATTCGTGAGTTCGTTTGAAAAAGCCATGTCCACACCCAGATCGTCTTTCACGTGGTTCACGAGAACAGAGAGCCCGGTTGATATGATGACCGTAAAGATGCCTAACCTCTTAAGGGTTGCCATACCATCACGCACGCCCTCCCGGTAAGGAATCTGGCGCACCATTTCGTGGATCCTGGACAGCGGCAAGCCCCTCCAGAGAAGGGCGTCCCTTCGGCAAAACTCATAGTAGTCTATCTTGCCGGCGCGGAAGAGCGCCTGGTACGCGTCGGCGTTTTCCGTCCAGAGATTGAGGCTGCGGTGCAGATACTCCCAACTGCTCCTTATGGTAGTCAGGGTGCCGTCACAGTCGAGAAAGACAACCTTTATGGGCATGCTCCTTATATATCACCAAGGGATAAAAAAATCTATTCCACAATACGTCTCATGAATTATACTATAGTAAGATCCGTTTGGGCCGGCAGGGCTTCGCGCCCAGTGAGGCGGCCCGGCCGAGACTTTACACACCGAGGATGAGCAAGAGATGATCATCGAGTGGAACCCCGAGAGACCGAGAAAGAAGGTCACTGAGTTGATCCTTAAGACGCTCAACGAGGGCGGTATCATTGCCTATCCTACGGACACATACTACGGAATGGGGTGTGATCTATTCAACATAAAAGCCATAAAGAGGCTCTATGCCATCAAAAGGCTGGACGACAGAAGGGCCTTAAGCATAATCTGCAGAGACTTAAAAGATGTGAGCGAATATGCTGTGATGAGCGATTTTTCTTTCGAGGTCTTAAAGAGGCACTTGCCGGGCCCTTACACGTTTGTGCTCAAGGCAAGAAAGATCATACCCAAGCTCCTTATGACGGACAGAAAAGAGGTGGGCGTGAGAATCCCAGCGCACCCGGTACCCGTTGCCATAGCAGGACTCATGCAAAGACCCGTGATCAACACGAGCGCCAAGGTTTCAAAGGAAGAGCCGCTCACAGATCCACGACACATAGAGAAGCTCTTTCGGGGCTCGGTGGATGTCGTTATTGACGGAGGCATCGTGATAAGCGAACCATCCACGGTGGTGCGCCTTGTAAATGAGGAGGCCGAGCTGTTGCGGCAAGGGAAGGGCGCTTTTTCGTAGGCCGATCCGGTTCGGAGGCTCGCTAATTCACAACCGGTATGGCGCTCTTGCACCCCAGAACGGGGGCGAGAAAAGCGACCCTATGTACGAAGCCTGCGGTGATTTGCGGGTAGCCCCGGGAGATAAGCTGTGGCGAGCGACATTTACAAAAGCTATTCGAATTACCCCCTTCACGCTAAGATCGGCAAGATAATAAGCGCCCACTCACAAAACACAAGGGATGTTCGAGATGTGGTGAAAAACGAGATTCCATGGGATACGATACAGAGCATGGCTGATTTGGGTTGCGGATACGGCTGGTTTGAGCAGGGGCTCACAAGTTCGTTTGATCTTATCGTGGGCGTGGACTGTCTCGCCGAGAACGGTCCACCCTTCATCGAGTCTGCCAAAACGCACTCCGAAAACGTTTTGTTTAAGAGGGTAGACCTCCCGGCGGTACTTGAGTTTCCTTCGGGGAGTTTCGATCTTGTTGTGTGTGCGTATTCCCTCTATTTCTTTCCGGAGGCCTTGCCGGAGATAGAAAGGCTTCTTCAGGAGGACGGGGTCTTTGTTGCCATAACCCACAGCAATCGTATGCTTCAGGAAGGGGAAGAATACTTCGATTTCAAGAACTTGAAGAAGATCGTGGAGCGTTTTTCTGCGGAGAACGGAGTGGCGATTCTCGGCCGGTATTTTCGCCGAATAACAGAGATCGACTACAAGAATAGCTTGATCTTTCGCAAAGGCGAGGAACAGGATTTGGCTCAATACATCGATTTTAAAGGAGAACTGATCGCCCAAGACGTAGATCCGGATAGGGTGAAGACGACCATGATAGAAGAGTTGGCAACAAAAGGCGAGGTGCGCCTGAATAAAGACGATCGAATTTTCCTGGCGAGAAAATGAGACAAAAGCTGTTTTGTAACTTCTGCGGCAAAAGACTTGCCTTCCGTGTGTTAGAGGGCAGGCAGAGACAGCACTGCGAAGGCTGCGGAGAAACCTATTATGAGAACCCGCTCCCTGTTGCATCGGTAATCGTTTCGAACAGGGATAGAGAGATACTTCTCGTGAAAAGGGCAAAGGAGCCTTATCAGGGGATGTGGTGCCTGCCCGTCGGCTTCGCGGAGGTGGGTGAAAGCATAGAAGACGCAGCGCTCAGGGAACTGAGAGAGGAGACCGGCGTTCAAGGGAAGATCGCGCAGCTCGTGGATGTGGACTCCCACACGAACCCGGTCTATGGAGAACTTCTCATCGTCACATTTGAAGCGGAGAACGTGGGGGGCGTTCATGCGGCCGGAGACGATGCATCGGAGTGCAGATATTTCCCCACCATGAGCCTGCCTAAGCTTGCCTTTGATTCCCAGGAGAAGGCCGTTCAGAAGTACGTAGAGCTGAAACGGGACCTATGGAGCATCCGTGACTCCTTTGAAACCTTTGTGGAGAGCGCCTTCAGAGACAGGGTCGGCCACGCCGAAGACTTGCTTTCCGATGTGCTCGTGCAAGCCGTGGAAGAGAATTCCGAGAAAATCGTTGGCCTGTGGCTTGACGATATAAAGACCAATCCATCGACAAAGTCATATCACGGCCTTAACCGCGAAGAGCTTGCGGCGAGGGCGACGTACATCATGAGCCAATTCAAATCGTGGTTGAAAGGAGAGAAGAGCGAAAGCGAGCTCAAGGCCTTCTATCACGATCTGGGCAAGAGACGCCGGCAGGATACGGTGCAGCCGGAGGACCTCGTAAGCTCTTTAAGCCTGCTCAAGAAGCACGTCTGGATGTTTACCCACTCCTTCGGCGTATGGGAGAGGGCCGTGGACATCTATCGGATGTTTGAGCTTGGAGAGCGGCTCGTCTATTTCTTTGACAGGGCAGCCTATTATACGGTTCAAGGGTATAGATCGTTGCCGGACGAGAATCCCGCGAGCCGTGAATGAGCTGAAACAACCGCCTTGACTTGAAACACCGCGTTGAGATAACATGAGATACATTTTTGGGGGTGCTTGTGCAACGGCTAAAAAGGCTTTGGCCTGGAATAGTATACGCTCTTTTTCTTATAGCTCTGGTGACGCCCGGTGTTTCAGCCGAGAATAAGCCGCCGGATACACTGGTACTCAAGGTAGAGGGCGCGAAGCTGCCTCCCGTGCGCTTTTCACACACCACCCACACCCGCGACGCAGGAAGGGATTGCGTGGTCTGTCACCATAAGGATAAAGACCCGAAAGACCCGGGGAAATGTGAAACATGCCATATGTTGAAGGAAGTAAAGGAGGGGGCACCACCCCTAAGAGACGCATTTCACGGAAAGTGTCAGGCCTGCCACAAGGAGGTCTCTGCCAAAGGAATAAGCGCGCCGACTAAGTGCAATGATTGCCACAAAAAATAATCCCGAAACAAGCAAAGACGGCGTAGGCGCCCCCCTTTTACATGGCATATATCGGAAGGCGAGCTCTATCGGCTTTTCCATCACAGTTTTATCGCTGATTGCGGCCGCATCTATCGTGGGTACGCTCATAGAACAGGGCGCAACAGAGGAGGAGTATCTAAGTTATTACACGGAAGGCGTGTACAGGGTCGTGAGGCTGTTGGGCTTGGACGATGTGTACCATTCCTTCTGGTTTTATACGCTGCTCGCGCTCTTTGCCCTAAACCTGATCCTGTGCACACGAGAGCGCTTCACCCGTTTTGTCCGGGAAAGGCGGGGAGACCTTAGGCTCAAGGCCGACCGACTCGAGGCCATGGAATTGAGCTTCACCGTGCCCGAACAGAGAAGCACAGAGGTGATGAGGAATATAAAGAGAGCTTACCGGACTCTTAGCGAAGACGATCTTCGCGGCGCTTACGAAAAGGGGGTTCTCGCACGGCTCTCAGTTTTCATCATTCACGGAAGCATCCTTGTTATTCTTGCGGGGGGCCTAATCGGACACGTTTTTGGGTTTCGCGCATCCCTTGCCTTGAGGATTGGAGAGGTGCGGGACCGGGCGATAACGAGAGATGCGGGCGAGAAAGAGATACCGCTTGGGTTTGCCATAAGATGCAAGGACTTTAAGGTAAACCTTTACCCGAACGGCACACCGAAAGAATACGTGACCACCGTGGAGATTCTAGGGAGGCAGAAGGTGGAAGGCGAACAGATGATCCGTGTGAACGATCCCCTGACGTACAATGGAATGCGCTTCTACCAATCGAGCTACGGGGCAGCCGCCTCTTGCCTGTTTAACGTGGGTGGAGAAAGAGTAGAAGCCCGACAGGACGAGGTGATTCAAAAAGAAAATCTCGTATTTAAAGTGGTGAGGTACGAAGAGAAGGTCCACGGTTTCGGCCCCGGGGTTGAGGTCGCCTACTTATCTCGGGATGAGCAAAGAACCACATGGTTCTTGTTGAACGTGCAGAAGATGAAGGCGCAGTTATTAAATGGCGTCGCTATCGAACTGGAAAAGATCAAACAAGAGCCCTTTACGGTTCTCGAGGTGGTCCGCGACCCTGGCGTGTATCTGGTTTGGATGGGCTTTGCCCTGCTCATCGTTGGCCTCTTTGTTAATTTTTTCGGTTACTACCGGCGGATCTACGTAGCGAGGATTAAGGATGGGATTGTGGTTGCCGGGTATGCCGCGAAGAACAGAGAAGCCTTCGAGAAGGAATTTGAGAGGCTCAAAGAGGTGACAGATGCCGGCACACCATAAGATACTCGGTATCGTCACCATGCTCTATCTCGCACTTTTCTTTCTGCATGTCCTCTATTTTGCCTTGAGGAAAGAAAAGATTCTGTCGGTGGTGTGGATCCTCTTTTATATCACCTTCACCTTGCACACGGTCGGCATACTTTTGCGCTGGCTGGAGTCGTACAGGTTGGGCATCGGCCATGCACCTCTGTCAAACTTCTACGAGTCGCTCATATTCTACGCATGGAGCGTAACCGGGCTTTTGATCGTGATGAAAAAAAGGATTGGCATTCCTGCCATAACGTGTCTTGGCTCTACGGCGGCACTCGTCCTGATGGGGTTTGCGTCTCTATCGCCGACAGTGGAAAGAAGCATTGAGCCGCTCGTGCCGGCCTTGCAGAGCAATTGGTTACATATTCACGTGATGACCTGCTTTGTAGCGTACGCAGCCTTTGCCGTGGCCTCAATGGCAAGCATATTGCGCGTGGCGGGCATGGGTCGATTTGCGCCCTCGGCTGAAAGACTCGATGAAATTAACTATAAAAGCATAATTATTGGCTTTCCCATGCTGACTTCTGGTATACTTACGGGTGCGGTATGGGCACACTACGCATGGGGTTCTTACTGGAGTTGGGACCCCAAAGAGACGTGGTCGCTCATTACCTGGATTGTATACGCCCTGTTTCTCCACGTGAGGCTTAAGGGGGTCAGGGGCAAGAAGAGCGCAATTCTATCGATCGTGGGATTTGCGAGCGTTCTCGTCACATATTTTGTGGTAAATTTCATATTATCGGGATTACACAGTTACGCCAGATGAAAAAGAAGACCACGAAAAGCCTGGTAGTGTTCGGAAACGGCATAAACTGCGAGCAGGAGACCGCCTACGCGAACAAGCTCGCGGGATTTCGCGCCGAGCTTATGCACATCGACGAGATGACAGAGAACCCCAAGAGAATCCGCGGGTACGGATTGATCAATTTTCCCGGTGGGTTTCTTGACGGCGACGACCTTGGCTCGGCCAAGGCCCAGGCCGTGAAATGGAAGTACCGTACTATGGAGGGCTCCAAAGAAAGGTTTCTTGATGAGCTTACCAAGTTCGTTGCGTCAGGGGGGCTTATCATAGGGATATGTAACGGGTTCCAGCTCCTGGTGAAGACCGGCCTGTTGCCGGCGCTCGCCGGGGAGTACGGAAAACAGACAACGACACTCACGGCAAATGATTCGGGTCGATTCGAGGACCGATGGGTTTGCCTTAAGGTCAATCGATTTTCTCATTGCATATTTACCAGGGATATGGATACAATTTACCTTCCTGTGCGTCACGGAGAGGGGAAGTGTGTGGTCGACACCCCTGACAGCAGGAGGGAACTGAACGAGAAGGGCCACGTGGTCATGCAGTACGCTGATGAATCGGGCGCCGTAAGCGACGCTTACCCATATAATCCGAACGGCTCTACAGATGCCATTGCCGCGCTTACCGATCCCACGGGTAGAGTCTTCGGGCTTATGCCGCACCCCGAGGCCTTCGTCCACTATACGCAACACCCGAGATGGACGAGAGAGGCGCTTAACGCTGAAGGGGATGGCTTGAAGATTTTCAGGAACGCGTACCGGTACATTGTAGAAAATCAATGAGGAGGAACTTGTATGAATAAGATGGATATTATCAATAAGCTCGCTTCCGATATAAACGTAAACCAAAAGATCGCGAAAATAGCCGTAGACACGATCATAGACAGCGTAAAGAACGCCATTACAAAGAACGAACGCGTTGAAATACGGGGTTTCGGAAGTTTCACGCTGAGGGAGTATAAGGCGTACAAGGGAAGAAACCCGAAAAGCGGCGAAACAGTCAACGTGGAGCCGAAGAAACTACCCTACTTTAAGGTTGGAAAAGAACTCAAAGAGATGGTCTGGAAAGAAGATCCGGGCAAATAATCCTTCAGAAGTGTCCCCAGTAGGGAATTAAAGTCCGTTTCAAAGCGGTTGCCGTCTGAACAATCGCGGGCGAAGGTTGAGCCTTCTTTTCGTATGGATAGAGCGGTTTGCCCATCAGTTCGGCAATGACAGCCCTGACAGAGCTCGCAAGCCCCCGTAAATCATAACCCCCTTCAAGCGCAAAGAGCGCCTGGCCGTTGCAATGTTTCTTTGCAATATCGAGGAGTATCCTTGTCATGGCCGCGAAACCGGTCTCGGTAACGGCCATACCTCCCAGGGGGTCGTCGTAGTACGTGTCGAATCCGGCGGAGACGAGCACCATTTCCGGCTTATACATTTCCGAAACGGGTACGAGAACGTCCTTGAAGGCATAGATATAATCTTCATCGCCCATGCCGCCCGACATGGGCACATTGATGGTGTATCCCCTGCCGTCGCCTTCCCCGACCTCATCGAGAGAGCCCGTGCCGGGGTAGTAGGGATACTGGTGTGTTGAAAAATAGAGCACGGTTCTGTCCTGATAAAAGGTGTGCTGGGTGCCGTTTCCGTGGTGGAGGTCGAAGTCTACGAGAAGAATGTTTTTGAGCCCGTACTTGTTCTCCAGGTATTTGGCGGCGATGGCGATGTTGTTGAAGATGCAGAAACCCATTGCATGGGATCGCTCGGCATGGTGACCGGGGGGCCTGACAAGCGCAAACCCGGTATCCACTTCGGACGATTGGATCGCATCGGCGAGCTGTAAAAGGCCACCCACGGCCATTAAGGCCGCCTCATAAGTTTTGGGTGAGGACACGGTGTCCGGATCCAGATGGTGCATGGGTTTGCCGCCCGCCCGGGCGATGGACTCGATATAGGGGAGGTCATGCACGAGGGCGATCTCCTCGGGGGTTGCCATCCTCGGGGACACGTACGCCAAGCCTTGCTGGTCAAGGGTTTCGAGCATAGCGTAGACGTGTTCTAGTCTCTTAGGGCTCTCAGGATGATACTCATCGGTGAGGTGCTTCAAGTATATGGGGTGCTTAACGATCCCGACAGTCATGGCGGCCTCCTCGCCCCGAGAGGATAGTAGTTTTTGGTGCAAAAAGCAAGCAGGGCAAATCCGGGGCACGTGTTTCACGTGGAACAGGGTGGGCGGCCTTAAGGGCCCTCATAGATGAGATAGGGGGCTCTTCAGAGAGAAGCCTGTCTTCTGTCGATGCTGTAACAACTGCCTGCGGCGTGTTTGGCATGACTCTTCATCTCTGAGGCGACCTGGGTGATCTCGCCGTAGTGGGTAAAGGTACGGCCATCATTTGTGGTGATACCTATGGAGATGGCCACCATGGGAAACTTCCGAACGTTACCCTGACGATCCGGCGTTTCGATATGGCCCCGCTCCCTGTCTTCCGGGTCATACAGGGTGGGGAGGATCTTATCGAATGCGTCGATGATCTCCCGGGCAACGTCTTCGACCAGCGCAACATTCATAATGAAAACAAAATCATCGCCCCCGATATGTCCGATGAAGCTCTGTTGCTGTTGTTTATTTTTCACGATATTGAGGATCAGTCTACCGGTAATCCGTATTACTTCGTCGCCGCGGGTAAAGCCATAGTAGTCGTTAAATGGCTTGAAATGGTCAAGGTCAGCGTAGGCCAGAGCGAAACTCTCGTGCGCCTCAATGCGCGCTTGAATTTCTCTGTTGATAGAGATGTTGCCGGGGAGTTTTGTGAGCGGATTGACCTCTACGGCCCGTTCGGATCTGAGTATAGACAGATCCACGCGTGAGGCCCCCTCCTTCTCGAAAGCAGACTTCTTGAGATAGTCTTCGACAAACAAGGATTCCCATTCTGGGATTTCCTGGTTATCATCAAGCATGATGAGAACCGGTAGCTGACGGAAGATGGGGTCGGCCTTGAGATCATTCAACACATCCACGGTAAGATGGTCTTCTTTGTTGACATCGACGACCACAAGATTTGGTATGGAATTGTAAATGTAATCTATAGCCGAATGGATGTTGCGAAAGAGAAGCACGCTGTATCGGGCCTTCAGTGTGCGCTCCACGATGCTTGAGAGCGCCGCATCCTGCGAAATCACGACAATTGTTCTGCGGTTCATAGAGAGAGATCTTCCGTCATCTGGAAAGAGTCTTCGGCCCCGAGCAGAATCTCCTTTATCTGGGCTTCGGTGAGGGCGAGACGGTCCCACGCCTCGGGGTTTACCGGCATAAGGTAGCGATCTCCGGCAAAGCCAAATCCACGGGCCCTTACCAGGATGTCGGCCAAATGGATAATGGCCGAATCTGTAGGCGCCGTCTTGGCAAGGTGGGGCTTGTGATGGTACTCGATAACGTCGATGAGGTTGCTGGGAAAGCGCCATTTCTGGGCCATCCATGCGCCAACGCTCGAGTGGGTCGTGCTGAAGTAGTTCTTTTCGGTTTCGTAAATGGTAAGACCGTTTTGTTCAGCTTCACTCATAGCCTTCTCGTACTCCTGGGGATACTGGAGGACGAGAAGGACCTTTCCGATATCGTGAAGCAAGCCTTCCACCGAAAGCTCGTCAGGCTCTTTCAGGCCCTTCTTTACGGCTATGAGCCGGGAAAAAATGGCCGTGCCCAGGGAGTGCTCCCAAAGGCCGATCATTGTTTTTTGCATTAGTTCGAACACGGAAACTCCCAGCAGAAGCCCCTTTACCACGGTAAGCCCAAGAAGGATGACCGCCTGGTTAACGGACGAGATCCTCCCGGGAAAGCCGTAGATAGGCGAGTTTACCATTTTGAGGACCTTGGTAGTGAGGGCGGGATCGCTCGAGATGAAGGCGCTGATCTCATTAAGCGAGATCTTGGGGTTTTCGAGCACGCCGAGGAGCTTCTTTAATACCTTGGGGATGGTCGGCAGCGCGTTGATGTTTTCGATCCTCTCCCTGATGGTGCGTACATCGATATTACTCATAGAGGCCCTCTATATGTTCTTTGAGGGCTTTCTTGATGAGATCCATGTGTGGTTCTTTTTCTACGGGACGAAAGCGCTCGTAAAGATCTGAAAGCATAGTCTCCATGGGTATGGCTGGCTTGGTCATGCCCTGGATATAAACGCTGTCAATGCCCATGCCCCTTATTCTGTCGATTAACTCGGCGGTAAGCTCGGTGTTTTCACCGAGGAGCACCATGCCGGCTGCGTTCTGCACGGGTTTTGCCAGCTTCATACCGGTTTCGAGCCTGTCAAGGGATAATTTCGCCACAACAATCCTTTCTGAGATATATATCGGATAAAAATGGAAAAAGATTAAGCAAGGAAAAGTCGTCCACGAGGCTCATTTTATAGCGTTTTTAACCATAACTCAAGCCTGTCGCAGCCCATCCTCAGCCGGTCGAGGTCGTCCGCGTAGGAAAACCGGACATGAGAGGCCGCATGGAATGCGCCGAAATCGTACCCCGGGGTAATAGCAACGTGGGCCGTGAAGAGAGCCCGCTCCACAAAGTCCATGCTGTCGAGTCCCCACTTCTCGATGCCCGCATAGATGTAAAAGGCCCCATCCGGATATACGGGAATAGAGAAACCGAGATCTTTTAAGCGGGGCACGAGAAAATCTCGCCTTTGTTCATAGATTTGGCGCATCTTTTCTATTTCTTCGTGGCTGTCAAAGGCCGAGAGCGCGGCATACTGGGAAATGGAGGAGGGCGAAATAAACAGATTTTGTGCACATTTCTGCAGAGGCCTCACGAGTCCTTCCGGCACAACCATCCAGCCGAGCCTGAAGCCGGTCATGGCAAAGGTTTTCGAGAAGCCGTTCACCACGATTATATCCTCTGAGATGGCAAGGGCGGTTGAGGGTTTGCGGCCATAGGTAAGACCGGAATAAATCTCGTCGACCACAAATAGTGCGCCACGCGACGACAGATATTCGTAGAGGGAGGCGAGGTTTTCATCGCGGTATACGATCCCTGTGGGATTTGAAGGGTTGGAAAGAACAAGCATATGGGGCGAGGGAGAAAGACCGGTGAGGTGGTTGGGGGTGATTTCAAAGGAGGAACCTTCCGAGACGGGGACTTGAAGAACCGTAGCATCCACGAAGATTGCCATGTTCTTGTAACAGGGATAACCCGGATCGGAAATAGCCACGCGGCTTCCCTCTTCAAGGAGGGCGCCAAAGAGCAAAAGGAGGGCGCCCGACGTACCGTTTGTGATAACGATCCGTTCGGCGGGGACCCTTATGTTGTGAGTTTTCACGTAGTGTTCGGCCACTCTTGCCCGCAATTCGGCAAGACCGAGGCTGTGGGTATAAAAGGTATGGTTGTCCATAATTGCCTGTACCGCTTCTTTTTTCACGAACGATGGTGTGGGAAAGTCAGGTTCGCCCACTTCCATGTGTACAACGTCCTGGCCCGTGGCTTCGAGCGCGCGGGCCTTCTCGAGAAGCTCCATAACATAGAACGGAGAGATTGCGCTTGCCCTTTTGGAAATGTTCACGGATTGTTCCTCAACGAGAAGGTTTGTGCCATTTTGGCAAATCTACCAGAATGAAAGACCCCTGTCAATCTATTCGGGGGCGGATCATTACTCTCGAAAAGGCGTTGACTTTGCGCACGGAAATATCCATAATTGAGCTGGATTTGCTTGCGGAAAGGCGAGGCGAAGGTATAAGGATCATAGGCTTAAAGCGCGCGATAAGAATCTCGTGAGTGAGATTTGCGACGCAAGGCAAGAGCACGGGACGATTGGGGGGTCATTGGCAGCCCCCGAGGCTTAAGACGCTTAGACCTTCTCGTGTCTGTCGGATTATTGAGCAGGAGGTGTTTTAGAATGATCGTCAGAAACTTTAACGATCCGGAGGTGCTCGACACTACCTACATCGCCCACCGAGGCGCTATCGCGAGGATGGTTTTGACGAGCGAGTGCATGAAGGCCGTCGAGTTTCTTGCGTATGCAATCCTTCCCGAGGGAAATTCCATCGAGGAACACAGGGACCCTTATGAGGAGATATACCTCATCTTTAAAGGCGAGGGGCTCATGCACGTAGGGGGCGAAACCAGAGAAGTGAAAGAGGGCGACGCAATCTGGATACCCACGGGCGAGCCGCACAGCTTGAAGAACACGGGGCAGGGCGAGACCTTTGTCCTGGTGGTGGCGGCCTACGAGGGAGGGATTAAGAGATGAGCTATAAAGACGAAAATATACATGGGTGAAAACCGGTTTCTCCTGCCGGTCTAGCGAACGTGAGCAAACGATGGAAATAAAACCAGGACTGAGCGTGAATATCATCGTGAGCATCGACTATCGAAAGGAAGTCGTGGAGACCAAGAACTCGATCGTTCACGACGTGCTCGGGAAGAAGGTGATCATAGCGCAGACAGACCCGCCTATATCGAGGACACACATGAACAAAGAGGTCTTTGTGACCTATCTGGACAGGCAGGAGGGCAGACCCGCTCGGTACGGATTTCGCGCGAAAATAGCCGATTTCATAAAGGATTATGAACTTGCGTCCGGGCAAAGGGTGCAGGCGGTGGCGCTTGCGAGAGAATCGGCCCTGGAGCCGTACAATCTCAGAATGTTCTTCAGGCTTGAACCACCGGATAATTGCGGCATAGACATTTTCGTAAACGGACAGAAGATGAATATCCTGGACATTTCCATAGGGGGCGCGAGCTTAAGCCACAACAAGACACATCACTTCAAGGTCGACGAGGAGGTTAAGATCATCCTCGTGGTTGGGGAGAGGGCTTATCAGACGGAATCAAGGGTAGTGCGTATCGCCGAGCCGGAAGACGAACGCATGAAGACAAGCCTTGAGTTTGTGTCTATCGAGTTTATCAATCTCAATGGTCACATTAAGAACGAACTGGGGAGAAAGATACGGGACGTCGAAAGAGAACTTCGTCAAAAGGAAGTTGACCGAAGGCTTTCGTAACCCCAGAAATGTTTCACGTGAAACGCGTGTGGTGATGCAGTCACGCACGTGGCCGTTTTCGGTTGAAGCGCCATAATGGGGCAGGCCGAGTACAATTATCGGACGCGGCCGTATCCTCGGCGGGTAACCATCCGATCGTTCCAAACGAAGCTTTGAGAATTGCCTATGATTACGGTGGTATGCATATCAATTGTATGGTTGAGCATGTCTTTGAGGTTTGTTATTACTATTTCTTCTGTACTGCGCGTGGCGTCCTTAACTATCCCCACAGGTGTGTCGGAGCGTCTGTGTCGGAGGATGATCCCCCGAGCCCTGCCAATGTGATCCGGCCTGCCCTTGCTTTTGGGATTGTAGAGCACGAGCACGAAATCAGAGCGGGCAGCCGCCTCAAGCCTCTCAGCAATTAATTCCCAGTCCGTAAGCCTGTCAGAGAGACTGATTGCGGCAAAATCATGCATAAGAGGGGCCCCGAGTCGAGCCGCGCATGCATTGAGCGCCGATACGCCGGGAACAACCTCAACCGAAAGCTCTGCGGCCTCGCGCGAACGGTTCTTCTCGAGCAGCTCGTAGATAAGTCCCGCCATAGCGTAGATGCCAGGGTCCCCGCCACTCACAAGGCAGACCCGTTTTCCCGCAAGGGCCTCTTTCAGGGCGGCCTCACACCTTTCGATCTCCCGCGTCATCCCCGTGGATATGGTATCCTTCTCTTTGATCAAATCCCTGATGAGGTCTAAATACACGTGATAGCCCACAATCGTCTCCGAGGCAAGAATCGCGTTGCGAGCATACGGGGTCAGATGCTCGAGTCCTCCCGGTCCCGTACCCACAATGTGGAGGGCACCTCGAAGACCGCCTTTCGGCCCTCCGGATTGGTGAGCGCCCCCTGCCACCCCCCCCTCGGCAACCGCCACCGTGACACTGCCTGCTCTTTGTTTTGGCACAATGAGCCTTCCGTCTGCCGAGGCGAGAATGGCCGCGGGTTCAGCCACGGCCTGCGCCCCCGTTGCGTTGAACGCGGCCTGAGATCGCGTAAGCCCCTTGACCGAGTTTAGCTCGTCGGGGGTAAAGGTGCGGACGGGAAAACCATGGGCACGCGAAAGGCTGATGAGGCCTGCCTCGTCGGCTTTTCTGTCCACGGTAGCAAGAGAAGCAATAGAGAAGAACGATAGGTTGTGTCTTCTCAGGGTTTGTCTCAAAGCCTCTTCCATCTCTTCATGGGACGTGCCTCTGTTGCACCCGATACCGACAAAAAGGTTTTTGGGTCTCAAATAGACGCCGCTCGCCTCCCGGAGCCTGTTTTTGTTCGTGATCAGGACGTCAGCCGAGGAGGGCGCCGATACCACAGTAAAATCGAGAGGGAGATCGAGGGGGATGTCAGCGTATACTTTCAACACCCCGGTGTTGATGAACCTGGTCGCGGCCCTTGGAACCAGGGACCAGTCGTCCACGGTCAGGTTACTCTTCTTGGCCCACACATCCAGGGAGGTCATGCCGTTTAAGTCGGTGGAGGTGGTTATTACGGGTCTTGCCCCGAGAAAGGTTGCTATTTTTGCCGTGTTCTCGTTGGCGCCACCAAGATGGCCGCTCAAAAGGCTTATGACAAAATCACCTTTTTCGTCGAGCACGAGCACCGCGGGATCTTTCTTCTTGTCTTTAATGAGGGGCGCTATGGCCCTCACGACGATACCGCAAGCCGTGATAAAGATAAGCACCCGCCCGGTGTCCCATGACTCACGAACCCGTCCTGTATTGAATTTCTTTATTTGAGCGTCCGGATACAAACGGGTAAGCCTCCGTGCCAAGTGCAAAGCCGGCTCTGTGATGTAGAAGATGACGACCTTACTTTCTGTGTCCATGGGTAAAGTCTTTGTCATAGAGGCGCGATACCTTTCCGAGAGATCTATCTGAGGCGGCAAGGGCGTAGCCTACGTATATCAGGGCTGTCTTTGTGATTCCCGATTGCCCGACCTTGTCGGCTATGTTGTTTAGTTCGCCCCGTATGATTCGCTCTTCCGGCCACGACGCCTTCTCGATGACCACCACGGGCACGTCCTCCGGATAGCCCCCCTCACGCAGTTCCTTGACGACCGCATCAATCATGCCGGCACTTAAGAATATGACGAGCGTTGCCCTGTGACGGGCGAGTTCGGAAAGTTTCTCTAATTGGGGCACGGGCGTTCTTCCCTCAAGCCGGGTGATGATGACCGTCTGAGTTATCTCGGGTATGGTGAGTTCTTGTCCGAGGGTTGCAGCCCCGGCCGCTGCTGACGATACCCCGGGGATCACCTCATAGGCTATATTGAGCTCGGAAAGCCTCTCTATCTGTTCCGAGATCGCGCTGTAAAAGGAGGTGTCGCCGGTATGCAGCCGCACCACCACCTTGTTCTTGCTCACGGAATCCTTGATAATGGCCACTATCTGGTTGAGCGTAAGTTTAGATGAGTCGAAGATCTCAGCCGAAAGGCCACGCACAACCTCTGGATTCACGAGGCTTCCCGTATAGATCACCACGTCGGCCAGAGAGAGGAGTTTCTTTCCCTTGATGGTCATGAGCTCGGGATCGCCGGGTCCCGCGCCAATGAAATAGACCTGACTCATTTCTTTACCACCACCAGACTGAAATAACTGAGATCCTCTTTTTTCACATCGTACAGGCGCCTTATTATCTTTTCGTCTTCCATGCCCGCCCTTGAGATGAAGAAGGACTTGTCGGCGAGCCCTGCCCGGTCAAGGGCGCGAACTACGCGAGCGAAAACCGTGTTTACCTTCATGAGAACGATCGTATCGAATTTTTCAAGGGTTTCTTGAATATTCTTCGTGTAGGTTGCGGGAAGTATGGCAAGGCGCTCGTCCCCAAGGCACAGCGGTGTCGCCGCTCTTGATGCGGCGGCATTTATAGAGGATACGCCCGGGACAATCTCCACGGCGAGCGAGGGATTGACCTCAATAAGGCCCCGGTAGAGGTAGAAGAACGTGCTGTAGATAGTAGGATCGCCGATCGTGATAAAGGCTACATCGACCCCGCGATCAAGCATATCCGCGATGGTCCTGACCGCGCTTTGCCACCTGTCTTTGAGTTGCCGCTTACCCTCACTTTTTACCCCAAGCCCGGTCGTCTTGATCATGGGGAAGTGGGCCGTAATCACCTGCTTCGTGTTAAGATCAACGACCCGTTCCACGATAGAGAGGGCATAGCTATCTCCTTCCGCCCTGCTCTGGGGCACGCAAATGCATGGCACGGCCGTAAGGATGCGCAGGGCCTTCAAAGTGAGAAGCTCGGGGTCACCGGGGCCGACGCCGATAGCGTATAACCTAGCGTTCATACAGGCTTTTCCCCTTTGACGATGAATACCGGGTTGAGCGCCCGCGCCTGCTTAGCGCCTGCAAGCACCCTGGTTCTCCAGACAGAAACACCCGTCACTGTGGTAAGGAAGCTCTTTTTTTCAAGTCCTTCTAGAACCGCGCTGAGCGTTTTCAACGTTACCGCGTTTGCGACCACGATCTTTGCCGGCGTGTCGGCGACAACATCAATGATATCGTTGAGTTTGCCCCTATTGCCTCCGATAAAAACCCTGTCAGGTCGGGGTAGCGTGATAAGCGCGCGAGGCGCCAGGCCCCGGACCACGTTCACATTTGCCGCATCGAAGCGCATCTTGTTTGCCTCAATATGGTCAGCCTGTTCTTTTTCGTTTTCAATCGCATATACGGTGAGCTCCGGACAGAGTCGGGCCGCCTCTATTGATATGGATCCCGAGCCCGCTCCTATGTCCCAGAATATACCCCTTGCCGGAAGCCGCAACGCGTGAAGCGTTATTGCACGCACTTCATCCTTGGTGATGAGTCCGCGCGAGTGCGAAATTTCTGTTTCTGTCAATCCGAATGGTATCCTTTGATCGGAATCGCTATCCCCGATCCTCTTTATAATCACGAGATTGGGATCCGCGAAGATCCTGGCTGCAATCTCGCGAGGAGTTCCTTGGGTAATCCTTTCATCGTCATAGCCGAGCTTTTCAAATACATAGACGAGCACATCCGGGGGTAGCGTAGCCGCGATGGCTTGAGGGTTATTTTCCCTGTCGGTGAGGATCGCTATCCTTTGATGGTGGCGGATAAGGCGCGGTATGTGACCTATCTCGTAGGGCAGGCGGCGCCTCTTTTTAGGGTCCGGCCCTCCGTGCAGGCTCACAAGAAAGGCCTCCTCCCAGGGCTCCTTTATCCGGGAGAACGCAACCTGAATGCTCGACAAATCCGGTATGACTTCAACAGGCTCCTTACCCAATTCCCTGACTATCCTGCTACCGATACCCGAAAACATGGGATCTCCTGAGGCGAGAACCACAACGGGCAAAAGTGATTCCTGAGAGAGGGCCGTTTTCAGATACTCCATGGTTCGCTCCACGCTGTCAATCACGAGGACCTTTTCTTTTACCCTGTCAAACAGGTCATACCCTTGGAAAACCGTAAGAAGCCTGGTCGTCGCAAGGATAACCCGGGCACCCTCCATAATCTCCTGAGTCCTTTTGTTGAGAGGCTTGTAGCCGATGCCGATCACTGTAATCCTATTCACGGCTCGTGATCACCTCCCCTTCATATGAGACGAGATGGACCACAACGGGCACCCCTGAAGTCAAGGATCGGGCGTATTCCTGGGCAGCCTGGCAAACCCTTGAAAAGGCGCCCTGAGGGGCGCTTAACGAGGCGGCAATCGCGTGGAAGATCTCCCTGGCGGTATTGAATTCCGCTGGGCCGCCTACCGCAATGCCAAGACCTCTCAAAAAATCAAGCGTTCCCTTGAGATCTATGGCACCATGTTGTACATGGGTATTGGGGGTCGCCTGGGCAATTTTGAGCATTTTTGCCCACTGCGCGCAGAGATGGATGGTATGAAAAGGTACCCTGGCTGCATTGAGGAGGGCAAATTCGAGGTAGTCGCCCATCATTACGTACGATTCCTCCGGGAGGTTAAATTGCCTCATATGGGCTTTTTCCGAGGCCCGACCCGTAGACAAAACTATTTGTCTGACGCCCACGGCATGCGCTACGCTCAAGGACGAAGAGATGGTTGCCTTCCAGGCGAGCGAGGAAACAGGGGTGACAATGCCCGTGGTACCGAGAATGGATATTCCTCCCAATATGCCGAGACGTCTGTTCAGGGTCCTCGCGGCCAGTTCTTCACCGCGCGGGGCCGAAATGGTGATTTCTAGGGAGGATGCGTGAGCGTCGTTATGCTTTGCACAAACTTCGCGAACAGCCCTTTCAATCATCTGCCGGGGCACGGGATTAATGGCCGGCTCGCCCACGCTGACGCAAAGACCTGGCTTTGTGACTAAGCCTATGCCCGGGCCGCCCCTGATCGTAGGCCCGACCGGATCGTCGCCGGGGGTTAAAAGAGAGAACGCCGCGGTTGCGGCGATTTCTGCGCCGTTCGTGATATCCGGGTCGTCCCCTGCGTCCTTTATGACCGACGCGTAGCCCTGAGGACCGCGTTCTCTATAAGCGCATGTGGCGAGCGGTAGGGCGACCCTTCTCCCGTCGGGTAGTCCTATCTCAACCTCCTCAGGGCATCTTCTTGTGAAAAGCGCGATTAAGGCCGCAGCCGCAGCCGCAGCCGCACAAGTACCCGTAGTGTATCCGAAGCGCAGATCTTTCTTCAATACTCTATGCCCTTACGTGCTTTGACGTTTGCCTGGTAATAGTGCTTTATCTGACTCATCTCCGTGACGAGGTCCGCTCTTTTGATGACCTCGTCGTTGGCATATCGACCCGTGATCACGAGTTCCACATGAGGCGGTTTGGCATCTATTATACCGATTACAGAGTCGAGCGTGAGGAGTTTATAGTGGAGCGCCACCGATAATTCGTCAAGAATTATCACATCGTGCCCTCCCTTTACCATAAGGTCGCGTACCTCCCGAATCCCCCTCATAGCGGCCCTGACAGCGGCCTCTGGCGGGCTTTCCCCGCTCAAGAATCCGGTGCCGTATTGCTTGACGGTAATAAGGTCGGCAAAACGTGCAAGCGCGCGATGTTCGCTGCAGACTTTCTTTTTTACAAACTGGCCGATGAAGACCTTAAGCCCGGCGCCTGCCGCCCGAAAAGCCAGTCCCAGGGCCGCCGTGGTTTTTCCTTTACCGTTCCCCGTATACACCTGTATGTAGCCTTTACGCATATAACCTCACAATCTGACGCCGCGCCTCCCCGATGGTGAGCGGCAGCCTTTCAAATGGCATTTTGTCCTCGTGTTTCAGCCGGTAGATCAATTCTGCAATCTGAGGAAGCCTGAGCTTCACCTCTGCCATGTCCTCAGGTGCGGTAAACACCTCTTCCGGGGTCCCGCCCCTGACCAGTCGTCCCCTGCTTAGAATATAAAGTCTGTCGAGAAACAGGGGAATAAAATCAACATTGTGGGTGGCCATGACCACAGTTACCCCCTGCTCTCTGTTGAGTTTTGTCAAAAGCTTCATCATGGTGTACTCCCCCATGGGGTCTAATCCGGCCGTAGGTTCATCGAGGAGTAACACCCTGTGCCCCATTGCGAGAAGTCCGGCGATACAAACCCGTTTTTTCTGTCCGAAACTTAACGCGTGGATGGACTTGTTTGCATAGGACTCCATGTCAACGGCTGCGAGGGCCCCTTTCACGCGGAGAGCGATCTCCTCTTCAGAATAGCCCATATTTGTGGGGCCGAAAGCGGTGTCTTCAAAGACCGTGGCGGCGAAGAGCTGTTCGTCCGGGCTCTGAAATACGAGGCCCATGATCCTGTAGATCTGCCTTGGCGAGAGCTTTTTCATATTCGCCCCTTCAAGAAGCACCGTGCCCTGGAAATCTTTGAAAAGGCCATCGAGCACCTTGAGCAAGGTGGTCTTTCCGGAGCCGTTGGAACCGAGGATTGCCACGAACTCGCCTCTTTTCACCGTCAGATTGATTCCAAAAAGGGCTAACGTGCCGTCAGGGTATGCGAAGGAATCTACCTTTGCGCTGAGTGTTAGAGCGTCTTCCATACATACCCCATAACCGTGATCACGAACAAAGCGATAAGTACCTCTCCGATGCTGAAAGGCTTCTGTCTCAAAGCCGGTATGTTACCGTCATATCCCCGCTGTGCCATGGAGACCGCTATATTTTGGCTGTGATCGAAGGCCTTAAGCACGAGTGATCCCGATAAAATCCCGAAGGAATCGAGCCCCCGCCGTATGGTGGCGTAGCCGAGCCTGTTCTTCTGGGCGTTGTAGATGACGTACGCGTCATCCAGGAGCATAAAGATATAACGGTAGGCAAAAAGAGAGACCTCGATGAAACCACGAGGAACCCGCATCCACGAAAGACCGGCCATGAACCGGTTAAACGGCGTGGAGAAACTCAAGACCGCAACCACGGCGAGCGCACCAACGATCCTTGAACCGATGGCCAGTCCTTCCATGAGACCGTCGAGGTGGGCCGTGAAGGTACAACCGAAGATGCCGAAACAAAAGAACATTTTGTTTCCTGCGAAGAAGACCTTCAGCACGAGGATTACGAGAACGATGAAGAACGGCTCGGAGAACCTCACTAGCATTGGCTTAATGCGTACGCCCATTGCTATGCACACGCCGGCGCCCGTTATAGAAACCATAATCGGAAAGAAAAACCCTTTATAACTTAAGACCATGGCAAGAAGAATGAGCGCAGCGATCATCTTTACCCGCACATCCATCCTGCAAAGGGGATGATCCTGGTTTACCTTAACGGAAAGAGGTCTCATGGTGCGCCCCCGGTCTTCAGCGTGGAGCCCTTTCCC
>Ga0335069_10003540_pt1 | contig 23496 bp, 24 predicted proteins | sample Lox_Sample_11_FD_206714 | JGI IMG/M metagenome (GOLD analysis project Ga0335069, IMG submission 206714) | Soil microbial communities from Loxahatchee National Wildlife Refuge, Florida, United States - Lox_Sample_1.1 | ecosystem: Environmental > Terrestrial > Soil > Wetlands | place: USA... | reverse complement strand
CAACCAGAATGCCTTCGTCAGGACTGGATCCCACGCGCTCGGAGTGACAGGACGCACAGGTATCGAGCGATGGAACTCCGGCGAATGCGCCGTCCTCGCGCAACGCGTGGCATTGAGCGCATTCGGCGAATCCCGATTTCTCCGCGTGCTTCTTGTGACGAAATGCCAGAGGCTGATTCTGTCGGGTATAAAGCAGTTTTGGGAAAGCCAGCCAGCCTGCCAATAGTGCGGTGGCTAGCCCAAGGACGAAGACGCCAGCATTACGCGTCGCTTTCATTCCTCCACCAACCAGCCGCTATTGCCGAAAAAATCCTTGCACAGGCACGTCAAGTCCGGCTTGGATAGCAAATGCGCAACCCCACGGGCGGGCAAGCCACCATCGCACATGGGCGCATGCAGGTCATGGATCTGTTGCGAGAGGCGCTCTCGTTCGCCGTTCTGCCAAGTCGTCGCTTCCGCACCGGAGAGCAGGCCTGCTCGTGTGATTCCTTTGAGTTCCTGGCCTTCGAACAACCAGCCCACTCCATAGGGATCGGTCGTCAGCTTTGCCGGATCTGTCCGGACCCGGTTGTTCACCTTCTGAATCACCATGGCGTTGGGAAAAAACATGGGCCATTCGACGCCATGAATGGTGACGGTCAAACCTGGACAGTGCGTTCCCTGAAGCGTGGCGAAGGCAATGCCATCGACGTGATCGGCCACCTCCGCAAGAAATTCGTCCACGCCAATGTGGCAAAGGCCCGTCTCATCAACGTCCAGCCAGAAGTGATTCGCGGTGTAGAGAAGATTTTCAGGCCGCGTTGCTCCATGGGGCTGCGCCTGCGCCAGGTATGCGTCGCAATAGCGATAACTGCCGCTACCGCAACTCGAAAGTTGGGAATCGCTGAAGGGAACCAGCTTGGTGATCGGCGCCGCGCCACAGTACTGTACGTGTACTTCCTCCAGATGGGGGCAGCGATCCATTTGGACCGAGTCCTTTGCGGCCAGTCCACACTGCTTGTATTCGCGCGAGGTGCACAGTCCGCCCATGGTCACCCCAGGCCCTTCGAGAATCAGCTTCCGCATGGGGGCGGCGTGGCAGTAGACTGCTCGCCCTTCGTCAAGAAATGGGCATGCCATAGGTCACCCGTCACTTCGTTTTGTCGTCAGGGTTATCGTCCGAAGCTTTGAGTTCCTCGCCGCCATCGGCCATCGTCAGCCCCAGTTCCGGAATACGGATGCGGTGCGCTTCCGAGCTCAGTAGTGCCGAGAGTTCAGCCTGCAGACTTCGCCCCGCGCCAGCACGTCTCTGTCGCAGTTCGGAGACCACAGCCCCTAGCACTGTGCATCCAGCCAGGACCACGACCGCGGCCATTGCGAAATTCATTACCTGCAGCCAGTATGTCCAGTCATAGGCGTTCATTTTCGAAACCTCCTCGCCGTCAGGTGAGTACAGCCATTCTGGACAAAGCAATCCGCGTGCCGTCACGCAAGTGCTACGATCCCAACGAACTCGCTTCTTCGCCTGTGGGGATTACCGACACGAGAGTCGGCTTTCCCGACAAACACCAGGTCCATCACGAGATGGAAGGGAGAGAGTGAATGGGCCTGGATAAGCCTTACTGGGGATTCGTTCTGACAGAGGAACGCCCACCGTCTGACGAAGGTAATCTGGCCGTCGGTACCAGGCCGTGTGCCCAAGCCACAAACACACTTCGCGTCGCGAGGAACGTCTCCGAGCGAGTGCGACTAGATGCCAATCACGACAACCTTATAAGCGACGAGAATGGGAACGGTCGCAAGCGCAATCCAGGCCGACTGCGCATTACGGCGAAAGAAGTAGCAGGTGACGGCTGCCCAGCAGGAGCAGACTGCGATCAAGGCGCCGCCGACATAGTGCGCCGCCATCGAGACCGTGAAGATTGCAGCATTCACGTGTCTGAGCCGGTAAAACTCACCCAGCGTTCTAACGACGACAAGAAATTCAATAGTGATTCCTATTCTCGCCCAATGTTCTTTCGTCATGCGCAAGCTTGTAGCCTGGGAGCGGCAGTCAAGGTGAAACTCTGACGCAACAGCATTTGAAAGACAGACAGAACTGGCGTCCGAAACATACTCCCGCTACTTCTCCGTGACGGCTTTGAGGTACGCGTAGTAGAAATCCACGCCGCGATAAAAGCCTTCCACGCTCTCCCGTTCGTCTTTGCCGTGCGCGCGAATGTCATCCCGATCATATTGCACGCCGGAAACGGCGTAGGTGGGCATGCCAGCTGCGTTGGTGTATACGCCGTCGGAAGCGCCGGTGCTCATGGCCGGCAACACGGGAATTCCCGGCCACATCTCGGCAACAACTCTGTCGAGCGGCTCAAACACCTCTTTTCTCGGTGCCGGGGGAACGTAACTGTGCCGGTCAGAACCGCGATCCATCAGTTCGTTGTTGTTTTCGCGAAACTGCACTCTGACGCCAGGATCGGCAACGACCTTTTCGAGCGTTGCGCGAACTTCTTCTAACGAGTGGCCCGGCAGGATGCGGCAGTTGATGTTCGCCTGCGCCATTTGGGGAAGGGCGTTATTGGCATGGCCTCCGCTGAGTCGCGTAGCGACACAAGTTGTGTGCATTTCCGAGTTATCGATGGGATCTTTGGAGAGCCGCGCCACCGCATCCATGTCGGGCGGCGTTTTCAGCATGCCAGCGAGGTCTGCCGCGCGTTCGCCCGTGGCCCGCTTCAACTGGCGTTCGTAGGAGTCGCGAGTGATCGTGTTCAGCTCGAAGGGGAACTGGAAATTCGCAACGCGCGTAAGCGCGGAGGCAAGCTGATAGATCGCATTCTCCGGACGCGGCAGCGAGCTGTGGCCGCCGGGATTCGTCGTTGTGAGTACAAAATCACCATAGAGTTTTTCGGTGGCATCCACTTCCATCATCAGCGGCTTGCCCTTGTCGGCGAGCACGCCGCCACCGTCGTGGTTGAGCACGAACTCGGCATCGATCAGGTCGCGATGGTTCTTAATGAGCCAATCCACGCCGTTCGACGTGCCGCCCTCTTCGTCCGCGGTGAGCGCGAGAATGATGTCGCGGGCCGGGACGTAGCCCTCTTTCTTCATCCGGATCAGCGTGGCGCTCATGATGGCGTCGCCGTCTTTCATGTCGGTCGTGCCGCGACCGTAGAAATAGCCGTCCTTTTCGAGGAATTGGAAAGGGTCGGTCGTCCAATCCTGGCGGCGCGCTTCGACCACGTCGAGGTGCCCGATCAGCAGTACAGCCTTGTGCTTGCCCGAGCCGTGGAGTCGCACGACCACATTTTTCTTGCGGTCGTTAGGTCCACCGATGAAGATGTCGCTCTCCGCAAATCCCGCATCGCGAAAACGCTTCGCCATTGCTTCCGAAGCCGCTGTAACGCTGCCGACCGAATCGGTCGTGTTGATCTCGATGAGTTGCTTGAAAATGTCATGCGCGAGCTGGCGAGTGGCGGGATCGGGCTTGGTCGTCTGAGCGTGGAGAATCCCACTTCCGGCAAAGAATAGATAAAGAAGAACCGATGCAGACATGTTCCAGAATTTCACGAGATCCCCCATTTCCGGCCCTGTTTAATGATGGTGAAAGAGGAAAGCTAACAGATTGGTTCCAGGAAGTACAAACTGGGAGCCTAGGCATCACCGCGGCGCTGCATTCAGGGCGCCCGGCGTCTACACTGGCCAAAGGATTTGTTGAGACCTCGGTCGAGGCTACACTTCCTGCAACTGCCGCTCTTCCCTTACGCTCCAGAGGGGAGCGAGGATGCTTGACTTGAGAATTTCGGACTCGGCTTTTACCCAGTCTTCTAGCGCGCGGCCGTCCACCTGGCCGCCTTCGTCATAGAGTTGACGGGCGCGCAGCCGGATCTTCTTCTCCAGCATGGAGATCATCAGCTTCTGGCGCTCGCGAGTTCTAGTTTCACTATTCACTGCTCAATTCACCCCTTCTCTACCTAGTCAATATTTTACCGGGGGAAGTGTTAAACGGTCGTGACAGCACCGGTTACCTTGGTACTGGCTCTTAGGAGAGTAGATGATCCAAAACAGTATTTGGATTCAATATGTTACAGCGATCTGCGGTCGGGGAAATCGACTTCGGCTGCGGTTTCCGGCGGGAAGGGGGCAGGGCAGCAACAAAAAAGGCCCATCCTCACGGGATGGGCCATTCAAAGCTATGCAAACAAATGGTTTACTGTCCGGGACAGACGTGAGCTTCGTCGTTCTGGAACGAAAGCCAGCTGTGTACCGATGTGCTTGGCGGCGCTCCAAAGTAGCCAAGGAACACCAGTGACTGCAAGTTATAGGTGAAGCCGTTCAAAGTGTATGGGAAGCCGCCGTAGTTGGAGTTTCCTTCGAGCGGATCGCCGTCTTCCATGATGCTGTTATCGTGGCAGTTCACACGGTTGTCGACAAACGGATCGTCCATCCACTCGCCGATTTCATGCGACAGGGCGGAAACGTCCTGCGAGAACGAACCGGGGCTGTCGACGTAGGTCGCGTGCGAGTAGGTCTGGCCAGCCGGCTGGACACCGTTGGCATTGTGGTAGCCGCCGATGCAGCATCCACCAGCGGTCAGGAAGATGTCGTACGTGATAAAAATTGGCAGCACGCTGGGGTTGATCTGCTTGAACCCCTTCATCCAGGTCTGCAGCTGGCTATCAAAGAGGTTGATGTCGTAGGTGCCAACCAGACCGTTGCCCGTGAAGGGGTTGGTGAACACGCTGCCCTGTGACGAGCTGGTCACTTTGATGCTTTTGTTGGCCAAGACCGTGGGCTGCCCGAGCAGGACGTGATAGTTGCTGTTGGTGGAAACGACCGACCAGAAGTTGCCACGCTGGAACGCGTCGATGTACTGCGTGTTGCCGAGATCCGTGCCACCCTGCGTGAAGTCAACGCCAGACTGGAAAATCGGCGAGGCGATGATGTTCTGGATGACGGTCTTGCCGTTCGAGAGCTTCTGCTTCTTGGGATTGAAGGTGTGGTTGCCGTTGTTGGCAGGGTACTTCAGCGTAACGGGAATAATGTACACCGGAATCGTGGTCGTCGTGTTCGTCGAGTTGGGATCGGTTCCAACCTGCGTGTAAGTGACCTTCCGCTTGGTCAGATCGGTAAAGCTGCCGTTCCACTGCGTCAATGTGGAGGCCGGGGCCTTGGGAGCCAGTTCTTTATGGTTCGGGCCAGCCACGAACATAGGCTTGGCGTTGGGGATTGTCGGGTATTGCGCTTCTTGGGCAAAGCTGACCGATGCCACAAGGCACAAGGCAGCGATCATGCTGAGAGCAGCATACTTCTTCATTGGTGATCTAGCTCCTGGGTAGATTTTGGAATGTCCCTGAAACCGAACCGCCAGGGATAAACGGTGGGACTTACGGGATTGCCATCCTACAAGCTACGCTGCACGCAAGTGTGGGTGAGTTCGACTACGGTGTCAATCGTAGTGCCCGAAATACTTGGCTTAATCTTTGAGAGGAACCATGATCTGGTCGCCGCGGCAAAAAGTTGCAACCTTAAGCAGTCCGCCTTGCGGCTGCGGCACAGTCATCACCGGTCCATAACAATAGACAGCGTGGCCATTGGCCGCGAAGTACCAGCGCCCACCCTTCTTCTTTGCCGGCTGTTGGCTGGGGGTGGGGGAGAGCTGGGCTGGGGGTGCCAACCTGGGGACGGGAAGCGACAGCATTAAGGCTAGGGCCAGAGCCTTCATGATCAGGGTCTCACTTCGTTAAGGCCTCCCACATGAGGCCGGTTTCAGAACCTAGCTACCTACACAAACTAGATGACGCGGGTCGAACGCCGTACATCCTGCAAATCGGAAGCAGGCTTTCCCGGGGCTTGTCTTGTGAATGACTTTTCCGGACGCTTAGCATCTTTGCCGGGCGTCTTCGGGTCGACCAGATTTTTTTGCTGCTCCGCCGGAGCCGATATCGGTCCTTGTGCCGCAGCGTCACGGGCGATCTTACCCTTGAGCGCCGCTAATTGCGTGCTGTCCTTCAGCATCTCGCGGATCAGCCCGCGTTGCGACTCGATCGTCTTTCCCTGTTCAAAAACCAGCAGGGTGAGGATGGAGTACGAGAACACAAAGAGGACGATAAGGATCGGAAGCATGGCGGCCGATCGGTTGGCTTTCTGGATGGCTCGGCATTCGGAGCTGTAGACGACGGTCAAGGTGTGCCCCCAATTACGCGCCCCAAATGCGCCAGGGCTCACCCCACTTCAGTGCATCCGGGAAACCACACCTCGGCAGTCCTGTAAGTCTATGAATGGGATTGAGTTACACCGGTTTCCCGCGCGCTTGTTTGGGATTGAGATGCAACGCTCTGCACTTTATGAGTAACGCGGCCACGGTTACGGACGTAAGGTTGATTGCAGCAAAATGGCTGCTGGTATGGCTATTTCGCCGCCTGCGTAGCGGCCACGATTTGCCGAAATTCATCGTTGCTGACAAGCCCGTGCTTTTGAACCGCGGCCTGCTTGACCGCCGCCAGCAACGGCACGCGCTGCTCGGGGCTGATCGCAATGCCGAGTTCCTTGCATTTCAAGTCGATCGAATCGAGACCGCTTTTTTTGCCGAGCACAATGCTGCGATCGGCGCGGACCAGTTCCGCGGAGTAAGGCTCGATCGCTTCCGGGATATGGAACTGGCTAGCGACCGCGCCGCTTTCGCGCATGAACAGATTCTCGCCGACGAGGGGCTTCCAGGCTTCGAGGGTGTAGCCTCCGGCATGCTGTACGACCTCTGAGACGGAGCGTATCTTCTCGAGATTCAGCACTGCATCGACCCCATACAGACAGCGCAGCGCAAGCGCGATCTCGGCGATGTCGGCATTACCGGCGCGTTCGCCCATGCCGTTGATCGTGCCCTGAATCCAGGTGGCGCCGCCGCGAACGGCTGCTACAGCACATGCGGTTGCCATGCCGAAATCGTTGTGGCCGTGGAAATGAACCGGCACGTCTTTGCCCGCCCACGCGCAGACCTGGGACGTCAGGTATTCCGCGGCCTCAGGAGAGCATGCGCCGATCGTATCGACCACGACCAGTTCTCGTGCTCCTGCGTCGAGAGCAGACAGATACACCGTCTTGAGAAAATCCAGATCCGTGCGGCTGCCATCGACAGCAAAAAACGCAACCGTGATCTCGGCGGCACGCGCGGCCGAAACAGCTTCGCGAATGCGCTTCAGCACTTCGTCGCGCGAGATGCCATAAGCCCTGAGCTTGATGTCGCTGGTTGGAGCTTCGATAACGGAATAACGTAGACCGAGCCGCATCAGCTCATCCACATCGGCTGTTACCGCGCGCGAGAAACCCCACAGCTCCGCATTGATCCCGGCCTTTTGCATGAGTTGAATGGCTTCGGCGTCTTCGGGGGAAACGCGCGGGAATCCAGCTTCGATGCGGCTGACGCCCAGTTCGTCGAGCTGCCGCGCAATTTCGAGCTTCTGCTGCGGGGAGAATACGACGCCAACAGTCTGCTCGCCGTCGCGCAAAGTCGTGTCGTAGAAGCGGACCGTGGCCTTTGGGAAGGCTCCGCGCACTTCGGGTCGCGCGTTAAGTTCGCTGACCCAGATTTTGTTGTCGGTCGACATTGTTTACAAAGAGATTTTGTAACTTGGTAGTCGGGTAATTTTGTAATTTCAAACCGCTTCGGCCGGAAACACCGGGCGGGCGTTATCCAATGACCAAATTACCCGACTACAAAATTACAAGATTGCTATGTCTCCTGCGTCGCCATCGCCACCGGCTTCCTACCATAGGCTTTTTCCCACGAAATCACTGGATTCCGCAGCACCCCAATCTTCTCGATTTCGCATTCCATCACATCGCCGGGCTTCAGGTACCACGCTTTGGGGTCACCCGAAAAGGCCGCGACCCCGGATACGGTGCCTGTCGAGACCACGTCACCCGCGCTGTATCCCATTGGGGAATAGTGCGACAGAATCTCCGGAATCTTCACCGACATTTTGCTCGAGTGCGAACGCTGGCGCGATTCGCCGTTGACACGTAGCTCCATGGCCAGGTTGTGGGCATCGGGAATTTCGTCAGCAGTCACGATCCACGGGCCCAGCGGGCAAAACGTGTCGATGCCTTTGCAGAAGCTGAAAACGCCGGATTTCATTTCGCGGCGCTGAATATCGCGGGCTGTAATGTCGTTGAAAATGACATAGCCGCCGATGTAGCTGGGAGCCTCTTCGGGAGCGAAGTGCTTCCCGCCTTTCTTTAGGACTACCGCAAGCTCCAGTTCGTAATCGAGTTCCTGCGTCAGATGCTCGGGGTAGATGACCGGGGCATCGGGGCCGATGATGGCGTCGGTGTTCTGGAAAAACACAATCCACGGCATCACGGGATGCGAAAAGCCCGCTTTGGTCGCTTCTTCGTGATGTTCGCGGAAGTTGCCGGCGGTGTGGAAGAATTTCTTGGGGATGATCGGCGCTTTGAGTTGCACATCCGCGAACGAATAGACAAGCGTTTCACCGCGAGGACCGGCCGCTTTCGAACCTCCGCCGGGAAGCTGCCCAACGTACTCAAGCGCCTTCCGCGTCGCGTCCAGGCTGGTGTCGCCGCCGCGAAACAGGGCGCGCATGTCAGGCGGAACAAGCGCATCCGCCAAGCGGTAGAAAATGGCCTCGCCTTTGACATCGCGCAGATAGAGCGCGCAGGCGGTATGCAGATCGACGATTTTCGCGGAAGCAAGGTCGGGGTTCTTGCCAATAGAACTGGCGATGAGCGCTCCGATGCGAGACTGGTGCGCAGCGTTCTCAAAAGTTACAAGTTTCACCGAGTAGGTCCCTGTCGAAGTTATGCAGAAGTCTAGTGGCGGGGAACGTGGCTTGTCCAGAACTGGTTATGTGGCCTGGTTGTGTGGCGCGGGCACCCCGCCCGCGTTTCTTGCGAAGGAAAGGACTTTTATCAGCTACGCCTGCTCGGAACTGCTTTTCGCCTTCGCCAGCAGCGTCTCGGGCGCCGTCACGAGCTGGTGAATCCCAACGTATTGTCCCCTAAGCCGCGCCCAGCGCGCCTGGTGCGCGCGCACGTCAACGTGCAAAAACCCCGTATCGTAAGCCCCGATTCCTCCATTGCGAAACGCCGGCACCTGCAACGCGAGTTCGTACATCTGCTGCAGCGAGAACCCCAAAATTGAGATGTCCGCGGCCAAGCCGCGTGTGTGTTCGCTGTCGGTCACGCCACCGACCTCCTGGTTGTGTGCCGGACAGCGGAAGGCGTCATGCACGATGATCTGCTTGCCGGCGAGCGAACGCAGCAACTCCAGCGCGTCGATCAAGGCGGTCTCGATCCGCAGTCCACCGCAACAATGGCAGGCAAGTTCGGCCCCGGAAAAGTGCTCGCTAAGGTCTCCCACATCAGCCTCGTTGTCGAAACTTCCGCAAGCGGGAAGGCTATGGCGGATACTTCCATCACACAGGAAGGCGGGGGCGAGGGATGTGAGCGCGGTCACCCTGAAATTGTTCAGTTTTTTGCGTTGTGGACGATTCCAGGCTGGTGAGAAGGCCAGGAAAAAAGGCGCGCCGTAGCGCGCCTGAAGGAGGAACAACTTCACGATCAAGGTTCAGCAGGACAAACTCATTCTCACCGCCCAAATCCGGCCGACTGCATGGCCTGGCGGGAAATATCGGCCGTCGAGGCAATACCCTGCATACGCAGTTTGAACTCGTCGGCGTTGGATGCGTTTTCGAGAGCGGTTTCGTAGCCCACGAGGCCGGCCTGGAACAGATCCCAGAGCGACTGGTCGAAGGTCTGCATGCCGTACTGCGACGTGCCGGCAGAGATCGCGTCGCGAATGGCGCGCGTCTTTTCCGGAACGAGAATGCACTCGCGAATGTAGGCCGTGGTTACACAGACTTCAACCGCGGGCACGCGACCCTCAGCGTCAGAACGGCGAACCAGCCGCTGGCTGACAATGGCGCGGAGAACGGCCGCTAGCTGCAGACGAATCTGCTTCTGCTCTGGCGGCGGGAAAATCGCGATAATACGGTTGATGCTTTCGACCGCATCCAGCGTGTGCAGCGTGGAGAAAACCATGTGGCCGGTTTCCGCCGCGTGCAGCGCGGTACCGATCGTTTCCAGGTCTCGCATTTCACCGACCAGGATCACGTCCGGATCCTGACGCAAACTGGCGCGCAACGCCGCTCCAAATGACGGCGTATCCACTTCCACCTCGCGCTGATTGACGTAACCCTTCTTATCGCGGTGCAGAAATTCGATGGGGTCTTCGATGGTGATGATGTGCTCGGAGCGGGTCGAATTGATGCGGTCGACCATGGCGGCAAGCGTAGTTGACTTGCCGGAGCCGGTGACGCCCGTGACCAACACCAGGCCGCGAGGCATGTCGCAAATCTGCTCCACGACTTTGGGCAGGAACAGTTCGTCAAGCGCGCGAATCTTGGTCGGAATGACGCGGAGGACGAGTCCCACGTTGCCGCGCTGCTGGAACACGTTCACACGGAAGCGTCCCAGTCCAGCGACGCCGTAGGCCATATCGATTTCTGTCGTCTCTTTGAATTTTTGCTTTTGCCGCGCCGACATCATGCTGAACGCCATGTTCAGCATGTCCTCGGCGGAGACCCGGGGCTGGTCGGTCAGCGGGATCAGCTCGCCGTCAATGCGCAGGTGGGGATAGTTCCCTACCTTGAGGTGCAAGTCGGAGGAGCGGCGCTCCATGGCAATGCGGAGCAAGTCATCAATATTCATTCGGGCAGAACTCCCCTACTCCGACATGATGACGTGTGCCGGGCAAGGATACGAGATGACGGAGGTAATGGGACTAAAGCTCTCAGCTCCAAGCTCTCAGGTCTTGGCTTGTGGCAGATAGCCTGGGGAAGCGGGATGGGCTGGTCGCTTGACTTAGTCCGCTGACTTAGCTAATCTGCGGTTATGGAAGTCAATATTCACGAGGCGAAGACGCAGCTTTCGCGGCTGTTGCGGCGGGTGGCAGAGGGCGAAGAAGTGGTTATTTCGCGGGCGGGAGTGCCGGTGGCGAAACTGATTGCTGTCTTGCCGGCGAATGGGGCGCGGCCTCTGGGGGCGATGGAGGGCCAGTTCTCCGTGCCCGACGACTTCGACGCTCCTCTGCCCGACAGTCTGCTGGCGATGTTCTATGGCGGACAGCTTGACGCCAGGAAACCGGTGCGAGAGAAATCGAGGACACCGGCAAGAAAGCAGGCGCGGAAATGAAATACCTGCTCGATACCATGGTTTGGCTGTGGAGTGTGGGAGAAGCGGGCCGACTGAATCGAGAAGCGCGGGAAGTGCTCATCGATTCTGAACATGAACTTTACCTGTCGGCGGCGAGTGTCTGGGAGATTGCCATCAAGTCGAGCATCGGGAGGCTTGCTTTGCCGGAATCTCCGAGGCTGCTGATTCCCCGCGAGACGGCGCACCAGCGCCTCAGACCTTTGCCCGTGAGCTACACCCACGCCCTTGGCGTCTTTGATTTGCCATTGCACCATGGCGATCCCTTTGATCGCGTGCTGGTGGCGCAGGCGCTCTCCGAAGGTTTGGCATTGATCACGGCGGACAGGCAGTTGAAAAGCTACCCCGTTGAGATTCTCTGGGCTGGGAAATAAAAAGCCGCCCGGTGTGGGCGGCTTGACACGAGCTCCAAGTCAGCAATCTACGCAGCGTTTGATTTTGGCGCCGGCGGTTGGAACGGCTCGTCGTAGCTGCCGCCATAGATCGAAGGGACTTTGGCACCCATGGGCCGAAGGTAGGTGGCCAATTCGCCGCGATGGTGGATGCTGTGGTTGTTGAGGAATCCCAGGTAGAAAGCTGCCGGAAGATTGAATACCCCAAAGAACTCGACCGGAGTCAGTAACTGCTCGGGAGTCATGGCGTTCACGCGCGCCGCCGCTCGTTTCATGTTGCGGTCATACCAACTGACGACTTCGGAAATATTTGTCGGCTTGTCTTCCGGGGCAGCCATGTTGAACTTCAGATCGGCAATGCCATCGAGAAATTGCACATCGGTATTTGCAATGTGCCAGGCAAGTTCCCATGCGGTGCGGGCGTTGGGATCGGGCTTGTAGCCGCTCTTGGCGTCGGGTACGGCGGCGATGACTTTTTTCGTGGTCTCGGTCTCGCGCGCGACACCGTCGAGCATCATGGCGCGGTACGCGGCAACAAAATCGGGCGTGGGAGCGTGCATACAGGTTCTCCTTAGGCTGGGGATGAAGTTATCGCAGCGGGGCTGCGGCGCACGTTCAATCTAGTCGAAGAGGGAAAGAAGGGCAAGCGAACAACATGCTTGCCTTGTCATAACACGCTGTCCCTGTTACGTCGGGGGCGAATGCTCTCTAGACGGCTACGGGCTGCTTGGCGCCAACCCCCACCGGCATGAGCCAATTGTGGCGGTCGGCCTTTTCTCCTCGCACGATGGCGAAAAATTCCTGTTGAATCGCCTGTGTCACTTTGCCGATCTTTCCATTCGCAACGTTTATCTTATCGACGGAGCGGATCGGCGTGATTTCGGCGGCGGTGCCGGTAAAGAAGACTTCGTCGGCGATATAAAGCGACTCGCGGGGAATCTGCTGCTCGATGATCGGGATTCCCAGGTCGCGGGCGATCTGCAAGACTGAATCGCGCGTAATTCCCGGCAGCACGGAATTGCCGAGCGGGGCGGTGTGCAAGACGCCGTTGCGAATCACGAACAGGTTCTCGCCGGAGCCTTCGCTGACATAGCCATTCACATCCAGCGCGATGCCCTCGACGTAGCCGTTGATGATGGCTTCCATCTTGATGAGCTGGGAGTTCATGTAGTTCGCACCCGCCTTGGCCATCGCCGGCAGTGTGTTGGGAGCGATGCGAGTCCACGAGGAAACGCAGACGTCCACGCCCTCGCCATCCGATTCCAGATACTTGCCCCACGGATAATTGCAGATATAAACCTCAGTGGGCGAATTAAACGGATTGACGCCCGCTTCGCCGTATCCACGAAAGACGACGGGGCGAATGTAGCAGGGCCACACTCCGTTCCGTTTGATCAGTTCGAGCATGCCGGCATTGAGTTCGTCGCGGGTAAACGGGACGTCGATGCGATAGATACGAGCGGAGTCCATCAAGCGCTGCATGTGTTCGGTAGCGCGGAAGATGGCTGGGCCGGTGGGCAGGGCGTAGCAACGGATGCCTTCAAACACCGAAGAGCCGTAGTGCACGACGTGTGACATCACATGGATCGTGGCGTCGTCCCAGGCTATGAACTTGCCGTTGTGCCAAACTTTTTCGGTCTTTTGAATGGGCATATAACTCCCTCGGTGGTGCGTGGGAAGCGGTTCGTGGAGAGCGGCTTCCGTTCAAGAATTATAGCTTGTGGTTGTGGCGGCAGGCGGGCACTCGGCAGTTGTTAGACTTCATCTGCGTTATGTCGATGTGCCCGCCGCATCGAGCACCACGGACGATCCGAAGGGAAACGTCCCGTCCACGCCGTCGGCGTTGAAGCTGTGCAGCACGGTTTCAGTTCCGGAGGGCGTTACCTTGTAAACAGTTCCAAAGTTGAATGCGCCACCGCCGGAAGTCGTGCCATACACGTTCCCGGCGGCGTCCACGGCTACTCCCGCGTCGGGATTGAATCCATCCGCACCATTGGCTTGGAAGTTATGCAGCACCGTCTCTGTCTGCGCGTTCGCAGCCGTTACCAACATCGCTATGGTTAGAGCTGCTAGCCCAACTGTCAGCTTCGTTCTGAAAGTAGTTTTCGACATGTTTCCTCCTCTTGATTTTGGACCCTCAATTTGTGATTGAGATTTAGCTGCAAGTTTCAGAACTGAAACCGAACTCGCACGGCAAGACTTGGCGTTGCATGGGCATCCCTTCTCACGCTAGTAGACCGCCAGCGAGTAAAACTCGCCGGCACCGACTTGTTGTTTGAAGACGTCGTACCAGACCACCTGTAGGGTGTGGGGATCCACGGGAAAGAGCGAGGGCACAGCGAATGTGGCGAAAAATGCGTTGGCGTGCACATAGCGGTCGTCAACCTCGAAGCCGAAATCGATGGTGAAGACGCCAGGACCCTGTTCGAGGAGATTGAAGCCGCAGGGAGGAGTGGTAGCGGCGGCTCCAGTGAGGGTCGAATTGAAACATCTTTGAATGGTGTATGGCGGCTGGGCGGTGTTGACGAAGAGCAGCGCTTTCACCCATCCACCGCTGGTGCGGTCCTGTTGCACGTTGCCGGTGGCGGCGAAGGCGAGACCCCGGCCGTTGAGATCCTTGCCGACAACGCCGATACCGGTATTGTTGGTTTCGCCGATCACGCCAACGCCCGTGGCTCCGGTGGCAAGACCGAAGACGCCGCGTCCCTGGTCCGAAGCCGACTGGCCGATCACGCCGAAAGTGAAGCCGGCTGCGCCCGTGGCGGTTGCCGAACCCTGAATTGCGCCAACCCCGTTGCCGCCGCCGGTCATGGTGCTGGAGACGCCTCCGACGGAAGTGTTGGTCGTTAGAGTGGGAGTTACCATGCCCAGCGACGAAAAGACTGCGCCGGTGGCGTTGATATTCCCGCTCGTATTCAGACCGTTTGTGGCGGTGATCGTTCCGCCCGCGCTGATGTTGCCGGTTGCAGTTTCGCTGCCGCCGATTTTCACCACGAAGCCGCTTTGGGACATGATCGAGCTGCCGACGGTGGCATTGCCGCCCGCAGTTGCAAATAGAGGAACGAACCCGGCCTTGCAGGCCGTGCCGTTCGCGCAGAAAATTTCGTTAGGGTCGACCTGCGGCTGCGCCTTGCCATGAGCATTGGCTGTCGATTGCGCCAGCAGCGGTAGGGCGCAAGCCATCAGGAGAAGCGTGAGAGAACGCGAGATTGTCTGTCGAGTTTTCATAGGATTTCCTTTCCCAGTGAAATGAGTGCTCCATAGTTATTACCGAGAAATATTCCCCGAAGTTCCGCTGCCATCCCAAAGAGATCCGCCCCGGATGCGTTCGCAGAAAAGCGCCAACGAGACGGCTAACAGCGCGTGTCGTCAGTAAACCAATATCCACAACTCGGTGTCGGTGAAATCGTCATGACGGAGGGTCGATACTTCGATCTGGTTTGCCGTGAGAGTATGCGCGCAGGACACGCCTGACATATCGGTACAAATCATCTGCTGGTCAGAAACTCCCGGATTAAGGCTCCCAGCCGGGCCAACCGCGAAAGAGAAGAAGCGGTCGTCGACTTGAAAACCAAAGTCGAAAATGTAATCGCCCTTGCCGGTCTTGTCCGTCGCAATGCCGCACGGCGGTTTCGTAGCCGCTGAGCCGGTCAAGTTGGAGCTGAAACACCGGACGATCTTGTCACTAAAGCCGTCGTATAGAAACATGGCCTTGACCATGCCGCCAGCGGTACGGGGTTGTTCGGCGTTGCCCGCGCTGTCGAGCCTTAGCCGCGGATTCCCGCTGTCTCCAAGGAAGAGGCTCTTTCCCGGCTTAACGCGCATTCCACCATCTCCAGCCTGCGCTCCCGGCACAAAGCAGTTCGTGCACCCTACCTGGAACATCTCGGTAGTACCCGTGCCGTTGTAGGTAAGGATGGAGTTGGAGTCGGTTGCTGTTGAGCTCCCAAATTGCGCGATCGGCGCGTGAATGCCTGGGACAGCGGAGAAGACATCGAGGTTAGTGGCCGGAGTCGTGGTGCCAAGGCCCACATTGCCGGTCGTGGTGAAATTTCCCGCTACGCCAATCGTACGGCCGCTCTGGGTCATAACGGACTCACCAATAACTTTTGTGTCCGTCCACAGCGGGATGAGGTTGACGACTCCGTTTCCGTGCACTGTGGGCGGCAGTTTCTGAGCGACCTGCGGACCTGCCGACTTCGCGGGTTGAACCGCCTGCGCAACCGCTGCGGCGGGAGCGCCACCATAGGGAAGGCTGAAAAGGAACGTGCGAGGTTTTTCGACCTCGCCGCTGACTTCGACACCCAGCCAGCGTGCCCCACCACCGACAAACGCTTCCGTCGGCAATCCGTGTGCCGTGGCCGAGCCCAGCATCACCGAGTAGTGGCCATTCTTGTCGAGCCGCACGTTCTGAGTTTCCATCCAGAGTGGGGCTCCGCCTTCTTTCTCCGCGTAGAGATAGAAGTTCATCCCAACCGTGCCGCGAAGTGGTCTGCCGTCGGAGCCGGTCGATACGCCCGTGAACTTCACCATCGGCACAACATCGTGAGCTGCCTGCTGGGCGCAGATGGGCAGAGCGATCAACAGAGACAAAAGATTCAAACTAACGAATTGCCGCTGCATTAAGCATCTCCTATTCATTTCCGTCCCGAAGCGAGTTTGCTTTCGCGCACAGAGTCAATAGACAAGCATGTAGAGATCCTGGTCAAGAAGAGAGCCGACCGGAAGTCCCGAGACTACGAACACCTGCTGGTTAGTAAGAAAGGTACAGTCGACGTCCGTGCAGTTGCCCAGGCCTGCATTTAAGTTGGTTGCAGTGAGGGACAAGATGCGGTCGTCGATCTGAAAGCCGAAGCCGAAGACATACTGACCGGTACCGTCTATGGTGAAGCTGAATCCGCATGGAGGCGTAGTGGCAGCCGAGCCGGAGAGGGCGGAGTTGAAGCAGGTAATAATTCTGCCGCCATTAAATGGGCTGAACTTGAACATCGCTTTGACCATGCCGTTGGCGGTGCGAGGTTGCGAGGCGTTGCCTGCGCCGTCGAGCCTCAGTCGGGCATTCCCGCTATCGCCCAGGAAGAGGCTCTTTCCGGGTTTGACGCGCATTCCACCATCTCCGGCCTGCGCTCCCGGCACAAAGCAGTTCGCACAACCCACCTGGAACACCTCAGTAGTACCTGTCCCGTTATAGGTAAGGATGGAATTGGAGTCGGTTGTACCTTTACTGCCAAATTGCGCTATCGGCGCGTGGATACCCGGCGCATTGGAGAACACGTCGAGGGTCGTGACAGGCGTGGTGGTGCCGGCACCTACATTTCCCGTTGCGCCCATATCGCCAGCGACACCTAGGGTATTTCCGATCTGGGTCATTACCGACTCGCCGATAATTTTTGTATCGGTCCAGAGCGGGAGGAAGCCGGCGACACCGTTGCCGTGGACAGTGGGCGGCAATTTCTGGGCGACTTGCGGGGTCGGGCTCACGGTCGGTGCCGATTGATCATTGGAATTGGAACCTGCCTGCTGGGCGCTGAGCGGCAATGCACAGAAGAGCAAGATCAGAAAACTCAAACAAGCGATTCGACGTTGCATACGCATCTCCCTTTTGACCTCAGGCAATACAGCCACACCAACTACGAATCCCGCACACTGCTCCGCTCCTCTCCAGGCAACGGCCCGAACCAGGGGAGCGGCGAGGGCATGGTCAGTAGACGACTAGCGTGAAAGTAGCATCTGCGAATCCACCTCCCTGTCGCGTCGTGATATCGAGCTGGTTGGGTGTCAGTGTGTGAGTGCAACTGTTCTTGCCGAAGCAAACCAAAAGGGTATCCACAGTTGGCTGGAACCCAATTTGGGCGATCGAGTAGAAGCGATCGTCGACTTCAAAGCCGAAGTCAAAAACGTAGTCGCCAGCACCGGTCTTGTCTTTCGAAAAACCACAGGGCGGCTTGCTGGCGGCTGAGCCAACCAAAGCGGAATTGAAACATTTGTCGATGGTGTCATTGGTGCCGATGTACGAGATCATTGCCTTCACCATGCCGCCCGCGGTGCGGGGTTGCTCCGCGTTGCCGACGCTGTCGAGTGTCAGGCGAGAGACACCGCTATCGCCAAACAAGATGTTCTTTCCTTTGTTGACACGCACTCCGCCATCTCCCGCTTGGGCTCCCGGCACAAAGCAACCAGGGCAACCGGACTGGAATAGCTCGGTTCTGCCGCTTCCGTTGTAGGTGAGGATCGAGTTCGAATCCGTTGCTGTCGTGCTGCCGAATTGCGCCATCGGCGCATGGACACCCGGTGAGTTGGAGAAGACATCAAGGTTGGTGGCGGGAGCGGCGGTGCCAATACCCACAATTCCCGTCGCGGCAAAATTGCCAGAGACATCAATGGCGCTGCCGTTCTGGGTCATGAGGGACTCGCCGATAATCTTGGTGTCGGTCCATACCGGGATAACGTTGACGACACCGTTGCCGTGCACGGTAGGGGGCAGCTTCTGCGCGGCCTGCGGGGCCGGGCTAAGGACCAGCGTCGATTGGTCGTTGGGACTGGAAGCTGCCTGCTGGGCGCCGAGAGGCAAAGCACAGCAGAGTCCCAAAAGAACGAATGCGATCATGGAGCTTTTGTTTTGCATGGGCCTTCTCCTGGTGGAACAAAGTCTTGAGGAGTGCTGGGTCTGGCAACCGGTTGTCCTCTGCTCTTAACAGCGCAGGGGGAAAGAAAATCTCATCATGGCGAGAGAAGATTTCTTGCAGGCGTGGAGAGTCACATTAAGCGTCGAGTTTTCAATCACTTTCGTTTGACGCCGGGGAGGGGACCCCGCTACTCTTACTAGCCAAACCCGCTAGCCAAAGCGGCTGGGGGAGCAGGATCCGCGTGGGCAACGAACAAGAATGTGACATTACGACATTGCTGGAGGGTTGGCACGCCGGCGACCGCAAGGCGTTCGATGCGCTGCTGCCCATCGTTTACAAGGAACTGCGGCGACTCGCTCATTTTCAGTTGAGGCAGGAGCGTTTCGATCACACACTACAAAGCACTGCCCTGGTCCATGAAGCCTATGTTCGCCTAGTGGCACAGGCCCCCCGTCGCTGGGATGGCCGCTCGCACTTCTTCGCCATTGCCGCCCAGTTGATGCGTCAGATTCTGGTGGACTACGCGCGACGCCATCGCGCCGGAAAGCGCGGCGGCGGAGCCGCCGAACTTGCTCTCGAAGACTCCGCCATGCTTCTTCCCGCCAAGGAGAAGAGTCTGGACGTTGTGGCTCTCGACGATGCGCTGAAAGCGCTGGCCGCGTTCGATGCCCGCAAAGCGCAGGTCGTCGAAATGCGCTTCTTCGGAGGTTTGAACTTCGAGGAAATGGCGCAGGTACTGAATGTCTCTCCTGTCACCATTTCGCGAGACTGGACTACCGCCCGCGCGTGGTTGCACCGTGAGATGACCGCAAACCGCCCCGATGGACGCTGAGCGCTGGAAACGGGTCGAGGAACTGCTGCAATCGGCTCTGGCTCTGCCGCCGGAGCAGCAACTGGATTTCCTGCGCGAGGCCTGCGGGAATGACATTTCGCTTCTCGAAGAAGTCCGCTCGCTGCTGGCTTCCCATCGGCAAGCAGGGAGTTTTCTCGAGTCTCCTGTCTTAAGTCCGTCCGACACACCCACCTGGACCTCAGATTTCAGCCAACCCCTGCCCGTGTTTCGGCCCATGGCGGGTGAGACGGTCTCCCACTATCAGGTATTGAACCGTTTGGGCAGTGGCGGTATGGGGGTGGTTTATGAAGCCGAGGACGTAAAGCTCGGCCGCCATGTGGCGATGAAGTTTCTTCCCGGGGAAGTAACTGCTGATCGAGTCGCATTTGAGCGCATGCAGCGGGAAGCGCGCGCCGCATCTGCGCTCGACCACCCGAATATTTGTCCGATCTACGAATTTGGCGAGCAGGATGGTCACCCGTTCATCGCCATGCCTTTGCTCGAAGGCCAGACTCTTCGGGAATGGATCGAAGCTAGCCGTAGCCTCGATGACCGCGAGCGCATCCGCTGTACCTTCGACCTCGCAGTCCAGATTGCGCGCGGGCTGGAGGCGGCGCATGAAAAAGGAATTATCCACCGCGATATCAAGCCGGCAAATATTTTCATCACCTCGCGAGGAGATGCGAAGATTCTGGACTTCGGCCTGGCAAAGGTAATTGCGAGCGCCGAGCCGGCTCCAACCGAAGAAGCAATCAGCGCTCCTGATCCATCAGCGCCACCCTCCCACCTGCAACTCACGCGCACCGGCGCGAGGATGGGAACGGCATACTACATGTCTCCCGAACAGGTGCGGGGAGAACCGCTGGATGCTGGTACGGACCTGTTCTCGATGGGGTTGGTGCTCTACGAAATGGTGGCGGGGCGCCGGGCATTCGCCGGTGCGACGGCCGAGGCCGTGCATGACGCAACGCTCCACAGTGAGCCCCCTTCGCTACGGCAAATCAGTCCGAGCGTCCCGGTCGAATTGGAGAAAGTGATCCGCAGATTGCTGGAGAAGGATCGTGCGCGGCGATATGCGACGGCCCGCGAGCTCGCACAAGAGCTGGAGAGGACGCGCGAACAGATTCGTCGTAAGAGAACGAACCGGCGACGAAATATGGCAATCGGGGCCCTTGTTCTTGTGTTGGTTGCAGGGTCAATCGTTGGCGTAAGGATGAGACGGGTCTCTGGTCCTAGCCCCGCCGCTACTCCTTTGCGAAAGGCTCGGCGCTCCGTAGCGGTAATCGGCTTCAAGAACTTGTCCGGGAAAGAAGAGGAGGCCTGGATTTCGACGGCGCTGTCGGAGATGTTGGGCGCAGAGCTGGCTGCCGGTCAACAGCTGCGCGTAGTGTCCGGCGAAGATGTGGCGCGAATGAGAATTAATCTCTCTCTCCCCGCCGCCGACAGTTACGGCCGAGAGACCCTGATCCGGATACGCCAACACCTGAACAGCGACATCGTTGCCATGGGGTCTTACCTCGCCTTGGGGAAAGAGGCTGGCGGCAAAATCAGGGTCGATCTTCAATTGCAGGATGCCAATGACGGCAGCACGATTACCGTTCTATCGCGAGATGGTAGCGAAAACCAACTGGCGGAGTTGATTACCGAAGCAGGATCGAGCTTGCGCCAGAAGTTAGGAATTGCGGATGTCGTCTCCGGCGAGATTTCGCAGGTGCAGGCCGCACTCCCCTCGACCACCGCGGCCGCCCGCCTCTATGCGGAAGGTCTTACCAAGTTACAGACCTTTGATCCGTTGACCGCGCACGACCTCTTGCAAAAGGCGATTGACGCCGATCCCACCCACGCGCTATCACACTCGGCCTTGGCGCAAACCTGGTCCGCCCTCGGGTACGATCTCAAAGCCCGCGACGAAGCGAAACGAGCGCTGGATCTCGGGGACCATCTATCTCGCGAAGATCGCTTGACGGTTGAAGCAAGATACCGCGAATTTTCGCATGATTTTCCCGCAGCCGTTGAAATCTATCGGACGCTATTCAATTTCTTTCCCGACAGAATCGACTACGGTCTGCGCTTGGCAAACGCGCAAATGAGGGCAAGTCAAACCCAGGACTCGCTGGCCACGATCGCGCGAATTCACAAGTCCGGTTTGCCCGGTGCATCCGATGGTGGGATTGATTTGGTCGAGGCCAAGATCATGCAGATGCTGTCCAGGTTCCAGGAGGAACAAAAAGTCGCAGCCGATGCAGTTAAGAAAGGTCGCGCCGCCGCTGCTCCTGTACTTGTGGCTGAGGCTCGCCTGCAAGAAGGCTGGGCGTGGAATGACTTGGGAAACAGCGACAAAGCAAAAGCCGCGTTGACCGAAGCTCGCGAACTGGCACTGAACCGCAATCCCGCCACAGCTGCTCGGGCTGACCTCTATCTCGGCCACGTCCTTTACGATCGGGGAGATTTCGACAGCGCCCGAATCGCCTACCAACGGTCTCTCGATGGCTCCCGCGAAACTGGTGACCGGATGGGGACGGCTCATGGGCTCGAGGCTCTCGCGAATGTGGCCTATGAGCAGGGAAGGCTGGACGAAGCAAGACACGACTATGAAGAAGAACTTCGTATCGACCGCGAGATTGAGAACAGACTTGGCGCCGCCGCTGCCTTGAGCAATCTCGGCAATCTTCTCGACGCTATGGGCGATCTTGCCGGCGCTGCGAAAACCAATGACGAGGCGCTGCAGATTTACCGTGAGGCGGTTAGCAAACGCGGTGAAGCCACGGCGCTGAGCAACTTGGGGAATGTACTGGCCGAGCAGGGCGCTCTGGCCACAGCGAAGAGCAAGATCGAGCAGGCCTTGGCCATTCAGCAGCAGATCGGCTACAAGCGCGGCGCTGGTTTTTCCCTTTATTCGCTGGCGGAGATCGCGCGGCAACAAGACCGACTGCAGGACGCCCATAAGACTGCCGAACAGGCCATCGCGCTGCGGAGAGAGATCGGCGATGTAAGCAACCTGGCCAGAAGCCAACTCCAACTGGCGCAGATCGCGATCGATCAGGGCTATCGGGAAGAAGCTCTCTCCCAGGCCAAATCTACAGCTGACATCTTCCACCGCCTCAAGAGTTCGGATGACGAAGCGGCAACCTACGATGTAATCAGTGCGGCCTTGCTGGAGACTGCGAATCTTGGCGATGCGAGGGCCGCCGCCACTCACGCCGTCTCTCTTGCCCAGAAGAGCAACAGTCGTTTGGTTCGGCTAGTTGCTGACCTGACGGTAGCCAGAGTGGACGCCCGCACTGGCAATCAATCGGGCGCAACCAGGGCTTTGCAATCGGTTGTCAGTGATTGCATTCGTTATGGCTTCGTTGAACTTGTCTTTGAGGCGAGGCTGGAACTCGCCCAAATCGAGCTTCGTTCCGGAAACACCGCCGCAGCGCGGGCGCGCCTACAACAGCTTCAGACCGACGCCCGCGATCGCGGATTCATTTTGATATCGCGCAAGGCCGAGGAAGGATTGCGAGGGACATCCAAGGTTCGCTGAAGGATGGTCGCATTTTGTCTTCGGAAACATTAGGACACAAAATATGGCGACAGTCATAACGTCCAACCAGCGCCGGGAGGGTGCTCCACCCTTCGTTTTTTGAAGGGTGGGTTCCACGCTCGTCTGCCTTTTGAGCTCCGTGCCGACCCAACAGATGAATGCAGATGGCCTGCACCCAAACCCAATGCTCGCCCCACTCTCCGCGGCCTAAAGGTCAAAGAGGGTCAACGACGCAATTTCCTATATCACACCTTGTCAAGTCCCGCTTCGCTTTCCAGAAATCCCCCATCCCCTTTCGTTTCTTGCCCCTGCCTGGCATCCACGTACACATCTGAATTCCAAACAATATATGTTATTCGCCGATCTCCCACAGTTTGCATGGCAGGGCAGAAAACGAGATGAATCCTGTGAAAACAATAACTTAGATAAATTCGCCTAACTCTTATTTCTCAGAGACCTGGCGGCTGCCAGCGGTTGCACGGCGAACGCAACCTTGAGCCGCGCGCTCTTGGCAGAAGGGAAAGTGAAGGACGCCCAGCAGACCATCGCGCTTGCTCTCAGTCTCTGTGCGCGCGGGCAGAATCGCGGAGCGCGTTTCGACGCCGAGATCGTTGACGCCCAAGCAAAGTCGAGATCTGGGTCGATGCGAGAAGCATTGAAGATCCTTGAGAACGCGCACTCCCAAGCCGCGCAAAGTGGTTACTTGTTCTACACGCTAGAGAGCGGCTTGGCGGCGGGAGAAATCGAAATCAGTTCGGGCCAAACGACGGGAGGGCGTTCGCGCTTGCAAGCTATCCAAAAAGAAGCGAGCGGCAAGAGCTTCCTGCTGATTGCCAGAAAAGCACAGGCAGCCAGTCAAAAGGACATCGGTACCCGCTGATCAAGCATTTCTTGCCGTGCGAACTAAGGTCTGGACTTTTCTTT
>Ga0335069_10003539_pt1 | contig 23500 bp, 35 predicted proteins | sample Lox_Sample_11_FD_206714 | JGI IMG/M metagenome (GOLD analysis project Ga0335069, IMG submission 206714) | Soil microbial communities from Loxahatchee National Wildlife Refuge, Florida, United States - Lox_Sample_1.1 | ecosystem: Environmental > Terrestrial > Soil > Wetlands | place: USA... | reverse complement strand
ACCGTTATAAGGGAATTCACCGAAAGGTTTTCTAATAGTGGAACGCGGTGACACTAAGGGCCTTTGCGGGAAACAGCTTAGAAGGGGAAAGACTCCGGGACTAGCGCTGACGCTGGCGCGGCGGGAACCGCGCGCTTCCTTACTTTTCCGGCTTGCGATTGCGTGAGCGCCGCGCGGGCTCCCAAAGCGCGGCTACTCCAACCACTTGCCCCACCAAGTCGATGTCCGCGGGATATTGAAATACCTGTGGCCGGCTGTGCGACGAAGGATGGGGCAGTACTAGCAGCCTCTCCCCCGTCAGGTCGCACCACCCGCACACATAACCTTCGCGGTGCTCGAAGAAGTAGATGGGCCGCTCTACCTCATAGGTCCACTCGCCCTGCACGATGCGCGCCTGATCGTCGATGATCACCAACGAGCCGGGGTGGAGCAACGGATACATGGAGCGATCAGCAAGCCCGATCAACCCGTAGCGATAGCGGCTTTCCGCGCCGTCCAGAAAACGCAGCGGCGTCCCGCCCCAGCCGCGCAAGAGCTGGCTGAGAAACGTGGTCTTGCCGAGGTCGATCTCAATGTCCTGAGCGCTTTCGCCGTTCTTCTCAGGGCGCGGGCGGATATGAAACGCGTGGGTTTCCGGCAATGGCGTGCGCAGCGCAAGGCCGGTCAGTTGATCGAGGGGAACGCCGTACCAGGACAAGGCCTCGTCAAAATCCAGCCGGTAAATGGCGCACAGGCTATAGAGCCGAAATATGGTGGGCACGCGGCCCTTGTTCTCGATGTCCGCAAGCCGGCTGAGCGCCACTCCGAACTCCGGGTTGCCGAACTGGCGAGCAATGGAATGACTGGCCTCCACAACCTCGCGGTAGGTAAGTTTCAGCCGCTCCCGTGTCCGCCTCAACTTCAGCCCCGCGCGCTCCATGTTATGATCCTCGCTATAGCCGCGCCGTCCGCGGCGCCGTGCAGAACTCGGCAACTCGGAAAAGTATTGTACCCGGTGTCACCGTATTTTGCACAGTTTTGTTCCGAAATTGGAACACGGCCTCTCGGACCTGTGCGCGGACGGACGAATGGAGCCGATTTGAGGGTGGTGGTCGGGATATCGGGCGCCAGTGGCGCGATTTACGGGCTGCGCCTTCTGGAGCGCCTGCGCGCCCTGCCTTCCATGGAAATTCACCTGATTTTGTCGCGTTCCGGAGAGAAAACTCTCTACCTCGAAACCGGCAAGACCGCGGCGGACGCCAGAGGGCTGGCCAACTACTGGTATCCCCTTGAAGACATTGGCTGCCGCCTGGCGAGCGGATCTTACCCCACCGACGCCATGGTGGTGGCCCCGTGTTCCATCCACACCATGTCCGCCATCGCCCAGGGGATCAGTTCCAACCTGATGGTGCGCGCCGCCGACGTCGCGCTGAAAGAAAAACGTAGGCTCATATTGCTCGTAAGGGAGAGCCCTTTTCATTTGGGCCATTTAAGAAATATGACCGCCTTAGCGGAAATGGGGGCCATCATCGCCCCGCCTATTCCCGGCTTTTACCACCGGCCGGCGACAGTAGAGGAGATTGTGGACCACAGCATCGACCGCGTGCTGGACCTCATCGGCGCATCCGACGTCTCCATTCGCCGCTGGGACGGAGGCGGCAAGTGAGCGCCCGCAAGAAACGCCCAGGCCCCGCGGCCTTTCAAGGAGAGCGCGGCGCATTCAGCGAAGTGGCCGCCCGCAACCTGTTGGGTCCGGATGTTCCGGTGCTTCCGTGCGCCCGCTTCGAGGACTTGTTTCTGGCTCTTAAGGAAGGGCGCGCCGAAGCGGCTGTCGTGCCCATTGAGAACACGCTGGCCGGCTCCGTGCATGAGAACTACGACCATCTCCTGAACTTCGATTTCCCCATTGTGGGCGAGACGAATGTCCGCATCGTCCATAATTTAATCGCCTTGAAAGGCGTTTCTTTTTCGAAAATCAAACGGGTTTATTCCCATCCGGTGGCCCTCAACCAATGCCTGGATTTCTTCGCGCGCAATCCCGGCGTTGAACGCGTGCCTTTCTACGACACCGCCGGAAGCGTGAAAATGCTTGCGGAAGAAAAGCTTACGGACGCAGGCGCAATCGCCTCGGCGGTGGCCGCCGAGATTTACGGCGCGCGGATTTTGCGCAAATCCGTGGAGGATAATCGCCAGAATTTCACGCGATTTTTCCTCCTTAGAACTCCGGAATTTGCGCGCCGCCACCCCATCGCGCCCGAAGCCCATCCCCACTGGAAGACCACGCTGGTGTTCAGCACGCGCAACATACCCGGCTCGCTTTTCCGGGCGTTGAGCGCCTTCGCGCTGCGCGACATCAATCTCGCGAAGATCGAATCGCGCCCATTGCGCGGCAAGCCCTGGGAATATCTTTTTTATGTGGACGTCCTGGGTCGCTCCGACACCCCCTCCGCGCGCAATGCGCTGAGCCATCTCGCCGAGACCGCCGACTTTGTCCGCGTTCTCGGATGCTATCCGAAAGGCGCCTAGCGCGCCGGTTTGTTCTGGCGGTTTTTCTGGAAATGTGATGTTGTAGAGTACGTATGAAGCCATCACTCTGCTTGCGCCTGTGCGCCATGACAATGTGCCTGGGCGCCACCGTCTCATCGGCCGCCGCGGCCAACCGCGTGAAAACCGCTAACGGCGTGCTGGAATCCACCGCGCCTCCCGTTAACGGCGTCCGCAGTTTCAAAGGGATCCCTTTCGCCGCTCCGCCGGTGGGCGACCTGCGCTGGCGCGAGCCCCAGCCGGTGAAGAATTGGACCGGCGTGCGCAACGCCGACCAATTCGGCGCGCACTGCATGCAAGTGGCCGGCTCGGGCGATTACTGGTTCCGCAGCCCCATGAACGAGGATTGCCTCTACCTTAATGTCTGGACGCCGGCGAAGTCCAGCCGCGAGAAACTGCCGGTGCTCGTCTATATTTACGGCGGCGGCTTTACCGGCGGCTCCGGCTGCGAGCCGCGGTACGACGGCGCCAGCATGGCCTCTCATGGCATTGTGGCCGTTACGCTCAATTACCGCCTCGGCATCTTCGGCTTCTTCACACATCCGGAACTCACGAAGGAGTCGCCGCACCACGCTTCCGGGAACTACGGTTTGCTCGATCAGGTGGCGGCGCTCGAATGGGTGCAAAAGAACATCGCCGCCTTCGGCGGGGATCCAAAACGCGTAACCATTGCCGGCGAATCCGCTGGATCCATGTCGGTGAGTGCGCTGATGGCATCGCCGCTCTCGAAGAACCTGATTGCCGGAGCAATTGGCGAAAGCGGCGCGATCATTTCCACCATGCCGCCGCGCGCGCTGGCGGCGGCGGAAGAGGATGGCGTTCGCTTCGCGACCAGCGCCAACGCGAGTTCGCTTGCCGCCCTGCGCGCCATGACTTCGGAACAATTGCAGGCGGTGCGCGGCGGTCGATTCAGCACCGTGCTGGACGGGTACTTCCTGCCGAAGACGCTGCCGGAGATCTTCTCCGCGGGTGAGCAGGCCAAGGTGCCTCTGTTGGCGGGCTCGAACTCGGAAGAGCAGAATTACCGCTCGGTCCTGCAGCAGGCCGAACCAACGCCGGAGAACCTCGCGGCGGCGATTCGGCGGCTCTACAGCCAGGCCAGCAGCGCGGAAGTAGACGCCATGATCAAGGCGTACACGGTTTCCACCCCAGACGAAGTGCTCGATGCGGCGGACGATCTGGCCAGCCAGCGCTTCATCGCCTACGGCACATGGAAGTGGACGGAGTTGCAGATGAAGACCGGCGGCAAGCCCGTCTACCGCTATTTCTACACCCGGGTCCGGCCGCCGTTCCTGGGCAACCCCGGCCAGCCCGCGGCCGCGCCGGCGCCCGCGCCAACGGCCGCGGCGCAGACCTCGGGCGGCCGCGGAGGCGCTGCGGGAGGGCGGGGCAATTTCGCTCCCGCCCCGCCTCGCGGGGCCGCGCACTCGGCTGAGATTCAGTACGCCATGGGCAACCTCCCCATCGATCCGCGCTACAACTGGACCGATGAAGATAAGAAGGTCTCCGCCGCCATGCAGGCCTACTTTATCAATTTCATCAAGACCGGCAATCCGAACGCGTCCGGCTTGCCCGAGTGGCCGGCGTATTCGCCTTCCACCAACTTCGCGCGCATGCGGATCGACGTGACATCCAGCGCCGCGCCGGAGCCGCATCGCGACCGCTACCTGGCGCTGGACGCCATCAATTCGAAGCAGTAGCGGATGCGGCGGCGCGCCCCGTGGCGGGCCCGATGCGGCCCGCCGCGCGGATTGTTGCGCTAGATTGGTTGCATGTGCCGAAGCATCAAGCCGCTCTTCAACTACGAGCCGCCGGCGACCTCCGAAGAGATTCGCGCCGCGTCCCTGCAATTCGTGAGGAAGATCAGCGGCTTCGGCAAACCGTCTCGGGCCAACGAGGCGGCCTTCCACGCCGCCGTGGAGGAAGTTTCGGGCGTGGCCGCGCGCTTGCTGCATTCGCTTGAGACCAGCGCCCCCGCGAAGAACCGCCAGGAGGAAGCGGTGAAGGCGCGGATTCGGGCGGCCGCCAGATTCGAACAGCGGTGAGGGAGACCAGGCGCGGCGCCTAGCGCGGGCCGGTGACGCCACGCTGCTTGCGCGTAAGAATCTCGCGCACAGCGTAGATGCGGCGATCCTGGCTTTCGAAGTACGTGCGCATCAGAATTTCCCCCACCAGGCCCGTGCTGAACATCATCATCCCGGCCAGCAGCAGCAGACCGCCGGCGAACATCAGCGGTCCGTGCGCAATCACGATTTCGTACCCCAGAATCTTCAGCACGGTCAGGTAAACGATGATGGCCGCGCCGGAGCCGCACCCGATCAGGCCCAGCAGGCCGAAAAAGTGCATGGGGCGGGTGAAGTATTTCAGCAGGAACTTGATGGTGAGGATGTCGAACATCACGCGGAACGTCCGGCTGATGCCGTAATGCGATTCGCCGGCCGGCCGCACGATGTTCTGAATGGGTACTTCCACCACGCGTGCGCCATAAAAACTGGCCAGCGCCGGGATGAAACGGTGCAACTCGCCGTAGAGGTTGACGTCCTTCAGGATCTCGCTGCGGTACGCCTTGAAGGTGGTGCCGAAATCCCGGAGATCCACGCCGGAGGCCTTGGCCATGAGCCAGTTGGCGATGCGCGAGGGCAGGCGGCGGGTCAGCGCGCCATCCACGCGGCGCTTGCGCCAGCCGCTGGCGATGTCGTAGCCTTCGTCGATCTTGGCAAGCAACGCGGGTATATCCTCCGGCGCATGTTGCAGATCGCCGTCCATGGCCACGATCACGTCGCCCTGCGCCTCGTGAAATCCGGCGGAAAGAGCGGCCGTCTGGCCGAAATTCCGGCGCAGGCGGATCACCTTCAGATGCCCGTCGGTCTCGACGAGGTTCGCCAGCAAATCGAAGCTGCGGTCGGAGGAGGCGTCATCCACAAAGAGGATCTCGTAGGGCCGTCCGATCTTGTCGAGGACCGTCGTCAGGCGGTCGTACAGCGGCAGAATCGACGGTTCTTCGTTGTGGATCGGGATGACGACGGAAAGCATTCCGGAACACCAGTGTAACATCGGGCGTCGGGAACGCCGCGAAGCTCAGGAGCCGAGGCCGCGGCCGCCGGCGCTAAGATGGTACTTGTCCTCCCCGCTACCCCGCCTGCGACCCGTTCTGGACGCCATGCCCTCGCCCTGGCCGGAGCACCCCGGCGTATTTTTGCGCGATCCGTATCATTTTTCCGATGCCATGCTGGTGATTCCGCCGCTGCTGGCGGAATGCCTGGATTGCTTCGACGGCCTGCAAACGGAGCTTGACCTTCGTTCGCGGCTGGTGCGCCTTACAAATACCCTCGAAGTGGGCGATATTGTGCGTCAGCTCGTAGACACGCTGAGCGGCGCCGGCTTCCTGGAAGATGAGACGTTCGCGGCCATGCGCGAGCAGCGCGTGCGCGAGTTCGCTGAAGCGCCGGTGCGCCTGCCGGCTCACGCGGGCGCCGGATATCCCGCCGAGACGGAGCCTCTCTCCGACACCATGGCGCGATATATGAGCGCCGATGGCGAGTCCGCCGGCGGCGAACCTCGGAACGCCGACGGCCTCTTCGCTATCGCGGCGCCGCACGTCAGTCCCGAGGGCGGATGGCGTTCCTACGGCGCTGCTTACCGCGCGCTCCGCGCGGAGCACCGCGAGCGCACGTTCGTAGTTCTGGGAACCTCTCACTACGGCGACCCGGAGACTTTCGGCCTCACCCGCAAACCCTTCGTCACGCCTCTGGGTCAGGCGGAACCGGACCTGCGGCTGATCGACTGGCTGGCCCAGCGCGGCGGCGCCGCCGTGTCCATGGAAGACTACTGCCACTCGTTCGAGCACACCATCGAGTTCCAGGTGGTGTTCCTGCAGCACGCGCTCGGACCGAATGTGCGCATCCTGCCGATCCTCTGCGGCAGCTTCGCCCGAAGTCTGTACCACGGCGGCCTTCCGGAGGACGACGACCGTGTGAAGCGATTTCTGGAGGCGCTAGGGGAATTGCGCGAGCGCGAGGGAGACCGGCTCTTCTGGGTCCTTGGCGTGGATATGGCCCACATGGGCGCGCGCTACGGCGACCCCTTTACCGCCGAGTCCGGCCGCGGCTTGATGGAAGATGTGGCGAGCCAGGACCGCTCCCGGATGGATTCGATTGCAGCCGGCGACGCGCGCGCCTTTTGGGATCAGGTAACGCCAAGCCACGACCCGCTCAAATGGTGCGGCTCCTCGCCGTTTTATTCCTTCCTGAAAGCCGCGCCGCGCGCCAAGGGCGAACTGCTGCACTACGAGCAGTGGAACATCGACCCGCAGAGCGTGGTCAGCTTCGCGGGCATGGCATTCCGGAAGGCCGATTAGGTCGGGCCGCTATTTTGCGGCCGTATCTTCTGGAATCAGCGCCAGGTCCGCGCTCTCATGACCATCCGCGTGAACCGTGAGGTTGTGGGCGCTGCCTTCAAATGGCTTGAGAAAGTCGGGATCCATCCAGGCGCCCGCATCCACGTCTTCCCAGGCATAGAGTCCGTACTCGCCGGGCGGCACGCTCTGGAAATGGAACTGGCCGTCCGAGCCGATGGCGGCGTCCCGATAGTAGCTGGCGTGGCCGGAGCGTTCCTTGTCGCGCGGTACGAGGACCACCGTCGCGTGCGCCGCAGGTTGATGACTGGCGTTGTGCACCGCGCCGTTGATTTGCGCTCCGTGCGGACTGAGCACGATCTCGAGCGGCTGCGGCGACGATCCCTTGACCTCCAGACCGGAAAGCAGGACGTCCGCTTCGCCGGAGCGCACGGACTCCACGAAGTAGCCCTCGGGCAGCCCGGAAACGGACACATCATAAGTGTCGGAGCTGATGTCGTTGAGCTGGAAGGTGAGGTCGTCGTTGACCTTGCCGGTGCTGCCGCCGATGTCGCCGCCGGAGAGGACGGATCCGATCGCGCCCACCAGCGCGCCGAGGCCCATTTCGCGCTGCCCCAAACGAATTCGCAGCTTGGCGGGATCGAGAGCGGCGCCGCCATCGATACGGATATGTCCGGCGACGGGAACGCCCGGGGCCAGGGTGAAGATTAGACCATCGAGATTGCTGTCGCCGATCTCAACCGGCTGCGACCCGGAGTAGGTCTTGCCGTTTTGCTGCGTGGATCCCGTTAGCGAGTAGGAGCCCGCGGAAACGCCGCGGATCTCGAATGAGCCGGAGGCATCGACGCGGACCATGCGGATAGAAAGCGCTCCGGCCAAGGTGCGCGGCGCCAGGATGAGCAGAGGCACGCGCCCCGGCGCGTTCACACGGCCGGCGACGCGGACGGTGCGGGCCTTCTGAAGGGTGATGTCTATGCCGCGCGTTTGCGCGCCAGGTTGAACTTCCACGGGCGTGGCGGAGACGGGATCGACGGCGCCGGGATAATAGGTGGCCACGTAGCTTTCCTCCGGCCGCGCCTCCGCGGAGCGGTCCACGGAGAGAGCTTCGGTGGTTACCAGGAGCGAGCCCGCGGTCACGTAGTACTTGCCGGGCGCGAGGCCGAAGGCGCGATACTCCCCAAGATCGTTGGTCGTGGCCGAGCCCGCGGTAGAGAGCTGCTTCTTCCCTCCGCTATAGCCGGGCGTGAGCAGTTGCACCGTGGTGGATGCGACCGGGTCGCCATCCTCATCCACGACGCGGCCGCTAATCACGCCCTGGGGCGTCAGCTTCACCACAACGTCGCGAGCCTGCTGTCCGCGCGCCAGCGTGAGGTCCATTCCCGGCTTGGAGGGTCCGCGCGCTCCGTATTCGCCCGGGACATAGCCATTCCGCGTGACTTGGAGGCGGTAGGTTCCGGGGTCGAGGTCCTTCATGGCGTAGCGCCCGGATGCGTCCGTGGAGGTGGTGAAAACCTGCGGCAGCACGATGGCGCCGCCGGCCAGGGCGGACTTCGCGTTACTCGGGGTGAGCTTGAGCGAAGCCTTCTTGAGAGGCTCGCCCGTCAGGGCATCGAGGACGCGGCCATCCATGGAGCAAAGGTCGCCCGCCTTAGCGGCCGGCGCGGCGGCAGGTCCGCCGCCGGTCTGGCTGTGAGCCGCGGGCGCGGCCAAGCCCAGGAGGATCAGGAGCGTAGTGGAAGCAAGGCGCATGTGGTTCCTCGTGTTTTATTGCAATATGCGATTATAGTATTGCATTATGTAATCGCAGTCAAGGCTAAATGACGCTCTTCAGGTTTCTCCGGTATTGTTCGAACGCGGCGCGGCCCGCCGGGCTCAAGCGGAGCAGAGTTTGGGGGATCTTGCCGCGGTAGGTTTTTTCCACCTCGACGTAGCCAGCCGTTTCCAGGCGTGCGATGTGGCTGGAGAGCGCGCCCTTCGTCATGCCGGTCTCGTGGAGCAAATAGAGGAAGTCAGCCTTTTCGACGGCGTAGAGAAGCGCGGCGATCATGAGCCGGCCCGGCTCGTGAATCACCCGGTCAAGTTCGCCGATGCCGCGGATCTGCGGGTTCACTGTTCCTCCCGCGCCGCCGGCCGCGTGTGGCGGAGATAAGACCAAAGGGTGATGCCGCCGGAGACGATCATCAGCGCTCCCTGAGCGCCGACAATCCGGGCGTAGGGAAATGAGAGTCGGAAGAGGCCGTCCATAAAGCGATCCCTCGCCAGCGAGGCGATGTAGGGAGTAGGGAGCAGGGCGATCGGAACCGAGATCAGCGCCATCGCCGCGGCCACGGCCCACTTCCAGCGCGTACCCGCAATGTTCTGGCAATAGCCGAATACCATGCACTGGCTAAGGACCACGGCCACGGCGGCGCCCCAATGTTCCGCGGCGGCCACCGCCAAGAAAAGGAGTGGCAAGAGGACAGCTTCGAACAGGAGAAACGAGCGCGTCGAAGCCCAGCGGCTCTCTTTTCGGTATTGGACGAAGCCCGTGCGGCGGTAGGTGACATGCCCCTTAAAGGCCGGTATGCCGTAGCGAACGAGAAGGAGCAAAGGCGCCACCCAAGCCAGGGATAACGCCGGCCCGAGCAGAACGAACCAAACTGCGCCACGCCTCGCTGCCGCCATCCACAAGGGCAGCGTCTTAGGAGCGACAAACCAGAGACACCACGCCGCCACGCACATGAGGCCCACGCTGATTTCGCCCATGCCGTCGATGTTGGAGTACCGCGCCGGCCGCGCCAGCATATCTTCGACACGATCCATGCCGCTACCCCTCGCTCCCCTGCGCTACCGGCCGCGTGTGGCGCAGGTAGAGCCAAAAACTGATGCCGCCGGAAAGCGCAAGTAAAACCCCGAACGCGCCCATGATTCGCATTTCCACAACCGCGAAGCGCGCGAAAGCGGCAAGGCGGGGAGGATCGCCGGTCAGATTGTTGACCGAGCCAATGGGAACGAGCGCGAGCAGAGAGGATATCCCGACGGCCGCCGCAACCGCCCACTTCCAGGGGGCCGTACGAGCGAATCCGCGCGCGTAGATCACCGCCATGTAGGCGCCTATCAGGCCGGCCAGCGCCGCCGTGTCCCAATGCAACCTCCCAGCCACGAGGATCACCCCAAGAGTGGCGGCCGCAACGACGCCGCCGATCAGCGCCGGCCGGACCATTTCGCCGCGGCGGTACTCCACGAACCCCGTGCGCCGGTAAGTGATGCGCTCCTTGATCGCTTTCGGCCCGTAATGCAAGGCCGTGAGCAAGCAGCCCATATAGATCACAAAGAAGTACATCTGATGCCAGATCGCCCCGGCCGGCGACTTGATCTGCTTCCATTGCAGGAAGGTAAAGCCCAGACACATCACGCCCGTGGCGAGTTCGCCCACGCCGTCTATGTTGTAGTAGCGCTTGGGCTGCTCCATCATGCCCTCGATCTGGTCCATGCTCTTGCCTCCGAAGGGCGCGCCGCGCGGGCCCGGGCCCGAAGGGTGGCTCCGTGCCGGGGGTGCGCAAACGGCGCAAAACGGAAAGGCCGCTTCTGGCGATCCAGCCAGACGCCTTGCTCCGCGAGGAGCCGCGAACGCGCCCCACGCTCACAGACTAGTTTGCATCACAAACCAGATGTTGTCAATAACAAAATCTTGAGATCTCTAAATCTCGATCCCGCGGAGGGGCGTGGCTATGGCGCGGAAAGAGGAGAGTTGCTACGGGTGGAACAGGGGAAAGGGCAACCGGGATGGCCTGCGTGGGAGGGGGCGAAGAATCTGAGCCTCGGGGGCGAGACGAATCCCGCCCCCGAACTCCGCTGTCTATTCTTCGGCTTCTTCTTCCGGTTCGCGGCCTTCACGCTGGGCTTTCAGCCGCTCTTCCTTGCGCTTGGCGCGGTCCGCCGCCCGCTTCACCAACTCGGAACCGACCAGTTCGATCATGGCCTGCTCGGCGCCATCGCCCTTGCGGGGACCCAGGCGGGTAATGCGGGTGTAGCCTCCGTTGCGCTGCCCGAAGCGCGCTCCGAGCGTATCGAAGAGCTTCTTCACAGAGGCCGGCGAGTTCAATACAGCGGCCGCCTGGCGGCGCGTGTGGAGCGTATCGGCCTTGGCCAGCGTGATCATCTTCTCCACCAGCGGGCGCACGGCCTTGGCTTTCGGAACGGTGGTCACGATGCGCTCCTGCTCAATCACGCTGGTGATGAGGTTGCGCAGCAGCGCATTGCGGCTCGCCTTGGGCCTCTTGAGTTTGTATCCGTCTACCTTATGTCTCACGAGTTATTCCCCAATCTGGTCCTGGGTCCCCTCATCTTCCAAGGGCTCGGGCGCGCCCGCGGCTTGCGGCGCGGGAGCGATCAGGCGGCCGTGCTGGTCGATGCGCATCCCCAGCGATAGGCCCATGTTGGCCAGGATTTCCTTGATTTCATTGAGCGACTTGCGGCCGAAATTCTTGGTGCGCAGCATTTCGGCTTCGGTCTTCTGCACCAGTTCGGAGATGGTCTGGATATTGGCGTTCTTGAGGCAGTTGTACGAGCGAACGCTCAGCTCCAGCTCTTCGACGGAGCGGTTGAGAACTTCGTTCTGCTTGTCGAGGCCGCGTTCGCTGATCTCCTCGGTCTGCTCGGCCACTTCCTCGAAGTTGATGAAGATGGTCATGTGGTCCTTAAGCAGCTTGGCGGCGTAGCCAATGGCGTCCTGTGGAGAAACCGCGCCGTTGGTCCAGACTTCCAGCGTCAGCTTGTCGTAATCCGTCATCTGGCCGAGACGCGCGGCTTCCACGGAGAAATTGACTTTGCGCACGGGCGAGTGCACGGAATCGATCGGGATGTAGCCGAGCGCCAGGTCCTCGTCGAAATTCTTGTCGGCGCTCACGTACCCGCGCCCCGTCTTGAGGCGCATTTCGATATTGAGCTTGCCGCCCTCGCTGACGGTGGCAATGTGCAGATCGCGATCGAGAACCTCGACGTCGGCGTCGGACTCGATCTGGCCGCTGCGCACGTCGCCCGAGTGGTCGACGCTGATGCGCACCGTCTTGTACCCTTCGCCCATGATCTTGAAGGGGATCTGCTTGAGGTTGAGGATGATGTCGGTAGCGTCTTCCACAACGCCCGGGATGGGGCTGAACTCGTGTTCGACGCCTTCGATGCGAACCGCGGTGATGGCCGCGCCCTCAATGGAGGAGAGCAATACGCGGCGCAGGCTGTTGCCGATGGTGGTGCCGAAGCCGCGCTGGAAAGGCTGCGCGGTGAACATGCCGTAGCGCTCGGTAAGGGTTTCGGTGTTCGCTACCAGTCTTTTTGGTTTCTGAAAGCCTTTGAACATAAGAACCTCGCAATCAACCTTGAGCCATCAGCCCTCGGCCATCGGCTTCCGCCTCGCGCGGAAAAGCTGAAGGCTGACGGCTGAAGGCTGACGGCTTCTTCTTACTTCGAGTACAACTCCACGATGAGTTGCTCGTTCAATTGAATCTGCACCAGCTCGTCGCGCTTGGGCAATCCCTGGATGCGGCCGCGGAGAGCCTCGCGATCCACGTCGATCCAATTCGGCGCGGGAGCGTGAGCCGTCGCGTCTCGGGCGGCCAGGATGGTCGGATTCTTTTTGCTGGTTTCGCGGACGGAGACCACGTCGCCCACCTTCACCAGGGCGGACGGAATGTCGCACTTGCGGCCGTTGACGTCGATGTGGCCGTGGCGAACAATCTGGCGCGCCTGGTTGCGGCTGACGCCGAAGCCCATGCGGTAGATGACGCTATCCAGACGGCGTTCCAGCGAGCTCATGAGCAGTTCGCCCGTGATGCCCTTGGTTTGGGCGGCCTTTTCATAGGTATTGCGGAACTGCCGCTCGAGGATGCCGTAAATGCGGCGGACCTTTTGCTTCTCGCGAAGCTGGAGGCCATAGCCGACAATCTTCTTTGCGCGTGCCTGTCCGTGCTGCCCGGGGATGAAGTTGCGCTTCTCGATGGCGCACTTTTCGCTGTGGCAGCGCTCGCCCTTGAGGAATAGTTTCATGCCCTCGCGCCGGCACTGCCGGCAAACCGGGCCGATATATCTTGCCAAGTGTCTTCTCCTTACCTTTCTTCTCAGGTGCGGTTTACAGCCATGGCAGGCCTTCTTCCCGCTTGTCAAAAACAGCTTTCAGCCATCAGCTTAAGAAAACCCATGCCTGAACCGAAAGCCGGCGATTCTACTTCTTCAAAACCTGCCGCCAACCTCCATCTCCTGCGCCGAGATCCCAGCCTCCTCGAAAAAAGCTGAAGGCTGACGGCTAAAGGCTGATGGCTTCCTTTCTCACACCCTCCGCTTTTTCGGAGGACGGCAGCCGTTATGGGGTATGGGCGTGACGTCCTTGATGGAGCGGACTTCAATTCCCGCGGTGGCCAACGCTCTGACCGCCGATTCCCGGCCGGATCCGGGGCCCGCGACGCGGACTTCCACGTTGCGCAGCCCGCTTTCGGTCGCTTTATTGGCCGCCGTCATCGCCGCCTGCTGCGCGGCGAACGGCGTGCCCTTGCGCGACCCGCGGAACCCGAGCGAGCCGGCGCTGGACCAGGCGATGGTGTTGCCCTCCTGGTCCGTGATGGTGACGATGGTGTTGTTGAAGGTAGCCTGGATATGCACGAGGCCGGAATGGACGACGCGCTTTTCCTTCTTCTTGAAGCTCTTCTTCTTGGTGGTCTTTGCAGGCGCCTTTGCCATAAATATCCTCTACGTCTTCGCGGCCGATTTCTTCTTGTTGGCAACCGTGCCGCGGCGCGGTCCCTTGCGCGTGCGGGCGTTGGTGTGCGTGCGCTGGCCGCGAACCGGCAGGCCCTTGCGGTGACGCAGGCCGCGGTACGCGCCGATCTCGATGAGGCGCTTGATATTCATGGAGACCTCCTTGCGGAGGTCGCCTTCCACGGCGCCTTCATCCTCGAGAATCTGGCGGACGCGGTTCACATCGTCCTCGCTCAGATCGCGGATCTTGGTGTCGAAACCAATCCCGGCCCGGTGCAGCAGGGAGCGGGCGCGCGTGCGGCCCACGCCGTAAATGTAAGTCAGTCCGATCTCGGCCCGCTTGGCGGGGGGCAGATCTACGCCGGCGATACGTGCCATGGTTTCCTCTTCTTACCCTTGCCTCTGTTTATGTTTCGGGTTGACGCAAATCACCCGAACCACGCCCTCGCGCCGGATGATCTTGCACTTGTCGCAGATTTTCTTAACCGAAGCCCTTACCTTCATATCTCTCGCGTCCAGCCGCTATTCCCTTTCCAGCTTCCGCATGATCCTGCCACGCGTCGGGTCGTGAGGGCTCAACTCAACCTCCACCCGGTCGCCCGGAACCAACCGGACGAAACTGCGCTTCGCCACGCCCACCAAGTGGGCCAGAACCTTCTGCCGCGCCGGCAGCACAACTTCAAATGTCAGCCGCGGCTTCTCCGCCACCACCACGGCCGTGACCACCCTGGACTTCAGGGTCTGGTCAGAACCCACGGCCCATTCTCCGTCACCGCCACGCAGTGCTCGAAGTGCGCGGAATTGGAGCCATCCTTTGCGACCGCGGTCCAGTGGTCCTTGCGAACCACCGCTTCCGGCCGTCCCGCGTTCACCATCGGCTCCACGGCGAGGACCATGCCTTCCTTCAGCCGCGGATTCTCGTTCCGCCGGTCCACGTAATTGGGAACCTGCGGTTCCTCGTGAAGCTGCGTTCCGATGCCGTGGCCCACATATTCCCGGACCACCGAAAATCCGTTGCAAGTCACGTGCTTCTCAACGGCGCCGCAAATATCGAAAAGGCGTCCGCCCGCGCGAACCTGATCGATGGCCAGTTCCAAAGACTCCTGCGTCACGCGCAGCAGTTTCTGGGTCTGTTCACTGACCTCACCGATCGGCACCGTCACCGCCGAGTCGCCGTAATAACCGTCCAGCTTCACCCCGGTATCGATCGAAACAATGTCGCCCTTCTTCAGAATCCTCTTCGGATTCGGCATCCCGTGGACGATCTCTTCATTCACCGAAGTGCACAACACGAACCGATAAGCCTCGCCGGCGGCCGGTACATAATACCCTTTAAAGGCCGGCCTGGCGCCTGCATCGGCGATCATCTTCTCAGCCGCAATCTCCAGGTCCATGGTGCTCGCGCCTTCCACAGCCAACTCCTTCACCTTCTGTAGGACCTGAAACACCAGCAGCCCGCTGCGGCGCATTTTCTCCAGTTCCGCGGGAGTCTTACGCACAATCATCCGATCCCCAGGACGCGGCACGGCGCAAAGGCGCTAAATACATTGTAATCAATCACGAGGCCAATGTGCATGATCCCTAGAAACTGGCCCTCCGCCCGCGGATCCGGCCGGAGCGAGGCGTAAACCCTTCATAGTGCCGCATGATGAGCTGAGCCTCGATCTGGTTAATCGTATCCATCGCCACGCCGACCACGATCAGCAGCGACGTGCCGCCGAAATAGAACTGCACGTTCAAACCGTCCAGCAGGAACCGCATGTGCATGGCCGTGAACGAAGTATCCACCCAGTTGCCGATGAACGGCAGGTGCTGCAGCTTGATGCCGGAAATCATCAGATCCGGGATGATGCAGAGGATGGAAAGATAAATCGCGCCGACCACCGTGATCTTGGTCAGGATGGTGTTCATGTAGTCGGCGGTATTGCGTCCAGGCCGGATGCCCGGAATGAAGCCGCCGTACTTGCGCATATTGTCGGCTGCTTCATTGGGGTTGAAAATGATCGAGACGTAGAAGAAACAGAAGAAAATAATTCCCGCCACGAACAGCACGTAGTGCAGCGGTTCGCCGAAGCTGATCGAATCTAGCGTCTTCATCAGCCAGCCGATCCCCTTGGCCCATTGCACCGTCTTCAGCGTCATGGGGAACGCCAGCAGCGACGAGGCGAAGATCACCGGGATAACGCCGCCGGCGTTGACCTTCAGCGGCATGTGCGTGGACTGCCCGCCCATCACCTTCCGGCCCACCACGCGCTTGGCGTACTGCACCGGGATGCGGCGCTCGCCGCGCTCCACCAGGACGATAAAGGCCACCACCACGATCATGAGGGCGATCAAAACGATAAGCGTAAGCGCGCCCCACTCATGCGTGACGAAGATGTTGGAGTAGATGCTCTGGATGGCGCGCGGCAGGCCCACGACAATGCCCGTGAAGATGATGAGGGACATGCCGTTGCCCACCCCGCGGTCGCTGATCTGCTCGCCCAGCCACATGATGAAGGCCGTGCCGGTGGTCAGCGAGATCACCGTCAGCATGGAGAAACCGAAACCGGGGTTGATCACAACGCCCTGGACCGACATCAGCCCCTGCGAAATGCCGAAGGACTGCAACACCGAGAGGATGATGGTCAGGTAACGGGTCCACTGCGTGATCTTGCGCCGGCCGAGTTCGCCCTCTTTCTGAAGCTTTTCGAGGGTGGGGACCACCACGGTGAGCAATTGCAGAATGATCGAAGCCGTGATGTAGGGCATGATGCCCAGGGCAAAGATGGTAAAGCGGCGGATGTTGCCGCCGGCGAACATATCGAAGAAGCCGAAGATGGAGCCGGTCTGGCTGTTGAACAGTTCCGACCACTTATTGATGTCGATGCCGGGCGACGGGATGTGCCCGCCCAGACGATACACCGCCAAGAGCGCCAGCGTGAACACGAGCCTCTTGCGGAGATCCGGAACGCGGAATATATTCGCGAATGCTTCCAATAGCCTCATGGTTCCTGGCTCCCGGCCTACTCCGCGGCTGCGCCAACCACCTGCACGGTCCCTCCGGCCTTTTGGATCTTCTCGACCGCGGACTTGGAGAACTGATGCGCTTCAACGGCGATCTTGCGGGTGAGCTCACCCGCGCCCAGAATCTTCAACCCCTCGCCGCGCTTCTTGATGACGCCCAGCTCCACCAGGCGGTCCAGGTTGAAGGAATCGCCATCCAGCTTTTCGAGACGGCCCAGATTGACGATGGCCCACTCGCGCTTGAAGATGTTCGTGAAGCCGCGCTTGGGGAGGCGGCGGTGGAGCGGCATCTGGCCGCCTTCAAAGCCGCGCTTCTGCCCGAAACCGGTACCGGCGTGCTGGCCCTTGGAACCGCGCGTGGACGTCTTGCCGTGTCCGGAGCCCATACCCCGGCCGATACGCTTGCGGGACTTGATCTGCCCTACGGGGGGCCGCAGATTGCTGAGATTCATATCGCGCCTTCCTATTCGACCACTTCCAGCAGATGCGGGACCTTCTTCACCATGCCGCGAAACACCGGGGTATCGGGCCGCTCCACCACCTGATTGAGCTTGCGGAGGCCCAGGCCCTTGACGACCCGCTTGTGCTTCTCCGGAGTGCAGATGGGGCTGCGCACCAGTTTGATCTTGATCTTGCCTTCCATTAGAGCTTCTCCACGGCGAGGCCGCGCATATCGGCCACCGCATTTTTGTCGCGCAGGGATTCCAGCGCGACGATGGTCGCCTTGACCACGTTGTGCGGATTCCGGCGGCCGATGGACTTGGTCAACACGTTGGGCACGCCGCAGGCCGTCAGCACCGCGCGCACGGCGCCGCCGGCGATGACGCCGGTGCCTTGCGCCGCGGGCTTCAGCAGAACCTGGGAGCTCGCGAATACGCCCAGAACCTGATGCGCGATGGTGGTATCGAGAACGTAGATCTTGCGCAGGTTCTTCTTGGCCGCCTCGATTCCCTTGCGAATAGCGGAGGGAACTTCCTTGGCCTTGCCCACGCCGTAGCCCACCACCTTGTTGGCCGGGTCGCCGATGACGACCAGCGCGGAAAAGCTGAGGTTCTTGCCGCCCTTCACCACCTTGGTGACGCGGTTAATGGCTACCACCTGCTCCTTGAGGTTGAGGTCCGCCGGATCGATGCGTTTCACTGAGGTCGTCATGAATTAAAACTCCAGTCCCGCGGCGCGCGCGGCGTCCGCCAGGGCCTTCACGCGGCCATGGTATGCGAAGCCGCCGCGGTCGAACACAACCTTGGCGATGCCCTTCTCCTTGGCGCGCTGAGCCACCAAGGCGCCGATAGCCTTGGCGCCGGCGATATTGCCGCCCTTGGCCGTCGATTCCTTTCCCACCGAGGAGGCTTCCACCAGGGTCTTACCCTGCGCGTCGTCGATAATCTGCGCGTAAATGTGCGCAATGCTGCGGAACACCGCCAGGCGCGGACGCTCAGCCGTGCCATGCAGCCTGCGCCGGATGCGCTTGTGGACCCTGCTGCGGATTTCCTTTTTTTCGGCTTTCTTAATCATTTCGCGCCCGTCCCGGTCTTACCGACCTTCTTGCGCAGCGATTCGCCGGTATAGCGGACGCCCTTGTTCTTATAGGGGTCCGGCGAACGCAACGCCCGGATGTTGGCCGCCACCTGACCCAGCAGTTGCCGGTCGTGCCCGCTCAGCACAAGGTGGGTCTGCTTATCGATTTTGAGATCCACGCCATCGGGCAAGAGAAACTCGATGGGGTGGGAGTAGCCCAGGGTGAAGATGGCTACGTTGCCCTTGACGTCGGCGCGGTATCCGATGCCGACGATATCCAATTCCCTGGTGAAGCCGGTGGATACGCCTTGCACGGCGTTGGCGGCTAGCGCGCGCGTCAGGCCGTGCAGCGCCGCCTTGTCGTCCCCGGACCGCTTCACCTCCAGGTGGCCGTCGGTCTGCTCGACGGAGATGCCCTCCGGGATAGGCACCGACAGCGTGCCCTTGGGTCCGGTGATTTGCAATTGCTCGCCGATTTGCGCTTTCACGCCCTTCGGCAGGGGGATCGGCTTTTTACCAATTCTCGACATAGCGCAACCTTACTCTCTTACCAAACGCGGCAAAGGATCTCGCCTCCCAGGCGCTCCTTGTGCGCGTCGCGGCCGGTCATGACGCCGCGAGGGGTGGTCAAAATGTTGATTCCGAGGCCGCCGAGAACACGCGGAATCTCGGTCTGGCCGACATACACGCGCCTTCCCGGGCGGGACACCCGCTCGATGGCCGAGATCACCGGCGCATTTCCGGCCCCGTACTTGAGGTAGATCTTGATGGTCTTCTTCACGCCCTCTTCGGCCACCTTGAAATTGGCGATATAGCCTTCCTCTTTCAGGATGCGCGCGATTTCCGCCTTCAAATTGGAGGCCGGCACGTCCACCTTCGGGTGGCGAGCCTGGATCGCGTTGCGCACGCGAGTCAGCATGTCGGCAATGGGATCGCTCGTCATAAGTCTCCTGCTTAACTACCAGCTAGCCTTGATCACGCCCGGAATCTCGCCATTGAGAGCGAGCTGGCGGAAACACAAGCGGCAGATGCCGAACTTGCGCAGGTAAGCGCGCGGACGCCCGCAGCGCCAGCAGCGGTTGCGGTGACGGCACCGGAGCACCGGGGTCTTGGCCTTGCGGGATTCCTCCAGCTTCAGGTCTTTGGCTTTCTTGGCGGTAGTGGCCATGTTCTCTCTGGTTCTCCTTATTGCCGGAACGGCATACCCATCTGCTTCAACAGCGCCAGGCCTTCCGCGTCGGTGCGGGCCGTGGTGGTGATGCAGATATTCATTCCCTTGGTCTTCTCCACCTTGGCGTAATCGATTTCGGGGAAGATCAACTGATCCTTCACGCCCAGCGTGTAATTGCCGCGGCCGTCGAAGGACTTGCTCGAAATGCCCCGGAAATCGCGGACGCGCGGCAGCGCCACGTTCACCAGGCGATCGAAGAACTCGTACATGCGGTCGCCGCGTAGGGTAACCATGCAGCCGATCGACTGCCCTTCCCTCAGCTTGAACTGCGAAATGGACTTGGCGGCCTTGGTGACCACCGGCTTCTGGCCGGCGATCTGCCCCAGTTCCGCCACTGCTCCATCCATCAGCTTGCCGTTTTGCGTCGCTTCGCCCAGACCGATGTTGATGGAGATCTTCTCGATCTTGGGGACGGCCATGCGGTTCGTGTACCCGAACTCGCGGGTGAGCGCCGGAACCACTTTCTTGAGATATTGCTCTTTCAATCGCGCTGCCATGCAGTCCTCACTTCCTGTCCAGGGTCTGGCCGCACTTGCGGCAGATGCGCGACCGGCGCGTCTTTCCGCCCGCCAGCGCATCCACGTGATGCCCGATGCGCGTGGCTTTGCCGCACCCGGGGCATACCACCATCACGTTCGAGGCCTGGATGGGGCTCTCGCGCTCCGCGATGCCGCCCTTGATCTGCTTGGCGGGGTTCGGGCGGGTATGCCGCTTGACCATCATCACGTGCTCCACCAGGAGCTTGCCCGTGAAATGGTCGACCCGGAGCACGCGCCCGGTCTTGCCCTTATCGCGGCCGGTGATCACCTTGACGGTGTCTTCCTTCTTAAAATCCATCCGCTTGCGCGGCGCTTCCTTCTGCGCGGCGGGCATTAGATAACCTCCGGCGCGAGCGAAACGATCTTCATGAACCGTTTATCGCGCAATTCCCTGGCGACGGGGCCGAACACACGCGTCCCCACCGGCTCGCCGACTTCATTGATCAGCACGGCGGCGTTCGAATCGAAGCGGATATAAGTGCCGTCCTTGCGCCGGGACTCCTTGCGCATGCGGACAATCACACACCGCACAACCTTGCCCTTCTTGATGGCCGAATCGGGAGCGGCCTCCTTGACGGAGGCGGTCACCACGTCGCCCAGCCCGGCGCGCAATCCGAGGTCGCCGCCGCGCGGCAGGATGCAGGACAGCCTGCGCGCGCCGGAATTATCGGCTACCTCCAGAATCGTTCGCATTCCAATCATAGTCGCTTCGCTCCTATGAGCCTTCAGCTTTCAGCTATCAGCCCTCAGCTTGTCCGCTGACGGCCGACGGCTGACGGCTGAGAGCTGCTACACCTTGACGTCCAGATCTACCGCTCCGCCCACCTGCGCCACGCGCCGGACCACTTCCGCCAGTCGCCACCGCTTCAGCTTGCTCAGCGGACGGCACTCCACAATGCGGACGATGTCGCCCATCTTGGCGTCACCCTTTTCGTCGTGGGCGTAGAACTTCTTGCGCTTGCCGACGATTCGCTTGTAGAGCGTATGCGGCACGCGGCGGCTCACCTCCACCACAATCGTATTGGCCATCTTGGTGGAAACCACCTCGCCGACCTTTTCGTTCTTGAATCCCTGCGCGGCTTGTTGCTCGGCCATGTTACTTTTTCTCCGCTTTGGCGCCGGCGAGCTCGCGCTCGCGTATGACGGTGTGGATCCGGGCGCGGTCCTTGCGCATCGCGCGCACCTTCTTCAGCCCGTCCATCTGGCCCATCGACATCTGAAAACGTAGACGGAAAAGCTGCTCATCCATTTCACTGAGTTGTTGCCGCAGCTCGGCGTCGTCCAGATCGCGAACCTTCTGCCCCTTCATATCTCGTTACTCCGCTTCTTCCCGGGTGATGAACTTGGTGCGGATGGCCAGCTTGTGAGCCGCCAGACGCATCGCGGCGCCCGCCGTGTTCCGGTCCACGCCTTCCATTTCGAACAGGATCTTGCCGGGCCGCACCACCGCTACCCACTGCTCCGGAGCGCCTTTGCCCTTGCCCATACGGGTTTCAGCCGGCTTCTTGGTGATCGGCTTGTCCGGAAACAACCGGATCCAAACCTTCCCGCCACGCTTGATCGACCGGGTCATGGCGATGCGCGCCGCCTCGATTTCACGGTCGGTGACCCAGCCGCACTCCATGGCCTTGAGCCCGAAATCGCCGAAATCGATGGAAGAACCGCGCCATGCCTTGCCGCACATGCGGCCGCGCTGCTGCTTCCTGTACTTAACCTTCTTTGGCATCATCATGGCGGTTCAGTCTCCTTACTGGTTCTCGCCTTCCGGCTTCTCGCCCTCGGGCTTGGCGGCCGGAGCCTGCGTATCCTGACGGGCCTCCTGCTTCCAAGAGGGCTGCTGCGGCGACATCAGCGGCGGCAGGATGGGCGTCGCCGGACGGGCGGCTGGCCGGGGCAGGTCCGCCGGGGCAGGCTGCGTAGCGCCTCCCGTGAGCTCCGGCGCCGGGGAAACGGGGGGAGCGTGCTCGGGCGCGCGGTCACGGTCGCGGTCGCGGTCACGCCTGGGTCCGCGGTCCCCGCGGTCGCGCCGGTCGCGCATGTCGCGGCGCGGTTCCGGTTCATTGAGAAACCCGCTGCGGCGCTTGGTCAGGTCCAGAATCTCGCCCTTATACAACCACGCCTTGATGCCGATGACGCCATACGTGGTGCGCGCCTCGGCAAATCCATAATCGATATCCGCGCGCAAGGTGTGCAGCGGAAGCTGGCCTTGCAGATACCATTCGCTGCGCGCGATTTCCGCGCCGTTCAAGCGGCCGGAGACGCGCACCTTGATGCCCTTGCACCCGAAGCGCAGCGCCGAATCCACGGCCTTGCGCATGGCGCGGCGGAAGGCCACGCGCTTCTCAAGCTGCAGCGCGATGGATTCGGCCACCAACTGCGCGTCCAGCTCCGGCTTGTGCACTTCCTGAATGTCGATGAAGACCTCGCGCTTGGTGCGCTTGGCCATGTCCTGCTTGAGCTTCTCGATCTCGGCGCCCTTGCGTCCGATGATGATGCCCGGCCGCGACGTGCGGATGGTGACGCGCAGCTTGTTGCCGGGGCGGTCCACTTCAATGGCGCTGACGCCGGCCGACTTCAGCCGCTCCGTGAGCCCCTTCTTCAATTCCAGGTCTTCCTGCAGCAGCTTGGCGTAGCCATGCTTGGCGAACCAGCGCGAGCGCCAGGGCTTGTTGAAGCCCAGCCGGAATCCGTACGGATGAACTTTCTGTCCCATTTACGCTTCCTTCTCCGTCACCTTGATCACGATGTGCGCCGAACGCCGCTGGTAGCGGTACGCGCGGCCCATGGGCGCCGGCCGGACACGCTTCATCCGGGGCCCCTCGTTGACGTATGCCTCGGTCACGAACAGCCGGTCCACGTCGATGTCCTCGAAGCGGTTGGTGGCGTTCGCGATGGCCGATTGCAGCACCTTCTCCACGCTCGGGGCGATCCGCTTATTGGCGGCGCGCAGCGTCGTAAGCGCCGCGCCGGCCTGCATGCCGCGAATCAGGTCCACTACCAGGCGCGCCTTTTGCGGGGAAACCCTCACATACCTGGCTTCCGCTTTAACTGGGATATTCGGTTCCATGCTGTCCCTCTATGCCGGCTTGGCGGTCTTCTCCGTGGCCGCCTTCACCGAGTGCCCCTTGAACTGCCGCGTCGGCGAGAATTCGCCGAGCTTGTGGCCCACCATATTCTCGGTGACATACACGGGGATGAACTTCCTGCCGTTGTGGACGGCGATGGTTTGCCCCACAAATTCCGGCAGAATCGTGGAGCGCCGCGACCACGTGCGCACCACCTTCTTATCATTCGACCCGGCGAGCGCGGCCATCTTCGCTTCGAGATGCTTGTCGATGAACGGTCCCTTGGCGATCGATCGTCCCATGGCTTACCTCTTTTTGCTCTTCCTCGTCACAATCCACTTGTCCGTGCGCTTGTTGTTGCGCGTCTTGAAACCGCGCGTCGGCTGGCCCCACGGAGTGACGGGGTGGCGTCCGCCGGAAGTCTTGCCCTCGCCGCCGCCGTGCGGATGGTCCACCGGATTCATGGTGACGCCGCGGTTGTGCGGCGATTTGCCCATCCAGCGCTTGCGCCCGGCCTTGCCGAGCGATACGTTCT
>Ga0335069_10003538_pt1 | contig 23500 bp, 22 predicted proteins | sample Lox_Sample_11_FD_206714 | JGI IMG/M metagenome (GOLD analysis project Ga0335069, IMG submission 206714) | Soil microbial communities from Loxahatchee National Wildlife Refuge, Florida, United States - Lox_Sample_1.1 | ecosystem: Environmental > Terrestrial > Soil > Wetlands | place: USA... | reverse complement strand
CAAGTCGAGACGCGGGACCTCGGCAACGTGCACCGTGCGTTGCGGGAAGGGAATTACGATGCCTTCGCGGTCGAAGGCGATCTTGATGCGGCGGTTGAAGGCCCGCTGCACGTTCCATTGTTCGATCGGCGGCTGGATTTTGAAGCGGACCTTTATGACGACGGCGGAGTCTTCGAACTTGTCGACTCCGGCGACCTCGAGATCCCCCAGAATGGCGGGTCCGACCTTGGGATCGGCGCGGAGCGCCGCGCCTTCGGCCTTGAGGACGTCGATTACCCGGTCGACGTCCGCGCCGTAGTCGACGCCGACGTCGAAAACGGCGAATGCGAAGTCGCGGGTCATGTTGGTGACGGTGACGATCTGGCTGAACGGGATCGTGTGGACATAGCCCGAGTAGTCGCGCAGGCGCACCATCCGCATCGAGATCGCCTCGATGACGCCCGACTTTCCGCCAATCTCGACGACGTCGCCTACGGTGAACGAGTCCTCGAGGATGATCGCCACGCCCTCGATGAGGTTCTTGATCATGGTCTGAGCGCCAAGACCGACCGCGAGGCCGACGACGCCGGCGCCCGCGAGCAGCGGCGCGATGTTGATCCCCACCTCCGAAAGGATCACCAGCCCGACGACGGCGGCGAGCGCGATGAGCAGGACGCGTTGCACGAGCGTGATGATCGTCCGGCCGCGTGCGCTCCGCCGGCCCGAGTCCGGCCCGAAGGCGGTTGCCGCATAGCGCTCGAGAAGCGCGTTGAGCGTCTCCCAGACCGCCACTGCGATCAGCGTGAAGACGATGATCGAGACGGCGCTTCTCGCCACGCGTTGGCCCAGCGGCGTATCGAACCAGGCGAACGATTCGAGACCCCAGGCGTTGAGGATGACCAGGGCCGCGAAGCCGTAGACGAGCACGATGGCGGCGATCGTGAAGATCTGCAGATAGCTGTTCGCACGCGCCTCCAGCGTCGGAAAGCGTTGGCGGATGTCGCCGGTGATCCGAAAAATTTCGTCGATTCCGCGGCGGATGAGCCGGACAGCAATGCGGCTGAAGACGACGGCGAATATGGTCACCATCGTCGCGCGGAAGACGAAGATGAATCCTTGGTTCGGGCGGGCCAGCCAGACGACGAAGATGCTGGCGATGTAGACGATTGCTCCGATATGCCAATAGGCGGCGGCGAAGTGGCGCAGGCCCGAGCGGCGCAAGCCATCGGAGGACTCGATCGCAGCGGCCACGGCCGTCCGATTCTGCAGAATCAGAACGGTCAGGAGAAGCGTCACCGTGAAGCCGAGCAGCTTGAGCAAAAAACCGAAGCTCGCCGCCGGTACGCCGACCAGCAACGCGGCCGATGCCAGGAAGTACCCGTAGACGGCGAGGCCGGTGATCCGTCCTCCCCAGATCTGGAGGTAGGCCGCGGTTTCATCGCCGAGCGGGACGACGCGCAGCGCGGAACTGCGCGGCGACAGGATCGCGCCTAGGATCACCAGGACGACACGCGCCAGAACATGCGCGTTGATCAGCGCAAGCGTCACGAGCCGGGCCGGCCGGCTGGGTTGGCTCAACGTGAGCTCGCCGAACGCGACGGCGACGAACACCGCAATCGGCACCGCGGCGACCAGGGCGGACAGCAGCGCCAGAGGCGCGCGCGTCCAGCCGCCTCGGGTCGCGCGGTGCTCGATCCAGGACCGGCCGCCGCGCGTCGCGCGGACCACGGCGTATTCGGCCGCCCAGCCGACGCCGAGCGCCATCAGGACCTTGCTCAGGATTTCGAAGAGACGGTCCCGGGTGGCCGGATCGCCGAGCGTCTGGCGCAGCCAGTCGTAGAGTCGCGGCGCGTCGGTGATGAAATCGGACGCGCGGAGCAATGCCTCGCCCCCGGCGACAATGCTGTCGGAGAGCTGCTCCAGGAGATAGGACGCGATGCGGTCCGGGACCGGCTCCTGCGCCGGGGCGGCCATGCTGTGTTGCGCGTTCACGAAGGCCTGGAGCTGGTCGGTGAATTTCTGCCGCGCCACCGGGTCTTGCAGCGTCTTCAGAAGGTTCTCGGCGTCCTGTGGCGAGATATGGGCCGAAGGCGCCGTCGGTGCCGCGGCAGGGGCCGCAGTTTGCGCGCGCGCCGCTACGGCGAGAGTGCACGCAATGACGAGCAACGCCACAAGCAGGCCTGCGAACCGTCCGCGCTCAGCGATCACGGCCGCACCTCCGCGGTTTCGGGAAGACGGATCCAACCGGAGCCCTGGTGCCCGAAATTGAACCGCGCGGGATGCAGAATCTCGGCGAGGATCTCCAGCGATTCCGCGACGCGCGGCCCGGGGCGGTTGAAATACTGGTTGCCATCGCACAGGAAGATGCGGCGGTCGCGCACCGCCTGCAAGCCGCCCCATTCCGCGCGGCGGGTGAGTGCGGGAAGCTCTCTGCGGGTCCGCGCGATGTCGAACCCGCACGGCAGCACCAGGATCACGTCGGGATCCGCCGCCGCAAGCTCCTCGAGGCTCATCCAGGGCGAATGCCGGCCGGCGGCGCCGAACAGGTTTTCGCCGCCGGCCATCGCCACGAGTTCCGGTACCCAGTTGCCGGCCGCCATCAGCGGGTCGATCCACTCGAGGCACGCCACGCGCGGCCGCGCGTCGAGCCGTGCCGTTTCCGTCGCGATCGCCTCCATACGCGCGCGCAGATTTTCCACGAGGGCGGCGCCGTGCCGCGGACGTCCGAGTGCCGCCGCCACGCGTTCGATGTCGGCGAAAATGTCGGCGAGCGCATTCGGTGCCAGCGAGACGAGGCGCGGGCGCGCACCCGTCCAGGCCGCAAGTGCCGCCTCGACGTCGGCCGGCGTCACCGCGCAGACCTCGCATTGCGTCTGGGTGACGACCAGGTCAGGCGCCACGGCCCGTAGCCCCTCGCCGTCGACGCGGTAGATCGATAGGGCCCGCGACAGAAGCGCCTTGACCTCGCGATCGATGGCCCCGCTCGGCTGGTTCGTGTCGATTTGCGCCGCCGTCACGACCGGGAGATGCGCGATCTCCGGCGGGAAATCGCATTCGTGGCTGCGCGCCACCAGCAGGTCCGCGGCGCCGAGGGCGGCCACGATCTCCGTGGCGCTGGCGAGCAGCGAGGCGACGCGCGGATGAGCCATGGCCCGGTCTAGCGCGGATTTACGTGGTATTGAAGATGTTTTGGCAGTTTGACAGACCACCGCGGCGGTCGCCATATAACGGCGGCGCGCATGCGGCGCGCCCCAGGACGGTTTTTGTGCGGGAGGACAGAGAGATGCAGCGGTCGGGATGGATGTCAGCGTTCGTGGGCGTCGCCGTGGCGGCGCTGGTTGCCGGCGCGGCGGCGCAGGCCAAGGACCTCGAAAAAGTGTCGATCGGCGCCTTGGCGCTGTCGTCCTCGGGAGCCGTCTTTCTGGCCAAGGATAAGAACTACTTCCGCGACGAAGGGCTCGACGTCGATATCAGGATCTTCACCGCCGCCCAGCAGGTCCCGGTCGCCGTCACCTCGGGCGACGTCACCCTCGGCGTCACCGGCCTGACCGCCGGCTTCTACAATCTCGCCGGCCGCGGCGCGCTCAAGATCATCGCCGCCCAGAGCCGCGAGGAGCCGGGGTTCGAGCTGGTCTCCTACATGGTGACCAACAAGGCTTACGCGGCGGGCTTCACGAGCCTCAAGGATTTCGCCGGCAAGCGCGTCGCCACGACGACCACCGGCTCGACCTTCCATTACTCGCTCGGCCTTCTGGCCAAGAAGTACGGGTTCGACATCAAGAGCGTGACCTTGGTGGCACTGCAGTCGCTGCCCAACATGGCGGCCGCGTTCAAGGGCGAGACGGTGGACGCGACCCTGGCCCCGGTGACCACGACGCGGGCGCTCGAAGCGGCCGGCGCCGGGCACATCCTCGGCTGGGTCGGCGACGAGACGCCGTGGCAGCTAGGCGCGCTCTTCACCAGCCCGGCGATGATCGAGAAGCACAGGGATACGCTCGTGCGATTCGTGCGCGCCTACCAGAAGGGCGCGCTCGCCTATCATGTCGCCTTCAACGCGCGCGACAAGGGCAAGGAGGTCCGCGGGCCCGGCTATGACGAGGCGATCGAGATCCTCTCGAAAGAGCTGAAGCAGCCGCCCGACCTCGTGAAGATCGGGCTTCCTTATGTCGACCCCGACGCGCGCCTCGACGTGGGCGACATCTACAATCAGGTGGCGTTCTGGCAGAGCCAGGGCCTCGTCGACAAGACGGTGAGTGCGAAGGCGATCCTCGACCTGAGCTTCGTCAAAGGCCACTTCAACCTGCCGCACTGAGGCCGGACCCGATCGTGGAACTCGTCGTCGAGGGGGTGACGCATCGCTACGGCGATCTGACGGTGCTCGAACGCATCGATCTCGTCGTCCGCGAAGGCGAGATCCTGGCGCTGATCGGCCCGTCGGGCTGCGGCAAGTCGACCCTGCTCGGCATCATGGGGGGAATCCTCAAGCCCGAGGCCGGCCGCGTGCTGGTGCGCGGCACGGCTCCCACGGGCTCGCTCAACCCGCTCACCTACATCTTTCAGGACTTCGCGCTTCTGCCGTGGCGCACGGTCGAGGGCAATGTGGCGCTGGCGCTCGAGCACCACGCCCTGTCGGCCGCCGAGAAAGAGGCGCGCGTGGCCGACGTGCTGGCGCGCACCGGGCTCTCCGAGTTCCGGGCCGCGTTTCCCAAGCAGCTCTCGGGCGGCATGCGCCAGCGGGTCGGCATCGCGAGAGCGCTGGCCGTGCGGCCTGCGGTGCTGCTGATGGACGAGCCGCTCTCGGCCCTCGATGCGCAGACGCGCGAGCTCCTGATGGACGATTTCCTGGCACTCTGGCTGCGCGACCGTACCACCGCCGTCTACGTGACGCACAACCTCGCCGAGGCGCTGCGCCTGGCCGACCGCATCGCGGTCCTGTCGCGCCGGCCCGGGCGCCTGCGCGAGGTGGTTTCCGTCGATCTGCCGCAGGCCGAGCGCACGAGTCCGGCGGCACAGGCCCGGCTTGCCGAGCTGCACGACCGCCTGTGGGCGCTCATCAAGGCCGAGGCGCAGGTCGCGGACCGCGAGGTTTTACAGGTGGCGGCAGATGGCTGACGTGCCGCACCAGGGTGCAGCCGGGCCCACGCGGCCGATCGCGTTCCGCGGCGGCGGGTTCGTGCTGACGCCGCAGCCCGCCGCGGCGTTCCTTGCGTTCGTCGTCGTGATCGGCGGTTGGCAGATCGCCTCGACCGTCGGAGTGATCAGCCCGATTTTCCTGCCGTCGCCGGCCAGCATCGTGACGGCACTCTACGACCTGGCCGCCTCGGGCGTGCTGTGGGTGCATATCGCAGTCTCGCTGCGGCGCATCGTGGTGGGCTGGACCGTCGGCACGGCCTGCGGCCTGGGTGCGGGACTGGCGATCGGCATCTGGTCGCTGTCGCGCGCCGTTGGCCTGCCGCTGGTCTCGGCGCTGTTCCCGATCCCCAAGATCGCGCTCCTGCCGCTCCTCATCCTGTGGCTCGGCATCGGCGAGGCCTCCAAGATCACGACGATCGCGCTCGGCGTCTTCTTCCCCACCGCGATCGCCACGTTCAGCGCCATCGATGCGGTGCCGCGGAACCTGATCCGCATGGGGCAGAGCTTCAACGTTCCGCCGGTGGCGATCCTGCGCAAGATCGTGCTGCCGGGCGCCTTGCCGGGAATCCTCTCCGGGTTCCGCATCACCGCATCCATTTCGCTGATCCTGCTGGTGTCGGCGGAAATGATCGGCGCCGAGCACGGCATCGGCGCCTTCATCCTGCAGGCCGGCAATTTGATGCAGACCGACCAGCTCCTGGCCGGCGTCGTGATCCTGTCGCTGCTCGGCCTGCTGATCGGCACGGCGCTGAGCCGGCTCGAGAAATGGCTCCTGCGATGGCGCTGAAGACCGACACGCGGACCTATCGCCGCGCCACGGGTGCGTCACCCCGGCTTCAGGTGGACATCGCCGTGCTCGGATCGGGCATCGCCGGTGTATCCGCCGCCTTGGAGGCGGCACGCCTGGGCCGCAAGGTGGCGCTCATCGATGCCGCTCCGCAGCTCGGCGGCGAGTCCGTGGGCTCGATGATCGGGACGTTCTGCGGCCTTTATGACAACGGCACCGCACCGCGCCAGGTCACGCACGGCATCGCGGACGAGATCCTGTGCGACCTGCGCGCGGCGGGCGATGCCTTCGACATCACGGGGCGGCGCCGCACCATCATCGTGCAATATCGCGTCGCGGCGCTGCAGCGCTGGATCGAGGAGGCGGTGCGCCGCAGCTCCATCGAGCTGGTGCTGGGGGCGGCCCTCACGGCGGTGACGCGCACCGAGCGGCGGATCACGGCCCTCGAGCTTGCGACCCGCTATGGGCCGCTCGAGGTCGCGGCGGCGGGCTTCGTCGACGCCTCGGGTGACGCGGCGCTCGCGTGGACCGCGGGGCTCACGGTGCGCGAGCCAACGAAGGCAGTCTACGGCAGCCTCGTCTTCACGCTCGAAGGGGTGGACATGCCGCTCCTGGCTGCGTTCGACCGCGCCGAGCTCTTCCGCCGCCTGGCCGAGAAGGGTGCCGCGCACGGCCTGACGCGCGTGGACGGGTTCGTGTTCGCGCCGCCCGAGAGCGGGGAGGTGCTGGTCAACATGACGCATCTCGAGATGCCGCTGGACCCGCTCAAGATGAGCCGCGCCGTGCTGGACGGCCGCGCGCAAGCCGACCGCCTGGTCGACTTCCTGCGCGCCGAGTTTCCGCTCCTTTTTGCGCACGCGCGCGTGCGCGCCTACGGCCTGCCCGGCGCCCGCCAGACGCGCGGCATCGTCGGCGCCTACCAGCTGCGCGCCGACGACGTGCGCGCCGGGACGAAATTCGACGACGCTGTCGCGCGTTGCTCGTGGCCGATCGAGTTGCACGATGACGTGCAGAACGTCCACTGGGAAGAGTTCGGCGACGGCCACATGCACACCGTGCCGTATCGATCCCTGGCGCACGCCGAGGCCGACAACCTCCTCGCGGCCGGACGCTGCATCGACGCCGACCCGCTGGCACTCTCATCGGTGCGGGTGATGGGCCCGTGCATCGCGATGGGGGCCGCGGCCGCGCACGCGCTCGATCTCGCCGGCGCCGGGTCGGTGCACCAGATCGACATGGCGGCGCTGCGGGCGCGGCTGAAGGCGAATCTCGAAGGCTAAAGCGCCATCCCTCAACGTCATGGCCGGGTTTATCCCGGCCATCCACGTCGGCGCGCCAAGGGCAATCGCATGCACTCACGGCGCGACGTGGATGCCCGGAACAAGTCCGGGCATGACGGAATAAAAGAGTGCGCTATAGTCGGTTCAAGCGAGGGAGACGACATGGCGGACGACGACGGCATCGCGGGGCCGGTGAAGCAGAAGCTGGTCGAGACCAAGCAGAAATGGGCGGCCGAAGGCCGGCTGCTCACCGGGCGGACGGCCGATCCGGGAGCCCAGCGCCTGCCGCCCGGCCAGCGCGAGGTGAAGAACTGGCCGGTGCTCGATCTCGGCGTGCAGCCGGACGTCCCGACGCAGCAATGGAAGCTCGCGGTGGACGGCATGGTCGCGAACCCGGTCACCTGGACCTGGGCCGATTTCATGGCGCAGCCGCAGGCGCGCCGCAGGACCGACATCCACTGCGTCACCGCGTGGTCGCGCTTCGACAATCTGTGGGACGGCGTGTCGGCGCAGCATCTCCTGTCGATCGTCCAGCCGAAGCCCGAGGCGAAGTTCGTCGTCCAGCATTCCTACGACGGCTACACGACCAACGTGCCGATCGAGCTGTTCGCCGACGAGGACACGTTGCTCGCGCGCAGCTGGGAGGGCAAGCCGATCAGCCGCGAGCACGGCGGGCCGGTGCGGCTCGTGCTGCCGAAGCTGTATCTCTGGAAGAGTGCGAAGTGGCTCAAGCGGCTCGAGTTCATCAACCGCGACCGGCCCGGCTACTGGGAGGTGCGCGGCTATCACAACCACGCCGACCCGTGGCTCGAGCAGCGCTACAGCTGAGGGGACCGGCGTGGCGAACGATTGGAGGCTGTGGATGCTCAGGCGACGATCGCTGCTGCGGGCGTTTCTGGCCGTGGGTGGGACCTTGACCGCGCTGCAGCGGCTGGTGTCACCGGCCAAGGGCGAGGTGTTTGCCAAGGACCGGCCAAGGAGGACCAGCATGACCGCGCATGAGTTCACCTTCACCTCGATCGACGGGCCGGCCTTGCCGATGAAGGCGTGGACGGGGCGGCCGGTGCTGGTGGTGAACACCGCCTCCTTCTGCGGCTACACGCCGCAATACGCCACGCTCGAGAAGCTGTGGGAGGCGTACAAGGACAAGGGCTTCGTTCTGCTCGGCGTGCCGTCGAACGATTTCGGCCAGCAGGAGCCGGGCACCGCCTCGGAGATCAAGGCGTTCTGCGAGACTTACGACGTCTCCTTCCCGCTGTCGCGCAAGGAGAAGGTGATCGGCGCGGAGGCGCACCCGTTCTACCGCTGGATCGCAAGCGAGCTCGGCGAGGGCGGTGCCCCGCGCTGGAACTTCCATAAGTACCTGGTGGGGCCGGACGGCCTGCTCGCCGGTGCCTGGCCGTCGGCGGTCGAGCCGACCGACAAGGACATCACCCAGGCGATCGACGCCGCCTTGAAGGCGACGAGCTAGGCCGCCGTTCCCGGCGTGAAGCCGTAGGAGCGGCGGAACATCTCGTAGATGTGCTCCTGCGAGGTACACGTCGCGAATTTGCGCGGGAACTGTTCGGTGACGCAGCCCGGGATCGGCTCGATGACCGCATCCGGGCGCGGATCGTTGAACGAGGCGATCGAGTAGCGGTCGCGGCCGCTGAGGTTGTTCTTCACGCGGTGCATGTTCGCGTTGTAGATGCCGTTGGACCAGCGCGCCATGAGGTCGCCGAGATTGATCACGAACGTGCCCGGGATGGGCGTCGCTTCGATCCACTCGCCGTCCGCATTCCGCACCTCGAGCCCGCCGCAATCGTCCTGCGCCAGGATGGTGACGCCGCCCCAGTCGGTGTGCGCGCCGGCGCCGATCTGGTTGAACGCGGCGGCGACGGGTTGCGGCGGATATTTCAAGAGCCGCGTCGAGGCCGCGGCCATCTCGAAATGCGGCGCGAACCAGTCCCGCGGCAGGTCGAGCGAGCGCGCCAGCAGCTGCAGGATGTGGGAGCACAGCCCGGTCATGGCGGCGCGATAGGCAATCATGTGCGCGCGGAAGCCCGGGAGCGTCGCCGGCCACTGCACATGGCCGAACGAGCGGATGCGCTTCTGCGCCCACGGATGGTCATCCGGCAGGTCGCGGCCCATGGTGAAGCTCTCCTTCAGGTCCGGGGGCGCTTTCTCCGCATCGCCCTGGCTGTCAAGCTGCTGCAGCCCCGCGTCATAGCCCGAGGCGGTCGGCGAATTCTTCATATTGAGCGCCAGCTTCTCGGGCGCCGGCAGGTCGAAGAAGCGCTTGGACCAGGCGAATGTCTGGGCAATGAACTCCGCGGGAATGCCGTGATGGGAGACGTAGAAGAAGCCCATCTCGCGGCAGGCCCGGTGAATGTCCTGCGCCGTCGCGTCGAACGCCTCCGGATCGTCCAGAAAGCTCTCCGCCAGGTCGATGACGGGAATGTAGCGGGGCGCTTTGGGGGGCGTGTAGATGTGCACGGGGGTCCTCCCTGGACGCCCCGAAAATGCAACGGCTGTGCCAGCCGTGCAACCGGCGAATGAGCCTAACGGTTCTCGCGAATGAAGCTGCGGATCTTCGGCAGGATGTCGGAGCGCCAGCGCCGGCCGTTGAAGATGCCGAAATGCCCGACACCCTTCTGGAGGTGGTGGTAGCGCTTGTCGGCCGGAATCGCCGCGCACAGATCGTGCGCCGCCACGGTCTGGCCGGGACCCGAGATGTCGTCGAGCTCGCCCTCCACGGTCATGAGGGCCGTCTCGCGGATGGCCCGCGGCTCGACGGCACCGCCGCGCGAGGTCATCGTGCCGTTGGGCAGCGCGTGGTCGTGGAAGGCAACCTTGATGGTCTGCAGGAAGAACTCGGCCGGCAGGTCCATGACCGCGAGATACTCGTCATAGAAGCGCCGGTGGGCCTCGGCGCTTTCGCCGTCGCCGCGCACCAGGTGCTGGAAATGCTTCAGCGCCGAGCCGAGATGCCGGTCGGCGTTCATCGCCATGAAGCTCGTCAGCTGCAGGAACCCCGGATAGACGCGGCGCAGGAAGCCCGGATAGGTCGCGGGCACGGTCGAGATGCAGGCGCGCTCGAACCAATCGAGCGAGTGCTCCTTGGCGTGCCGGTTGACGCGCGTGGGATTTACGCGCGTGTCGATCGGCCCGCCCATGAGGATCATCGAGGCAGGGGCCGCGGGATGGTTGTCCGCGGCCATGATCGACACCGCGGCCAGGACCGGCACCGAAGGCTGGCACACCGCGATCACGTGCACGTCGGGTCCCAGGTGCTCGATGAACCCGATGAGGAGGTCGATGTAATCGTCGAGGTCGAACGAGCCCTGGTCGAGCGGCACGTTGGCCGCGTTCTGCCAGTCGGTGATGTAGACGTCGTGCTCGGGCAGCAGCCCGGCCACGGTGTCGCGCAGCAAGGTTGCGTAGTGGCCGGACATCGGGGCCACGACCAGGACGCGCGGATCGCTGCGCGGCACGTCGCGGCGGAAATGCAGGAGATCGCAGAACGGCCGCTCGAGCACGGTCGTGAGCTGCACGCCCACCTCGCCGCCGTCGGTCCAGGTCGAGTGGAGGCGCCACTCGGGCTTGCCGTAGCGACGCGTCGAACGTTCGAACAGCTCGGCACCCGCGGCAACCGCGCGGCCCAGTCGCGTGTAGGCGACCGGCAGCATGGGGTGGCTGAAGACCTGTTGGAGCGTTTCCGCCGTCAGGCGCCAGGGTGCAAGGGCCGCACGCTGGAAATCGTATAACTGGTAGAGGGGGAGGCCGTTGAACACTAGCGGCAGTATGCCCTTAAATTCGGCAAAAGCAATTCAAACGTTTGCAGCGACCCGGTCGATCAAATGGACGAACGAGCCCAGCACGGTTCCACTCCTCAGCCCCGTCGTGGCCAATCGGTGGCCGGTCGCGGTTGCGGTTGCGAACAGCGGCTCGCCCGGGCCTTCGTCGACCACCGTGGCGTAGTGGAACTCGTGGCCGCGAAAGCCTTGGCCCGTCCGACCGAGCGGGCCGGGCGAGACGAGCGTCGCCTCGCGATAGCCGAGGTGCAGCTTGCGCTCCGCGAACGAGGTGACGAGCGGCAGGAGCCCGGCCATCGCATGCCGCTTCCCGCTCGCATCGATGAGGCCGGCGCCGAGCGTCATATAGCCGCCGCACTCGCCATAGATCGTGACCCGGTCGGCCGCGGCGCGGCGCAGGGCCGCGAGCATCGTGCGGCTCGCAGCGAGCCTGCCCGCGTGCAGCTCCGGATAGCCCCCCGGCAGATAGATCGCATCGGCATTGGTCGCCGGCGCCTCATCGAAGAGCGGCGAGAAGAACGTGAGCTCCGCACCCGCGCGCCGCCAGCCGTCGAGCACCCAGGGATAGGCGAAGACGAAGGCGTCGTCGCGCGCCACGGCGATGCGCTGCCCGAGCGGCGGCAGAGAATCGCCCGCCGTATCGCCCGCCGGCGCTCTGCGGGCGGGTCGCGCCGTCTGACGGAGCGCCTCGAGATCGAGGCCAGCCTCGATGAGCTCCGCCGCGCGGGCGATCGCGCGTTCGAGCTCCGGCTGTTCGCCTGCGGGCACGAGCCCGAGATGCCGTTCCGGCCATTTGATCCCGGGTGCCGCGGGCAGCCCGCCGAGCACGGGCAGGTCGGGCATATTTGCCCGCATCGCGTCGCGCAGGATGTGCAGGTGTGCCGCACTGCCGATCCGGTTGAACGCGACTCCTGCGAAGCTGAGTCCCGCGCGCGCCAGCGCTGGCGGCGGATGGACGAAGCCGTGCGCCAGGGCCGCCGCCGAGGCCGCGCTGCCGCGCGCATCGACGATCAGCACGACCGGCCATCCGGTGAGGGCCGCGAGTGCCGCCGTGGAGCCGGTGCCCGCCGCGTCGACTCCGTCATAAAGCCCCATGACGCCTTCGCACACCACGAGCTCCGCGGCCGTGCCGACGCGCTCGAGCAAGGCCGCGAGGGTGGCGGGCCGCATCGCCCACGGGTCGAGATTGACCGAGAGCGCGGCACCGGCGGCGAGGTGAAATCCGGGATCGATGTAATCGGGGCCAGCCTTCGCCGCCGCGACGCGCACGCCTCGCTTGCGAAAGGCGCGCAGCACGCCGGCCGTGATCGTGGTCTTGCCGCTGCCCGAGCTTGGCGCGGCGATGATCAGCCCCCCGCCCGTCACACCGGCACGTCAGCTGTTGGGCGAGAGATGGGTGCGGATCGCCGCCACGACCTTGTCGGCGGGTGTCTCGTGCGTGAAGTGGCCGACGAAGTGGCCGTTCGCATCCATCATGTACAGGATCGCCGAGTGGTCGACCGAGTAGTTGGGGTTGGTCGCGTGGTCGGCGCCGAGCTTGTAATAGACGCGATATTCCTTGGCCACGGCTGCGATGTCCTGCTCCGAGCCGGTCAGGCCGACGATCTTCGGCGAGAAATGGTCGACATAGCCGCGCAGCTGCGCCGGCGTGTCGCGCGTCGGATCGACCGTGATGAAGATCGGCTGCACCTTGGCGGCGTCGGGCCCCAGCTTGTCGAGCACGTCGGCGAAGAGCTGCAGGCCCAGCGGGCAGATATCGGGGCAGAACGTGTAGCCGAACTCGACCAGCATGACCTTGCCGCGGAAATCCTGGTCGGTCCGCACCTTGCCGTCCTGATCGGTGAGGCGGAACGGACCGCCGATTCCGGGGTCGACGAAGCTGCTTTGCCGGACAGGCGAATTGTCCGGGCCGACGAGGAAATGCGCGCCGACGCCGACCGCCACGCCGGCCACCACGGCGAGACCGATCGCCACCAGACGCAGGCGTGTCAGACCGAACGGCATACCCTATGAACCTCGTTCGCGTGTAAAAAATTCCGCAGCGGCGCCGGCCTACTTCGCAGGGCCTTGATCGGTCCGCTGGCGATTCCAGCCCTGGCCTTCCATGCAGTGGCGATACATGTCGCCCGTCGCCGACGACCCGCGCTCGCGTTCCATGCCGCCGCCGCCGGATTGCAGCTGCGAATCCACGAAGCTGTAATGCTCGGACTCGGCCGCGCAATCGCGCTGTGCGGCGCGCAATTCATCAGGGCCGGCACCATTTTTGACCCATGCCGTGTTTGGGGCAGAGCACGCAACGAGCCCCGCCACTGCAAAGAGGCTCAGCAAAGACGAACAAGACGGCATTTTCATGGCGGGCTCCGGCGGGGCGAAGGCGGCCCGCGAACAATCGTTGGGGTGCCATCATATATCGCCGGCCCCTTGCTTCAAATCCGGGGGCGGCTTCAAACCGAGCGGGTCCGCGCTCAAGCGGCGGCCGGCGAGGGCTCCCAGCCAATCAAGCCCGGCGCGCAGGCGCACGATCGGCCCGACGGCAACGAGTGCCGGCGGCTCAAGACGCGCCGCGGCGACGTCGGCGGCCGCCCGGCCGAGGGTGGTCTCGACGACACGCTGCTGGTCGGTGGCGGCCCGGCTCACGACGGCGACCGGCTCGTCCGGCGCCCGCCCGGCGGCGATCAGCCGCTCGGCAATCGCCCCCAGATGTTGGGTCGCCATGTAGAAGACCAGCGCCGGCGACCCGCGGGCGAGGGCCGTCCAGTCGAGCCCGTCGGGAATGTCACCCGCGACACCGTGGCCGGTCACGAACGTCACGACTTGGTTCGTATCGCGGTGCGTGACCGGGATCCCGGCATAGGCGAGCCCGCCGATACCGCTGGTGATTCCGGGCACGATGCGGAAGGGCACGCCGGCCGCGACCAGCGCCAGGGCTTCCTCGCCGCCGCGCCCGAAGACGAGCGGATCGCCACCCTTGAGCCGCAGCACGCGGCGCCGCGCGCGGGCATGGCCGACGAGCCGGGCGGAGATGTCGGGCTGAGTCGGCGAGGGCTTGCCGCCGCGCTTGCCGGCATATTCGAGCGCGGCACCGGGCCGCGCGAGCCTGACGATGCGTTCGTCGACCAGCGCGTCGTACACCACCACGTCGGCCTGGCGCAGGGCGTGATAGCCCAGGAGTGACAGCAGGCCCGGGTCGCCCGGCCCCGCACCCACCAGCCACACCCAGCCGGGCTCCAGGTCGGGCAGCGGAATCGGCAGTTCTTCCATGCGGAGCGGGAGACTAGCCGATGCGCCGGGCCGATACGATGGTGTAAGAAGTAGTCATTACGGTTCACGGAGGACGACGTGGCGGGCGGGACGGTGATGCGGGTCGGGCTGGCGGGGCTGGGCGCTGTCGGCATGGTGGTGGCGCGGCGGCTGGAGGCGGGCATTCCCGGCCTGACGCTGGCCGCGGTTTCGGTGCGTGACACGGACAAGGCCAAGCGCGCCCTGCCGCGAATCGGCGACGGCATCGCGGTGACCGAGCCCGGCGGCCTTGCCGCATTGTGCGACGTGGTGGTGGAGGGGCTGCCGCCGGCGCTGTTCCTCGTGGTCGCCGAGCCGGCGATCGCGGCGGGCCGCATCTTCATGCCGCTCAGCATCGGCCAGCTGCTCGTCCATCCGCATCTGATGGATCGCGCGCGCGAGACCGGGGCGCGGATCCTGGCGCCGACCGGAGCCCTGATCGGCCTCGATGCCGTGCGCGCCGCCGCGGAAGGCGAAATCCGCGAGGTCAAGATGATCAGCCGCAAGCCGCCCGCCGGGCTCGAAGGAGCCCCCTATCTGGTCGAGCGCGGCATCACGCTCAAGGGACTGAATGCGCCCCGCAAGGTGTTCGAGGGCACCGCGCGCGAGGGCGCACGCGGGTTCCCGGCGAACTTCAACGTGGCGGCGGCGCTCAGCCTCGCCGGCATCGGGCCCGACCGCACCAAGCTCGAGATCTGGGCCGACCCCACGATCGACCGCAACACGCACCGCATCGAGGTCGACGCGGACAGTGCCCGGTTTTCGATGCAGATCGAGAACGTGCCGTCGGAAAATCCGCGCACCGGGAGGATCACAGCACTGAGCGTGGTGGCGGCCCTGCGCGGGCTCGTGTCCGAGCTGCGCGTCGGCACGTGAATGCGGCCCGGCTTCGTCGATGAGCGGCGCTGATCGCGAGTCAGACGAGGCGGCCCTCTACCCCGAGCCGTCCGCCGACGCTCGCGAGCTCCGCAAGGGATGGACGACCGGTGCCTGTGCCGCGGCTGCGAGCCGCGCGGCCGCGGAGGCCCTGCTCACCGGAAGATTTCCCGACCCGGTGACGATCACCCTGCCGCGCGGCCAGACGCCGAGCTTTGCCTTGGCACGTCGCGAGCGCACCCGGATTTCGGCGACCGCGGGCGTGGTGAAGGACGCGGGCGATGATCCCGACGTCACTCACGGGGCCCTTGTTCTCTCGACCGTCGAGCGCGGGGCGCCCGGGAGCGGGGTGGTGTTCCGCGCCGGGGAAGGTGTGGGCACGGTGACGCGAGCCGGGCTGCTGTTGGCGGTGGGCGAGCCCGCGATCAACCCGGCGCCGCGCGCCCAGATCCGTGCCGCGCTTGCCGATGCGGTGCGCGCGGCCGGAGGCGACGGGTCAGCGCTCGACTTCACCGTGACGATCGCCATCCCGGGCGGGGCGAAGCTCGCCGAGCGGACGTTGAATGCAAGGCTCGGCATCGTGGGCGGCCTGTCGGTGCTGGGGACCAGCGGCATCGTCGTTCCCTACTCGTGCGCGGCCTGGATCCATTCGATCCATCGCGGCATCGACGTGGCGCGCGCGGCCGGCCTCACGCACGTCGCCGCGTCGACCGGCTCGACCTCCGAAGCGGCGGTGAAGGCGCTGTATGCGCTGGAGGATATCGCGCTGATCGACATGGGCGACTTCGCCGGCGGCACGCTCAAATATCTGCGCAACCATCCGATGCCGCGCCTCACCATCGCGGGCGGGTTCGGAAAGCTCGCGAAGCTCGCGGCGGGCGAGCTCGACCTTCATTCCGGACGCTCGCAGGTCGACGTCGCCTCGCTGGCGGCCTTGCTCGAAGACCTGGGTGCCCCTCCGAACACGGTGAGCCGTGCCGGTGCGGCGGGCTCAGCCGGTGAAGTGTTGCACCTGTCGGCCGGGGCGGGGGTGAAGCTCGCCGATGCGGTGGCCGAGCGCGCCCGCGCCACGGCTCTCGCGACCTTGGCCGGCGGCATCGCGGTCGACGTGCTGGTGTTCGACCGCCACGGCGCCCTGATCGGCCGCGCCGGTCCATGAGCGGGCGCCGCCGCCGGCCGCGCGTCCTCATCCTCGGCGGCACGACCGAGGCGCGCGAGCTGGCCGGGCTCGCGGCGGAGCGCTGGGGTTCGCGGATCGACCTGGTCACCTCGCTCGCCGGGCGCACGGCGGCGCCGGCGCGCGTGGCCGGCCGGGTGCGCCGCGGCGGCTTCGGGGGTGCGGCGGGTCTGGCCGAGTTCCTGCGGCGGGAGAAGATCGACTATCTCATCGACGCGACGCACCCGTTCGCCGCGCGCATTTCGCGCCACGCCGCGGACGCGGCGGCTGCCGCCGACGTGGCGCGCCTCACCCTCACGCGGCCGCCATGGCGGCCCGGCAGCGGCGATCGCTGGATCGAGGTCGACGACGCGGCGGCGGCGGCGGCCCAGCTTCCGGCGCTCGGCCGGCGGGTGTGGCTCACCGTCGGCAGCGGCGATTTCGCCGCGTTCGCCGGGCTGAAAGGCATCTGGTTCCTGGTCCGCCGCATCGATCCCCCGGCAGCGCCCCTGCCGCTGCGCGATCACACGCTGATCCTCGGTCGCGGTCCGTTTGTCGTCGCGGCCGAGCGCGCGCTCCTGGCCGAGCACCGCATCGAGGTTCTGGTCTGTCGGGCCAGCGGCGGCGCGGCCACCGGCGCCAAGCTCGAAGCGGCGCGTACAGCACGGCTGCCCGTGGTCATGATCCGCCGGCCGGCCGCGACCGCCGGTCCCGCCGTCGGATCGCCGCGGGCGGCACTGGCGTGGCTGGCGCGCCGGATCACCGCTTGACGGACGCAGAGTGCCGTCGCGTAATACGCGGCGTTTTGGCGCAGGAGAGTCCGAGATGCAGCACCGGAACATGAGCCGTCGCTCGTTCATTGCCGCCGGCTGCGCGGCCGTCGCGGTCATGGCAGTCGTCCGCCCGAGGTTGGGCCAGGCCGACATCGATGTGAACTTCGTCAGTCAGGTGCCGCTGACGATCGCGGCCGCCAAAGGCGATGTCCAGAAGGTCCACGATCTGATCATCTCCGGCACGTCGCCGAACCTGACCGATGGCAGCGGCACCGTGCGTCCCGCGATCGGCTGGGCGGCGCTCGAGGGGCACACGGATGTTGTCGAGGAGCTGCTCAAGGCGCCGCGCATTCAGCCCAATTACAAGGACAAGGACGGAAACACGGCCCTGATCCTGGCCGCCCAGCGCGGCCATGCCGACACGGTCGAAGCTCTCATCCGCGCCAAGGTGAACCTGAACGTCGACAACAAGGACGGTATGACGGCCCTCATCCTCGCGGCGCAAAACGGCTTTGCCCGCTGCGTGCAGCTCCTGGTGAAGGCGGGCGCCGATACGACGATTCAGGACCGCACCGGGCGGACGGCGCTCGACTGGGCGAAGGACAACAACCGCCAGGACGTGATCAACGTGTTGCGCCGCTCGTCCCCGAAGTCCTGACCGGGGGGCGGGCTTTGCCTGGCGGCTTCGGCCGCAGGACATGCGTGTGGTCCGGCGCGTAGAGCCGGCTGTCGGTGAAGTCGAGATCGTGCCGTTCGGCGAGCGCTCGGCCGACCAGGATCAACGCGGTGCGCGTCAGCTTCTCCGCTTTGACCGTGTTGCGGATGTCGGCGAGCGTGCCGCGCAGGATCTTCTGATCCGGCCAGCTGACCCGCCAGGCGACGACCACAGGGCAGTCGGCGCCGTAGACGGGTGCCAGCTCGCGCACCACGGCCGCGAGGTTGTTGATCGACAGATGGATGGCGAGCGTGGCGCGGCTCTGCGCCAGGGTCGCCAGCTCTTCGCCGGGCGGCATCGATGAGGCGCGCACGGCGGTGCGGGTCAGGATCACGGTCTGGCAGACGTCGGGCAAGGTGAACTCGCAGCGAAGTGCCGCAGCTGCGGCCGCGAACGCCGGCACGCCCGGGGTGATCTCGTACGGGATCGCGAGCGCGTCCAGCCGCCGCATCTGCTCGGCGATGGCGCCATAAAGCGACGGGTCGCCCGAGTGCAGGCGCGCGACGTCGGCGCCCCTGTGATGCGCCGCCGCCATCTCGCCGATGATCTCGTCGAGCGTCATCGCGGCCGTGTCGATCACGCGCGCCCCTTTCCGCGCATGCGCGAGGAGAGCTTTGGGCACGAGGGAGCCGGCATAAAGCACGACGCGGGCGCGGCGCAGCAGCGCCTGGCCGCGCACCGTGATCAGGTCCGCAGCCCCCGGCCCGGCGCCGATGAAGTGCACCGTCACGTGCCGCTCCCGCCGCCCGGCTTGGTGCCGTAGCCGCGCGGCGTGTAGACGCGGATCTCGTCTCCAAGCTGGACCAGACGCGTCTCGGTGCTGCCGATCAGAACCACGGTCAGCATGTCGACCTGGTCCAGCCAGTCGCCCGCCAGGGTCTCGATCTCGATCGCCTCGCCCTCGCGCGCCAGGTTGCGCGCCAGCACCACCGGCGTATCCGGCTTGCGGTGGGCGAGCAGGATGTCGCGCGCGCGGGCGAGGAGGTCGCGCCGCTGCGTCGAAGCCGGATTGTAGAGGGCAACGACAAAGTCCCCTTGCGCCGCCGCGGCAAGCCGGCGCTCGATGGCGGGGCGCGCCGTCAGCAGGTCGGACAGCGAGATTGCGCAGAAATCGTGGCCCAGCGGGGCGCCGGCCCGGGCCGCGGCGGCGAGCAGCGCCGAGACGCCGGGATGGACGCGCACGTCGAGCCTGCGCCACGCCGGGTTCTCGCCGCGGTCGATCAGCTCGAACGCGAGGGCCGCGAGGCCGTACACGCCGGCATCGCCCGAGGAGACCAGCGCCACGTTGCGCCCTGTCGCGGCGAGGTCGAGAGCGATGCGCACGCGCGCGGATTCCTCGCCGAGCCGGCTTTCGTGCAAGGCCTTGCCGCCGGTGAGATCGCGCACGAGATCGAGATAAAGCGCATACCCCACCACGTCCTCGGCGTCGCGGATCGCCGCCTCGGCACGTGGCGTGCGGAACGCCGCGTCGCCCGGGCCGATGCCGACGATCGACAGGCGCCCGCGCGCCCGCCCCACGTTTTCCGCGTCGATGTTGCCCGCGGCGCGCGCGATCGCGCACGTCGCGCGCGCCGACTTGACCTTGGGCACGACGAGCCGGCCGCCGGTGCCGGTCGCCGCGAGCGCGGCCGCCTCGGCCACGCCAGCGACGCCCACGGCGCGCTCGACCGCCGCCGACGGCGTCTTCAGCCGCGGGGTTTCGGCCGCCAGAGTCTCGGCCGCGAAGAAGCGCAACGGCACGCCGAGCGTCTCGGCCACCTCGTGCATTGCGGTCTCGTCTTCCTTGAGGTCGAGGGTCGCGAGGCAGGCGACGGCGCGTGGCGACAGATCGTGGCTCTTGAGCGTGTCGCGGATGAGCGCTTCGAGCTCGGCCGCCGCGATCCCGCGCTCGCTGCCGATGCCGATGGCGAGGGTCGGCGGGTGGAGGACCAGGGTCGCATCGTCGCCGCCGACATCGAAGTCCGTCACGACGATCGAGACCGGAGCCGCGGCCGCGAAGGTGTGCCGGCGCGTCAGCCAGCCCGCATCGCCGGCCTCGACCTTGAGCGAGACGGGCTCTCCGGCCAGGAGCGTCGCGGTGACGGTTTTCGCGGCCTTGGGATTGCCGACGCGCCAGCCGCGCGGCGGCGCGTCGAGGGCGAGGCCGAGCGACACGTCGCCCGCGGTGGTCACCGCGGCCGTGATCCCGAGCGCGTCCGCGATGGCGCGCGCCAGCTCGTTGGCACCGTGATGGCCGCCGAGCAGCGGGACGACGGCGCGTCCGTCCTCCGCCACCGCGAGCACCGGTGGTTCGCGCGTCTTATCGGAGAGGTGCTGCGCCAGAACGCGGATCAGGATGCCGGCGGCGCAGATGCCGATGATCGGGGTTCCGGCGGCGAAGAGCTCGCGGAGATGGGCGGCCGTGTCGACGAACTCCACGTCGGCGCCGAACACGCGCGGGTCGAGGCCGTGCACCCTCGACCCGGGCAGCGCCGCATGGATACGGCGTGCGAGGTCCGCACCCGTCTGCGTGAGGGCGACGATGGCAGGGCCGGTCATCCTTCGACCCCGCTGCGCCGTGCGATCACGAGCGAGAAATAAGGCACCGTGGCGGGGTCCACGTCGGCCAAGGCGGGGGCCTGCTCGTTCGGCATGCTGGCATGTTCGATGTAGCGCGCGGTGGCCGCAAGTCCCATGCGCGCCAGGAGCGTGCGCAGCCGCGCAAAATGCCGGCCGAGCTTCACGAACACGATCGCGTCGGCGTCGCCGATGCGCCGCTCGATCTCGGGATCGGGCAGCGAGGCGGGAATCACTGCGAGCGTCTCGTATTGCGCGACCAGAGGCTCGCCGAGTGCTGCGGCGCCGGCCGACACGGAGGTGACCCCCGGGACCACGACCACGCGATGCTGCGCGGCGAGCCGCGCGAACAGATACATGAACGAGCCGTAGAAGAACGGGTCGCCCAGGCACAGCACCGCGACATCGCGGCTGGCGCCGAGGTGACCCGCGATGTCCGCCGCCGCGCGGGCGTAGACCTCCTGTGCCGGGAAGCGGTCGGCGAGCAACGGCATGCGGATCGGAATCTCGACCTGACCGCCCGGGAGATGGCACGCGGCGATCTGCCGCGCGAGGCTGTCGCCGGCCTCGGGGGCCGGATAGGCGAGGACCGGGCAGCTGCGCAGCAGGCGCAGGCCCTTGAGCGTGATCAGCTCCGGATCGCCCGGGCCGACGCCGATTCCGTACAAGGTGCCCCGGTCAGCCATGCGACTTCCGGAGCGTCCATTGCGTGACCGGCATCAGCGCGCGCCAGCCCTGGAAGGGTCCCACCGGGGCGGCGCGCGAGATCGCCAGCCGCACGAGATCGCCGCCATGCCGGCCGCGCCAGGTGACGAGGGCCGCCTCGCTTTCGAGCGTGACGGCATTGGCGACCAGACGTCCGCCCGGCTTCAGGGCGGACAGGCAGGTCTCGACCACCTGCGGCGCCGACAGGCCGCCGCCGATGAACACGGCGTCCGGGTCCGGCAATCCTGCGAGCGCTGCCGGCGCCTCGCCCGCCACGACGCGCAAGCCCGGCACGCCGAGCGCTGCCGCGTTGCGCGCGATGTAGTCGCGCCGCGCGTCGTCGCGCTCGATCGCAATGGCGGCCGCGCGGTCCGCCGCGCGCATCCATTCGATACCGATGGACCCGCAGCCCGCACCGACATCCCACAGCGTCTGCCCGGGCAGGGGCGTGAGGGCTGCGATCGTGGCCGCGCGCACCTCGCGCTTGGTGAGCTGTCCGTCATGCACGAACGCCTCGTCGGGAAGCCCGGGCGTGCGCGGAAAGACCATGGCCTTGGGACCCGGCCGGCAGACGATCGCGAGCGTGTTGAGGTCGGCGCCCGGCGGATGCGCCCACGCCGCGGCCGTGCCGTCGAGCCGGCGCTCAGACGCGCCGCCGAGATGCTCGAGGACCGTGAGCTCGCTGGGCCCCCAGCCGGTCGCGGCGAGATGGCGCGCGACCGCCTCGGGCGTGCGGCCGTTCTCCGACAAGGCGAGCACGCGCGCACCGGGCGTGAGATGCAGCGCCAGCGTGTCGAGAGGCCGGCCGTGCAGCGAGATCGCCGCGACCTCCGCCAGCGGCCAGCCCAGGCGCGCCGCCGCCAGGCTGAACGCGCCCGTGTGCGGCAGGATCATCATCTCCGCGGGTGCGAAGTGCCTGGCGAGTGTGGCGCCGATGCCGAACCACATCGGATCGCCGCTGGCCAGCACCACCACGCGCCGGCCGCGGCGCTTTTCGATCTCCGGCAGGCTCGCCTCGAGCGGGCTTGCCCAGCGCAGGCGCTCGGCGGAGGACGTCGGAACCATGTCGAGATGCCGCGGCCCGCCGACCAGCAGCTCGGCGCGTTCCACCGCGGCGCGTGCGGCCGGAGACAAGCCGTCCATGCCGTCCTCGCCGATGCCGACGATCGTGAGCCAGCTCACGGGAGCTCTTCCGGATTGCCGCCGAGCGCGTTCACCGCCGCGACGGCCATGGCGCTGCCGCCGCGCCTGCCGCGGATGGTGATGAACGGCACGCCGTGCGATCCGGCCGCCAGCGCCTCTTTGGATTCCGCGGCGCCGACGAAGCCGACCGGAAATCCGAGGATCAGGGCCGGCCCCGGCGCTCCGGCTGCCAGCTCGTCCAGGAGCCGGAACAGCGCCGTGGGCGCGTTGCCGATCGCGACCACCGAGCCCGCCAGCAAGGGCCGCCAGCCGCCGACCGCGGCCGCGGCGCGCGTCGTACGTTCGGCCGCGGCGCGTGCCGCCGTTTCCGGGGCGTCCAAGGTGCAGATCACATCCGTCTTGCGGCGCAGGCGGCGGCGCTGGATGCCTTGCACGACCATTGGCGTGTCGCAGAGGACCGCAGCCCCCGTGTCCAGGGCCGCGCGCCCGGCATCGGCGGCACCCGGCGTGAACGCCAGGTCATCGACGATGTCGGGCATCCCGCAGGCGTGGACGAGCCGCAGCGCCACCCGCGCGATATCCGGCGGCAATCGCGCGAGATCGCATTCCGCGCGGATCGCGGCGAAGGAGCGGCGATAGATCTCCGCCGGATCGCGCAGGTAGTCGGTCATCGATGCGGACGATGGTGGTGGCCGTGAGGGTGGTCGTGGCCGTGATCGTGATCATGGTCATGCTCATGGTCGTGCCCGTGGCCGTGCGGGTGATGATGTGCGTCGACGCCGATCCCGCGCACATGCAGGTGGTGGCCGGCCTGTGCCGCACCGCGGTCGGCCTCGTAGCCGATCACCTGCTCGCGATATTTGCACATCAGGCAGTTCATCACGTTGCCGCCGGACGAGATTTCGGCGACGCGCTCGGCCAAGGCGTCGAGCACCAGCGGATGATCGCTCAGATAGCCGGCCTTCACGATCTCGATCTCGGGATGCGCCGCCGCCGCGGCATCCGCCTGGTCATAGATGCGCTTCACCAGCACGCCTGTGAACAGGAAGTAGGGGAACACGATGATGCGCCGGAAGCCGAGCCGCACCGCACGGTCGAGTGCCGCGTCGACGCGCGGCGAGGTGACGCCGCTATAGGCGATCTCGGTCCAGCCGAAGCGCATGCCCTCCCACAGCATGCGCGCGACCTTGGCGACATTGGAGTTGGCGTCGGGATCGTTGGTGCCGCGCCCCACCACCAGGAGCAAGGTGTCGCCGCGCTCGACCTTGGGTCCAGCCTTGGCCTCGGCCGCGGCGATTCTCTCCTTTGCGGCCGCCAGCAGCTT
>Ga0335069_10003536_pt1 | contig 23510 bp, 20 predicted proteins | sample Lox_Sample_11_FD_206714 | JGI IMG/M metagenome (GOLD analysis project Ga0335069, IMG submission 206714) | Soil microbial communities from Loxahatchee National Wildlife Refuge, Florida, United States - Lox_Sample_1.1 | ecosystem: Environmental > Terrestrial > Soil > Wetlands | place: USA... | reverse complement strand
CCCTCCCTCCGGCCCGGTCCGCGCTCGCCGCGGTCACCCGCTGGCCGGAGCTGATGTCCGACTTCCCCTTCACCTCCCGCCGGACCGACACGCCATGATCTTCGCCGACATCCTCTTCTGGTTCCTGATGGTGGCCGGGGCCTACCTGGCCCTCAACGCGTACTGGCTCGCCGCGGTGGCGCTGTTCCGGCCCGCGGTCGAGCGCGCGCACGAGACCTACGCCACCCGGCCGGTGGCCGCGACGCTCGCCGGGCTCGGGGCGCTGGTCCCGGCGGTCGGCGTCTTCGTGGTCTTCGCCCATGCGGCCCATCCGGGGGTGAAGCTCCTCACCGGGGCGATCCTCATGGTTCCGCTGCTCCTGGCCCTCGTTGGCTCCGCCGGCCTGGCGGACCGCATCGGCGCCGGTCTCCCCTCGCCCGGCGACCGCCAGCAGCCGTGGCGGCGCGTCTTCCGCGGCGGGGCGGTGCTCGCGCTCCTCTTCCTCGTCCCGCTGCTGGGGTGGTTCGCGGTCTTCCCGCTGACCCTCGCCAGCGGGCTCGGGGCGATGCTCTTGCCGCGGCGGCCGCTGGCCCTGCCGGAGCAGAGGCGCCCGCGGCTCGGCACCCCGCCGCTGCAGATCGAGAGCTGACCGGCAGCCGGGGAGCCGACCCGTGAGCCTGACGAGACGAGGCGTGCTGGCGGGGGGTGGCGCGACAGTCCTCTCGCTGGTGGTCCTCGGCCGGGCGCCGAGGGCCGCGGCGGTCGGGGAAGCCCCCTTCGCGGTCCCGGAGGCCCGGGAGGTGGACCTGGTAGAGCACGTGCTCGCCCGCTGCAGCTTCGGCGCGGCGCCGGGGGACCGCGAGCGGCTCCGGGCGCTCAGGCCACGCACCGAGGACGCGGTGGACACGTGGATCGACCGCCAGCTCGAGCCCTCCAACGAGGAGGACCCCGCGCTGCGATGCAGCCTCGGCCGCCTCGAGTCGCTCGCTCAGCCGCTGGGCGAGCTGTACGAGTGGAAGCCCGAGGTGCTGCTCCGCGAGCTGTCGTCGGCGGCGCTGCTGCGGGCAGTGGGCTCGCGCTGGCAGCTGAGGGAGGTGATGGTCGACTTCTGGAGCGACCACCTCAACATCGACGCGAGCAAGGGCGAGTGCGCCTGGCTCAAGGCCGCGGACGACCGCGAGGTGATCCGCCGCCACGCCCTCGGCCGGTTCCGGGAGCTGATCGGCGCCTCGGCGCTGAGCCCGGCGATGCTCTGGTACCTGGATGGGCGGACCAACCGCCGCGCGACCGCGAGCGAGCGCCCCAACGAGAACTACGCCCGCGAGCTGCTCGAGCTGCACACGCTGGGGGTGGAGGGCGGGTACACGCAGGCCGACGTGATGGAGGCGGCCCGGTGCCTGACCGGGTGGACGGTGCGGGACCGGCATCGATTCCGGAAGGGGCGGGTGGAGCTGGATCCATCGCTGCACGACGACGGCGAGAAGCGCGTGCTCGGCCATCGCATCGCCGCGGGTGGCCTGGCACGAGATCTGGAAGTGCTGCTCGACATCGTCGCGAGGCACCCGGCGACCGCCCGCCATGTGGCGGTCAAGCTCTGCCGCCGTTTCATCGCCGACACCCCGCCTCCGGACGCGGTGCGCAGCGTCGCGGCAGCGTTTCGCAGGAGCGACGGTGACCTCCGCGTCACGCTTCGGTCGCTCTTCCGGACCGAGGCCTTTCGGTCGCCCGCGGACCGGAGGACGAAGCTGAAGCGGCCGTTCCAGGCGATGGCCTCGGCGCTGCGTGCCACCGGCGCCCGGACCGACTGCGGCCCGCCGCTGCTCGAGCTCCTCAGGCGCATGGGGCAGGCGCCATTCCAGTACCCGACGCCCGAGGGCGCCCCGGACGTGGCCCCGGCCTGGACCGGGACCCTGCTCTGGCGCTGGCGGCTGGCGATGGCGCTCGCCGGGGGAGAGCTCGCCGGGACCTCGCTCGACGCCGAGCGGCTCATCGCACGGGCTGGAGGCGTGGACCGTCTCGCCGCCCATCTGCTCGGGCGGGCACCGGACCCGGCCGAGCAGGCTGCGCTTGCCGGGAGCCCACGCCCGCTGGCGCTCCTCCTCGCCTCTCCCGGCTTCCAGGTGTGCTGACCTCGATGAGCTCGATCTCCCTTGGCACTCCTCCCGGCGAGGACCGGGTGCTGGTCACGGTGTTCCTCCGCGGGGGCGCGGACGGGCTCGCGCTTGTCCCGCCGGTGGGCGACGACGCTTACCGCCGCGTTCGACCGCGTCTCGGCGTTCCCCCGGCGCGGGCGCTCCCGCTGGACGGTCCGTTCGGACTCGCGCCGGAGCTGGCCGAGCTCCACCCGTTCTTCCTCTCGGGGCAGCTGGCCGTGGTGCACGCGGTCGGGTCAGACGACGACAGCCGATCGCACTTCGTCGCGCAGGAGCTGATGGAGCGCGGCGGGGTGGCCGCGTCCGGAGGATGGCTCGGGCGGTGGCTGCGAGCGCGCGCGGTGAGCGGCGCGCTCACCGCGGTCACCACCGGTCGGGAGGTCCCGGACAGCCTCCGCGGCGCACCATCGGCCACCGCCCTGGCGGGCCTGATGGAGCTCGCGCCGGGTCCGGAGTGGAGCTCCCTGTGCGAGTCGCTGGGCGGACTCTACGCGCGGGATGCACGACTGGGTGGCCCGGCGCGCGATGCGCTCGCTGCAGCGGCGCGGGTCTCGAAGCTCCGGACGGAGGGTGTCCGACCCGAGCACGGGGCCCAGTACGCGGAGCGCCGCGAGGGCGAGGTGGCGCACGCCTTCGGCCAGCAGCTGGCCCAGGTGGCCGCGCTGATCCGCGCGCGCATCGGGCTGGTCGTCGCCTGTGTCGACCTCGCGGGCTGGGACAGTCACTTCGCCCAGGAGACGATCGTCGCGCCGAGGCTGCGTGCGCTGGCGCTCGGGCTCTCCGCCTTCGCCACCGACCTCGGAACGGCGCTCTCCCGGGTCACGGTGGTGGTCATGTCCGAGTTCGGGCGGCGGGTGGCGGAGAACGCGAGCCTCGGGACGGATCACGGCCGGGGCGGGGTGATGCTCGTCCTCGGCGGCGGGACGCCGGGCGGGATGCACTGCCGCTGGCCCGGGCTGGACACGGACAGGCTCGAGGGACCGGGCGACCTGCCGGTGGTGCACGACTACCGGGACGTGCTCGCCGCGGTCCTCGCCCGCCATGGGGAGGTACCGATGTCCGCCGTCTTCCCGGGGCACGCGCCACGGCCCCTCGCCGTGTGAGGCACGCCCGGCCAGCGTCGGGCGGCACGGGGCCTCTCCCCAAGAAAGAATGCGCGCGTGCACGACCTCAGGATTGATCACATCTCGCGCGCGGCGCGGTAGCCCATGAGCACCGAGCAGAATTCCTGGTAGCCGGCCGCGAGGGTCTGCCATCCGGGTGGCCCATTGCGTTTGAGGTGTCCTCCGATGCCCGCGATGGCCAGGAGGACCTGCTCGACCGTGGGATGCTTCGGGAGTTTCACGCGCTTGCTTCGCCACCGCAGCAGCTTGATTTCCTCTTCCTGCATGTAGTCGCTGGCGGGCGCCGTGGGTGTCTGCCTCGCCGCAGTGCGAAGCAGCAGCAGTCTCCAGGCTACGGGGATGAAGATCGCGAGGGCGTTCAGCAGGGCCCGGAGGCTCATCAGCTGGCGCCGCTCGTACGCACATCCGGTCTTGATCGCCTTGAAGTACTCCTCGATGACCCACCGAGCTCGGTAGATGTCGACGATGCGCTCGAGCTGCTCAGGCGTCTCGATGGGCTCGGACGTGAGCAGTTGCCAGGACACGGCCTCCTGCTCGGCCGGAGGATTCGGCTCGAAGACGTCCACGATGTTGAGCGTCGTTTCGTCGGGTGCACCGGGCGCATTCACCTGAGGGCGCTTGAGCGTGACCCGCGACGCGCGGATGCAGAGCTCCGCCTCGCGGGCCTTGCGAGGTGGATGCTCCCGGGAGGTGGACATGGGCTTGTGGCCTCGTCTCGAGAGGCCGACTTCTCTGCGGACGCGAATCTCGGCGCCTTCGAGCGCTTGCTGGATACGCTCCGAGCGACCGGCATACGCGACTGCACGGATGACGAAGCGGTAGCGATGAGCCACCAGCCGAGACCACAGCATGTACCCGTCCGCGCCGCGGTCCATCACGTGGATGGGACTGCTCCGACCGGCGAGGAGCTGCTCCGTCGCCTCGACGCCCTGAAACCACCGCTCGCGCTCCTTCTCGTGAGGAGGGCGTCGGGCGTGGACCTGCGAGCGCTTCGCAGAGTCGTACTGCTTCAGGCTGGCGGCGTACTTCCGACGGACGATGGGCTGGAAGTCGAGGACGCCCAGCGGCGTGCGGCTGTGCTCATCCGAGAGTGCCAGCGAGAAGTGCCCGATGAATCCTCGCGCCCCGTAACCATTGAGCAGGCCGAGGTCCTCTCGGGCTGCAGCTTCGGTCTCGAACTCGAAGTCTGACGTGTCATGGACGACGAGGACGTCTCCACGACCGCTGCAGCGCCGTGCGGTGGCCTTCACATGCGGGCCGAGGATGCCTCGCCAGTCGACGTCCTCATTGGAGAGCAAGCGGTACGTGCCCTCCAGCTCCCCGTCGCTCGCCGCCAGCTTCGGGAAGCTGAGCGAGGGCGCCTTCGCCACGACATCCGCCACCTTGAGCAGCCGACGCGTCCGCCGCGGATCGCCCAGCTCCGCGCCCTCGAACTCTGCGGAAATCTTCGGCACCGAGACCAGCGAGCGGGATCGACTCATCGGCCGCTTAGATCACGGGGGTCCGACGAGATGTGTGGGATCCTGAGATTCAGGATGCATGCAATTGATTCTTGCAGCGGCCCGGCCCGGCCCGGAGGAGGCCAGGGCGGGCTGGGCAGGGCCCCGGCCGTGGACCGCGGGTCCCCTCTAGGAGCCCGGAGGAGCGGCGGCTGACACCGGCGCCGCAGGTGCGGCGGGGGCCAGCTCGGACAGGGGCGTGGCGAAGATGGCTGACGCGTTCCGGAGACGCTGCAGGACCGCCTGAGCGTCCGCGCCAGCGAGCGGGTAAGGCTGGATCGGCCGCTCGGGGTAGCGGTCCGTCTTCAGGGGGAACAGCTCGGAGCCCAGGTAGCCGCTCCGGTCGAAGCGGGCCTTCACCAGCACCGAGTCCTTGTCCCGCGGGTTCCAGTTGCCGCCGAAGACGAAGTTCCCGAGCGAGTAGAACACCGGCACCTGGCCCATCCGCTCCATCCCGTGCAGCACGTGCGGGTGGGCGCCGAGCACCGCCGCTGCGCCGGACTCGACCGCCGCCTTCGCCAGCGCGACCTGGTACGCATCCGGTCCCTTGCTGCCCTCGCGGCCCCAGTGGAAGAAGGGGATCACCAGATCCGCTTCCTTCCGCGCCGCGGTCACGTCCTCGCGCACCATCTTCTCCACCACCGTCCAGTCGCTCGGGTGCCCGGCGACGCCGGCGCTGGTCTCCGTCGCCCAGACCACCGCGGGCTCGGGGTGTGCCGCGCCGAGGATGAGGTAGCCGAGGAAGGCGATCTTCAGTCCGCCCACCTCGACGATGGCCGGCTTGCGTGCCTCGGCCAGCGTGCGGCCCGCTCCGAAGTGGGCGATACCCGCCGCGTCGAGGGTGGCGAGGGTGTCCGCCACGCCGTCCGGGCCGTAGTCCATCAGGTGGTTGTTCGCCAGGGTCACCGCGCGCACCCCGGCGTCGACCAGCACCTGGACGGTGGAGGGACGGGCGCGGAAGTTGAAGTTCTTGGGAATCGGTGCGCCCCGCGTGGTGAACGGGCACTCGAGGTTGACCACCACCAGGTCCGCGCCGGCGAAGAGCGGCTTCACCTCGGAGAAGCCCCAGCCGTCCACCCCCGGACCGCTCTGGCTCTTGCTGCGAAGGCCATCGACCCACTCCTCGTAGTGCGCCCCGAGCGTCACGTCTCCGCCGGCCAGGAGGGTGATGGGCCGCGGTGGCGGCGGCGGCTCGAGCGGAGGAGTGACGGCCAGCGGGAGTTCCTGGCGGGTCTCCACCTCCGGCCGGACCGTCGCCCGCGGGGCGCACGCGGCGACCAGGCCGAGCGTGCAGACGAGGGCGAGCGTGCGGAAAGCGTGACGCCGTGCGGGGTTCACGTCGGCTCGAGAGTGTAGCTTGCGGAGCCGGTTTTTCGCTGAATACAGTGGCCCGGTCCCCCCCCATGGCCCGCGAGAAGGACAACATCGCGCTCTCCGACGAGCACAACTCCCGTGGCATCGAGCTCGCCGACCGTGGCTGGCTGGACGAGGCCATCCGCGAGTTCCGCAAGGCGATCGACCTCGATCCGGACTCGGCCCACGCCCACGACAACCTGGCGACCGTCTACGCCGAGAAGAAGCTCTACCGCGAGGCGCTGGCCGAGTACCTCACCGCGCTGAAGCTCGAGCCGGACAGCGCCACTGCGCACTACAACCTCGCCTGCTTCCTCTCCACGCATGGCCCGGAGTTCGCCGTGGCCGCCTACAAGCAGGCGATCGAGCTCGATCCGGAGTACCCCGACGCCCACCTGAACCTCGGCCTCACCTACGCCGACCACGGCCGGGTCGAGGAGGCCATCGCCGAGCTGCAGACCGCGATCGAGCTCGACCCGGCGGACGCCTTCCCCCGCCACGAGCTCGCCGCGCTCCTCATGGACGAGGGCGACTACCGCGGGGCCATCGCGCAGCTGAAGGAGGTGGTCCGGCTCGAGCCCGAGGACTTCGAGGCGCACCTGGACCTCGGCATCTGCTACGCGCAGAAGGGCTTCTACGCCGAGGCCGAGCGCGCCTACCAGAGGGCGCGGGGGCTCAACGCCGACGACCTGCTCCTCCACTACAACCTGGCCGCGCTGTACGCGCTCTGGGGCAAGAAGCCCGAGGCGCTCGAGTGGCTGAAGAAGGCGCTCGACGCCGACCGGCAAAAGGTCTCCGGCTGGCTGGCCACCGACCCGATGTTCGACGGGCTGAAGGGCGACCCGGAGTACGAGAGCCTGCTGTGAGGCGTCCCCCTTGAGCAGCGAGGCCTGGCACATCGCGGTGGCGGTGGGGCTGGTCCTGATCAACGCGTTCTTCGTCGCATCGGAGATGGCGCTGGTCCGTGCCCGGCCCACGCGGTTCCGCGCGCTCGCCGACGGCGGGAACCGCGCCGCGGAGCGCACGCTCGGGATCCTCAGGAACCTCGGCCCCTACCTCGGCACCGTCCAGTTCGGGGTGACCCTGACCTCGCTCGGCATCGGCTGGGTGGGCGAGCCGGCGTTCGCCTCCCTCGTCGAGCGAGCGCTCCATGCCGCCTTCCCGGACCGGCGCGGCTTCGTCGCTCTGGCCCACACGCTCGCCTTCCTGGTGGGCTTCGCCATCATCACCATCCTCCACCTGGTCATCGGCGAGCTGGTCCCGAAGAACCTGGGCCTCCAGCGGACCGAGTCGGTGGCCCTGGCGGTGTCCGGCCCGATGCGGGCCATCTACCTGGTCTCGTACCCCGCGGTGACGGTCATCAACCGGATGGCCTCCGCCGTCTCGCGGCTGCTCGGTCTCAAGCCCGCGGCCCTCGAGGAGCTGGCGATGAACCCCGAGGAGCTGGCGATGCTCGTCGACAGCTCGGCCCGCGCCGGCCGGATCACCGCGGAACGCGCCGAGCTCCTCGCCCGCGCCCTGTCGATGTCGGAGAAGACCGCGCGGCAGGTGCTCGTCCCCCGCCAGCAGGTCCGCTACCTCGATCTGGAGGAGCCGCTGGAGTGGAACATCGCCGAGGCCCGGGCCGCCGGGCACACCTGGGTGCCGGTGGCCCGCGGGACCCTGGATCAGGTCGAGGGCGTGGTGAACGTGAAGGACCTGTTCTTCCTCCTCGCCAACGACCAGCTCAGGAGCATTGGCCAGGTGCAGCGGCCAGTGCTCTTCGTTCCGGAGAACGTGACGCTCGAGCAGCTCCTGATCGAGTTCCGCAAGCGGCGGAGGCAGCTCGCGGTCGTGGTCGACGAGCACGGCGGCACGAGCGGCATCGTCACCCTGGCCGATCTGGTCGCCGAGGTGGTGGGGGACGTGGCCGAGCTCGGGCGCCGGGTCTCCGAGGTGAAGACCCTCCCCGGAGGGCGGCTCGAGCTGCCCGGCACCACCCAGCTGTCGGACCTCGAGGACAGGCTCGACGTCCACTTCGACGTCGACCCGGCCGAGGTGAGCACCATCGCCGGCTTCCTGATGGCCCGGCTCGGACGGGTGCCCGAGCCAGGCGACCACACCGAGGTGGACGAGTTCGAGATCCGGGTGGCCGAGACCGACGGCCCCCGGGTGGTGAAGGTCCGCATCGAGCCGAAGCCGCCAGCCCAGCCGCTCCCACCCCCTGCTGCATCGGCATGACCGTTCACGTAAGGTCACGCAGCGTCATGCACTGCTTGCGGGGATGTTCACCGAAGCGGTAAAACCTCCTCCTCTCTCCAGGAGTCCCTTCGCCCCATGCGCATCCGGCGCCTCGACATCACCGGCTTCAAGTCGTTCATGGACCGGGCGGTGTTCACCTTCGATGAGGGCATCACCGGAGTGGTCGGACCGAACGGTTGCGGCAAGTCGAACGTGGTCGACGCCATCCGCTGGGTGATGGGCGAGCAGAGCGCCAAGAACCTGCGCGGCCGTGGCATGGAGGACGTCATCTTCAACGGGAGCGAGAGCAAGCCCCCGCTGTCGCTGGCCGAGGTCTCGCTCACCTTCGAGGTGCAACCTCAGGATTCGCTGGCGCCGCAGTACGCCGGCTTCGGCGAGGTGACCGTCACCCGGCGGCTGTTCCGCTCGGGCGAGTCCGAGTACCTCATCAACCGCACGCACTGCCGGCTCCTTGACGTGGTGGAGCTCTTCCTCGGCACCGGCGTCGGCACGCGGGCCTACAGCATCATCGAGCAGGGGCGGGTGGGCCTCATCGTCTCCGCCAAGCCCGAGGACCGCCGGAGCATCATCGAGGAGGCGGCTGGGGTGACCAAGTACAAGTCGCGCCGGAAGGCCGCCGAGCGGAAGCTCGAGGCGACCGAGGGCAACCTCCTCCGCGTCGCAGATCTGGTGGGCGAGCTCGAGAAGCGGCTCGATTCGCTCGGACGCCAGGCGAAGAAGGCCGAGAAGTACCGCTCGCTCAAGGCGCGCATCCGGGAGATCGAGCTGCACCAGGCCAGCCACCGGCTGCTCGGGCTGCTGGCGGAGCAGAAGCACCTCCAGGACGCCATCGCCGCGCTGGGCGAGACGGAGCAGGCGGCGTTGCACCGGGTGCGCGCGCTCGAGGACGAGGTCGAGGCGCGGCGCGCCCGGCTGGAGACCGACGGGCAGCGGCTCCAGGCGCTCGCCGACGAGGTGCATGCGCTCGACAGCCAGACCCGCGAGACCGAGCAGGCGCTGGCCTTCTGGCGGTCGGACCTCGGTGCAGCCGGGGCTGCCGAGTCGGCCGCCTCGGCCGAGGGCGAGGCACTGGCCGGCCGGCTCTCGGCGCTGGAGACGCGGAAGGCGGCGCTCGAGGCCGAGGTGGCCGCCCTGACCGGGGCCTCCGCCGCGGACGAGGCGGCGATGCGCCGCGCCCAGGAAGGGCTCGACGCCGCGCAGGGGCTCCAGCGCGAATGTCAGGAGCGGCTGGAGCAGGAGCGGCTCGCGCTGCTCGGGCTGGCCGGCCGCATCGCCAACCAGGAGACCCAGCTCGCCGCGCTCGCCGCCCGGAGGGAGGAGCTGCGCGAGCGGCACCGTCATGCCACGGCCGAGCTACAGGCGGTGCGGGGGCAGGAGTCGGCGCTGGACCGCGAGCGCAACGAGGTGACCCGCCGGGTGCAGCAGAGCCGGCAGCTCACGCTCGAGCTGGCCGAGCGCCGGGGAGCCGAGGAGGACGCGCTGCAGCGGACCCGGGCCTCCTTCGCCGAGAGCGAGGTGGGCGTCATCTCGCTGCGGGAGGAGCTGGCCGACCGGCGCAGCCGCCTCCACTCCCTGGAGGAGATCCAGCGCCACTACGAGGGCTTCGACCGCGGGGTGCGCGCGGTGATGCTGCGCGCGGGCCCCGAGGCCCGAGGCCAGGGCATCTTCGGCCTGGTCGCCGACGTGCTCGCCACCTCGCCCCGGTTCGAGCGGGCCATCGAGGCGGCCCTGGGGGCGCGCCTGCAGAACGTGCTGGTGCAGAGCCGGTCGGTGGGGCTCGAGCTCTCGCGCTACCTGGCCTCGGTGGCCGAGGGACGGAGCTCGTTCCTCCCCCTGCCCGAGCTGGCGGTGGCCCCGGCGCCCCCGATGCCCGAGGGCCTCGCGGGCGTCCTGGGGCGGGCGACCGACGAGGTCCGCGCCGAGCCCGAGTTCCGCCCGGTGGTGGATCTCCTGCTCGGCAACGTGCTCCTGGTGGAGGACCTCGAGGCCGCAGCGAGGGTGCGGGACATGGCCCCGGGCTTCACCGCGGTGACGCTCGCCGGCGAGGTCCTGGCCGCGGACGGGACGCTGACCGGCGGCGTGCTGGAGGGCCCCGGCTCGGGCGCGCTGCAGAAGAAGCGGGAGATCGCCGAGCTGGCCGAGACGGTGGCCGCCACCGAGGCCCGCTACAACGAGCTGCTCACCCGGCACTACGCGCTCCAGAAGCAGATCCTCCACACCGAGGAGCTGCTGAAGGGGCTGCAGAAGCACCACCACGAGGAGGAGCTGGTCCGCTCGGCGCTGGAGAAGGACCTGCACCAGGCCTCCGAGCAGCTGGCGCGGTTCCGCGAGCGCATCGGTCAGCTGGTGCGTGACTCCGAGGGCCTGGAGGCATCGCTCGCCCGGGTCGACCGGGACGAGGAGGCGGCGCGGGGCGAGTCGGCGCACGCCCAGGCCGAGCGCGCCTCGCGCGAGGAGCGGGCGCGCGAGGTCCAGCAGAGGCTGGAGGGCCTCCAGCGCTCGGCCGAGGCGCACGGCCAAGAGCTGATGGCGCTGCGGGTCAAGGTCGCCTCGCACGCCGAGCGGGCGGAGGCGGCGCGGGCCGCGCTGGCCGAGGTGACCGCCGGGCTCGCCGAGCTGGCCGAGCGGAAGTCACGTGCGGAGGAGGCACAGGCCCAGGCAGTGGTCCGGCGCGAGGAGCTGCAGGGCCGCATCGCCGCCGCCGAGGAGGGGCATGCGGGGCGGCTCCACCGTCTGGCCGGGGGGACCGCCATGCTCGAGGAGGGGCGGCGCATCCACGGGGAAGAGGCGGCGCGGGTCCGCACGGACGAGGCCAGCCTCCGGGACGAGCGGAGCCGGCTGGATGGGGTGACCGAGGGGCTCGGGCAGATCACCCTGCGCGAGCGCTCGCTGGTGCTGGAGGTGGAGCACCTGGTCCGCTCGGTCGAGGAGCGCCACCAGACGGGCCTGGGCGAGGAGCTGCACCGCTTCCATACCCACCGGCTGCTGGAGGCCACCGAGGAGCAGCAGCTCAGGGAGCTGCGTGGACAGCTGGAGCGGCTGGGGGAGATCAACCTCACCGCCATCGAGGAGCACGCCGAGGTGGCACAGCGCCACTCCTTCCTCGCCGGGCAGAAGCGGGACCTCGAAGCGAGCATCAAGGCGCTCCGCGAAGCGATCGCCAAGATCGACCGGACGAGCCGCGAGCGCTTCGCCCGCACCTTCGAGGTGGTGAACGACCGGTTCCAGCGAGTCTTTCCTCGCCTGTTCGGCGGCGGGCGGGCCGGGCTGCTCCTCACCGAGGAGGGGCCCACCGGCGAGCCGGGCGTGGAGATCGTCGCTCAGCCTCCGGGCAAGAAGCTGCAGAGCGTGACCCTGCTCTCGGGCGGCGAGAAGGCGCTGACCGCCGTCGCGCTCATCTTCGCCATCTTCCTCATCAAGCCCACCCCGTTCTGCCTGCTGGACGAGGTGGACGCGCCGCTCGACGAGGGGAACGTCGGCCGCTACAACGACCTGCTGCGGGAGATGTCCAGGCAGTCGCAGTTCATCCTCATCACCCACAACAAGCGGACCATGGAGGTCGTGGACACGCTCTACGGGGTGACGATGGAGGAGCCGGGCGTCAGCAAGCTGGTCTCGGTCCGGCTCCGCGAGGCCACCGCGGCCAACGACGACCAGGCCGTGGCCTGAGGACGGCTCCCCGGGGGGCCCCTAGAACTTCTCCTTGGGGCAGGCCTTCTCGTTGGCCGCCCGGAGCTGCCTGGACGCGTCGATCTGCTTCTGGGTGTCGGCGAGTGCAGCGGCGGAGGCCTTCTCGGCGTCCCCCCACGACGGGTCGCTGGCCTTGAGCGACTGGGCCAGGCTCACCGCCTGCTGCTCCACCGCCGCCTCGCCCTCGAGCGCCTTGGTGTACTCGTCGTCCGCCTTGACCAGCGCGGCGCACCCTCCCTTGAGGTCCTTCACCATCGCGCTCGCCGTCTTGCGCTTCTTGGCGTCCTTGGAGTTCACCGCCGCCTGGTAGGCCTGCACCTGCCCGTCGTAGGCGTTGGCCACGTTCTGCCGGCGGGCGAGCGCGGCGAAGGCCTCGGCCTGGCGCAGCTCGCGGACCGCGTCGAGCTGCGCGAACTGGAGCGGGGGCGGCACGCCGGCCGGCATCGCGGCGGACCCGTTGGAGTTGACGAGCAGGATCTGCGCCGGGACCGTGAGCTGCTCCGCGCTGCTCTTCAAGGGCAGCGACTCGATGCGCTGGTTCAGACAGCCCGCCAGCGGCGCTCCGGAGGGATCCGACGACTGCAGAGCCGCGACCACCGCCTTGCTGGTGACCGTGCCGCCGTCCGGAGCCTTGATCCGGTCGGCGTACTTGGTCACGTCCTCGCGGGTCAGCGTCACCGGGCCGCCGAACTCGGGGGGAGCCTGGGTCCTGGTCGGCTCGAAGCAGCTGCACCACTGGGGCACGGCGAGCCGGATGGTGCCCTGGACGTCGGAGGCCTCGTTGAGCCCCATGCGCACCATGTTGCTCGGCTCGCGCTCGAAGGGGCCGTCGAGCGTGACGGGCTTGGCTCCGGCGGGCAGGGTGACTCCCTCGAGCTGCGTGCGGATGGCCTTCTCGAGGCAGCTGCTCGCCGCGGGCTGAAGGCCCTCGCCGGTCACGGTGACGGTGGTCGCCGAGCCGTCGATGGAGAGGGTGGCCTTGCCCTTGGTGGTCACGCTCGGGTTCTGCACCTTGGCGTCCACCAGGCACTCCTGGATGGCCGGGCGCGCGCCACGGAACGCTGCCTGCAGCGTGTACTCGTTCGCGGTCTTCCCCAGATCGAGCCTGGTCGGGAAGCAGTTGGCGATGTCGAACGGCGCCAGGTTCTGCACCCGCTGGCGCTCGGCCGGGGCCGCGGTCCCGGCGGCCTGGCCACCCGCGCAGGCCAGGAACACGATCCCGATCAACGAGGAAAACTGGCGTCTCATCGGCGCTCCTCCTCCTTGGACAGCTCGTCAGGCAGCGGCGGGGGGGGTTACCAGAGATCGACCGGAAGGTGCACTGCTGATTGCGCGCGGACGTCAACCGGTGCTGGAGAGTGTGTGCATGGCGGAGGCGCTCGGAGGGTGGGCAGGTGACGGTGGCGCCTGGAGGGCGCTGACCTTCCTGGCCTCGGTGGGCGTCGCCGGGCTGCTGGAGCGGGTGCAGTATCGGCTCCGTGCCGACGAGGGGCGCGCCTGGTGGGCCTCGAACGGGCGCGACGTGGTGAACGCGGTTGCGCTCGGCGCGGTGAGCTCGGGGCTGTGGGTCTATGGGTTTCGCGGGCCCCTGGTGGTGTGCGTGGCCGGCACCATCGTGCTGCTCCTCTCCATGTCGCAGATGCGGCTCGAGTCCAGGCCGAGGTCCACGCTCTGGTCGGTGATGGTAGCCCTCGCGCTGGGGATGCCGGTGCTGGTCGCGCCGGGGACCGTGGCCCGGGTCTTCGAGCGGGTGGTGGTGGCGCTCGGACCCTGACGAGCCCTCGGGGGTGCTGTGCCCGGACGCGGGGCGGCTCAGGGCCAGCGCACGCGCCGCGCGGCGCCGGCGGCCGGCTCCACCTCGAGCCGCACGTCCCGCGTGCCCTGGCGGGCGCGGTCCAGCGATTCGGGGGTGGCGGGCACGCCGTCGATGGCGGTCACCACGTCCCCGGCGTGGAGCCGGGTGGTGACCTCCGCGGCGCGGACGAAGACTCCGGGCGGACGGCGCATCAGTCGCGCGGCCTCGTCCTCGCCCAGACCGGGATTGGCCAGCCGCAGCTGCGCGAGGCGGCGCACCTCTCCCTCGAGGCCCATGGCCCCGGGGCTCGGCCCGAGCAGCCTCCAGGCGTCGACGGCGGGGCGGGGCGGACGCGCCCATCTTCCCTCAATCCCGGCGAGCGCGTCGTCGAGGACCCGGTCGAGCAGCGGACCCGGACCCTCGCCCTCGGTCCGGAACGGGTCCACCCGCAACTCGGCCGTGCTCTCCACCACGATGTGGCCGGTGCTCGGGTGGATGAGCTCGATGCGCGCGCGGTCGATCCACTCCGCGTTCGCGCCGACGCCTGCCCCTCCGCCCCGTCCGGCCACCTCCTGCCGCCCCTCGGCCGAGGTCCGGTCGAGGCGGGCGCGGACCAGCAGCACCTCGGTCGGAGCGACCCCCGCGGCCTTGATCGCGGTGAGGGCGTCGGTGGCGGTCCAGTCGCTTCGCTCCGGGTGCAGCGGACGGATCTCGCCCGGTCCCCAGACCAGCGCCCGCCCGGAGGCGGCGGTGACGCCGTGGACTCCGAGCCGGGCGGAGAGTGCGAGCACCTCGTCGTCGGTCACGCCTCCGGAGGCGCGGAGCTGCTCGACGACCAGCGCCGAGACGCGCAGCGAGGGGACCGACTCGGTCCGGCGGGTCGGCGCCGTCGAGCATGCGCCGGCCGCGAGCGCGAGGAGCGAGAAGGCCAGGAGTGTCGATGAGGCGGAGCGGATGTCACCGAGCCTAGCCCAGCGGAGGCGGCTCGAAGTCCGGCATCGTCCAGGTGCGAAAGGGCGCGACAGTGGCGTACCGAGCGCTCAGGCCCCCGCGAGCAGGGGCTGGAACCCCCCTTCTCGGTCCAGGCGGACCAGATCGGTGTACCCGCCGACGTGCACGTCGCCGACGAAGATCTGCGGCACGGTCCGCTGGCCGTTCGCCTGCTCCACCAGCCTGGCCCGCGCGGCGTCGTCCCCGGTCACGTCCACCTCCTCGTACGGCACGCCCTTGGACCGCAGGTACTCCTTGGCCCGTAAACAATAGACGCAGGAGCTGGTGGTGTAGATGGTGACGGCGGCCATGGCTTCCCTGTTGGTTGGACGTGCTGGTCCCGGCATGGTCAACTGACAGCCGGGGTCTCCCCAGTCATGTGGCCGGGGAACGCAGGATGCCAGTGGAAGTGGCGTCCGTGGGGGTCAAGCGGCGGTGCAGAACACGCGGGTCCTCGGCCGACAGCGTCGCCGGTTCAAGGTGCAAATGGGGGCCGCGTCGGGCTTCACCGTGGACGTGTCGGCGGGCGGATTCTGCGCCGAGCTGATGCGGGTGTTCCCCAAGGGCACCGCGGTCAAGGGCACCCTTTTGGTGGACGGCCAGGAACACGAGTTCTCCGGCCGGGTCGCCTGGGCCAAGCAGGGTGACTTCCGGCTCAACATGCGCGGCCGGATGGGCGTGACGTTCACCGACGCGCCCGAGGAGCTGCGACGCCTCTTCGGCATCGGCCCCTCCGGCACGCCGCTCCCGGCGCCGGGCCCTTTCCCCCACAACCGGGGCTGAGCTGCGCTGAGCTGGAAACGCCGCGGCCCCCGCCCCGATCCCCGAAGGGACTGGAACGAGGGCCGCGAGAACCACTCCGGAGAGACCGGAGCAGCAGCCGGCTTACATGCCCATGCCGCCCATGCCGCCCATGCCACCGCCGCCGGTCGGCCTGGCCTCCTCCTCCTTCGGATGCTCGGCCACCATCGCCTCGGTGGTGAGCATCAGGGAGGCCACGGAGGCCGCGTTCTGGAGAGCGGTCCGCGAGACCTTCGCCGGGTCGGCCACGCCGGCCGCAAGCAGGTCCTCGTAGATCCCGGTCGCCGCGTTGAAGCCGAAGGCGCCGGTGCCCTCCTTGACCTTGTTGACGATGACCGAGCCCTCCTGGCCGCCGTTGCCGACGATCTGGCGGAGCGGCTCCTCGAGCGAACGGCGGACGATCTCCACCCCGAACCGCTCACCCTCGGAGAAGTTCACGCCCTCGAGCGCCTTGAGGCAGCGGATGTACGCCACGCCACCGCCGGGGACGATGCCCTCCTCGACCGCGGCGCGGGTGGCGTTGAGCGCGTCCTCCACCCGGGCCTTCTTCTCCTTCATCTCGGTCTCGGTCGCGGCGCCAACGTTGACCACCGCCACGCCGCCCACCAGCTTGGCCAGGCGCTCCTGCAGCTTCTCCTTGTCGTAGTCGCTGGTGGTGTCCTCGATCTGGGCGCGGATCTGCTGCACCCGGGCCTGGATGTCCTTCTGGCTGCCCGCGCCGTCGATGATGGTGGTGTTGTCCTTGTCGACGGTGATCCGCTTGGCGCGGCCCAGGTCGGCCAGGGTGATGTTCTCCAGCTTGATGCCCAGGTCCTCGGCGATCATCTTGCCGCCGGTGAGGGTGGCGATGTCCTCGAGCATGGCCTTCCTGCGGTCACCGAAGCCCGGGGCCTTCACCGCGCAGGTGTTGAGCACGCCGCGGATCTTGTTCACCACCAGGGTGGCCAGGGCCTCGCCCTCCACCTCCTCGGCGACGATGAGCAGCGGCTTCCCCGAGCGAGCCACCTGCTCGAGCACCGGGAGCAGGTCCTTCATCGAGGAGATCTTCTTCTCGTGGATCAGGATGTACGGCTCCTGGAGGACGACCTCCATCCGCTCCGGATCGGTCACGAAGTAGGGAGAGAGGTAGCCGCGGTCGAACTGCATGCCCTCGACCACGTCGAGCGTCGTCTCCAGACCCTTGGCCTCCTCGACGGTGATCACGCCCTCCTTGCCCACCTTCTCCATGGCATCGGCGATGATCTTCCCCACCGTCTCGTCGCCGTTGGCGGAGATGGTGCCGACCTGGGCGATCTCCTTCTTGTCCTTGGTAGGCTTGGCCATCTTCTTCAGCTCGGCCACCACGATGGTGACCGCCTTGTCGATGCCCCGCTTGATCTCCATGGGGTTGTGACCGGCGGCGACCAGCTTGGCGCCCTCGCGGAAGATCGCCTGGGCAAGCACGGTGGCGGTGGTGGTGCCATCACCGGCCACGTCGGAGGTCTTGCTGGCGACCTCCTTCACCATCTGCGCGCCCATGTTCTCGAACTTGTTCTCCAGCTCGATCTCCTTGGCCACCGTCACCCCGTCCTTGGTGATGGTGGGGGAGCCGAACGACTTCTCGATCACCACGTTGCGGCCCTTGGGCCCGAGGGTGACCTTCACTGCGTCGGCGAGCGTGTTGACCCCACGGAGGATCGCGTCACGCGCACGGACGTCGAAAATGATGTCCTTGCTCATCTTGGTCTCTTCTCTCTCTCTGGTCTGAAGTCGGGGGACTACTTCTCGATGACGCCGAGCACGTCCTCTTCGCGAAGGATGAGGTGGTCCTCGCCCTCGATCTTCACTTCGGTGCCGGCATACTTGCTGAAGAGGATGGTGTCCCCGGCCTTGATGTCGAGCGGGCGGACCTTCCCGTCCTCGAGGATCTTGCCGTTGCCGACGGCGACGACCTTGCCCTCGAGCGGCTTCTCCTTGGCGGTGTCGGGGATGATGATGCCCCCCTTGGTCTTGTTCTCCTCGGCGACGCGCTTGACGATCAGCCGGTCCTGCAGCGGGCGAATCTTCATGTTCGTTCCCTCGTGCATCGATGGGGTTTGGGTTGCGTGGGCTAGCACTCGAACTGCACGACTGCCAAGGCCCTCGGCCACTTCACCATAACCAGCGAGCTCCCCCTGTCAAGGCGCCTGGGCGGTCTCCCAACATGCTGGACTGACGGGTGATTTCGCCTCCGCGAGGGCAGCTCTCAAGCACTGTCTACGGTCGAGTGCCAACCCAGCTTCTGGCAATTCGCCTGCGCGAGTGCCAGCGCAACCTCTCGGAATGACAGGGGCCCCCCGGTTCACGCCGGGTCCCGGCGTTGCTAGCCTGGGGGGTCAGGGTCATCGATGGATCTCGTCGCTGTCACGTCGTTGAAGCAGTTCTTCAAGTCCCTCCTGGACGAGGCGCTCGGGCAGACGGGACTGGACGTCGCCGAGGTCACCGAGTTCTACCTGGTGAACCTCCTGGCCGAGTTCGCCGCCGCCGACCGGCTGTTCGCCAAGGACGAGCTCGGAGGCGCCGAGGAGCCGCTGGCGCTGCTCTACCACCGGGCGCAGTCCGCCGAGCGCGAGGACCGCATCCGCATCCTCCGTCGGCTCGGCGACGTCTCGCTCTACAAGGCCGGCTTCTTTGCCGGCGCACTCCGCGACAGCGTGGTGGGCCAGGGCTACACCATCGAGATGGGCCGCACGGCCTACGCGCAGGTCGCGGCGCTCGCCCGGGGGGGCTTCGCCTACGTCTACGACGAGCTGGGCCGCAAGTTTCGTCCCCTGGTCGAGGTGCTCGAGGGCATCGCCGCCCGGTCCTCCGCGCGGAGCTCCCCCGCCGGCGCGCTCAAGGTCTACGAGTCCTGGCGCCGCACCGGGAGCGACACCCTGCAGAGCGTGCTGGTCGAGGCGGGCCTCCTTCCGCCGGGCGGAGGGCTCCCCAACTGAGGCTCGTGGACGAGGTCCAGGACCAGCTCCAGGCCATCTACGACATCGAGTGCCCCAGGGCCTCGGCCTTCCTCCTCCGCCCCGAGCAGGCCGAGCTGCTCGGCTCGCCCCGCTCGGACGAGGAGCTCTGGGTCCACGAGGGCGAGGAGGGGCTCGAGGTGGGCCTGTACTACTCGGAGGCGCTGCGGACCCACCTCGAGGCGCGCTCGCTCCGCGACGCGGCCTGGCTCGCCCCCGGGCTCGACGCGTACTGCCGGCTGGCGGAGGGCGTGAGCCATTTCCTCTACCTCGCGCGTGCGGCCGAGCTCGGCCGGCACCTGTCGATGCTCGAGCTCGAGGTCCAGGCCGAGGTGGACAAGTTCGCGAGCCTGGCGCTCCACCACTGGCCCGCGCTGCAGGCCGCCTCGGCCCGCGAACTCCACGCCCGGCTGTTCCGGGACGTCTCCTACCGGCCCGGGCTGGCCGCCGAGGAGCATGCCCGGTACGTCGAGGCCAACCGGCTGGCGGCGCTCTTCACCGCCCGGCTCCTGGCCCTGGTGGTGGCCCGGCGGTTGGATCGGCTCCTCGAGGCGCTCAGGTACGCCTACCGGCTCGGGGCGGAGGCCAAGCTGCGGCACCTGGCGCGCACCGCCTGAGGGTCCTGGTACAGTCTTCCGTCGTTGACCGTGACGAAGCTCTCCCTCCTCGCGGTGGACCCCGACCTGGCGTCGGCCCGCGCGCTTTCCGAGGCCTTCACCCGCGCCGACTTCGGCTTCCGGGCGGTGCCGGACCTGCGGCGCGCCCTGGCAGTGCTCCGCTCGACGCCGGTGGACGTGGTGCTGGTGGTGGGGAATGTGGACACTCCCCCCGTCTCCCAGCTGCTCGGGACGCTCGCCCACGACGCCACCCTCTCCAGGCTCCCCCTGGTCGTGCTCGGGGACGAGGCTCTGGAGGCTCCGTTCGTCTCGCAGATGCGGACCGGGGTGGTGGAGATGCTCCTGCGTCCGTTCCAGCCCTTCGAGCACCCGGACCGGGTCCGCCAGGCGCTCGCCGAGCTGCCGGAGCGCACCGGCCGGGTCGTCGGCTTCGAGGCCCTCCGGATGGTGGAGCACGTCCAGCGGACGTTCCGGTCCGGCGCGCTCAAGCTGAACCCCGGCACGCCAGGCGAGAGCCAGGCACTCTTCACCCACGGCGTGCTCCGAGGCGCCAGGCACCGCGACGCCCGGGGAGAGGTCGCGCTCGCGGCGATGCTGGCGCTGCCCCGGGCGCCCTGGGCGTTCCTGCAGCTGAGCGGTCAGGAGGGAGAGGGGACCGGCGTCGCCATCCACCTGGACCGGAAGCCGGCGATGCCCCCACCGTCCATGGAGCAGAGCGGGTACGACATCCTCCCCGAGGACGCTCCGGAGGTCCTGCTCGCCGAGGGCAGCAGGCCGATCGAGACCGACTCCGAGGGCGAGCAGCTGGTGGTCATCGAGGGGACCACCCCGACCCCGGCGCCCCCGCATGTCCCCATCCTCCTGGTGGACGACGACGAGGAGCTGTGCCGGATGTTCGGCGCGCTGTTCCGCCGCAAGGGCTTCGATGTCACCGCAGCCGAGGACGGGGTCGCCGGCTACCAGGCGGCGGTCTCCGGCGGCTTCGAGCTGCTCATCGCCGACCTCAACATGCCGAGGATGGACGGCTGGGGTCTGCTCCGCCTCATCCGCGACGACTACCGGACGCGCGAGCTGCCGTTCGCGATGCTGAGCTGTCAGGACCACTATCGCGAGTCACTGAAGGCGCTCGACGCGGGGGCCCAGGCCTACTTCCCGAAGACCCTCCGGCTCGAGGCGCTGGTGAGCCAGGTCCAGTCGCTGCTCCAGCCTCGGCGGCAGGCCAGGGCGGAGATTGCCGGCGGCTCGCTCCGGACCATCCCGGTGGGGCAGGTGGGGGTCCAGTGGACGCTCCGCGAGCTCGCGGCCGCCGGCATCACCGGCACCCTGCGCGCGCGCGACAGCTGGGCGACCTACGAGGTCGCCTTCCGGCAGGGACGCGCCATCCACGCCTCCGCCCAGACCGGGTCCCACCAGGCGGTGGGCGAGCGCGCGCTCAACGCCTTCGTCGCCAGCCGCTGCACCGAGGCCTCCTGGAGCTCCGCCGAGCCCGGGCCGCGGCAGACCCTGATGCTCCCGGTGCCCGAGCTGCTGGTGCGCGCCACCCAGCTCCTCAACGACAATGCCCGGCGGCTGCGCGACGGGTTGATGGTCAATCCCATCGAGATCCACGTAAACCCCGAGCTGTACGAGGTCTACGTCCGGAACGGCCCCCAGCACTGGCTCCCCGCGGCGCGGCTCCTCTGTGAGCAGGGGCTCCCTCCGCGCGAGGTGCTCGCGCGCCTGGACGAGTCTCCCATCGAGCTGGAGGAGGTGCTGCGCGACCTCATCCGCCGGGGCGTGGTGTCGCTGAGCGCGCCGCCGTCCTGAGCTGCTTACAGCGCTTGCTTGTCCGAGGCGGCGTCGTATTTCCCGGACAGGGTCTCGCGCACGTCGCGATCGAACTTCACCCGGCCGGTGGCCACCTCGCGCAGGGAGAGCACGGGCGGCTTGTTCTTCGAGGTCTCGATGAGCGGGCGGGCCCCTGCCATCAGCTGACGGGCCCGCTTTGCCGCCAGCAGCACCAGGGCGAACCGGTTGTCGACGAGGGGGAGGCAGTCTTCGACGGTGACGCGGGCCATCTTCGCAATTCCTCTGGAAGCCGCCCCCAGAGGGGGGGCTGGAAGCTGCTGGACGTAACGGCAGCCCAGGGGGGGTGTCAAGATGCCGGCGCCTCCCTGCCTTCGCCCGGGCGGGGGAGAGGCGCGACGTTGTCCCGGATGGCCGCCCGGGAGGATGATCTCCAGGAGCGATGGACTTCTTCCAGGACCCGCCGCGTCTCGGGAACCAGTACGACGGCGACCTCCTGCTCCGGAGCTGGCTGGAGCGCACCTTGCCGGAGCCGGTGCTCAGGGCGATCGAGCCCGAGCTGCGCGAGATGGGCGAGCTCGCGGCGACGACGCTCCTCGAGCTGTCGACCCGGGGACGCCGCGACGAGCCGCAGCTCGTTCCGTATGATCCCTGGGGTCGCCGGGTCGACGAGATCCGGGTGCCGGAGGCCTGGCGCGCCTTCGCCCGGGTCGCGGCGGAGTGGGGCCTGGTGGCGATTCCCCACGAGCGTGCCCACGGCGCGTTCTCCCGCCTCCACCAGGGAGCGCTCATCCACCTCTTCGGTCCGTCCACCTCCATCTACACCTGCCCGCTGGCGATGACCGACGGCGCGGCGACGACGCTGCTCGCCCATGGCAACGCGGCCCTGGTCGAGCGGGCGGTGCCGCGGCTCACCAGCCGCGACCCGGCTCGGGCGTGGACCAGCGGTCAGTGGATGACCGAGCGGACCGGCGGATCGGACGTCGGTCAGAGCCTCACCCGCGCGGTGAAGGACGGGGAGGGCTGGCGGCTCCACGGGACGAAGTGGTTCACCTCGGCGACCACCAGCGAGATGACGCTCACCCTTGCCCGCCCCGAGGGAAACCCGGGCGGCGGGAAGGGGCTCGCCCTCTTCTACCTCGAGCTCCGCCGGCCGGACGGGACGCCCAACGGCGTCCGGGTGCTGCGTCTCAAGGAGAAGCTCGGGACCCGGATGCTGCCCACGGCGGAGGTGGAGCTGGACGGCGCGGTGGCCACCCCGGTGGTCGGGCTCTCCGATGGGGTCCGGGCCATCGCTCCGATGCTCCAGATCACCCGGACCTGGAACGCGCTCTGCGCGGTGTGCTCGATGCGCAGAGGCATCGCGCTGGCCCGGGACTACGCGACCCGGCGATCGGCCTTCGGTGCGCGGCTCGCCGACAAGTCGCTGCACGTGCAGACGCTGGCCGAGCTCGAGGCCGAGTACCAGGCGGCGTTCCTCCTCACCTTCCGGGTGCTGGCGCTGCTGGGCAAGGCCGAGGCCGGTGAGGCAGGGGACTGGGAGCGCCGGCTGGTCCGCGTGCTCCAGCCGGTGGCCAAGCTGCTCACCGGGAAGCAGGCGGTGGCGCACGCGAGCGAGGTGCTGGAGGCGTTCGGTGGGGCAGGGTACGTCGAGGACACCGGGCTCCCCGCGCTGCTCCGCGACGCCCAGGTGCTCCCCATCTGGGAGGGGACGACGAACGTCCTCTCGCTGGATCTGCTGCGCGCACTCACCGGTGAGGCGGGCCTGCGCGACGTGGACGCGGAGATCTCCCGCGCGCTGGCGGTGGCGGCGGACGAGTCGCTGGTGCCGGTACGGAACCGGGCCCGCGCGCTCATGGACGCGGCCGGCGGCTGGTTCGGTGTGGCGAACCAGGGCGGCCCGGTGGAGCTGGAGGGCGGGGCGCGCCGGTTCGCGATGGCGGTGGGGCGGGCGCTCCAGCTCGCGCTGGCGGCCGAGCACGCTCAGTGGCAGCTCGGGCATGGCGACCGGAGCGGCGTCGCCGTCGCCCGGCAGCTGGTCGCGCTCAGCCCGGTGCCGGACCTGGTCGCGGCGCTGGCGAGCGACGAGGCCCGGACCGCGGCGCAGCTCGACGGCTGAACGCCCGTCAGCGCCGTTGCCGGGTTCAGCCATCCGAGCGCTTGTCGAGGCCCGTTGTTCAGAGGCGCGCGGCTTCCGGCCGGAGCCTCATCGAGGTGCCGACCTTAGAATCGGTACCCGACGCCGAGCGCGAGCCGAATCGCGAACGAGGGCCCGAAGCTTGTGGTCTCGGTCGCCGTGGACTCGTTCTTGAAGAGGTACGTCGCCCCAGCCACCGAGAGGTAGAGGTACGTCCGCGCGCCCAGGTCGCGGCTGACCGCCACCGCGGGGGTGAGCTGCAGTGCAGCCGTGGTCCGCGGCGGAGCCGTCCCCGCGGTCTGGAACTTCTGGTTGAGCAACGCCGCGCCCACCGTCAGCCCGACCTCGATCGACACCGGGGCGAGGTCCCAGAC
>Ga0335069_10003535_pt1 | contig 23523 bp, 14 predicted proteins | sample Lox_Sample_11_FD_206714 | JGI IMG/M metagenome (GOLD analysis project Ga0335069, IMG submission 206714) | Soil microbial communities from Loxahatchee National Wildlife Refuge, Florida, United States - Lox_Sample_1.1 | ecosystem: Environmental > Terrestrial > Soil > Wetlands | place: USA... | reverse complement strand
ACCTCCACCTGCCGCAAGACCGTTACGATCTCTTCCGCCTGGTACCTTCGTTTTGCCATTCCCTGGCTCCTCCTGTTCCAGCTTTCCTAACACGTTCGCTGGTACAAAATTTCCAGGGCAGGCCAATCTTTCCGACTCTTACGTCGGGCTGGGCCCCAATCCACCCGCGATGATGGAGGCGTTGGTATTGTGGCCATATATAGTGGTTCATCATCTGAATCCGTTTTACGAGAATGTATTCTGGTCTCCGATCGGGATGAACATGACGTGGCTCACCTCGATTCCGCTGCCGGCGATCGTAATGTGGCCGTTAACCGCCCTGTTTGGACCGATCGTTTCGTACAACGTTCTTAGCGTCGTATGTCCACCGCTTGCGGCATGGGGGGCATTTTTGCTGTGCCGCAATCTTTGCGAATCATGGTGGCCGTCGCTTATGGGTGGGTACATATTCGGCTTCTCGGACTACATGTGGAATGAAGAAGGCAGCGGCGACCGTCATTTGACGCTTATTTTCCTCGTACCGCTGATTGCATTGTTTACAATTCGGGCAATCCAAAAACCGGGGAAGTTTCCAGCCAGCCGGTTCGTATGCGCGATGACCGCTATGCTGATCGCCGAATTTCTCATCTCCAATGAGATCTTCGCGACGATGACAATGTTCGGCGCGATCACATTATTTCTTGGCTGGTGGTTTACGCCCTCCGCCGCTTCACGCCGAATTATCAAGGCCACGCTCGCGATATTAAGCTCATACGTAATCGCAACAGCCATATTCAGTCCGTGGATTTACTGGCTATTCGCTTTCGGATGGCCGCACGGAGAAATTACGCCCACAGCCGGTGAAATCACCGGTGCCGACCCGTTGGGCTTTATCATTCCAGTGAGCGTAAACGAAATCGGCCTTATTGTGACGCGCAGAATCCTCCCTTGGTACTGGAGCGTTCCATGGCTTCATACCTACTCCGCATACGTTGGTCTTCCATCCGTGGCGATTGTGGCTGCATACGCTTGGAAGCATTGGTGTGAGCCCGCGGCCAAAATCCTGGTCGCGTCGTTGATCGTTGCTGTCCTATTCGCGATGGGGTCCCGTCTGCATTTCGGAGGTGAAATGTATTTTGCACTCCCAACGGGTTGGATGCTTTCGTCACTGCCGCTTATTGCGCTGGCATTGCGCGAGCGCTTTATGATGTACGTATCTCTCTATGTTGCAGTTATTATTGCGCTTTGGTTCGCGTCGAATCGGTACAGCGTGCGGACAAACTCCGGGGTAGCCGCACTTCTGGTGCTGTTTACGATCCCGAACTTTTCGTTTCCATGGGCGGCTAAGGACGATTCTCCCCCTTTTATCACACGCGGAATTTATCGCGACTATTTGAAACGCGGAGAGAATATCCTGATACTCTCGCTCGGAAACAGCGGAAATTGCATGCTCTGGCAGGCCGAGGCGGGCATCTACTTTCGAATGATCGGCGCATTCACCGGCTATCTTCATCCGGGCGAGTTCGACGAGTGGCCGATTGCGAAAGCGTTTTACGAAGCGATTTATATGCCAGACGCAGCCGAACAACTTGCAGCCTTTATTGGACATTTCCAGGCCGATGCCGTCGTAATGGCCGATAGCGACCCAAATACTAGCTCATGGAAGGCGCTTCTGTCAGAGTTTTCCAAAGATAGTCATTCTGCCGGCGGCGTCACGATATTTCGATTCTCGACGGCAGCACTTGCTCCCTATCGCGATGTCACCGCGGTTGAAATGCGCCGACGGGCCGCTTCGAAGGCGATCGAAAGCCTCGTGATGGCGAGCAACCAATGGCTCTCATCAGGCCACAGCCTGGCGCAACTTGATCCGATTAAAGCAATTCAATCCGGTTTGCTGAAACCTGCGTGGTGCGTGGGGCCGAATGCGGACATCGTAAGTGGAAGACGCAGCCTGTTCATCGATTTGCCCAATCGCCGATTTTGCGGCGTCGAGATTGGGGGAACTTCGGCAGGAAATGTGATGGTCGGCATACCCGGCGATTACCCGGACTTGGAAGCTGTGAGTGCCAGCTTTCGCACGGCCGCAAAAAAAGTTTCCTTCAATCATCCACAAATCTCTCTCTTGGCAGGTGTCCACAGTTCTGTGGACGATCAATGGTCATTTCTGCATATGGAATTTGAGCCGGATCAAATCGCCGCGCTTGCCGCCCGCTCGAAGGCCTCGCAGCAGCCGTCGGCCAAGGACAACAAGCTCGCCGTGTCGGGGTTTAAGTAGTTCATGGCTGAACTGGTTGATTAACGAATATACCATCGTGAACCATCAGGCCTGCACGCCGTGACGAGCCTCACAAACGCAATCGCACCGATAATTGAGATCGTGGCGTGTTTGATTTTTCCCCTTCGCACTCGCATCGCCCCTGCCTCCCGTTGGAGCGAAATTAAACCAGTCTGTGCTTGGGTAATTGCGCTCAGCAGGCGGATATTTCCATACGACAAGGAACCCAGCCTACCGGTAGGTGCAGCTCGGGCCCGCGCCTGTGGTGCGGGCGCCCCGATTGAGCAAACACGACTCTCCGGAGAGGCTGACGCTGCTCTGCGTCGAGTCGCAACCGCCATCCAATGCCGTGAAGTAGTCTCGATCCGGCGTGATCCCCAACGCTGCCTACGAGTGCACAATATTGGAGTCATATTCAGCGATGTGTCGTACGCAAGTCGGTTTGTGGAGATGAATTACGGGAAGATAGGCCATATCGGCGCGTCCCCGGTATCGGGCTGATTCAGCAAGCGCTCTTAGACGCTCGCCGATAATCAATGTTCGCAATGAGTGTCGGTACTCGGTTCTAAAGATGGCAATGCACACACGCTCACCCATCCAAACCGAAACGAGCATAAAAATGGGGCAGTGAGGAAATGACAGGAATACGACCGGGATCGAACGGGCAATTAAGGTTATACGCAGCTTTACCTAATTGGCTCTTTGCCAGCACTTTTCCGATGATCGTGCCACTGACCGCTTCGCGCACGAAAGTCCGTGGCGGCAATCCCGGATAATCAATAATAGCGGGAATGTCGGTTGACGCCTTAACACCGTATCGCCGGAGCCAGCCACTCTCCAGCAATTGACAGACGGTACCTGCGCGAGAGAATCTCAATGCTTGGGGTGGGTTGAAATCGAACGGCTAGAAATTAGCATTGTCGGCATGGATCGAGTGGTTGCGAATCGGGAACAGCTGAGATGCCGTCGGTTATCCGTCCCCGAGGAACGAAAAAATGAATATCAACCCGATGCGGGTTCGTGATCTGGCGCGGATTCTAATCGCATGGTCAGCGGCAATCTGCGTGATCGTAATTTCGCCTGCGGTGCATGCGGCGAAGGGGCTTCCCTCGCCGATCGTCGAGACTGCGGATGGCCCGGTATTGGGAACGGTTACCGACACGATCGGCACATTTTTCGGAATTCCGTATGCGGCGCCTCCGGTGGGCGGCCTGCGCTGGATGCCGCCAGTGGCGCCCGCGCCGTGGACAACACCGTTGGACGCAACCGCTTTCGGAAGCGAATGCCCGCAGGGCAGCAGCACCGACGAAGATTGTCTGTTCCTTAATGTTTATGTGCCGACAAAAGCATTGGAGTCCCGCCGCCATCGTTATCCGGTAATGATTTGGGTGCACGGCGGCGGTTATGTCGAAGGCGCCGGCAGCCAATCCGATCCTACGCGGCTTGTGACGATGGGAAATCTAATCGTAGTCACGATAAATTACCGGCTCGGCGCGCTGGGCTTCCTTGCCCATCCGGCTCTTAGCGCCGAAAGTTCCTACGGCGGTTCCGGGAATTACGGGATCATGGACCAGCAATTCGCGATGCGATGGGTCAAAGAGAATATCGCGGCTTTCGGGGGAAATCCCAAAAATGTGACGATATTCGGCGAGTCAGCCGGCGGCCACAGCATGTTTTCCAATCTCGTTTCGCCAACGGCTGCGGGATTGTTCCATCGCGCCATTATCGAGAGCGGATCGTATGAACCAATCTTACCGACGCTGGCCCAAGCGGAGGCCCATGGGCAGTCTTTCGCCGGCGCGGTCGGTTGCTCGGACCAGACAGCTGCATGTTTGCGCGCGGTTCCCGTCTCCACCGTAGTGGCGAATCAAGCCATGATTGGAATTCAGGACTTGCTGGGAATGGTGGCAACCCCCAACATCGATAATTATATTCTCACGCAATCCATTGGCACCGCGCTTTCGAGCGGCCAATTCAACCGCGTACCGGTAGTCGATGGCACAAATCACGACGAGGTAAGGGTGTTTATCGCACTGGCCGCCGATCTCGGCGCCGGGCCACTCACTGCCGCTGAGTTGCCGGTACTCGCGGACTTCTTTTTCGGATCGAATGCGCCGGCGGTGCTCGCCGAGTATCCTCTGAGCGATTACCCGAGTCCCGATTTGGTCGCTGCCACTTCGTTCACGGATTATCTGTTCTCCTGCAACGCACTGAGCGCCGACCAGGCGATGGCGAAATTCACTACGACTTATGCTTACGAGTTTGCCGATGAAAATGCGCCCAATGGGTCTCCGCCCGTGAGCTTCCCCTACGGCGCATCGCATGCTTTCGAGCTGCAATACCTGTTCGGTGCCACGCCCAATCCGGCTTTCGCCCCCGGACAGTTGGAACTGTCGGACAAGATGATTGATGCATGGACGAATTTCGCTACCGACGGGAATCCGGGAGAAGGATGGAAACCGCTGAACCGTTCAGCGGATGGCTTCTTTGAATCGCTCGTTCCGCCCAAGCCAATTCACGAGGCGGTATCCGCATTCAGTGCAGACCACAAGTGTTCATTCTGGCTAGCGTTGCCGGCCGACTAATTCGATTCGCCGGCGGCGATTGCCGGGGAAATTCACTGGAGCTGCAATTCGATCACGCGGGTGGATTCCATAGCGCGATGCGGGCGAATTGATTATGTGATCTGGTCATTTGGTGCCGTTCGTATGATCGAGGGTATGCGGTTTCGCCTGCGCGATGGAACGGTGCGATGGCGGTCGAGCAGGCATTATCGATTCCGACTGCGGCCCGACCATTCGCGTCGCGGTCTGGCCTTCTCCCGGGACCGCCACGGTTTATGCCGGTTGGTTTACTTCGCCGGAAGGAATTTGCCGATGCGATCGAATTGACGGGCTTAGGCGCCGGAACGAGAGCCCCTGCGTCAAAGGTGTAGCGGGCGATATCGCCGGATAAATCTAGATCCTCGATCGCGGCCAGTGCGACTCGTACTTGCGTTCAGGGGAAGTCGCTCGATTATGGCGGTCCCACGGCGATTCCACGCGGTCCATACAGTCCGGTGGCCGGTCCGGTCAGATATTCTATCGGCGTCACATTTGGATAGAACTGCTGGCTGGGCAGCGCGGCGAGCGATGGATAAACCGTCACTTTTCCGGTCGCGCCGAAGTTTGCCACATAAATCAGTCCGGTCGAATCAACCGCGATCCCTTCGGCATTGCTCAGCAGAGTCAAAGGTCCGATGATTGTCGCAGCGGGTGGTACGTTCTTCCCGAACGTTCCGGCCGATTCCGCAGCGATTGCGGCCTGTGTGTAGATCGTTACGCAACTGGCCGTGCTCGGACCGCAATTGTTGTTCGCGACGTAGACGTTCCCGGCCGAGTCGAGCGCGACCGCCGCCGACTGGCTCAACCGGCTCGTCGCGCCGGTGATCGTATTGAGCGGTGCTACGTTTCCGTTCGCACCCGCCGCGTATTCCGTCACGCTGCCGTTGCCGCTGCTGCCCGGCGGTCCCGTGAAGTTCGCCACGTAGATGTTGCCAGTTGAAGGATCTATAGCAATCCCCTGCGGCGAATGAAGATTGGTAGCCGAACCCGAGATCGTCGCGATCGGCGCGACGTTTCCGGTGGCTCCAGATGCGTAAACGGTGATGCTTCCCGCTGAGCTGGGGCCGCCGGTGCTGTTGGCGACATAGATCTTGCCGCCGGAATCGACCGCGATACCAAGTGCGCCGGTAAGCCCGGTGCTCGATCCGGAAATCGCAGCTGCCGGTGTCTGGTTTCCTCCGGCTTGATATTGGGCCTGCGAATAGACGGTAACGCTCGCTCCGTTGTTGTTCACGACATAGAGGTTGTGGTTCGACGCGCTATGGGCCAACCCGAACGGATAATTCAGGCCGGTCGCGGGACCGAACAGGCTTGCGGTCGGCGCGGTGTTGCAATTCCCGCTTTGCGGCGAAGTCAGGGTTACCGTGCTCCCATTGGACGGATCATAGCTATTGCCGACGAAAATCGGCGCCGTTGTCGTACATCCAGGTGTCGGGGTCGTGGTGGCTGTGCTGGTCGCGGTGCTGGTCGTGGTGGCTGTCGCCGTGGGCGTCAATGTTGTCGTGACCGTCGTTGTCGCGGTTGTTGTTATGGTCGGAGTGGCGGTGGCCGAGGCGGTCGCGGTCGTTGTTGTCGTCCGGGTTGCGGTTGAGGTTCGGGTGGCGGTCGCGGTGTGAGTCACAGTTGTCGTCGCAGTACGGGTTACTGTTGCGGTCCGGGTCACGGTTGCCGTCCGTGTTGCTGTCGAGGTCGACGTGGCCGTCGGCGTCGATGTGGGCGTGGCTGTCAGCGTGGCAGTGACAGTCACCGTAGGCGTAATTGAGACGGTTGCCGTGACCGTCGGTGATGCAGTCGCCGTGGGTGTTACGGTAACGGTGGGTGAGACCGTATGGGTTGGCGTCGCCCTCCGAGTTTCGGTCGGAGTCACGGTCAGGGTTCTCGTCGGCGTAATGGTCGGCGTCGGCGAGACAGTGACGGTCCCCGACGGCGTAACATTTACGGTCACGGTGGGCGTTGCCGTGAGGGTTGCGGTTGGCGAGGTCGATGCCGTCAAAGTGGCGGTTGGAGTGGCCGTCGTGGTTGCAGTCGGCGTTGACGACCCGGTGGGCGTAGTGGTTGGAGTCGCAGTCGGCGATGCAGTCGTAGTCGGAATCACGGTGGATGTTGCCGCCGTCGTAGGTGTCTTGGTGATTGTTGGCGTTAGACTCGGAGTGGTGGTCGACGTCGATGAAGCAGTGGGGGTGGGCGCTCCGACTGTGGCAGTCGGCGTAATAGTCATGGTTGCAGTCGGCCCCGGCGCCCCGGAGAAGCCGATCGCAATCCCATATCCGATAGCAGGAAGATTGATCTGCGAACTGGGCGTGGCCGCGCCGCTGCTTCCCGCCAAATACTTAAAGACTGACTGGTCGGGAATATCCGTCACATAGAGATTTCCGCCGGAGTCAAGCGCAATTCCATACGGCGACGAGATCGATGCGCCAGAGTTAGCCGTCGTGATTGTGTTGATCGGCGCGACGTCGCCGGTCGCACCGGTGGCAAATTCAGTGATGAGTCCACCGGAGCCGGTAATACTGCAGCCGTTGCTGCCACAGTTCGCCACATACGTATTTCCGCCGGAATCCACTGCGACACCAGCCGGCTGACTCAGCTGAGTGCTCGTGCCGTTAATCGTGAGCGCGGGTGACGCGCTTCCGGAACTTCCAGCTGTGAATTCATAAACAACACCGTTCGGACTTCCAAATGCCGTCAAAGCAACGTGGATGTTTCCACCGGAATCCACCGCGATCCCGCCTTGATTGCCCGTGGCATCGCCTATGCCGCTGTAAGTGATCGTATTGCTTGGGGAAACGTTGCCATCGCTGCCCGCTGGATATTCCGTAATGCTGGCACTGTTCAACACATAGATTGTCCCGCTCGAATCTACCGCGATACCATATGGATTACTCAGCCCGGTATTATTCACGCACGTTCCAATCTGATAGCCAAGGCAGCAGGCTTGAGGACTTTCGTAGCCGACGCATCCATTGTTCCCACCGATGATGGTGGCTATCGGCGGGCTATCGCCGTCGCTCCCCGCCGCATAGATTGCAATGCTGGCCGGAATTCCCAAGCTGTTTGCCACATAAATTTTCCCACTAGCATCCACCGTAACGGCGTAGGGAGAATTCAACTGCGTGTCGGCCCCCTGAATCGTGGTAATGGGCGGGGCCATGCCGGAACTGTTAAGTGCGTAACCGACCACTTGATTGCTGTCGTGAAGGGCCACAAATAGCCGCGGGCCCGGGGCCGGCGTTGGGGTAACTGTGGCGGTGGGCACGACCGTGGTGGGCGTCACGGTTGGCGTTGCAACCTCGGTCGGAATTAATTTCGTGACGAACCCGTTGTAGTTCAATGCGCCGTCGAGGCTGGGCTGATAGGCACTGGGGGTAACGGGAAAATCGAACGATGCGGTCCACCCCGCAAGATAGACGTTTCCAGCGGAGTCGAGCGCGAGCGCATTGCCCTGATCCGCAACGCTCCCGCCAAAATACGTTGAATACAACAGGTCCGACGCGTCGTTGCCACCCGGATTCAGAATCGACGCGAATCCGCTCTCGATGCCGTTGACCGGCATCATATGGTATGCCGTGGGCGTGACAGGGAAATCTACGGAGGTGGTGCCTCCGGTTATATACGCATTGCCGGCGGAGTCGACTGCAAGTCCGCCTCCGAAATCGCCCAGCGCGCCGGTCCCCGTTCCCAAGTAGGTCGAATACTGCAGGTCCGAAGCACCGTCGCCCGCCGGGTGAAGAATGGTCAGAAAGGCAGTTTCAGCAGTAGGTATTTGGTGCCTATATGCGCCCGCCGTGTATGGAAAATTTGCTCCAGCGGCCCCTGTAAGGTACACGCAGGGCTCGTTCGTACATTTTGAACCGCCCGCCGCAAGTCCCAAGGCAACGGCATAGCCGGAGGCATTGCCTCGAAAACCCGACGACAATCCCCCCAAGTAAGTTGAATAGAGGAGGTCCGCGTCGCCGTGGCCTGCCGGATCGAGTTCGGTCAGGAAGGCGTTCTGAGCGGTGCCTATGCCGCCGCCGAAGTACTGCGTTTGAAACGCACCGGTGGTGTGAGGGAAGTTTACAGAACTGGTTGCTCCGGTAATGTAGGCATTGCCCGCGGAATCGATCGCGATGCCGTTGCCGGTGTCTCCGCCGCCGCCCAAGTAGGTGGAATAGACAAGGGATGCCGCCTTGGACTGCGAGGTGGCGATCTTCGCCATGAATGCGTTAGACGATCCACTCAGTGCGGTCTGGAAGGCGCCGGTGGTCGTCGGGAAATTGGATGAACTGGTCAAGCCGGTCACGTAGGTGTCACCGGCGGAATCCACGGCGATTCCGAAACCCTCATCGTCCGTGCTCCCGCCAAGATAGGTCGAATAGTTCAATTTCGAACCGGTTGACGAAAGCTCCGATACGAATGCGTTGGGGCCGGTGCAATTATTTTTCGGCGTACAATTGTTATTCTTCTGATAGGCGTGCTTGTGCGGAAAATTGGACGAAAATGTCCATCCCGTCACATACGCGTCTCCAGCGGAATCGACCGCGATCCCGAAACCTTCGTCCGTATCGCTCCCGCCCAAATAAGTGGAATAGACCAGCGAAGCGTTGCCGGACATCGAAGGATTTATTTTAGCAATGAAGGCGTTGGCGCCGCCGGCGGCGGCATTGTACTTGGGCTGGAACGACCCGGGGGTAGTCGGGAAATCCGTGGAATAGGTGTATCCAACCACGTAGGCATTGCCTGCGGAATCGACGGCGATTCCGTAAGCCGCGTTGGGCAGACTCCCACCCAAATAGGTCGAGTAGTCCAGCCCCAACCCGGGAAAAGTCAGAACCGGATCGATATATACGGAACGGCCCTTATCGTAGGCGGCCAATTGAAACCCGATTGTATTTCCGCTGCGGAACGCGCATTTGCTTTCGATCTTCTCGCGCCGCCCATCGTGCTCCTGATAGACGGCCGGCGCCTCTTGGATCACCTTGGTTCCGTCCGGAAGCGTCGCGATTAGGCTGCCCTCAGGGTTGAGGGAAAGCCGAGCAGCAGCGCGGCCCGTGCCGGTTTCACTATCGAAGCGCAACGCGATCGCGTTTGGATCGGCACCGGGAGCGAGAATGAAATCGTATTCAAGCTGACCGTGGCCCGAGACGTTCGGGTCGCGCGAAGGGGACGGGTAAAATACCAGATCGATTCCCGGGTAGACGTTTCGGTACCGGACCCGCCCATAGTTGGGAACCTCCGTATTCCACTTTTGCGGGTTGTCGCCGATCAAATAATTGGATTTTCCGGGGAGTTGATCGATGCCCTCAATCTGGGCGTTGGCATTTGCTCCGACTAGCTTCATGCGTAGTACGTCGGTCCGTCCAGTTTGCTCCCGCCGGGGCGCACCCCAATCAGCGACCGGAAATTTTTCGGCGCGAGTGCGGGAAGGATGCAGGTGGCCGCGCGGATCGGCCTTCCGCATTGCAAGTACAGCTTCGCCGCGGGTTAGAAACAGGGTGAACCCGTCGCCGCGCGACAGGAACTTTACGCTCGAATCGGTTTGACCGTCGTTGCGCTCAAAGCTCAGTGGAATTTCGCCGTAGAGACCGGCGACGCCGACCGTTCCCGGTCCCCTATGCTGCGGCGTGACGGGAGATGTCGCGCGACCTACCTGATTGGAGTTCGGGGTCGCGCGAGGGGCGACGCTGGAAGCCGAGATGGCCCCAATCGAAACCGAGGCACAAACAAATGCGCAAAATAAGATTGCCGTGCGGACTCGCGGTATCCCCCCGCGCGGTTTCATTGGTTCCCTGCACCCGCTCGAATTAACGAAGATTTGGCTCCCCTATGCTCCAAACAGCGGCAAGGTAGTACGATAGTGTGAAAAATACAAGCATTGTGGGCAATTGACAGCGTTCGCGCTTCTAGGCTGCCGTTGACAGAATGAATCGGTTCTCTTACCATCCGGTCGCGCAGTTGTGCCGCAGAGATGGAAGCTCGCAGATCTACGATGTGAATCGGCGTCACCCTTGCAGCCCAACAGTCGGCTGACTAGCGCAAGGAGAACCGTTCGTCTGCGGCAGTGACCGGAATGGCAGCAATGGAAGTAACCCCACTTGCTAATCGCCAATTGTCTCGGCTAACGCTCGGCGTCGCGGCGATACTCGTTTTCATCGCGACGCTTGCAGCCGCAAATTCGGCCCCTAAGAAATCCGAACCCCGGCCCGGTCGGCCCCATTCGAAGGCCACGCCGCCGCCGTGCACTTCCAACTTGCGCGAGCTTGCAATCGTGAATAGCAGTTCCAATGCGGTTTGGCTTGGCGGTGGCGGTGGAGCCGTTCCACCAAGCTGCGTCGTCCAGAACGGCGCTCAGACAGTTCAGTGCCTTCCATCAGCTACTTCAGGTTCAGCGGACACCGCATGCAACAATGGCTGCGGGACGGGCAATGCCGCGACCTTTGCGTGTCCGGGCGCGTCCGGACCAGAGTTTCTCTCCAGTGGCGGTGGCGGTGGTGCATGGATCTGTATTGCTCCGACTCCGCTCCCGAGTCCGGTGCCGCTTCAGGTTTGCGGAAGCGATGCTGCCCCCAACGCAAATGTTGGAGGTTCAAGTTATGGAGTGTGCTATTTCACTCTGCCGCATCCAGCGCGCTTGGTAATCAAGGGCACACCGGCTCCAACCCCAACCGGTACCGCGGACTGGAATTATCAACTTCAGAAGGGGGAAGAAGCTGACTTCTGCGTATCAAATTCAAGCGTGAACTACGTGCCTTCCCCGGGCGCTACGCCTACCACAATCACATCCGTGGTTTGGTGGGGCGGTAACGTATACGCCCGAACGGGCTGCCAGCCCGACGGCACCCAGTGCATCACGGGCGACTGTTCCAATGCCAGTAACACCGGCTGCGGCGCCGGAGTCGGCGGAAAACCTCCGGCGACGCTCGCCGAGTTCACGCTACAGAGATCGGCCACTGATTTTTACGACGTATCCATTATCAACGGCGCCAATACCACGATATCGATGGGGCCAATATCGGGCCAAACCATCCTGCAAACTCCGACCATCACACTGTCGCCGACGCCTACCTCCGGAGCGACCCCGGTGCCCTTGAATCCCACGGCCGGGCTCTATTGGTGCCAGTCGCCGGGCGCAGCCACGAGCTCAATTCCAGGAAAGGGATGCAATTGGAACATCGGCAAGTATGCTCAAACGGTTCCATGGCCGTTGGCTAGCCCTGCGCCGCCGACAGACGCCCGTTCTCTGCTGACTGAATCGGTGCGAAGCTGTGTGGTTCCCGGTGGAGGGTCTGTCGAATCGGGGTGTCCTGACAATACCCTGTACAAGTGCACCAGTATCTCAGCGGGGGTCGGCGTCAAAAACGGCACCTGTTCCAGGACTTGCACCTCCGACGCCGATTGCGAGTTGAACAATGGCGGCAACGTACACTGTTTGACCGTGGCCGGAGAACCGCCGCCGCCCGGACAAAGTGGCTTCTGCCAGTGTGCGAGCAACTCGGAATGTCCTGGCAGCTTTCCATACTGCGGAGTCCAATATCTCCCTGGAGTCATTCCCGCGGTTGGCGTAAATGCCTTCATCAAGGAGTGCGGAACGTTCGCGGCGTGGTGGACCGTGGACGATTTCTGCGGCAACCAAGCCAATGTGGTCGGTCCATTCTCATGCGGCGCGTCCATCCCCGATAGCGATTACGATTCCACGAAGAAGGAAACCAATCTGGCGACGCTCCTGGGATGCGCGGGCGCCTTTGGCGGCAACCCCGAGAACGGGCAATCCTGTTACAATAATCAAGCTACGGCGGACTGTTGCGGATGCGCCACATTCCCCGACAATCCTCTTTCGGCCAATTGGCCGACTCCAAGCTTCGGCACCGGTAAAGATTCCGACGGGGCTTGCTGGTCGAACAATTCCACTTGGGTATCCCAAGTTCAGCCGTGGCTGGTCAATCTTAAACTCGCCTGCCCCACGGCTTACACTTATCCCTATGACGACGTGACCAGTACGTTCCAATGCCAGGGAGCGGGTCCCACGAATCTACTCGGCTATCAGATCACCATCGGTGATTTGCCGAAACCCTGACCCGCTCGATTCGCCGGGAATATCTCGATCGCATCATCCCAGTCCTCTTCCATGTAGATCGTCCAAGGGCGGCGACCGGGTTTCCACTGATCAATTATCATCTCGACCGGTATCCGGTTGTGAATCGGCTCGATCAGCTTGTTGGGAGTCGTCGTTATGATCGTGAAGATTGTCTCCCGCTTGTCTTTTCCGGGATACCAATCTTTGTAGAGCCCGGCGAACAGAATCAGGCCGCCCGCCGGCGCATCGGACGATAACGGCTCAGCCGCCATCGAGGCCGCGCGCGTAGCGGCGCATCAGCGCGGCGCTCCCTCTGGGCTTGCGCTCACGATCGAACAACCCGAAAGGTACGTTCCAGCCAAACGTCCATTCGTAGTTATCGACTCCGGTCCAGTGGAAGAAACCCCGGACGTCCACGCCGTCCGCCAGCGCACGCTCCACCTCGCGCAACGAATCCGTCAGGACCTGGATGCGCCAGGCGTCGTCGGTGGTGCCAACGCCGTGCTCGCAGATCAGGATCGGCCGTCCGGGAAGCTCGCGCGCGATGCGGCGCAGGACGATTCCGAGACCCTCGCTCCACGGTGCGTAGCCCATCGGACCGACGCGGGCGCCGGCCGGGTAGGGCCCCATCGTCCCATCCTCATATACGGTGACGGCGTTGTAGTAGGAAAACCCGATCAGATCGAATGACCCCTGCATCTCGGGGATTCTCTCCTCGGGCAGGCCCGGTATCGCAAGCACACCCTCTCGCAACGCCCTGATCCATGCAGTCCAGTAGGCGGCATCGAATATGGCGGTGACCGCTTGAGCGCCCGCGAGCTCATCGTTCGAATCCGATCGATTGCCGGGATAGAGCGGCGAAAGGCTCATGATCGTGGTCACCGGCTTGCCTCCCCCGCGCAGCAGTAGCCAGGCGTCGTGATTAGCCAGATGCGCGCCCCGCAGCGCGAGCCGGAACTGCCCGAGGTCGCGGATACCCGGCGGCAGTACGCCGGCAAGCCATCCACCGGCGGCAAACGCAAGCGGCTCGTTGATTGGCTTCCAACCGAACACCAGGTCGCCGAAGGTGTCGCGCATGAACTCCACGTGGCGCCGCCAGTAATACGAACGGGCACGATCGTCGAGAAAGCCACCCATCGCGGCGAACCAGGCCGGCAGCGAGAAGTGATGCAGGCATACCCAGATGTGCAGTCCCGCATCGCGGGCCGCAATAAGCATCGCGCGGTAGCGCTCGATCGCGCCCCGATCGCGCTTGCCCTCCTCGGGCTCGATGCGCGCCCATTCGATCGACAGCCGGTGATGCGTCAGGCCGTGGTCTGCGTAAAGGCGGAAGTCGGCGGCGTAATTGGCGGCGAACCCATTGCCATCGTCGGAAGCGGGCACTTTGCCATCCCGTTCCCATCCGAAGTAGTCGGACGATGGAGCAGCGCCTTCCGCCTGGGTCGAGGAGGCTGCGGTTCCCCACCAGAATCGTTCCGGGAAAGCCATCAGCTCCTCCTATTCGGAATTTCCATTTTGAATAGTGATTCCGTTTAGCACCGGCGCTGACTACGTCGCAACCGGCGTGACTACGGGGCCGCAATTGATGACGTACCTACGACCAGAGATGCAGGCGCGGGGAATTCTGAGCGTGGCGGATTTGGCGCGCACCGCTTCGCTGAAGTCACGATTGAAGGCGCGCTGCCACCGTCGCATGATTTCCGGTGATGATTGGAAATTCAATCCTTCTTGGTAAACGCCGCTTGAGCTTCCGAAGTGCGGTCGTCTTTTTTGGGGTTTGCTAATCATCACGTTTCAAAGATCCGCAACCACATTGGCTCAGTGTGACTTCTGGTGCAACGAGATGTAGAATTTCACGCACTTTCTTCGGGCGAGGATTTTGGACGTGAGCCAGCGGATGATTCTAATGCTGATTTTTCTCAGTGCACTATCTGTGCTGTTAATGCCAGCAATCGGGGTGCAGGCGGCGACGATTCCGGTGAACTGCCCGGCGGATAGCCTCGCCTCCGCGATCGCATTGGCCTCGCCGGGCGACACGCTGCAAATCTCCGGCACCTGCGTGGGCAATTTCGTTGTCGATCGCAATCTCACCCTCCAAGGCAGCCCAACCGCGACGCTCGACGGCGGCAAGGCGGGTACGGTGCTTACGATCAACTCAGGTGTCACAGCAACAGTTGATTCGCTCACGATTAGCGGTGGCAAGGGCATGGAGGGAGCGCACGGAACGGACGGCGACTCCCCCGGACCAGGCGGCGCGGGTCAGGCCGGCGGAATCACGAACAACGGCACGCTCACTCTTACAAATTCCACCGTTTCCCATAATACCGGCGGCAACGGCGGCGCGGGCGGCAACTTTCCTTTCGGTGCTGCACAGAATGGCGCTTCGGGCGGCCCTGGCGGCGGCGCTGGATCGGGCGGCATCGTTAACTTCGGCGCCCTGACCATTTTCAATTCCAGCGTTTCTCACAACAACGGGGGCCACGGTGGTGGCGGCGGCCATAGCTACCACGTTGGCGGCGTTGGCGGTGCGGGCGGAACGGGTGGTATTACAAATTTCGGCAGTCTCACGCTAGGGAATTCGACCGTCTCCAGTAATATCGCCGGAAACACTGGGCCAGGGGGCGCATTGTACGGCAACGCAAATGCGAAGGCTGCCGGCAGTCCCGGCGCCAGCGGCGGAATTTTCAACAGCGGTACGATGACCGTCCAAAGCTCCACCGTCTCCGTGAATACCGGAGGCGCGGGCGGAGACGGCAGTCCGCAATATCAGAATCAGCCCTATGGTTTGGTAGGCGGATCAGGGGGACTCTACAATAACGGGGCCGCATCTCTGACAAATTCCACGATCTCCGGCAACTTCGGTGGAGCCGGCGGCGTGGCCAGCAGCGTTTGCATCGATGAGCAGCGCGCTGCATCTGGCGGCGCGGGCGGGGTCGGTGGGCTCTCCAGTAGTGGCAATCTAGACGTAACCGCCGTCACGATTTCCCATAATACGGGTGGCGCTGGCGGTCGAGGCGGCGATCCTGTTTTTTCCATAGAAGGTGTTCGCTGCTTTTTTCCTGGCAATCGCGGCACTGGCGGCAACGGCGGGGTCGGTGGCTCCCTCACCATGATCGGTTCGATTATCGCGCATAACCATCCCGGTAACGCCGTAAGCTGCAGCGGCTGTTCTTTTGGTCCCGTGGGAGGCCCAGACTGCCGCGGCGCGACCATCACCTCCAACGGCTATAACTTGCTCGGGGTAGCCAACGGCTGCGATTTCGCAACAAGTTCCGAAACCGATCTCAAGGGTACCGAGGCCGATCCGCTCAACCCAAAGCTGGACCCGCTTGCGAAAAATGGCGGACCGACCGGGACGATGGCCCTTCGCCCCGATAGTCCGGCGATCGACAAGATACCGCCATCGAATCAAGACGCCTGCCCGGCAACCGACCAGCGCGGCGTAACCCGTCCGCAGAGTTCTGCGTGCGACATTGGCGCATTCGAATTGGCGCCGTAGTGAACGACCGCCTGCATTAGGGGCCTAACGGAAACTTGACCTGCACGCTCTTTTGTTCCACGTCATGTGGCGGACTCACTCCTCCGACCGTGTCCAAGCTGGAGTCGGCATGATGCCTTAGGGTGTGGGTAGCCGATAGCTGAGCGGCGAACGTGGCCTGGCCGTTCTTGGCATCTCCGCGAGGACGTGCGCTACGATGATCCGATGTGTGGGCGATTTACATTGACTCGCCGCGACGGGAAATCTTTTGCGGCGGAATTGGGCGTTTCGGAGGATTCCTTCGCCGACTACCGGCCGCGCTTCAACATCGCGCCACTGCAAAAGCATTTCGTCGTAACTCTTGAACGGGAGGATCGCAAGGCCATCCCGGCCCGATGGGGCCTCGTGAATAGTTGGGCCAAGGATGCGAGCCGCGCCAGCCATTGCATCAACGCGAAGGCTGAGACGATCGAAAAGCTGCCGAGCTTCCGCGCTGCTTTCAAGAAGCGCCGATGCGTGGTGCCCGGCGATGGCTTTTACGAATGGCGCGGGCCGAAGGGCAAGCGCGAGCCGCTATGGATTCATCCCCGCGCGGGCGGCTTGATCCTGTTCGCCGGCCTATACGAGGCGTGGCAACCGAAGCCGGACCAATGGGAAACGACCTTCACGATTATCACGACCACGCCCAACAAGCTGATCGAGCCGATTCACAACCGAATGCCGGTAATCCTTTCCGATCGCGACGCCGACGATTGGATGAATCCAAACGAAGGCGATCCGCCCGCGCTCAAGCGCCTGTTGGTCCCTCCGCCCGACGATCTGCTTGAGGTAACGCCAGCATCGCCGCTAGTGAACAGCGTCAAAAACGAAGGCCCCGAATTGCTGCATGTCTGACGTCCCGCGTATTATCGCGCGGGCAAGGATCCGGAAGGAAAATCCCGGCTAATCGTCCTCGAACGCCCGGCCTTTAACGAAGATTGCCGATTGGTCGCCAAAGTAAACCAGCCGCTCCTCCTGCCAGAAGCGAAATTCGTAACGCAGCACAACCCGCTTGGGGCCTTCGCGGGTTTTTGTTTCCTTGGAATGGAGGCGAAGCGGCGGCCCGATCATCACCAGACTTCGAAAATCCGCCCGATGGATGCGGTTGCCGAACCCGACCCATCCTTCATCCCAACGACAGCCGTGCAGAAAATAGGCGTGAAGGCATCCGAGGTTGCCGGTTAGCAGTACCAGGTCAGGAGCTGATACGTGCCGGGGGTGGCTCCCCGGATCTCCCACTTGATACCGCGCAACGGGCAAGGGGCGGGTCGTGTCCATGCGCGCTTCGATCTCGCGCTGAGAGGAATCGATACGCAGCACCTCGTCGATCAGGAATGCCTCCCTCGAATATAAAAATGTGGAGATGAACCGATCCAGTTCAATCTTCGAAGGTGCGCCCACGGCGACACATCATTACAAAGAGTCATGCGAAATGACAAACAAGGGACGAGACGGCTTCTCGGAGTGGCGCTGCCCGAATTCCGGCAAGCCGGCGACCACAACCCTGTGCCCGTGATTCAGCTGGATTGCGATGGCGATTTCCCGGCGAGAGCTAGCTTTTGGATGATTTCCACCGATCCGACAAGCAATCACTCAGGGATCTACTCGTCCCTCGGCCTAGCGACCTGCTTGAGGCGCTGCCAGCATCGCCGCTCGAAAACAGCGTCAAGAATGAAGGCCCTGAACTCCTATTCGCGCGACACGGCACCCACAGCACGAGGTGAGGCTCGAATTTGAAGGCAGCCGATTCCAACCTTATATCTCCCTTTTTGCCATCCTCTGGCTCCTCCTGTTCCACTTTTCCTAACACGTCTGCTGGTACAAAATTCCCAGGGCAGGTCAGTACGAAATTCCTAGGCCAGGTCAGGCCGAATCGTCAGCTAAGAAACTCTGCGCGCTGATCGCTTATATTTGTCGACGATTTTCCAAATGATGAAATTAACGATCGCTGGACTGCTAACCACAGCAACTCCCATTATTCCGGTGCAACACAACAGAAACAAAGGCACGTCACTGAAGCCGCGGTGCAGTATATCCATGTCTGTCAACGCCATAATGAAGTCTATTATCGCGACGATTGAGCCACCAATAAGACTGGCCAACACGTCCATGCTCAGGATCGGTGCTACATACAAACAAAGCCACCACGCATTTAGAAAGGCATACACTTCTTTCGCCACAAACCCTGGAAACAGCCACCGGAGCATGACTAGCGTGCCGGTATGTGCGGTCAACCAGGTGCCAGCGTAAAGAAGCGCCTTGGCTTGTGCGCCCTTCTTCAATTAACGTGCACCGGAACGATTCCACTTGCGCCCATACGAAGAACCTCGGCGATCGTTGCAATTTAAATCACGCTCTGCAGTACCCGATCATTTGCCTCTAAATGCTGACACAATGAGGCACGTGGCCATAATCAGTGCTATCGCTCCGACCATTCTAACATTCAGAATATATTTGTCCGACCGAATAAAACGTTGCAGACATTCACTTCGTGACGTTATGCCTGACTCGGTAGACTTAATCGCGAATGACTGAACAGTCCGTGGGTAACACAGACATGCTACCGCAAAAGCTACTAGCATCGCTCCGAAGACAACGGGCGCGATCTTCACAATATCACCAAGTAATTCCAATATTCCCAGCCGGAAAGGAATAGTTCCAACTAGCACCGACCTGTGGTGTTACAAACCCAATTCCAGTAGACCACCCGCTACCAGGAGTGTAGGACTGTGATGCACCACCCCAGAAGCCAATTGTACCGTTAAAACCGTTACTCGACAGAAAGGCAGCTAATTGCGCTCTGGACGGAGTACAGGATTGATCCAACCAGTTTGCAGTTAGACTGCCTGAGATAACCGTCAAGGACTTGCCTACTCCGATACCTATTGGACTCCAGTAGACATCGCCGTATCTATCGATGCTAACGGTACCAGACCAGCCAATCAAGGTCCCTGTCAATGGATTAGTGATTGCAATATTTATGTTACCACCTGTATAATCGGGCAAGCGCCATAATCCAAATGGATCACCATAGTCGATGGGATTGCCGGCCGCGTAGGCGTAGAGATTAGGATCGCCACTAAAAACGTCACCCCGATCTTGTGCAATGAATCGCTGGAGCGTGGGGCTGTAGTACCTAGTTCGATAGTAATATAACCCTGTACCAGCGTCGTTTTCCCGTCCAGTGAACTGGTAAGGGTTCGCGCTCACTTGGCCGCTGGGTGTGACGTTCCCAAAGGGATCGTAGGTGTAGGTTGTCGTGCCGCTGCTTCCAACCAGGCCGATCGTAGAACCGAGCGCATCAGCCAGAAAGGTGCCCATTCCGCTCCCATCCGTGCGGGTAAAATATTCGTCTATTTTGAGCCCTGTCAGCAGATTCGCCGGCGTTGCCGAGCAAGTGCCGCTGATAATTTCCTGCACAGGATTCAGCCGGTCATAGAGGAAACTTGTTGTGCAGCCGTTGATGGTCTTCTGTACACGCCGGCCAAAGGCGTCGTACACAAAGCTTGCGGTGGCACCGCCGCTGATGCCGGTCAGATGGTTGCGTGCGTCCCAAGTGTACGTGTTGGTCCCATATCCGCCCATGTTGCCGTTCGGGTCGGGCGTTGGCAGTGGGGTGGCATTGAACGTCGTCATATCGTTGTCCGCGTCAAATATGTCTGTCGCCACGGGCAATGGAAGGCTGGGCGCCGCAAGGCCCCCGTTTTTGCCCACCACCCGGCCGGCGAGATCGTAGCTGTAGGTCAGCATCCCCAAATCGTTCGGCGGTGTTGGACTGGGTGTTGAAGGGCAGGAAGAACCATGTCCATAGGACAGCGTGACTGGCCGGGACCAGATGGGACAATTCGGATAACGAGACTTATTCTCCGGATTTGGTGATGAGGCGCTGCCAAGTTTGTTCATCGACGATTGTTTGCTTGAACGTGGCGTGACAATTTGTGCAGGTGGTGAGGGTATTGCTGAGTGCTGTCATCGTGGCGGCGCGATCATGCTTTTTCGCGGCATCAACGATGCGATCCGCTGTGTGATGGAAGTTAAGAGCCATCGCTGTAAAGCCCGGTGTTGCCGCGCCCAACATATTACACCTTTGGCCCATCGCCTCGTTGTAGCCAAGGTTCTTGGCCGCCTGTTCGACGGCGTTGAAATCATCGGTGGAAAGCGCCGCCACAATTTCTTGGACTGCGATGAGGTGCTCGCGCATGTTCTGCTTTTGGTGCGCAGCCATCATCGCGGGCAAAATTAAGGGCTTTCGCCCGTCAAGTGTTTGCCCCCCTGAGGGATGCGCGGTCATGGACAATGCCAGAACGAGCATTAGCAGCAAAAACCACAGTTTGATGTTCCTGCACTTCATTTTCGCTGTACGCATAAGTGGATGATGCGCGTATCGCGGTCATGGCCGCAAGCTCCCGAATCGCATCGCATAGGTCATCGCGCGGATTGTTGCGCATTTCGCTCGCATGCCGTCGTCTCGTCAATTCCTCATCCGTCCAGATGTGGTCCGCGATTCCATGCGCCGTCGTGGGCGTCATCCGGCGGTGTTCTATTTCCGGGGAAGGTGACTCAGTGGAAATCATGCGACGGCGGGAGCGCGCCGTCGATCGTGAGTTCGGCGAAGCAACGCGCGCGGATCGCCATCACGCCATCGACTTTCTGAAACACTCCCTCAGCAAGCAGGATGCCCGCGCTGCGCAGCAACAGGCGATGTTTCTGGAACAGGTCAGGCGTCACGATCAGGTTCGATATGCCGCTTTCGTCCTCAAGCGTGATGAACAGAAATCCCTTGGCCGTGCCGGGGCGCTGGCGAACAATCACCACGCCGGCGGTCCTAACCCATGCTCCGTGCGCCGCCCGCTCCAAATCCACCGCGCTTAGGATTCCGCGAGCTTGTAGTTCCCGCCGCAGATAAGTCATCAAATGCGGCCCCGTGGTGACGCCGGTTGCGGAGTAATCGGCGCAGGCTTCTTCGATCGGCAGCATCGCGGGAAGCGGCGCAGGTGCCGGGCGGGGCTTCACGCCCGCAAGGATGCTAGTCCGATCGCGTTCCACCGCCGCCGCGTTCCACATCGCGTCGCGCCGGGTATGGCCGAAGGCCGCGAACACTCCCGCATAAGCGAGCGCATCGAGTTCGCGGCGGCTTGGCCCGACGCGCGCGGTAAAATCCGCAATTGATTCAAACTGCCGATGCGCCCGCTCGCGCTCGATACGTCGTCCGATTTCTTCGCGCATCCCGGCGAAGTACTTGAGACCCATCCTGAGCGCACCGCCCTCGATCGCGCAGTTCCAATCGGAGCGCGTCACGTCGATTGGCAGGACGGTAACGCCGTGGCGCTGCGCGTCCTTCACCAGCGTCGAAGGATGGTAAAAGCCGAGCGGATAGCAGTTGAGCATCACGGCGAAGAAGGCCGCAGGATGATGGCGCTTGAGATAGGCCGACGCATAGGCGATGAGCGCGAAGCTCGCGGCGTGCGATTCGGGAAAGCCGTATAACGCAAACGCGGAAATCGAATTGACAATATCGTCGGCGGGCTGGCCGTCGAGTCCATTGCGCGCCATGCCCGCGCGCAAGCGAGCTTCGATCTTCTCCATCCGCTCGGCAGACCGCTTGAACCCCATCGCGCGGCGCAATTCTTCGGATTCGCCGCCGATGATTACGATGGCGTCCGAGGGCGCGCCGCTTGTTCCCCCGACTGAATCTGATCGTTCGAAGCGCGAATTCCCGCTCTATCTCGATCGATTCTCCGAGATGTTCAAAACCTGCGGGACTGAGTGGTGGAGGACACAGTCCGATGCGAGACGCTCTCCGCGTCAACCACCGTCACGGTTGACAAGGCGGTTGACACTATGGGGTGGTTGACAAGCGGCGGTTGACGCCCTCGCTGGTTGACAGCCGCCGCCGAAATCAAACGGCGTTCTCCAAGGCATGCACAACGGTCTAGACACGCCCCTTCCATCAGTGCAAATCGCCCCGCTACGGGCCGCAGGTGATCTGAACATCATCGACGTACGCGGTGGTCTGATCGCCCCAGCCATCGTCGTGAACGCCGAAAAGAATACGTACTGTCTTCCCAGCCCATTTCTTCGGTATGGTGTAAACCTTGCGCTGCCATCCCGTCGTCGCTTTGTCCCCGGTGCATCCTGCCCCGGGAGGCAAGGTCTTCGGCATCACTTCATCAATCAAACTTGCGGGGGTGGTGCTGGGATCCAATAGCCGCACATAAAAATAATCATCATCCTGCGAATCATCGTACGTTTGGATGTCGTAATAAAAGCTGAGCGAAAATGAAGTGGGACCACCATGCGTCGCGCCACTCCCTAATTTCACATCCTGATAAATCTGGTTATCTCCGGCCTGCTCCACCTTTGGCAGCGACTGATCGCATGTCTCGTATTTGTCGGCGTCGTATTTTTGACCCCATTTCCCGATTCTCGCCGACTCCTGCCCGCTGTGGACCTGCTCAGTTGCCGGCTGTGAGTATTCACCGTCATCGGCTGGCGTGCAAACGAGTTCTCCATCGCCGCAATAACGACCCTTCAAATCGCCAGCACCCGGCTCAAAGTTGCGCTGCCAACCTATAAGTCCACCGTTTTCAAATCCACCGTCGATGACTCCACCAGTTACTACTAAATTAGAATCATTTACCAAGTTGAAGACGCCACTGCCGCTTGCAGCGTCAAACGCCTGCCCCGTCGTGCGATCATGGGGATCGGGGAAATTAGTTGTATCCGTCAACACACTAAACAGCACTTCGCCAATCGCACTCAGTGTCCACGTAAAACGCTCCCCAACTACTCCGAAGTAGGTTTCCGCACCCGCCGCTATAAAAGCATCCGACATCGAAGTATTGTCACTACTATGACATGCCGAAACATAAACAAGACTATGAGGGAGATGCGCTGCGTTATCCTGTATAAACAAAGGAGTAATAAACCAATAGTCTTGCGAATAAAACTTTATGTTCGTTAATGGAATTCCCACATAAACAATCTCGCCCCAGTCGTGGCCTGCCCTGGAAATTTTGTACCAGCGAACGTGTTAGGAAAGCTGGAACAGGAGGAGCCAGGGAATGGCAAAACGAAGGTACCAGGCGGAAGAGAT
>Ga0335069_10003534_pt1 | contig 23527 bp, 17 predicted proteins | sample Lox_Sample_11_FD_206714 | JGI IMG/M metagenome (GOLD analysis project Ga0335069, IMG submission 206714) | Soil microbial communities from Loxahatchee National Wildlife Refuge, Florida, United States - Lox_Sample_1.1 | ecosystem: Environmental > Terrestrial > Soil > Wetlands | place: USA... | reverse complement strand
GAGTTGCGGTTCGGCGCGGTCCTGGCCGGCTTCGTCCTTGTGGGCGTTGAAATAGTCGGTCTGCTCGGAGAGGAGGCGCTTGGCCTCGTCGGCGAGGTCTTCTCCGCTCTCGATGGCCTCTTTTCGGGCGAGGTCATAGCCTTGTTCGCCGGGAAGGCTGCGCAGCATCGTGAGCCATTTCGGCGTTGTGTCGTTGAGCAGCTTGAGGGCTTTGCGGATGTCGGCGTGACGGTCGGTATAGGTGTCGAGGTTGGACCCGAGCTCGTCCATCAGCGCCGTGAAGTCCTGCAGCTCCTCGTCCATGCGCTTGGCGCGGGTGATCGATTTGGCGCGCATGGAGAGCGACTTGATCGTATCGGCGTGCTCGTCGATGAATTTGGTGTAGAGCTTGACGCGCTCCTGCGGGTCGATGCCGGCCTCGCGAATCTGCTCGATCTGGGGACCGGTCAGCGGGTCGCGCTTCTCCTTCTGCGCGAGGAGTGCAGCCGGCACCAGCGTGAAGGCAACGGCGGCGAGGAGGAAGCACAGACGGCGCATGAATGGGAAACTCCCGGCGGGTTCTATTGAAACACAAACGAGAGAGCAGGGATCAGGGATCAGGGATCAGGGGACAGAGATCAGAGATCAGGGGACAGGGATCAGAGAACAGGGATCAGGGATCAGGGATCCGGGAACAGGGATCAGGGATCAGGGGACAGAGATCAGAGAACAGGGATCAGAGAACAGGGATCAGAGAACAGGGATCAGAGAACAGGGATCAGAGATCAGGGGACAGAGATTAGAGATCAGGGGACAGGGATCAGAGATCAGGGGACAGAGATTAGAGATCAGGGGACAGAGATTAGAGATCAGGGGACAGAGATCAGAGATCAGGGATCAGGGAACAGGGATCAGGGGACAGGAGGCAGGGATCAGAGATCAGGGGACAGGGATCAGGATCGCGGGTGATCGACGTGGTACCGGGCGACCGGGATGGTGGGACGGGCTGCCGTGACATGCAGCCGCAAGTCGCGATACCCTGATGCTTGTGCGCCCGGGCATGTCTCCACGGATGCGCAGGCGGCGAAGCGGTAAGCGACTGAGGAGCGATCGAAGGACCTATGCCTATCCAAACCACCTCCAAGATCTGGCACAACGGCAACCTGATTCCCTGGGAGCAGGCCACGCTTCACGTGATGAGCCACGTGATCCACTATGGCTCGAGCGTGTTCGAGGGGATCCGCTGCTACGGGCAGCCGCACGGCTCGGCCGTCTTCCGGCTTCCCGAGCACATGCAGCGGCTGCTGGACTCGGCGAAGATCTACCGCATGGAGCTGCCCTTCGCGCTGGACGAACTGTGCGCGGCCGTGGTGGACACGATCGAGGCAAACGGAGTTGCGCCGTGCTACATCCGCCCGATCGCGCTGCGCGGATACGGCGAGATCGGGGTAAACCCCAAGGGCTGCCCGGTCGAGGTTTATATCGCGAATTTTCCGTGGGGCAAATACGTGGCGGGACACGGCGGGGCGGACGTGTGCATTTCGAGCTGGAACCGGCTGGCGCCGAACACGTTGCCGTCGCTGGCCAAGGCGGGCGCCAACTACATGAACTCGCAGCTCATCCGCATGGAAGCCGACACGAACGGCTACGCCGAAGGCATCGCGCTGGACGTGAACGGGCTGGTCAGCGAGGGCTCGGGCGAGAACATCTTCATCGTGCGCAACGGCGTGCTGTACACGCCGCCGCTGGCGAACTCCGCGCTTTCCGGGATTACGCGCGACAGCGTGCTGACGATTGCGCGGCACCTGGGGCTGCCGGTGATCGAGCAGTCGATTCCGCGCGAGCTCTTGTACATCGCCGACGAGGTGTTCTTCACCGGCACGGCGGCGGAGGTTTCGCCGATCCGCTCGATCGACCGCGTGGTGATCGGCGACGGCATTCCCGGCGAGATCACGAAGCAGATCGCCGACGAGTTCTTCGGCATTGCGAATGGGTTGAAGCCGGACCGGTTCGGCTGGCTGACGCCGGTAAAGGTAGACGCGCAGGAACCGGTGTCGGCGTAGCGAGTTCGCGCACGGCATCTGGCGCGGCTTCGGTACGAGTCCGGCCCCTGCCGTAACAGCGCGGCCAACAGCGCAAGGAAAAGCGCAACCAAGGATGGGCGCCCCCGCAAGGATGGATTCGGTGGAGCCGACTGCATCGAGGATCAGGAAAGAATCCCAAGAGTGAAACCCGACATGACAGTGCGATTCGCCGGCCTGGAGTTGGCGAATCCCGTCATTGCAGCCAGCGGGACGTTCGGCTACGGCATCGAGTTCGAAGAAATCGTTTCGCTGGAGCGGATCGGCGCCTTCGTCACCAAGGGTGTCAGCCTGCAGCCGATGGCCGGCCACAAGCCGCAGCGCATTGTGCAGACGGCCGCGGGCATGCTCAACGCGATCGGGCTGCAGAACATCGGCATCGAGGACTTCATCGCCAAGAAGCTGCCGCCACTGAGGCGCTATCCCAAGTGCAACGTCATCGTCAACGTGTTCGGCTACACGGTGGCCGAGTTTGTGGAGATCGTGCGTCGATTGGACGACGCCGAAGGGATCGCCGCCTATGAGTTGAACGTCTCCTGCCCCAATGTTCACGCTGGAGGCATGGCGTTCGGCGCCGACCCGGGTTCGCTCGAATACCTGGTGAGCCGCACCAAGGGCGCATCGAAGCGGCCGGTGATCGTGAAGCTGTCTCCCAATGTCACTTCGATCGCGCATATCGCAAAGACGGCTGCCGCCGCCGGCGCCGATGCGTTGAGCCTGGTGAACACGTTTCTGGCGATGGCGATCGACCCCGAAACCCGGCACCCGCGGCTCAGCAACGTCACCGGCGGGCTGTCCGGGCCGGCGATCAAGCCGATCGCCCTGCGCATGGTGTACGAGACGGCGCGCGCGGTGCATATCCCGATCCTGGGAATGGGCGGGATTGTGACGCCGGAGGACGCGGTTGAGTTTCTGCTTGCCGGAGCGACGGCGGTGCAGGTCGGCACGGCGAGTTATGCCGATCCGCGCGCCACGGAGCGGCTGGCCAAGGGGCTCGAGTCCTGGTGCAGGAGCCACCAGGTGGAAAAGGTGGCCAGCCTGACAGGCGCCCTGGAGATTCCTCGCGATTGAATTTCATCGCGCGGAATTGCACACGATTGGCCGGAGCTGGCCGCACGAAGCGCGACGGGCCGGAAAGCCGAGCGCCTGTCCGCAGTTACCCCTGTGCCCTTTACCGGTTGAGTAACTTTAGCCCAAATTGTTCTCAACCTGAACCGGAACGGCTTACGATGAGTTACCGATTCGAGAGTGTCCCGGAAAACGATGGCAACGCCCGTCCACAGTGAGTCCGCGCGAGCCGTGCTTCTGGCCGCTGCGAGAACCAGCCCGGTTGCGTCACGGATGGCGATGCGCTTCACCGAAATGGGTTGCCGGGTTGCCGCGGTTTATCCTTCCAAGGCGCATCCGCTGGCGAGTACAAAGGCGGTCCAGGGCCGTTATCACTACGGGGCGATCGACCCGGTCGGGTCACTGCTGACGGCGATCGCGGAGAGCGGCGCGGAGGTGGTCGTCCCCTGCGACGGGATGGCCGTGCGTCATCTGCATGCTCTTTTCGCCTCGCTGCCCACGTCGCCCGAGGGCACGGCATTCGCCAAGGTCATCGAGCGCTCTCTGGGCGATCCGGCGGGCTACCTGCTGGTCGACAGCCGGCACGAGATCCAGGTGGCGGCCAGGGCCGAGGGGCTAAATGCGGTGGAGTCGTTTGCCATCGGCAAGGCAACCGACCCGGAGACGATCGCGCAGACTCTTCCTTTCCCCTGGATCGTGAAGACGGACTACTCGTGGGGCGAGAGCGGCCGCCGCACGGTGCACAACCTGAAAGAGGCGCGGGAATTCATCCGGCGGGCCGGAAGGTCGCCCAGCCTGGGAATGGTGGCCAAGCAACTGGTGGTGAACGGCGACCGCGCGGCGCTCGAGGAGTGGCTGCATGCCAAGCAGCCGGGACTCTCGGCGCAACCGCCGCTGACCGGCAAGCAAGCCAACACCGTGACCGCATGCTGGAAAGGCACGGTGCTGGCGCAGATCTCGATGGAGGCCATGGCGACCGACGGCGAGAACGGCCCATCCACCACGGTGCGAATCCTGGAGAACGAAGAGATGGTGCGAACCGTCCGGCGAATGGCGGACCGGCTTGGGCTCAACGGATTCCACTGTTTCGATTTCGTGATCACCGCGGAATCGGGCAGGGCCTGGCTGACGGAGTTCAATGCCCATTGCGCCGAGGCCACGCACCTGAACGCCGGGGCCGGCCACGATCCCATTGGCGCCTTCTGCCGGAAATGGTTGGGGTCGGTTCCTGAAGGCATCTCCACGCCGCATCCCGGGCCCGTGGTGGCATACTTTCCCAACGCGTGGGCGGCGAACCCCGACGATCCAATCCTGAATACCGGTTCCTTCGACATCCCGGCCGGGGAGCCGGAATTCGTGGAGCACGTGAGGCGGCTCATCCGTAGCGGAAGGAAGTTCGAGCGGTTCCAATCCGGAATTTCGTCACCGTTCCAGGGGAAGCGGGGTTGAGATTCGGCGAGGAATTCAGGATGAGACGCTATCTGAAACGGCTGGCGCGCTTCCGGCGGCCGAGCCAGAGGAACTTCTCGCGTAGACCGCTCAGGCGGGCGGGAAAGTCCGGCTGCACCGGCATCGGCTCGTTGCCCGCCGCAGGTTCGGGGAGAAGCTGAACCGGGGCGCCCTGCGCGACATCCGCCGGCGCCGGACTGGAAGCCGCGGCGGGAATCGCCTCCGCTTCGGTCGCCGTGGCAACGGCCAGGGACGCCTCCGCCGCGGCAAACGGGACATGCGCTTCGGTGATCGTCAGGGTTGCGGAAACCTGTCTGCCTGCCATCACTTCCTGCATTCCGAAGTCGGGAGAAACCTCGGCGGGAACTTCAACAACAGCCGTGTCGCCCGAGTCGCCAATTTCGGGCAGTGCAACGGCGGCCGGCTCCGGTTCGGGGATGGGGCCCGCGGCGGCAGGCTGGGTCGCGGGCTCTACCTCTTTCTTGACTGAGGCGTCAGACAGCCACCACGGATCGCCGGAGAAGACCGGTTCGTTGGCTTTCGCGATCTCCGCTAATTTGCGCGTGCGCGACGACATTCCCACTCCCCGATGCGCCTTGAGGCCCCGGCTGAGGCATCGACGCGACCCTGAAGAATCCGGCTTGTGTTGCCAGTGTACGGCACCTTCGCCCGGTCTTCAACGGTGCGGCAACGCCGGGAGGTTCCGCAAGTCAGGCAAAGGTCACCACGGCGGCCGCGATCGCCCGGCGGAACCGTGCTGGATCGAGAGGCCGGCATTGCGGAATTGCGAAGGACGCACCCTCATGGCCGCAGACCGCGCTTGCCGCGCGATTTCGCCAAAACGCGCGCCCACGGCAGTGCCCCGGCGCGGCCATTCGCCGGGGAGCCGTGCGGGGACGGTCATTGGGGCGGCAGGCTATATTAGCGGGGAGAAAGGCGGCTGGAGCGCGTGAGCGGCGGCCACCGGCCGCAAGATGGAAAGCGATGGAAGGACTGCCTTGGAGCTCGAAGACACAATCGTGAGCCGCGCCGGCTCACTTTGAGGCGCCTTCGAAGTACAACTCGATCTCCTCGAGGGTCTTGCCTTTCGTCTCCGGCAGCAGGAAGGCGGCGGTGAGGAAGTAAAGCACTGTGCATCCGGCCCAGAAGAAGAACATCGACGCGTAGCTGAAATTCGTGACCACGCTCAGGAACACGGCGGCGATCAGAGTGGACGCGCCCTGGTTGAGAACAAGCGAGATGCCCATGCCGATGGAACGAATGCGCGTGGGCATCAGCTCTGACATTGCCAGCCAGACCACCACTCCGGGACCGCACGCATACGCCGAAATAAAGAGACACAGGCACGCCGTGATGAGCCAGCCGGTGGACTCGGTGGGGACCGGACCATACAGGGCGCGCTTGATGCGAAGGGTTCCCTTCTCTTCGCCGGGTTCCGGCTTGAGCGAGAGGGCCGGTTGCGCTTCGTTGCTCACAACGGAGGCGAGGTGGTCGCCGTGGCCGTACGAGTAAAGCACGGTGAGAGAAGTCGCGCGGCCGGCCGGCGCCGCATCCGGGATGATCGACGTGAGCGGAGCGGTCAGCGTGTTTCCGGTCTGGACAGCCTCCACCTTCGCTTTCACGTCGGTGCGCGTCGATTCGACTGCCATGAAGACCGCGCCACCGGCCGCCAGAGCGACCACCACGCCCGCCGTTCCTAGGCGAAGCAGGAAACGGCGGCCCTTGGTATCGACCAGCGCGACGCCGACGAGAGTCATGACGCAGTTGAGGACCTTGACGGTAACGTCGCCCTGCGTGGCATGCGCCGCGGCCATGCCGGCCTGCTTGAGGATGATGACGAGATAGCCGAGGATCGAGTTGATGCCGGTAGTCTGGTTCAGCGTCATGATGGCGCAGGCGATGAGGAAGGGCACGACGTATTTTCGGCGAAGCAGCGATCCGCCGGCGCTGCCCGTCTGCGATTTCCGGTTCGCCGTGAGCTCCCTCATCTCTTTGAGCTCGCGCTGGGCTTCTTCTTCCGGAATGGAGCGGCGCAGCGCGGCCAGCGCGGCGTCAGTCTGGCCGCGCAGCAGAAGCCATCGCGGCGATTCGCTCAGGAAAAATGCGCCGAAGAAGAAGAGCAGGCCGGGATAGATGACGGCCAGGAACATGCCCCGCCATGCATGATTCTGCGCGGCGCGAACCAGGTCGAGGTTGCCCGCCGCGGCGGCGATGGCGTGCTCGGCCTGCTGCGTGTAAAACCAGCCGATTACGGCGGCGCAGACGATGCCGAAGGTCAGCATGAACTGGAAGATCGCTGTGCCCCGGCCGCGCTTGTCGGGTCCGAGACACTCGGCGAGATAGAGCGGCACGACGACGGCGATCACGCCGCCGCTCATTCCCTGGAGCAGGCGGCCGAGAAAAAGCGGAACGAAACCCTGGGAGATGACGATGATGCCGACGCTGGCGACAAACAGGATGCCGCTGACAATCATCAGCACTTTGCGGCCGAAGATGTCGGCCAGCACGCCGGCAAGGAGCGACGAAAACATGCTGCCGCCGAGCACCGCAGCCACGATGAAGGAAGTCTGCTCGACGGTGAGGCTGACCGTCTTGCTCAGATAAAGGAGCGCGGCGGCGATGATGCCGACATCGACTCCATAGAGAAGTCCGCCGATGCCGGCGATGAGGAGAAGAAACCAGGAATAAAGTCGGAGGCGGGAGGAGCTTGCGGGATGGGAAACTCGAGATTGATCTGCCATCAAGGAACCCGAAATTCGGGATAGCAATATGTGATGGGAAGAGTATCACAGCGCGAAGGCCGCGGGGACGCGATCGGCAACCACCTGAGCATGATCCAGCAGATAGCCAAGGCGCATAACCTGACGGCACAGAAGTGATGTCCGCTCGAACACCGAAGGCCGTCCAAACGCAAAGAAAACGCGCCCGGCCGCTCACTGTCGCCGGGCGCGTGTTTTTGCCGGAAGATCGGCCGGACCCTCCGCGGTCAGGCGCGGGCGTTAGCGGGAAGCGGACTCGTGCGCCGCGCGGGAGAACTCGGCCACTGTGTGAACGAATGGCTGTGCCGCCGGCGGAGTGGGAACGGCGCCCCTCAGAATCGATTGGCCGCTCTGAGCGCTGCCGCCATAGAAAGAGTCGGTGTCATCGGTATTCTGGCTCACCGAGGTGCCATCGAGGTTGATTCCGACGAGCAGACCCTTGCTGCGCGAGTAGGTGAGCAGCTCGGCATTCAGCTTCCAGTCGGTGGAAGCTTCGGCATTGCGGCCCACGGGGCCGGCCACCGCGGCAGCATCGGCTCCAATCTTGAACTTGCTCTTGAGCAGATCCTGCATACCCTTCTCGTTGACGGCGATCAACACCAGGTCGGTCCCTTCGGCGCCGATCTGCAGGCCCCAGGAGCCGCCGACCATGCGGATAAAGACGGGGGCGCTCCACCGGGTACCGGTCTTGCAGGTCACCACGCCCTGCCCGTATTGGCCGCCGATCACGAAGGCCGCCTTCTTCAGGCTGGGCACGACGGCGACGCAGGTGGCGTTGCGCATCACGCTGTCGGGTACGCCCTTGTCAGGCGTGTGCATGATCTCGTCGATCACAAGCTTCGATTCATCCAGCCGCTCATCCAGAGTGGCCTTGTCGCTGGCAGCGTAAATGAACATCGGCATTGCAGCGATCAATGCCAGGGTCATAGCTTTTTTCATAGATGTACCTCCGCTCAGGGCGAGCAAAGGGTGAGATGAAGGCTTTCCCATCGGAAGTTGCTTTTTCCGGCCCGATTTCGCAGGGACGGAGCCCTGCCTGCGCTGCAAAACTGCGCCAGATGCTTCCGCGCCTTCTCGCGGTCCGGCGCAGTTGCGGATTTTTCGCTCTCGTACCGAAGGACAGATGCTGCCGCGAAGCGAGGGGATGCCGGCGGCGGCTCATGAGCCAGGCGCAATGGAGCGCGACAGTATATACCAACTCTGTGACAAATGGTTTAATCTGATTCAGATGGAAATCGAACGCGAGCACGCGGAACGGCCTTTGCGCAAGCTGCGCAAGGCTTTAAAGAGCCTGCCCAGCGATCCTTCACCCGAAGATGTTCACTCGCTTCGGACTGAGACTCGCCGGCTTGAGGCAATCGTTGACGCGCTGATGCTCGTCGAAAAGAACAAGACCAGGCGGCTGCTGAAGACGGTTACGCCGGTACGCAAGGCGGCGGGCGAAGTGAGGGACATGGATGTCCTTGTCAAAAACGTAATCGCACTTTCACAGGATCGGAACGACGACTCGCTCTTGCGGCTGGTGGAGCATCTTGGCGAGCGGCGCATCGAGAGCTTGCGTGAGCTGCGCCACATTGTGCAAGAAAACAAGAAGGATGCGCGGCGAAACTTGAAGCAGTACGCGAAGCTTGTCGGGAAGCAGTTCGCCGGCGACAAGCAGGTCACTGAGAACGCGGCCCCTGCGCCCGTACAATTGGCGACGGAGCTTGCGAAGTGGCCAAAGCTCGACGTTGAGAACATCCATCCGTTTCGCATCAAAGTCAAGCAGCTCCGCTACATGCTGCAACTTTCAAAACAAACGGATCCAGAGATCGTAGAGGCGCTGGGAAGAGTGAAAGACGAAGTTGGCGACTGGCACGACTGGCAGGAACTGGCCGAGATTGCGCGGAAGGTGCTCGACCCCAAGGCCGATCGGGTTGCGCTGCAGCGGATCGAAGAAATCGGGGGCAAGAAGTTCCGGCAGGCGCTGGCCTCGGCCAATGGATTGCGGGCGCACTACTTCAAGAATGGATGGGCCGGGCAGCTGAACGGCAGGCCGCGCAAGGGGAAGACGAAGCCGTAGCCGGCTGGGCCGGGCCCTCGATTCTTCACAGCTCGCGGCGGATGCGCCGGAGGGCCATCTGCGCGGCGTGGTATCCGCACATGCCGTGGACGCCGCCGCCGGGCGGCGTGGATGCCGAACAAATATACAAATTGGGCGTGCCGGTGAAGTAGTTGCCGAGCGCGGGGCGGAAGAAGAACTGGCGAAGCGAGAGCTCGCCGCCGTTGATGTCGCCCCCCACGAGATTTGCGTCCATGGTTTCGAGATCGTGCGGAGCGAGGACGCGGCGGGCGAGGACGCAGTCGCGGAAGCCGGGCGCGAAGCGCTCGAGCTGGGCTTCGACGCGGCTGGTCATATCGATGGCGCATCCGTGCGGCACATGGCAATAGACCCAGGCCACGTGCTTGCCCGCGGGCGCGCGGGTCGAGTCGAACAGCGAGGGCTGGGCAACGAGGACGAAGGGGCGGTCCGCGACCCGGCCATGCGTGGTGGCGAACTCGGCGCGCTCGATCTCTTCGAATGTGCCGCCGAGGTGAACGCTGATGGAGCGAAGGCATTCCGGCGCGCGCCAGGGAATGGGCGCGGAGAGAGCGTAATCGATCTTGAAGGCGGCGGGGCCGTAGCGGAAGCTCTCGAGATCGCGGCGGTACTGCGGGCGCAGGCGGCCGCCGGCGATGGCGAGAAGCTGGCGAGGGGTGAGGTCGCAGAAGATGAGCTCGCCGGGTGCCGCGATCTCATCCAGTGCGGCGATGCGGCGGCCGGTGTGGAGTTCGCCGCCGAGATCGCGCAGGCAGGCGAGGAGCGCATCGGTGACGGCCTGCGATCCGCCGCGCGGGATAGGCCAACCCACGGCATGAGCTGCGGCGGCAAGGACCAGCCCGACAGCGGAGCTGAGAGGCTGACTGAGACGCAGGAATGAGTGAGCCGCGAGGCCGGCGAACAGGGCGCGTGTCCGTTCGTCGACAAAGCGGACTCGGGCAAGAGAGGCTGCGGGCTGGAAGGCATGGAAGCCGAATTCCGCCATGCGGATGGGATGGCGCGGAATCTGGGCGACGGGGCCGAGAGCGTCGGCCGCGAAGGCGCGCCAGTTGGCGGTGAGCGGCTCGAGGATGCTCGTCCAGGCCGGGCCGTCGGTGCCGAACGCGGATGCGGCGAGTTTGAGGTCGCGCTCCAAAACGGCCGCTGGGCCGTCGTCGAGCGGATGAACCAGCGGCGCGGGGCCGTGGATCCAGTCGAGGCCGTGGCGGTCGAGCGGCAGCTTTGAGAAGAACGGGGAGGCCGCAGCCATGGGAAGCACGGCGGAACCGAAGTCGTGACGATAGCCGGGAAGCGTCAGTTCCATGGTGCGCGCGGCGCCGCCGGGCTGGGATTCGGCTTCGTAGACATTCACTTTCAGGCCCGCCTGCGCGAGGGCGATGGCGGCGGCAAGGCCGTTGGGGCCGGCGCCGACGACGTGCGCGATGTGCGGTTCATTCATGGGGAGGCAACTCCTCGGGCCATTGGATCACGTTGTACTTGCCGTCGGGCGTGCGCTCGAGCACCGGCGCGTAGAGGCCGGCCAGCTCCCTTCTCCACCAGTTTCCGGTGCGGCGCTTCTCGTCCATCGTCGTAAACCAATACTGCCACAACACGGCTTTGACGTAGCGTGGCGGGGAGCCGCCAAAGGGGTCGCCACGGAAGAGGCGAAGCACGTCTTCGTCATTGTCGAGGAGGCGCTCTTCCGTGAGCGGGACGAAGTTGGAGCGCCGCCAGTCGCCGAGCGAAGCGAACCAGAGGTTCCACTCGAAGCGGGGCTGGTAAGGCGCGTAGAGGCCGGGCCGCTCGTTGAGGGCCTGGGGCTTGAAGCGGAAGAGGTAAGGCGTCCAGCTCTGGCCGTCGTTGGAGCCCTGGAACTCGATCTCGTAGCGGCCTCGGGTCATGTAGGCGAAGAGGCCGTACTGATTCGCAATGCGGAGAGGCTCAAGAGCGGAAATGGGCGCAGTGGGCAGCGGCGCGCCGGCCCAAAGCAGGCGGATGAGCTCGGCCGTAGTGGCGTAGGCGTGCCAGAGGAGAAGGAAGGACGCGAGGGAAACGCCTGCCCCGCGCAAGGTGCGGCGAAAGCTTCGTCTGGAGACCGCCTTCGCATCGGCTGCCGGATTGGTTTCCGGCTCGGGTTGCGCGGATTCGCCGGGCGGACCGGCGGACCTTGCGGCCAGCCCCCTGGCAACGCGCGCCGGCAGCAGCCAGCGCACGCTGCGGTCGTCGAGAAGCAGGAGGCCGAGAGAGAGGACAAGGTAGTTGAGGAAGGTGTAGTTGGCGGTGAGGATCACGCCGGCCTCCCAGGGCGTGACGATGCAAAAGAGGATGAAGCGCGCGCGGCGGGGCAGGAAGAGCATCCAGACGACGGCGAGTTCCATGGCCAGCGTGGCCAAGGCGGTGGCGGCATGGAACCCGTGCGGCAGGTGCTGCACGTACCAGCCGATCCAGGTGGGCAGCGGACCGTTCTGGTAGTACTCGTCCATCGCGGTGAAGTGGCGCCACTCGGGGTCGCCGGAGAGAAGCTTCACCACGCCGGACTCGAAGTAGATGCGGAACCACTCCCATTGCAGGAGAAACAGGCTGAGGCGCGAGGTTGGAGCGTCGAATCCGAAACCGGGGCGCAGGCCGCGCGGCGCGAAGAAGAGCGCGAGGAAGCCGGCTTCCAGAAGCATGCTGTCGGACTGGTAGCTGGAAAAGTCCTGCGCCGCGGTGACGAACGACAGGAAGCAGACGAAGCAGATGAAGAAGCTGAGGCGCGGCCAGAGATTGAGGAAGGCGGCAATCGAGGCGGCGATGCCGATCCACATGACGGCAAGGACGGCATGCTCGCCGCTCGAGATCCAGAAGAGAGTCGGAGCGTACCAGAAGCGCAGTGAACCGAGTTCGGCCTGGACGGCGATGAGGAAGCGGCCGGCGGGAAGGATGCCGTGCGGGCCATTGAGGCCTTCCATCTGAAAAAGGAGCGGATAGAAGGCGGCGAAGTAGATAAGGCCGAGGGCGCGCAGGAAGATCCAGCGCGGGATGCAGCGGTTGCGCGGACCGGCGGCGGGATCGAAGAGTCCGCGCAGCCAGCCGCGAACGTCGTGAACCTGCAGTGGACCTGCGAAATGCGGGGCGGAAAGCATGCGATGTGAGAGCGGCCTCACGTGACCATGCACGTAGCTTATCGCCGCTCAGCTTATCGCCGCACAGAAGAGAATACGAACCGGCGGTTCGGATCAAAGGCGGCAGACCGCCCCGGCGACGGCATTTTCGGAATGACTATCGGCCGAAAGCACAAAGCCGGTTGGCATTTTCGTCAGGGAAATGGCGCCGTTCAGGGCTCCCGGCAAGTCGATGCGAATTCAGAAAATGCACTAATAGGCGGGCGACGCGTGTGTGTCGTAGGGCTGGCCGAACTTGTTGAGGTGCTCTGAGAGCGAGCCGGCGATGCGGATGGGGATGGAGCCAAGGTCGGTGTCGGTGTCGGCGACGACGGTGACGCGGCGGGGGGCGGGCTGTTTGGCCTCGGGGGGGATCGCTTCGGACCAGACGTGCATCCAGTAGGCGCCGGGCGGCACGCCGGCCATGTGGATGGCGCCATTCTCATCGGCGATGCCGTAATACGGCGTGTCGAGCGTGATGATGACTGCGCTCATCTCAGGATGGATGTTGCAGAAGATGTACGAAATGCCGGCGCGGTTGAAGACGATGCTGCGGCTCTGGCCGGACTGGTAGAGGCCGAGATCGAAGCGGCGGCCGTTGAAGAACGAAAAGACGTTGTGAAAGAACGGGTCGCGGTTGGGGAATGAGACCGAGCTGCCGACGGGCATGACAAGCAGGTGCGGCATGAACATCTTGTCGTGCTGGGTCATGACGAAGCTGCCCGGCGCGGGCGGCTGCGCGTGGTCCGGGTCGGCCGGCGTGAGCCAGACGACGGAGTCCGGATGCATTTGCCTGGCGTGGCCGCCGGACTTGTCGCCGCGAACAAAATCCACGTGCGCCACCACGGCGGTTGCAGCAGAGGCGAGCGAAGCCAGGCAGAGCAGAAGATTCATGACCAGGGCGCACCGCCCCGCGCCCATCAAAACTCGTATCCCGCGGCGAGGCCGACGATGTCGGCCTCGTTCACCTTGGATGAGAGCGGCCATGATCTCAGTTTCCGATATTCGAGCGACAACAGAAAAGAGGCACGAGGGCGAAAGATGGCATTCCCGAGGAAAGTCTGGTTCCGGGCGAGTGTGCTGTAGGGGTCGGTTGCCGTGCCGTAAGCCTGGCGCAGTTGCGAGGCGAGGGCGTCGTCGTGTCCGAAGGCGGCGTTCAGCTCGACCCAGCCGCGCGGCTGGAATTTGACCTGCGACCAGCCGCCGGCGTCATGGAGACCCTGGGCGCGATAATACGGAGCGGCAGCTTCGGCGAGGGCCGTCGAATGGCCGTATTGATAGGTGGTCACGATGTCCTTGAAGGCTCCGCCGCCCAGGCCGCCCAGGGCCTGGCCGTTGTAGGCCGAGCCGGAGAAGGCAAAGTGCGCCGGCAGCGCGATGTTCCAGTCGAGAAGGCCGGCCCAGGCATCGATGCTGCCGTTGACGCCGTAATGATGCGGGCTGATGTAGCCGCCGATGCCGAATGTGCCGGGACGGGCCGACCCCCATGCGTACCCTGCGCGCGCTTCGGAACCGGGATAGCGGCTCTGCTCGGCGGCGCTGGCCGCGCGGGTGTACGGACTGGCGCCGGGGCCGGGATCGGGCACGTCGATGAGTGCGGCGGCGAGCGAGAAGCGGCTGGAATCGCGGATGCCGAATGTTTTCTCCGCGGTGAGCTGGGGAACCCAGGCCCACAGGTTGCCTGACCAGGCCAGCGCCGGCTCGCCCACGGTGGCATACGACGTGGGTGAGGACTGCGCGACGAGAAGGCGCTCGAGTCCGGCATGGATGCGCCAGCCGGGCCATTCGGTGAGGATGCTTGCCGAGCGCATGCGGAGAGTGCCGGCGGTCGAGGTGTAGTCGGCCGTCGAAAGGCCGCCAAAAAAGTCCAGTTGCAGGTTGGCGTAGGTATGGGCGCCGGCGAACTGCGGGCCGGTGGCGTCCAGCGTGATCAGGCTCTGGCGCAGGGTGGCGCCGTTGGCGCCGTGCGAAGCGCCGGCCATGCGGACCTCGGCGATGACGGGGACATCGATGTTGTCGACCCGGCCGGAATTCTGAAATGCGTTGAAGAGGACGAGGCCGCCGGTCTTGAGATTGTAGCGGGACCGCGTCTCCACCTTCGCCTGCTCATGAACGGCGATTTCGGATTGCTCGACGGACTGCTCTTCGCGCAGATCGGCCACGGCCTGGCGCAGCGCGTTGAAGTCTTCCGGCGCGGCCGGCGAGGCGGCAGCGGGCTGCGCGAGCGGTGAAGACAATGCCTGCATCTGGCGGCGGAGATCGGCGATGGCGGCGCGGGAGTCTTCGAGTTCGTGCTCCGTGGCGTCGAGCTGGCGCTGCATGCGGTCGACCTTTGCGGCCATGGCCTGCAGGTCAGTCTGTTCCTGGACAGGATTCTGCGCGCCGGCGGGAACCGCCTCCAGAAGCAAGACGCAGATCGCTGCACCTGCTGCGGCACGCAACACGAGGGCGCGCGGATCAGGGTTCTTCATCGGGTTTCTCTCCAGATCAGGAATGCTTCGCAAGCGGCAGAACAGGCGCACCGGCGGCGCGCGGCAGCATGAGCCGGAAGACGGTTCGGCCGGGGCCGGTTTCTTCGAGGCGCACCCACCCGCCGTGCTCGACGGCGATGGTGGAAGCAATGGTCAGGCCGATGCCGACGCCGTTCTCCTTGTTGGCGCTGATGAACGGCTCGAAGAGCGAGTCGCGAATTTCCGGCGCAACGCCGGCGCCGGAGTCGATCACGTCGATGGCGACGGAGTCCTCGGTCTCGCTGGCGACGATCTGCACGACCTTGGGGCACGGGCCCTTCTGCGCCGCCTGGCAGGCGTTGAGCGCGAGGTTGTAGATGACGCGCTCGATCTTCTTCGTATCGGCCAGCGTCTCGCAGCCGCCGTGTGAAGTGAAGGTGATTTCGACGCCCGCGGTCTCAGGATGGCTGCGCAGCATGGAGATGGCGCGCTCGGCGAGGAAGGCGACCGATTCATAGGACTTATTGAGTGCGGCGCCGTTGCGGCCAAAAACGAGCAGTGAGTCGATCAGGTCGGTGGTTCCCTGCACCGAAAGCTGGATGTCGCGAAAGAGATCGAGCTTGTCTTCCTGGGTGAGCTCCGGCGAGGTGAGAAATTCGGCGTTGGCGTAAACCGAGGCCAGGTAATGGCGGACATCGTGCGAGACCGAGCTGGCCATCTTGCCGATGGTGGCGAGGCGTTCGGCCTCGACAAGATCGTTCTGCGCCTTGCGAATCTGCCTGCGCATGGTGTCGACCGCGTGGCTCAGGCTGCGGACCTCGGCGGCGCCCGCGCCGGGCAGCGCGGTTTCGTAGTCGCCGCCGCCGACGGCGCGCACGCTCGACTCGAGCTCTTCGAGAGGAGAAGTGAGCAGGCGCGCGACTCCGATGGCGAGCAGTCCGCCTACTACGAAGGCGATGACGCCGATTGCGACGACGATCTGGTTCAGCCGCGCTTCTTCAGCCAGCATCGGGCGCATGGATTTCAGCAGGATCATCTCTACAGGGATGGAATCCGCGCCGGAAAGGCGGATGCGATCGAGGCGGTACGGCTCGCCGCCGACGGTTACCTGAGTTGGCTTGCCCGAGTCGGCCGCGACGAGTTTGGCGAGAGCGCCTTCATCCTGCGCGGAAAGCGAGCTGCTGACGATCGACTGGCGCGAATAGAACGCTACCTGGCCGCTGACCGACTGCGCGACCTCCTGGGCCAGCGAGCGGTCGATGGCGGAGCCGACGATGAGATAGCCGAGCACGCTGGCGTTCTGCTTTGGACCGAAGTAAATAGGCTGGGCCGCAATCTCGTAGAGCCTGCCGTGGATGGAGACGTAGGGCGATGCCGCGACATTGCGCAGAACGTCGGAGAGCGCGGCACTGGAATCGGAGAGATCGGCGCCGCGGCCGTCTTCAAAAAGCGCGACCATGACGCCGCCCGGCGAGGCGAGCGCGAACAGATCGGAGCCGCCGAGGCTGGCGTATCGGCCGGCGGCGTTCTCGATGGTCAGCGGATCGCGCGTAGTCATCAGCGCCTTCAGGCTGGGCTGATCGGCCAGCAGGATCGCGTCCCGATCCAGCAGCTCGCGGCGGTTTTTCTCAAGGTTGCGGAACGTGGACGAGGAGTGGAGGACGTCGTCGACCAGGCCCTGCCGCAGTTCGTCTTCGCTGTGGCTGCGCACGACGAGCAGGCTGGCCGTGGTGAGCGCGACGGGGATGAGCAGCAGCGGCAGCAGCAACAGGCTGCGCATGCGCATGGCTGGAAGAACGCTCTTCATGAGGGATAAAACTTGTAGCCCGCGCCGTGAACGGTGAGGAAGTGGCGCGGGTTCGCGGGGTCCGGCTCCAGCTTCTGCCGCAGTTTGAGGATCTGATTGTCGACGCTGCGCGTGGTCGGGTAGTGGTTGTAGCCCCACACGTCGGTGAGCAGCTCGGCCCGCGAAATGACCCGGCCGGCGTTCTCGAGGAAGTAGCGGAGCAGCTTGAACTCGTGCGCCGTGAGCGTCACGGGCTGGTTCTGCTTGCGCACTTCCATGGCGGCGATATCGACCTCGCAATCGCCGAAGCGGATGGGCTCTTCGGGAGAGTGCTCTTCCAGGCGGCGCAACGCGACCTGCGCGCGGGCGAGAAGTTCACGCGGGCTGAAAGGCTTGGTGACGTAGTCGTCCGCGCCCAGGCCGAGGAGACTCACCTTGTCGCCAACCTCGGTGATCGCGCTGAGAATGATGACCGGCGTCTTGGGCGAGCTCTTCTTGATGCGCTTGCACAGGTCGCGGCCGGCCATCTGGGGAAGCATCAGGTCGAGGACGGCGAGCGATGGATTGACCGCGTGAAAGCGGTTGAGGCCCTCGATGCCGTCCGACGCGACATCGACAAGGAAACCTTCGCCCGCAAACAGGCGCTTGAGCACCTTCTGCATGCGCGCATCGTCTTCGACGATCAGGATGGTTTGAGCTTTGCCGGGCATCGGGGAATCTTCCGCTGAAGATACCTCATTATCACTCATCCAGGGAGTTACGGAAGGCCGCCGCAGGAATGCGACAACCTGGCGACAACATTCTGACAATTGGAGACTTACTGCGGCCTCAGCCCCCGGCGCTGAGGCCGCCGGACAAATGACATCTCCATGACAACTCGCGCTTGTGTCCGAGGTACTTTTTCATCAGTAGAGTTCGCAAAGTGCGATCGCACACGGCTTCCCGCCGGGTCAAGGTCGACAGAATCGGAGAAATGAAGATGTCCGGAACTGAAGTTAGAAACAGCTTTGTGATTGCGAGTGCGCGTCGGGCGGCGAACCGCTTCCTGCCGAAAATGCTCGCTTTTTGTTTTGTTGCCGCCGTTCTCCCGGCCTATGCGGCCGCCGCAACACCCCAGGGCTACGTGCAGACCAACCTCATATCGAATGGCTCGGTTCATGCTTTCACCGTCGATCCGAACTTCATCAACCCATGGGGCGTCTCGATCGGACCGGACTTCTGGATCAACACGACGGGTTCGGGGCTCGATTACATCGCCAATGCTTCGGGCGGGGTCAGCTTCAAGGTGACCATTCCGCCGGCAACGCGAAGCGGCCTGGGCTCGCCGACCGGAACGGTGTTCACCGGTGGCGGCATCCTTCCTGCCGGCGCGTTCCTGCTCCCGGACAAGTCCTCGCCGCAGTTTCTCTTCTGCTCGATCGACGGGACGGTCTCAGGCTGGTCGGGCGGCGATGTGCTGATTGCGCTCAACAACCACAAGCCGAACGATGTGTACACCGCCATGGCGATCCTGACCAACAGCAAAGGCACCTACGTGCTGCTGGCCAATGCGGGCGCGGGGGCCGATGTGCAGGCGTATGGTCCGCGGTGGCTTCGCGCGATGCCGAATGCGTTCAAGGATCCGAACCTGCCCTCCGGCTATGCGCCGTTTGGCGTTCATGTCTTTAACGGCACGGTCTACGTGGCGTATGCGCCGCAGCCGGGCGCAAAGCAGAAGCCGGCCTTCGGCGAGGGCAAGGGCTTTGTGGATGCGTTCGATGAAAACGGCGTCTTCGTGAAGCGCGTGATCCCGCTGGGCGGAAAGCTCAACTACCCATGGGGAATGGCGATCGCTCCCAAAACGTTCGGCGAGTTCGCAGGCGATGTGCTGGTGGGCAACTTCGGCGACGGAACGATTGCGGCGTACGACTCCACGACATGGCTGTTCAAGGGCTTTGTCGCCGACAAGAGCGGCAACAAGATCGCCAACCCGGGACTGTGGGAGATCGTGTTCGGTACCGGCAAGGCCGGCGCCGGCGACCCGAACACGCTGTACTTCGCGGCGGGAATCGAGCAGGAGAAAGGCGGCCTGTTCGGAACGATCAAGCCGGCCGGAACCGCGGTGACAAAAACCAGGACGACCGTGGTATCGGATGGAAACCCTGACAACGTGGGCATCAAGGTGACATTTACCGCGCTGGTGCAGCCGATGACCGGCTTCGGCGAGCCGGAGGGAAGCGTGAAGTTTACCGTGGACGGCACGGCGCTGGCGGCCGCGCCCGTGGACAGCACCGCGCACGCGGCGGCGAGCACCAGCAAGCTGGCCGTCGGCAAGCATGTGGTCACTGCAAGTTACTCGGGCGATAGCAACTTCGCGGCGAGCTCCGGCACGGTGACGCAGACTATCCAGACTCCGACGGCGGCAGCGCCGGCTTTCTCGCCGGCCGCCGGCACCTTCGGCGCGGCACAGACCGTGACGATCGCCGACAGCACGCCGCACGCAACGATCCACTACACCGTGGACGGAACCACACCGGCGACTTCGTCGGCGGTTTACACGAAGCCATTCCAGGTTTCGGCAACGACGACGGTGAAGGCCATTGCCACGGCGCCGGGCATGGCGGCGAGCCCGGTGGCCTCAGTGAAGTACACCATCACCGCGGCGGCTCCAACGGCAACGCCGACCTTCAGCCCGGCGGCGGGACTGTTCTATTCGGCGCAGAACATAGCCATCGCAGACACGACGAGCGGAGCCAAGATCTACTACACGGTCGACGGCAGCACGCCAACGGCAAGTTCGTCGGTGTACAGCAAGCCAGTCTCGGTCTCTAAAACGATGACGATCAAGGCCATGGCGATTGCGCCCGGCTGGGCTGACAGCACAGTCGCCAGCGGAACCTTCACGATCGACACGGGCAGCGGCTGGTAGACAAATTTCGTCCGTTCGCTCCTCGGCAGCCCGGAGAAGAGGCCAAGATCTTCTCCGGGCCTTTTTTTGTTCTGGCGAAAGCCGCGAGGCCGCAAGGTTCCTTTGTTTCGCGGCGATGAATCGCGTACCGCAATCTGCGGCGTGAAGCCGACCGCGTCTCCCGCGCATCCTTACAGTAGGCCGCAATCGGGTGCGAGAATCGAGTGTGGACGGACTGAAGACGGGAGGAATGAAAATGGCAACCGGCGCAAAGACCGCGGGCAAGAGCCAGAATGCGAAGCCGCTGTCCAGGCTGAATGCCTGGAAAGCGCTCAAGGCCGACGCGAAGGAAACCAGCAAGGTCCACCTTCGGCAACTGTTTGCCGACGACCCCAACCGCGGCGAGCGGCTTACGGCCGAGGCGGCGGGGCTGTTCCTCGATTACTCGAAGAATCGCGTGACCGGCGAAACTCTTCGGCTGCTGTTCGAGCTGGCGAATGAGTCGGGCCTCCGCCAGCGGATCGACGCGATGTTCAGCGGCGAGAAGATCAACATCACCGAGAACCGGGCAGTGCTGCACGTGGCGCTGCGCGCGCCGCGGGGCACGCAGATCCTGGTCGACGGCGAAGACGTGGTGCCGAAAGTGCACGAGGTGCTGGACAAGATGTCGGCGTTTGCCGGGCGCGTGCGCAGCGGCGAGTGGAAGGGGCATACCGGCAAGCGCATCCGCAACGTCGTCAACATCGGCATTGGCGGGTCGGACCTTGGGCCGGTGATGGCCTATGAGGCGCTGAAGCACTATAGCGACCGCGCGATGACGTTCCGCTTTGTATCGAACGTCGACGATACGGACTTCGCCGAGGCGGTCCAGGATCTCGACGCGGACGAGACGCTGTTCATCGTCTCGTCGAAGACGTTCACCACGCTCGAAACCATGACCAACGCGCACACGGCGCGGCTGTGGTTCCTTGAGGCGGCGCACGGCGACGAAGCGGCCATCGCCAAGCACTTCGTGGCGGTTTCGACGAATGCGGCGGCGGTGAGCAAGTTCGGCATCGACACGGCGAATATGTTCGGCTTCTGGGACTGGGTCGGCGGGCGCTATTCGATGGATTCGGCGATCGGGCTTTCGACCATGCTGGCGGTGGGGCCGGAGGGCTTCCGCGCGATGCTGGCCGGTTTCCACGAAATGGACGAGCACTTCCGCACCGCGCCGTTCGAGAAGAACCTGCCTGTGATCCTGGCGCTGCTGACCGTGTGGTACACGGAGTTCTTCGATGCGCAAACCATCGCCGTGCTGCCCTACGAGCAGTACCTGAAGCGCTTCCCTGCTTATCTGCAGCAGCTCACGATGGAGAGCAACGGCAAGCACGTGACGTTGAAAGGCGCGGAGGTGAACTACGAGACGGGGCCGATCTACTGGGGTGAGCCGGGCACCAACGGGCAGCACTCGTTCTACCAGCTCATTCATCAGGGCACGCGGTTGATTCCCTGCGATTTTCTAGCCTTCCATCACTCGCTCAACCCGCTGGGCCGCCATCACGACGTTCTGATCGCGAACGTCTTCGCGCAGACCGAGGCGCTGGCATTCGGCAAAACGCTGGAAGAAGTGGCCGGCGAGGGCACGCCGCACTGGCTGGCGCCGCATCGCGTCTTCGAGGGCAACCGGCCGTCGAATACAATCCTCGCCGACCGGCTGACGCCCGAGGTGCTGGGCAAACTGGTCGCGCTTTACGAGCACAGCGTGTTTGTGCAAGGCACGGTCTGGCAGGTGAACTCGTTCGACCAGTGGGGCGTGGAACTGGGCAAGGCGCTGGCGCAGCGCATCGTTCCCGAGCTGGAAGATGCCGCGGAGCCGGATTTGAAGCACGACAGCTCGACCAACAACCTGATCCGCCGCTACAGAAACCACAAAAAGTAGCAGTGCTCTCGCGGGCTGGCGCGGATAGCGTCAGCTCGCCGGACTCGTCGACGAGCGCCAAGCCCGTGATGCGCGGCATGGCGTGATACTCCTGGCACAACGCCGTCTTGCTCCTGGCCGTTGCACCCTGCGACTCGTCTCCTGGCGCACTTTGCGGGGCAGCCGTTTGCCAATCTTCAGGATCAAATCGGAATCTTACAATCTAGGTTCAACGTACAACGTGGAAAGTGCGATTCCAGCGCGTGTCTGGGAAGAAATGCACCAGAACGTGGCCGATCCACGCGAGCTTGTGACCAAATCCTGTTTGTTCAAGCTGCCCGTCTGCGGCCTCGAACGACCAATAGTTGAAAAGCGGACGGCCAATTATGTTAGCGCGCGGCACGAAGCCCCAGTAGCGCGAGTCCAGGCTGTTGTGCCGGTTGTCGCCCATCATGAAATACATGCCGGGTGGAACCACCAGGTCGCCGTCCTGGATATAACTCGAGAAGTTCACGGCCCACGACTCTGCTGACCCAGGCACCTCGGCTGGAGGTACTGCGGGGAATTCGTCGAGGAACTCGTTGAAGTTATCCTTCGTTGTCGGCTGCGCAAATCCCGCAGGCTGTGCGACACCATTCACCATCACAATGCCGTTGCGCAGATGAATACGATCGCCGGGCACGCCAATCAACCTCTTCACCAGCGGAGTGTATTGTGGTGTTCCGTCGGCGTCAGTGGCATCAATACCAGGCTGATTGACGGGCTTGAGGAAGACCACGATATCGCCGCGCCTCGGCTCGCGATACCTGATGAGCGGCATCCACGAAGCAGGCGGCATTAGCGTGATCCGGTCGACGACCAGGTGATCGCCCACAAGCAGCGTGTTCTCCATCGAGCCTGAGGGAATAACGTAGTTCTGAGCTAAGAAGGTCAGGATGAACAGACCCACCACCAGAACTGAGCAGATGCTGGCCAGCGCCTCGAAAGGAGTCTCTTCCCGATGGATGTTGGCGGAAGCTGCGGGCTTCGTTGAAACAGGAGAAATCTTCGTCGCCGGACTCATCCAAAAGCTCCTCACGAAGGCTGGCGAGCCCCAGGGCGTTCGCAGCGGTTACTTCAGAAGGGGTGATTTCATGTACATTCGACGGTCGTCGAGTTTGCGTCTTGACCAGAGTCTATCAAATCCTGTGCAACGTAGAATTCTCCGGATGACTCGGCGCGCGAGCGGTGAGTTGGCTATCCGGAAACCGCACGACAACCGAGGGTAGCGTCTCATTGATCCAACGCTCAGCCCCTGCGAAACTTCCATGCCTGCCGACTGCGGCTCAATATGCGGATGCTGCCGCGCGTTGAACCCGACCTCAGGCTCGCGGCGGCGGAACGCGGCTCCCCAACGGCTGGGCGCCCTGGCCCGCCTCAAGAAAGGCCAGCCATGAGGGCTCCTGAGCCAGCACTTCCTCGAGCTCCGGTTCACTGAGAACCATGCACGCAGTGGAGAGCGCATCCGATTCGGCCGCGGTATCGGCAAGAACCCAGGCGCGGTTCTGGCGCAATGCCGGACAGCCGGTGCGCGGATCGAGAATGTGACTTCCCTTCACCGCCAGCCCCGATCCGCTCAACGAAGCATTCGTCAGCCAGAAGCGCAGGGGCGCATCGTCGTCCCCCAGACCGCAGGACCAGCCGGGAGCATCGTGCGGCGGATCGCCGGCGAGAATGCTGCTTCCTCCCGCGACCAGCAGAAACGAAGGACAGTCCCATTCGCGCAATAACTCCGCCATGCGGTCGAGAGCGAAACCCTTGCCAATCGCACCCAGATCGAATTGCAGTCGCCCGCTCGCGCAGAGAATGGATTGCTCCTCGGGCCGCAACTCCCACTCCGGCATGGATGCCTGGGTCTGCAGGGCTGCAGGCGAAGGAGAAAACGCGCCGCGGGTCATGCGTTCCATCCTTCTGGCGATTTCCAGGC
>Ga0335069_10003533_pt1 | contig 23531 bp, 15 predicted proteins | sample Lox_Sample_11_FD_206714 | JGI IMG/M metagenome (GOLD analysis project Ga0335069, IMG submission 206714) | Soil microbial communities from Loxahatchee National Wildlife Refuge, Florida, United States - Lox_Sample_1.1 | ecosystem: Environmental > Terrestrial > Soil > Wetlands | place: USA... | reverse complement strand
TTGCGCTCAAGCCAGCCTGCCGGTGTCGTCCAACAACCCGGTGGATGTCACAGCGGTCGGCTCTTACACCGTGACTTATTCGGCAACAACCGGAACCGGCAACACCGGAACTCTCACGCGCACGGTCAATGTCGTGTCCGCTCCGAACGACACGCTGCAATTGGACTTTGCGCCAACCGGCACTGTTCAACCCGCCCCCGCAGGCTTCACCAAGATCCAGCTCGCCGCGGCATTGACGCCGGGCAATTACGGCACCACCGTGGCAGGCGCCGGCTCCACCTACGGTTTGAGCTTTACCAATGTCGGCACCTACAATACCGGGAACACCAATGAGCCGCTGACGACAGACGGGCTCTACTCCTACGCGGCGGACGGCCCCGCTTACTTTGCGTTGAACGAGCTTCCGCAGGGGGCCAGAGTTACCCTCTACGCGATCTATGCCTGGGACGGCGCGGCTAAATACGCGAACGTGTTCTTCGGCGGCACCAATACCCAGATCGTTCTCCACGGTGATCCCGGCCAAAATCCGAGCCTGGCCAACTTCACGAAGATCGGATCTGCCCTGGTCGGTTCGAGCGGGGCCGTCACCGGGCACTGGCAAGGTCCGGGCGGACCCAATGCCGAGGGCCAGGTGGGCGCGGTGGTGATCCTCGTCGGGACTAACCATCCGCCGGTGGCCAATAACATCGCCATGAGCGCGCTCAGCGGTCAGCCTGCCAGCCTGAAGATCATTGGCGGCGCCTCCGCCCCCTCCGACGCGGATGGCGATGCGCTGACCGTGACAGCGGTCCAGAACCCGACCCCGCACAATGGCACCGTCGCGACTGATGGAACCAGCGTGACTTATACATCGGCAGCCACCTTCGCCGGAACGGACACGTTTACCTATACTGTCAGCGACGGCTACGGCGGTTTTGCGACCGTTACGGTCACCGTGAATGTCGCGCCCGCCGGGGCGGGTTACAATCGGGTTTCCGCGCCGGTGCTTGGCGGCGGCTCGGGCCAGGTGAGCTATGCGGGAATCCCCTACTCGGAGTATGCGCTGGATATGGCTACGAACATAGCCCCGCCCGTGACCTGGATCCCGGTGGTGACCAACCAGGCCAACGCGAGCGGCGAGGCGAGCTTCACGTTCACCGTCTCGCAAGGCAGGGCCTTCTATCGAGTTCGCTCAGTGCCTTGAGCTAGCCAGCCCGTCGGCGAGAGCCCGGTTTGCGTGTCAAACCGGGCTCTTTGGCGTTCGGGAGGAATCACAAGACCAGGGTCATCATGGAACGCGCGGGGCTGGTGGCTTTGGCGCCCTTGCCCGCCAGCCAGAGGCAGAACGGCTGCGCCTGCTCCCCAAGATTCATCACCACCACGGCGATCTTCCCGTCCGTGTTGAGGAAGGCCGTCGTCAGGAGCTGATCCATGGTCGATGAAGCAATAATCCGCCTGGCGCCGGGACGAACAAACTTGGAGAAGTGACCGATGTAGTAGTACGAGTTCAGATAGTACACTTCGCCCGACTTCGTGTCCCCATGAACTGGCGCGTAGCAGTAATTGTGGACATGATTCGGCCCCCCTTGCTCATCCAGCAAGACGTTCCAATCCGTCCAACCCACCGCGCCATTGTTGAAATCGTTGATCATGGATTTCCCGTAATTCTCAGCCCACTGCCAGTCGTTGGTGCGGAGGGTGTCGTAGGGGTAGTTGCAAGCCTCGGTGAAGAGCAGGTTCACTTGCGGGTAGGCCTCGTGGACGCGTTTGACGTTCTCGAAGTAGTCGCCCATGTACCAGTGGAAACCGACTCCCCAGACGTATTTGGCCGCTTCCGGATCGTCCAGCACTTCCTTCGCGCGCTGGTACATAAGGCTGCGGTTGTGGTCCCAGATGATGATCTTCTTGTCCTTCAAGCCGGCTTTGCGCAAGGCGGGGCCGAGGTGGTTCTTCAGGAAGTCACGCTCCTCCCCCGCGGTGTAGATGCAGGATTCCCAGGTCTGAACGGCCATCGGCTCGTTCTGAACGCTCACTCCCCAGATCGGAATCCCCTGCCGCTCGTACGCCTCGATGAATTTACAGAAGTAGTTGGCCCACGCATCGCCGTACTCCGGCTTCAACTTGCCTCCGTGCAGCATATCGCCATTGCTCTTCATCCAGGCGGGCGGGCTCCACGGGCTGGCGTACATGGTGAAATCCTTGCCCGCTATCGCCAGCGCCGCCTTGATAAACGGAATCCGGCATTTCAGGTCATGCGCCACGTCAAAGCTCTTAAGGTCCTTATCGCCCTCCTGAACGTAAGTGTAGCTGTCGCTGGAGAAGTCGCAGCTATGGATGGACGTGCGGCCCAACGAATAACCGATGCCGCTTTGCGGATCGAAATAGGCCTTCAGAAACTCCTCCTGTCGCGCCTTAGGCAGTTTATAGAACGTCTCGGCCGAGCCATCCGTAAGCGCACCGCCGATCCCGAGCACCCTCTGAAATGTATGGTCCGGGTCAACATACACCGCTTGCTCCTCTTCGATTGGCCGGCTCAGTTCTCGCAACTGCAGTTCCCCCGCCTTCGCCAGCCGTTGGCCTGTATCCTTCGCCGTCACGTAAACGGAGATTGGCCTGCCCGAATAGTCCGGCGCGCCACTGGATGAGATGCAGCCGAGGCACATGGCTAAAACGCCCGTTGAGAGGAATTCGTTCATATTGTATTTGCTGGTGAATGTGTGTTGTCAGTCCAGGTTCGTGTTATGCCGAATCAGCCGTTGCCAGATCCATACTTGTGCCCCGATCGCAGGTAACGACCATTGAAGGCAGTGATATTAGGCAGCAGGGCCATCAAAAAAGCGTATACAATTTCGAATGCGCCGTCCAGAAGCCTCACCCGCAACCACAGCCTGAGCGGCCCGCGCATGCTGACGGCCAGCTAGCGCAGCCCGGGAGATAAGCGGACGGCTGCGCCCGCGCGTGCTCTCCGCCGGCAAGGCAAGGACCTCCGCCGCACCCGGGTTCTTGAGGGACCCAGCCGTCATATCCGACACAACCACAGTGACTTGCGAAATCCAGCCCCTGTTTGCAAGATGCCGGGCCTTTCCCCGTATAGGAGGGTGACGACAATGAAGTCGGCGAACAAAACTTAAACGTTACAGACCGGAGAGCGTATGAAGAAGATCCTGATTGTGCTGAGTGTGGCCGCGGCGTTGGCGCTGACCCCTTCAATCCATGCCGGCGGTTGCCACGGCGGGTGGGGCGGTTGCCATGGTGGAGGCTGGGGTGGCTGTTACCGCGGCGGATGGGGAGGCTGCGGAGGCTGGGGCTATGGCGGCTGCTATCGGGGAGGTTGTGGCTGGGGCGGCTGCTATGGTGGCGGCTGGTGCGGCGGCGGCCTCTCGATTGGATTTGGCGGCTGCGGCTGGGGCGTCTCAGTCGGCCTCGGGTGTCCCGGATACTGTGGCGGCTACTATGCAGCGGCACCCGCTTACGCAGCTCCCGTCTATGCCGCGCCCGTTTACGCCGCACCGGTTTACACCGCCGCGCCTTACGTGGCGCCGGCCTACCCACAACCAGCCCCGGCTCAAGCGGCTCCGGCAGCGCCGCCCAGTGCGGCTCCAGCCCCGTCGGCCTATTTGCCGGCCCCCAATACGACCTACGCGACTCCCAATTACGCCTACACGGCCCGGCCGGCCACGCCCGTGGCTGCTCCCGCCGTTTATACGCCGGCCCAGACCGTTGCCTGGACTCCACGACCCACCCAGACCGCAGGGCCGACGTACTACTGGGCTGCTCCGCCCAGCCCGACCGCCTCCTACGCGAACCCGCGGTAGGTTCGGTCTAATCCGTGCCCTCCCCGGCCCTGCGCCGGCCCCACACCGGAGCATCGCTTGATGCTACGGGGAGGGGCCGGCGAGGGTGCGGCGAGGGCATGGCTGCCGGCTTGAGGCGACACGTCATTGAATGCACCCCACGCTCACAAGTACTGACGTTGCTGAGCGGCCAGCCCGGGACTGACAGGCCCGCCGCGCAGCCCGGGTTCCCGCGATTTGCCTGTCTCGCACGCCGGGCAAAATGATTGCAAATCGCCTGTTGACAGGAGCAACTAACTGTCCTACTGTCCTATGACAGAATATGACGGCTTAGGCGAAACCTATGTTGATCCAGCTTAACTTCAAATCGGGCAAGCCGGTCTATCTGCAGGTGGTGGACCAGGTGAAAGCGGCGGCGGCTTCGGGGGCGCTGCGGGCCGGGGAGCCCTTGCCTTCCATCCGGCCGCTGGCGGAGCTGTTGCGGGTCAACCGGAACACCGTCGCCAAGGCCTACGCGGAGCTCGAAGGCCAGGGAGTAATCGAGACCGTGGCAGGCCGGGGCTGCTTTCTGCGCGAGAACCATACGCCCTTCCGCAAGGATGTCCGGCTCAAGATGCTCGCGGAGGAGATTGACGCCGCGGTCGTGCAGGCCCATCACCTGCGGGTCGAGGAAAAGGAGTTCCTCGCGCTGGTCAAGGAACGCCTGGAGCTGTTTGAACGCACCAACAAGGCCCATGAGGCCGAACCGAAGGAGTAACCGTGAACCCAGAACCGTCCGCTATTGAGATCGCTCACCTCGTCCACAAATATGGCCGCACCGAGGCCGTCAACGACCTGAGCTTGCGGGTGCAGCGCGGTCAGTGCTACGGATTCTTCGGCCGCAACGGCGCCGGCAAAACCACCACCATCAAATGTCTGCTCAACCTGCTGCGGCCCGCCTCCGGGCTGGTCCGCGTCTTCGGCATGGACCCCGCCCAGGACGAGGTTGCGGTCAAAACCCGCCTGGCCTACGTGCCGGACTACGTGGCGTTCTACCCCTGGATGACCGTCCGCAACGTGCTGGATTACCTGGCATCGTTCCGCCCCCGCTGGAACCGGAAGACCGAGCGCGAGCTGCTCGGCCAGTTCCGGCTCGAAGAAAGCAAGAAAGCGAGCGCGCTCTCCCGAGGCCAGAAGACCCAGTTGGCCCTCACCGGCGCGATCTGCGCCGAGCCCGAGCTGCTGGTCCTGGACGAGCCCACCTCGGGCCTCGACCCGATCGTCCGCCGCGAGTTCATTCAAACCGTGATCGGCGCCTACCAGGACGCCGACCCGGGAGCCCGCACGGTCTTCGTCTCCACTCACCTGATCAGCGAGTTTGAAGGGCTGATTGACGAGTTCACCATCATCGAGAACGGCCGCGCCGAGCTGACGCTCCCGGCCGACGAGGCCCGCTCCCGCTACAAAAAGATTCGCGCCCGGTTTCCCGCCGCCCTGCCGGCCGTGGATTTCCCGGAGGCGCGCCAGGTCCGCCGCGAGGGCCGGGAGTTGGAGTTGACGGTCAACGGCCACTCCGAGGAGATCCTGCAGCGGCTCCAGGCCCTGGGACCCGAATCGCTCACCACGGAGGCCCTCACGCTGGAGGAAATCTTCGTGGCGGCATTGAAATGAGGCGAGGCGCCATGAGTGCGAACCTGATAAAGGAAACGCGCGAGCTCCTGCTAGTGGTTCTGGGCACGCTGGCGCTCATCATCGTCCCCTTCCTGCTGAACGGCGCCGATGCGGCTCCGTTTGCCACGGTTGCCTTTGTGCTGGGCGCCTTTGTGCTCGGCGGCTGCTGTTTCGGCAACGAGTTCCAGCACCGCACCTTCCCACTGCTGCTTTCGCAACCCATCTCACGTTCGGTGCTCTGGCGCGAAAAAATGCTGGCGCTGGGAGCGGGCATCGTGACGTGCCTGGCCGCGCTGGGATTATGCCGGTTGATCTACGGCCGGGGGTCCGAAGGTGAGGAACCGGGAATCGTGGTAATGATTGCGCTGTGCGCCTTCTGCGGGGCGCCGTACTTCACGCTGGTCTGTCGTCATGCCATTGCCGGCATGGCCGTCGCAACGGGCTTCCCGGTCCTGCTTCTCCTCCTGGGCGCGTTACTAACCGGGTGGTGGCTCAAGAACGAGGCCGTCGAGTTAACCGGCGCCGTCATGCTGGTCACGCTGTATTGCGCCGCCGTTCTCTGGAGCGGCCACGCTCGCTTTAGAGCATTGGAGGTTTTCGATGCCGCGGCCCCTGAAATCAGTCTCCCCGCCGGGCTGGAAGCGGCTTTGGCCCGCCCCATGGCCAGGGCTTCTTCGCGCCTCCGCGGCGCCTTCGGCAGCCTGCTCCGGAAGGAGTTCCGTATCCAGCAGGTCAGCTTCCTGCTCGCCGGCGCACTGATTCTGATCGCGGCCGCCGGCTGTTGTGTGATCCCGATCTACCGGGAGCTGGCAGTGGGCATCATCGCCGCTGACTACGGAACCTTCATGCTCGTGCTGCCCCTAGTGGCCGGGGCGATGGCCGTGGCGGAGGAAAGAGGCTGGGGCCTGGCCGAATGGCACCTGACCCTGCCGCCTTCCGCCCGGCAGCAGTGGTCGGCCAAGATGTTGGTCACCCTTCCCACGAGCCTGGGGCTGGGACTGCTGCTCCCCGGCGGCATGTTCCTCGTGATCCGCGCGCTCTTGCACGTCCGTGGGCCCGGCCCGGATTTCCCGCTGGGTTATGGCCTGGCAAGCCTCGCGCTCGGCCAACTGTTGGTGACGAGTCTGGCCATGTATGCGGGTTCCTGCTCCCGGACCACGCTGCGGGCCATCCTGGCGGTGTTTGGCATCCTCATCACCGCCTACCCCGTCGTGTCGCTCGCTGCCATCTGGGGGGCCCGCGGCACAGTACCACCGGCCTTAAGCGCCCTCCTGTTCCGATTCCTTTGCCCTCTGGATGTCCAGGGCATAGCGCTCTTCCTGATGCTATGCCTCGTGCAGTGGCTTGCGTGGTCCAATTTCCGCCGCTCCGGAACGCCGATACGCCGGCTCACCGGCCAATTCTTTGGCCTCCTGCTGGCTGCCGGGCTGGTCTCCGCAGTCATCGCCCACCTCGCGCACCCCATACTTCGCTGAGCCCAAGGCCAGCTCGGCGGCTCTTGGCTATTCGCGTGGCGCCCAGAACTCCCGCACCGCCTCCTCAATCTGCGTGACGTTCCTGACAGTCGCCGTCCGCCACCACGGCGGAAACAGGCGGCGATACCGCGCCTCCTTAAAGCGCGCATCAATCAGCAGCACCTCCCCACGGTCCTGTTCCGAGCGGATGACGCGCCCCGCCGCTTGCAGCACGCGATTCATGCCGGGAAACGTGTAGGCGTAATCAAAGCCCGTGCCGATCTGCTGCTGAAAGTAATCGCGGATGAGGTCGCGTTCGACGCAAAGCTGCGGCAGCCCCACGCCCACAATGGCCGCCCCGATCAGCCGCTCTCCCACGAGGTCGATGCCTTCGCCAAAAATGCCTCCCATCACCGCAAAGCCCACGAGCGTACGCCCATGCTCGACGGCGAACGCGCCCAGAAAGGCGTCGCGCTCGGCCTCGCTCATGCCCGGCCGTTGCACGAGCACCGGCAGCGCCGGCTCGAGCGCGCAGAACCGCTCCTGCACTGCGGCCAGGTACTGGTAGGAGGGCATATACGCCATGTAGTTGCCGGGCCGGCCCCGCACGAATGACCGGATGGCGTCCGCCACCTCAGGCAGGCTCTCCACCCTCGCCTTGAAATGCGTGCGAATACGGTCTTGCACAAGCACAGCCAGGTTCTCCTGCGGGAAAGGTGAAGGCAGTTGCAGAACAGGGTCTTCGGGACTCCCGCCCAGCAGCGAACGGTAATACTCCAGCGGCGTCAACGTGGCCGAGAAGAACACCGCCGACTTCCCGCGGCCCAGCGCCTGCCGCAGCAGGTGGGACGGGTCCATGCAAAACAGCCGCACGCGCGTCGAGCCGCCCGGCTCCACTATCGTAACGTAGCGCTCGTCATACAGGCCCGCCGTGCGCTGGAAGGCGTGCAGGCGGAAGAACAGTTCCAGCAGGGTCTCGCGAAATTCGGCGGGCTGGTTTTGCGCCAGCCAGGCTTCGGCTTCGTCCAGGGCTTCTTCGAGCGGGGCCAACAAGGGCTCCGGCAACTCACGGGTGCAGTGTGCGGCGGGCCGCGCAGGCAGGCCCCCTGCCCTGCTTTGGGCGGGAAAGAGATTCAGCTCGGTGGATGGGTCGCTGGGGTCAGAAGATTCCGGGGACTCCCCCGCCGGGCCGGAGAGCTTCCGTATGGCTGCCGCCAGCCGTGCCAGGGCCTTGGCGCAACGAGGCGCGTGGTCCTTCAGCGCCCGCCTTGCCTCGCGGATATCGCGCGTATCCAGCTCCGCAGAGAACATCTCCCGGGCGCGGTCCACGAGATTGTGCGCCTCGTCTACGAGGAACGCGTAATCGCCAGGCTTGTCGTCAAAGTGGCGCCGCAGATACACCCGGGGATCGAATACGTAATTGTAATCGCACACGATCGCATCCATCCAGGAAGACACGTCCAGGGCGAGTTCAAACGGGCAGACTTCGTGCGCCTGGGCGACTTCCTCCAGCGCCTGGCGGGCGATGTCCTCGCGCGCCAGGGCGTCGCGCATCGCGGGCTTGCGACGGTCGTAGTAGCCGCGGGCCAGCGGACAAGTGGCGGGGTCGCAGGGCTGGCCCGCTTGCACACATACCTTCTCCTTCGCCGTCAGCGTGAGCGTGCGCAGGCGCAAGCCGGCCTGGCGGAGATCGGCAAAAGCCTTGTGCGCCACGGCCCGCCCCACCGTGCGCGCGGTGAGATAGAAGATGCGTTCGAGCTTCCCTTCACCCAACGCCTTCACGGCGGGGTAGAGCACCGAAACCGTCTTGCCGATACCGGTCGGCGCTTCCAAAAACAGCCGCCCGCCGCGGGCAAGAACCCGGTACGCCGCCACCGCCAGTTCGCGCTGGCCCGGACGATATTCGGGGAATGGGAACGCCAGCGCGCGAATCGTGTCGTCCCGGAGCCGGCACCAGCGCAGCCGCTCGCGCGCCCAGTCCAGGTAAATGGCCACCGTGCTCTCGAAGAAGGCGGCCATTTCAGCCGCCGAGGCGCTCTCCCGGAATTCGGTGACCTGGCCTGATTCCAGGTCCAGGTAAACCAACCGCAGCGCCATGCCTTCCAGAGAGTGCTCGCGGGCATAGATATGACCATACAGTCTGGCCTGCGCCCAGTGGAGCGGGTCCGCTTCCGCGACGGGGCCGCGCTGCACCGTCTTGATCTCCTCCAGCAGCACCCCCTCCGCGGTGGTCAGCACGCCGTCAACCCGCCCCTGCACGCGCAGGATAAGCTCGGCGTCTTCCACATCGTAACTGAGCCGGACCTCCTTCTCGTAGCCGGCAGGCCGCGAACGTTGCAGCCGCTGATGCCCCCGCGTGCCCGCCAGCGCCCGGTCGCGCCCGACGAAGTCCCGCTCCCCGCCCAGGTCCCCGCGCCGGAGGGCGAACTCCACCATGTCTCGAACCGAGACAGTAAACACAGGCTTTGCCGCCGCTGCCACCCCCCGAGTCTCAGGGCCAGTCTGCCGCCCCGCAATTGCAAAACTCCCGGCTAACCGCAAAGAGCGCAAAGCCTCACGCGGCGCAGCCTATGGAGGGGCTGGCGGTTAGTGCGGCAACTGCTTAGAATAGCCTTGTGATTGACGCCAGCCCCACGGGCAGCCAGACCCGAGCGCAGCGCGGGTGGCTGCGAGCGGGTGCGCGCGTCATGGGCCTCGCCGCCATTGGCTGCGTGCTGCTGTTATGCGCGGCCTGGGCGGCGGCGGCGCTGTATTTCGACGTGCGCGTGCCCTGGCTGCGGCTTCCGCTGGCCGGCGGCTATTTGGCAGGGTTGTTGGCGCTGTGGATCTTAGCAAGAGGGCGAGGCCTCAAAATCGGTATCACGGCCGGCGCCTTTCTGCTCGTGCTGGCCTGGTGGTTCACCCTCCGGCCATCCAATGACCGGGAGTGGCAGCCGGACGTGGCCGCCCTTGCCTATGCGGACGTGAGAGGAAACAGGGTCACCGTCCATAATGTCCGCAACTGCGACTACCGCACCGAGGCGGACTTCGATGCCCGTTACTATGACCGGACATTCCGCCTCGACCGCCTCCGCAGCGCGGACCTGTTCATGGTTTACTGGGGCTCGCCGCTCATCGCGCATACCATGGTGAGCTTCGGCTTCGACGGCGGCGATTACCTGTGCTTCTCCATTGAGACACGCAAGCAGAAGGGCGAGACCTACTCGGCAGTCCGGGGCCTGTTCCGCCAATATGAGCTGATCTATGTGGCCGCTGACGAGCGGGACATCGTGCGCCTGCGGACCAACTACCGGCAGGGCGAGGAAGTGTACCTGTTCCGGATCAATGGCTCACCCGTCCAGGCGCGCGCCCTCTTCCTCGACTACGTTCGCCGCCTGAACCAACTGCGCAAAAAGCCGGAGTGGTACAACGCCCTCACCGACAATTGCACCACGAGCATCCGCGCCCAGCGGGCAGCCTCGGACCGGGCGCCATGGGATTGGCGCATGCTCGCCAATGGGCACGGCGACCAACTCCTCTACGAGCGCGGACTGATTGCGACCAATCTCCCGCTGGCGGAGCTGAAGGACCGTGCTCATATCAATGCTCGCGCCAGGGCGGCGGAAAGGGACCCGGACTTCTCGCGGCTAATCCGCCAGGGGGTGCCGGGCATCGAACCGTGAAGCCCCTAGCTCACAGTTACTTCTTGCCGCAGGCCGCTGGTAGGGACGCCTCGCCGAGGCGTCCGTTCCATGGCGGCGGCGGACGCCTCGGCGAGGCGTCCCTACCTGCATAGCAAAGTTATGAAACCTAGGATCCTCATCTCTCTGTCGGCTATTGCCATCGTGCTGAGCTTCGCCGGCTGCGTGGCCCCCATCGGCGCCGACCGCGTCACGACCCGCCAGGCCTACCAGCAGGTGGCCGCCAACGCCCTCCGCACCGGCAAGCCAAGCGCCGATACCGTGTCCATCCTCCATCGCTTCGAACTGGATGGGCTCGCCGGCAGCCATCCCGACGAAGCCGTGCGGCGGCTGCACGAAAAGGCGCTCTCCAACGGGCAGCGGGACCTGATGTTCGCCCTCGCCGAGTTGAGCTATGTGGCCGGGGACCAGATTCGCCGCAGCCTGAAACCGTGGGACCAGCGAGACCCGCGCGACTACTACCTCGGCTCGGCGGTTTACGCCTGGCTGTTCCTGTTTGGCGAAGGCAAGGAAGCGCCGCCAGGCCCGTTCGACCGCCGCTTCCGCGATGCCTGTGACTTCTACAACTACAGCCTGGGCTTGGCCTTCACGGACCGGCGCAACACCAATGGCGTGGTCCGATTCGACGCCGGCTTGCGGCGGCTGCCCGTGGGTGAAATCCAGCTCCAGATTGATGCCTCTCGTTTTCCTGCCGCGCTCACCAATTTCGAGCGCATCCTGCTGGCGGACCAGTTCCGCGTGCGCGGGCTGAGCGTGCGCAACCGCCAGCCCGGAGTGGGAGCGCCGCTCATCTGCGCCCGGAAACCCAGCACGGATTTCACCATCTCCGGCAGCGCCCCCGCCACGGCCCTCCTGCGCGGGCCGGCCTCGCTCGCCCAACTGGTTGCGGGGGCGAAGCCCTGCTCGCTGGAACTCTACTTCTCGATGGAGGCCACTGCTGTAACTATCGGCGCGAACTCGGTGCCGCTCGAAACGGACCTGACGACTTTTCGCGCCTACACACTTAACGAGGCCCGTATCTGGAAGCTCGGCAACCTGGCTTTCCTCGCCCCACCTGAGCGCGTCGCCAACCAGTTGATCATGCACCAGCCCTACGACCCGGACCGCATCCCGGTCGTGCTGGTGCACGGCACGTTTTCCAGCCCGGTCACGTGGGCAGAGATGGGCAACACGCTCATCGCCGACCCGGCTATTCGCCGGCGCTACCAGTTCTGGAGCTTCATTTACGGCAGCGGCAATCCGCTGGTCGCCTCGGTAGCCGACTTCCGCAGGGCGCTGCAGACCACGGTGCAGCGGCTCGACCCGCAAGGCACTAACGCCATGCTGCGCCAGATGGTCATCATCGGCCATAGCCAGGGCGGCCTGCTCACCAAGTGCACCGCCGTGGATGCCGGCGACCGGCTCTGGCGCGTCGTGAGCACAAACCGCCTGGAAAACCTGGACCTGCCTGAAGCCGATCGCACCGAGCTGCGCCAGACGCTCTACCTCAAGCCGCTGCCGTTTGTGAAATGCGTCGTGTTCATCGCCACTCCGCACCGTGGCAGCTATCTTTCGGGCAGCCTCGCGCGCCGCCTGGCTCAGAAGTTCGTCGCCTTGCCCCGCGGCGTCGTGACGCGCGGGACGGCCTTGCTCAGGCTCACCCAGGGCTCCCAGGCCGGCGAGTTCCTGCAGGCGCGAATCCCCACCAGCCTGGACGGCATGTCGCCCCGCAACCCCGCGCTCCTGGCCATCGCGGATTTGCCGGTGGCCCCGCCCATCAAGGCACATTCGATCATTCCCGTGCAGGGCAATGGCGATCCCCGCGAGGGCGGACGCGACGGGGTAGTCGCCTACTCGAGTGCCCATGTGGACTACGTCGAGTCGGAACTCGTCGTGCGCAGCTATCACTCCTGCCTCAACCAGCCGGCGGTGATCGAGGAAGTGCGGCGCATCCTTTACGAGCAGCTCTAGCCCTGCCTGAGCCAGAGACGGGAGGGCGCGTCTCCGCGCGCCCTGAATTCGCTCGCTTCCCGGGAAGTTAGGGCTCGCGAGGACAATCGCCCTCCCGTTTGAGCAGTTGCGCCATACGCCCTGAAGCCGGGTCAGGGGGCCGGTTCGTCAGGCTACCCGGTCCGCAAGCTCGCAATAGCCCGTCATATTCCCCTCCTAAACCCCTCGTATTCCCCTCGTATACCCCTCGTATTTGAAATACGAGGGGTATACGAGGGGTATACGAGGGGTTTACTGGGGGTTTACGGGGGGATGTGGCGAGGAGCTGGAGCAGGCCCTGCGCAGCTCGCGGCTGATGTGGGAGCAGGTGGGATGGCTAAGTGCCCTGCTGGCAGGCTCTTGCTGAGCTAAAGCTCGAGGGTCTCGCCCATGCTCGGGAGTGTGGACCGCAGATGAAAGCGTTGCTGGATCTGGGCGGCCAAGGCTTCCCGGGGGCCATTTTCGCCGTGGGTGAGCACCACGCGCGGTTCGCTCGGGGCGATCGCGCTGAACCACTTCAGCAGGTCGGTTTGGCCGGCATGGGCGCTGAAGCCGCTCAGGATGTGCACCTTGGCCTAAACGGCCAGCTTCCTGACAGGGGTGGACCTAATTGCCTTCCATCGAGCCTTCGTAGGCTTCCACTGCCTATTTTGACCAGTGGAGGACATTGCGGATGAGCGACCAGCGCGGTTGCCTTTCCGCCGCGCCACGGCCCAGAATCCAATAGTCGTAAAGGCGCTGCATGGTGCCGTCGTCGCGCTTGAGCTCGATCCAGGCGTTCACGTAGTCGGCCATTTCCTGGTCGCCGCGGGCTACGGCATAGACGAGCGGGATGGAGAGCAATCCGGGCTGCGGGACCACGACGGCGAAGCGCGGGTACATCAGCGTCCAGGCGGAGCCCGCTTCGGCCGTGAACAGCAAGGCGTCGAAGCGCTGCGCAGTGTCCTCGAAGAACTCGCGGGGCGAGGAGACTTCCAACCACTCGACCTGCGGCAGGGCATTGCGGAATTTTGTCGTGTAATACTGGTTGCTCAAGACGGCAACGCGCAGCCCGCTCCGCGCGCGAAGCTCAGCGCGGGAGGTGAATTCCTTGCGGCGGAAGCCCGGGACGATCAGGGCCAACGTCTCCTCCCGGTAGGGCGCGGAGAGGTTCATCTCGGCCGCGCGGTCGGGAGTGAGCGCAATGCCGGACAGGAGAAGGTCGCAGAGCCCCGCGTTGACCTGGTCGGCAACGCGCTCGCGGTCTATGGGCACGAACTCGAGTTCGGTTTTGAGCAGTCGCGCCAGGTCGTGGGCCATCTCAATGTCGAAGCCGACAAGCTGGCCTTGCTCGTTGGTGAACGCGTAGGGCAGCCGGTCTTTCAAGTAGCCGACCCGGACGTAGCCCCGGTCGCGGATCTCCTGGAGACGGGACTTGCCCGGGGTGTGCGGCGGGGGCGTAGGCGGCGACGGATAGATTTTTGCCTGCACGGGCTCGCTCAGCAGGTGCATGCGGCCTACGACTTGTGCCATGGTGTAGGTGTTCTTCACGCAAGCCCCGAAGTAGAGCCGCAAGCCCGCGAGCAGCGCCAGCGTGAGGACGAAAGTCGCAACCACGTAGGAGACCAGCCTGGCCCGGCGGACGGCAGCCACGCCGGTTAGCAACGATACCGCCAGAATGGTGAAGACGAACAGGTTCATGGCGCTCAGCAGCGCCGCAAAGCGTCCGGTCAGCAGGCCGGAGATCAGGTAAAGCTGGAAGAGGTCGCGCGGCAGGCGCAGCATATCGAGCAGGTACGGGACGGCGACGTTGGTGCTGCCAAAGAAGCTGAGCAGGCCGGCGGCCAACAGCTTGGGATAATGGGCGCCGCTGACCGCAGAGCCCGAGAACCAGGCGGCGAAGAACAGGAACACGAGAAGCAGCAGTTTGCCGACGGTGGGGAAGTTGAATGAGACCGGCACAATGACATCCACATACGAGTCGGTCGCATCGCGCTGGAGGTTGCGTGCCCGGAAGAGCTCCCTGGCGCGGCTGTTGAGCACCGGCAGGACAACCAGCAGGTTGCCGGTGACGAAGGCTGTTATTAGCGCATCCCGCGCCAGCAGGCAGGACTCGCGGTAGGTGAACGGGGTAGCCAGGGACACCATACCGGGCAGCACCCAGAAAGCCAGGAAGAGCGCCGCCACGATGTAGGCCACCAGGAACACCTGGAGCCGGCCAAAATCCTGGACGCTCATCGAGCCCGAGGCGGCGGCGACGATAGCAAACAGGCCTATCGGTGTCAGTTTCACGACGAACCCGGTGACCCGACTCAGGGCCTCCGAGGCGGTCGCCAGGCCACGCAGGACAGGCGCCTTTTCTTTGATGCCCATGAGTGCAATGCCGACCAGGATGCTGAATAGAACAACCGCAGGCACGATGTTGTCGGCGAGCGAGCGGATCGGGTTGGAGGGGATGTAAAGGTCGAGCGGATTCTGTTTCTCGGGCTGCTCGACCAGGGACGTGCTGAAGAAGGCTGCGGATTGCCAGTGTGGGAAGGACAACGGGAGGAGGATCACAGCCGCCAGCGCGATCGCCCAGAAGAGCAGCAGCAGGCCGCCGGCCTTGCGCGCCAGTTCTTTGGCCTGGGCGGCAGTCAGGCTGCCGATGCCGAGGATCAGCGAGGCCAGGATGTACGGCATCACGGTCATCTGGAGCAGCTTCACATAGGCCTCTCCGACCAGCATCAGGGGCCGGCAATAGTCGCCGAAGGTTATCCCGCAGGCCAGACCCAGCAGGAGACCCCAGAGAATCCACCGGGAGCCGCCTCGCGACGTTTTAGTGGTGGTCTTGTCGAGAGGCGCGGCCATCGGTCAGGTTTCGCTCGAGTGGATCCCGGCCTCAGTGCCTTGCTGGAAGGCCCGCACCGCGTCCGCTACGGAGTCGAACCGTGTGACGCCGCCGAGCTTTGAGTCGGCCGCCACGCTCCGGAGGCGCTCGCGCACGGAGGAGCGCGCCTCCACGGCTTGGAGCCGAACGCCAGAATCGGTGAGTTCGTCCGCCAGCCCGGAGAGCACCTCGGCGCTTTGCAGGTCCACGTACGGCGCGGCGGAGAGATCGAGGATGAGGAGGCCGGGCTTGGCCGGTTCAGCCTGCACGCGGTCCAGGATGGCGTCGCGGACCTGGTCCACATTGAAGTACACGAGGCCGGTTTCGGGGCGAGCAATGATCACCCCGGGGATCGGTTCATTGTCGGGATGCCGTTGGCGGTCGGAAAAGCGGGTGGTGCCCGGGATGCGCCCCAGGAAGGCAACATGGGGGCGGGAGGCGCGGCGGAGGACCTGGACGATGGAGATGACGGCGCCGATAAGCACACCGTGAAGCAGCCCGGCCGTCAGCACGCCCACCAACGCGGCCAGGGCGATGGCGAGTTCGATCCGATCATAGCGCCAGAGGGCCTTGAGGGTCGAGACCTTGAACAGGCCGGCCACGGCTACCAGGACCACCGCCGCGAGCACGGGCTGAGGGAGGCTTCGCAGGAGATGGGAAAGGAAGAGGATGACCCCGAGGATGATGACCGCGGCCAGGGCGCCGGACAGGGGGGTGCGCGCGCCGCCTTCTTCGTTCACGAGGGATTGGGACATGCCGCCGCTGACGGGGTAGCCGCTGCCCAATCCGGCGGCAAGGTTGGAGGCGGCCAGGGCCAGGAATTCCTGGTTGGCATCGAGCCGCCCGCGGTGCTTGGCTGCAAACGTGCGGCCGATGGCAGCGGTTTCCACGGCTGCCAGGAGGAAGCAGGCAAATGCCAGCGGCAGGAGGTCATTCAGATCGGCCCAGTGGATCGCCGGCAGGCCAAGGGCCGGCAAGCCCTGGGGCACGGCGCCCAGAAGCTTCACCCCACGGGTGTCCAGCGCCAGCGCGGATGACGCGACGATGCCGCCAATCACGACGAAGAGGGCGACCGGCTTGTTGCGGAGAAATACCTTGCCCAGGATGAGCCCGGCGAGTGCAGCGCCGCCAATCGCGAGCGAGGTGGGATTGGTCTCGTTGAGGTGTTTGAGGAAGTACGCGCTGTTGGTCCAAAAGTCTTCGTGGGCGCCCTTGAATCCAAAGAGCTTGGGCAGTTGGGTGCTGGCAAGGAACAACGCGACCCCGCACTTGAACCCCACCATGACGCTTTCCGAGATGAAGCTGACGATTGCCCCGGCCTTCACAAGCCAGGCGATGAAGGCGATCAACGCGACCAGCAGCGCCGCGCCGGCGGCCAGGGCGCTGAAACGCGCCGCATTGCCGCCGGCGATTTCTCCGAGCGATGCGCCGATGAGCAGGGAAATGGCCGACGTGACCGTGATGACCGTGTGGCGCGAGCTGCAGAATAGCCAGAACACGAGGCCCGCGCAGAGGCAGGCGTAGAGGCCTGCCTCCGGCGGCAGATTAGCCAGCGTGGCGTCCCCTAGCCCGGCCGGGAGGAGGTAGGCCGCCAGAGTGATGCCGGCAATGAGATCTCCGCGAAGCCAGCTCCTGTCGTAGGCGCGGAGCCACGCGAGGGCTGGGAGCGGCCACGTCATGGATAGCCGGGCTCGTGTTCGCGCTTCACGGTGAAGTTCATTACGCCGGGATGATAGTCAGCGTCCGCTTCTTTTCCCAGTCAGACGCGCGCGAGAACGGAGCGCAGGCGCGGCCCCGCGCTGGCGGCGGCCGAAGCAACGCAGGGGTCACCTTGTTCACGAAGAGCTGTGTTAACCTGCCTTCATCTCGAACACTTGGGCCTGCCACGCAGGCACGTCCAGGTAAAGGCCCCGGGATTGGAGGTCGCGTCCCTCGCGCTCGTATGCAACATCGCCGAGCAGGTCGCGGAGCCGCCATTGGCCGGCGCCAAGGTCGGCGAACGGCAGCCGGACATAGCACTGGCTCGCATGAGCGGCGTAATTCACCGCCACTAACAGCCGCGCGTCGCCCGAATCCTGCCACGCGTAGGCGATGAATGCGTCGCAGGAGCCGTTGCCTTCCCAGGCAGGAGCACATTCGAGCAATTGCCAGGAACCGCACCGGGCGGCCGGGAGCCGCAGGATCGCGAGCAGCCGGTCGTAGAATTCAGAAATGGGACGATCCACCGTTTCCTCCGGTGCACGGCCCAGGTGCGGTGAGATGCGTTTCTGCCGCCCCTCGAACTGCCCCTGGTGGAAGAAGCGCAAGCCGGGGGCGAGGAACGCAACTACGGCAGCAGCCCGGTGGGTCTCTTTCGGGAAAGTGGCCGCGGCGCGCGGCTCGTCATGGTTCTCCAGGAAGCGGGCCAGCTTGTTCTGGAAATCCAGGCCGGCATAAAGATGCTCGCGCACCGGGCGGGCGTGGCCTTCACGGAGGCGATCGTAGAGGCGCTTGTCGTAGGTGTAGTCGAATCCCTGCTGCTGCAGGGTCCATTCGCGATCCCAGTACACCTCCGCCATGAAGCGGAAGCCCGGCACCTTCTCGCGCACCCGCTGGGTCGCCCTGGGCCAGAACTCCGCCGCGCGAAGGCCCCAGGTCCGCTCGAACACGTCCGGCAGGACCAGCATCGCCATATCACAGCGCACGCCATCGCACTGCCCGGCGATTCTCACCAGCTCGCCGGTCATGGCCTCCTGCGCAGCCGGGTTGCCATAGTTGAGCTGCAAAGTGTCGGGCCAGCCGGGGAAGAACGGGTCCCGCCCATGGGCCAGCAGCAAGTCGCCGCTCCTGCGCTTCACCCACGTGTAGTTCGCGGGAGCGCGGGCCAGGTCTGTTTCGGTGCCGCGGATGTAATACTCGGGGTGGGTCTCAACCCACGGGTGGTCGAGCCCGGTATGGTTGGGAACGAAATCGAGCATGAGCCGCAGGCGGTGCTTGGCCAGACGGCGCCGCAGCCGGGCCAGGGCGGCATCGCCACCCAGGTTCTTGTGCACCGTGTATCCAGTGATGGCGAAACCCGAGCCTGGGATGTCGTCTTCGCTGAGGTCAGGTAGCGTTTCATGAAACTCCTTGCGCCACTCCGGATTGGTCCGCGAGACGCGCTGGCCGGCCTGGCCGGTCTGCCACACGCTCAAAAACCAGACCCAGTCGAAGCCCAGGCCAGCCAGGCGTTTCAGCTCGGCATCCGGGATGTCATCGAGCGTCGCGGGCCGGCCCAGGCGGCGCGCCAGCTCTGTCATCCACACCCGGGTGTTGATCTGGTACAGGGATGGATAGAGAGGTTCGCCCATATCCAGCGCTAGCGTTTCCTGGTTGACGCAACCGGCGAAGCGGCGCGGGCCTGTTTCCGTGGCTCAACCTCCACGACCGCTGCCATCTTGCCCAACTGCAGCACCTGCTCAGCCGTGGTGGTGGCGAACAAATGCATGGCTCGGGCAATCACTCCGGTCCAGCCGGTTTGGTGGCTCGCCCCGAGTCCGGCGCCGTTGTCCCCGTGGAAGTACTCGTAGAACTGGATGCAGTCGCTCCAGTGCGGGTCTTCCTGGAACTTCCGCTCCCCCCCGTTTGCTGGGCGGCGGCCGGTGTTGTCCTTCAAAAAGAGACAGGTCAGACGGCGGGTGATCTCCTCGGCTACCTGGTAGAGGTTCATCTGGCAGCCGGAGCCGGTCGGACATTCAACCGTGAAGGCGTTGCCGTAGAAGGCGTAATATTGGAGCAGGGCGCGAATGATGAGGGCGTTGACGGGCATCCAGATTGGGCCGCGCCAGTTCGAGTTGCCGCCGAACATTCCCGAATCGGACTCCCCGGGCAGATACGGCACCCGGTATTCGTGATCTCCAACACGGAACACATACGGATGGTCGGCATGAGAGCGCGAGAGGGACCTGATGCCGAAGGGACTGAGGAACTCGTTTTCGTCGAGCATCTTGCTCAGGACACGGCGGAGCTTGGCCTCATCCATGATTGCGCCCAGCCGGCGATCGGAGTTGCCGGTTTTCATGGGGTCGTGAATGAAGGTGATCAGCTCGGGGCGTGCCTGCATGAACCCCTGCAAGCGGGCCAGGATATCCGCATTCTTCTTCAGGAACTCGCCATCAAAGACCGCCACGGCACAAAGCGGCAACAGCCCTACCATGGAGCGAACTTTAAGCCGCTGGGCGTGGCCACCCGGCATCTGGAGCACATCGTAGAAGAAGCCATCCTCCTCGTCCCACATCCCGGTATTGCCGCCCGCATGGATGGTGGCCGAGGCGATGGCGACGAAGTGCTGAAAGAACTTGATCGCCATATCGTTGTAGGCCGGGTTGTGGGCGGCCAGCTCGAGGCTGATCTCCAGCATGTTGAGGCTGAACAGGGCCATCCAGGCAGTGCCGTCGGCCTGTTCCAGGTAGCCTCCCGTCGGCAGGGGCGCACTGCGGTCGAAAACCCCGATGTTGTCCAGGCCGAGGAAACCGCCCTCGAAGGCATTCCTGCCCGAGCGGTCCTTGCGGTTCAGCCACCAGGTGAAGTTGAGCAGGAGCTTTTGAAAGCTGCGCTCCAGCCAGGCCAGATCCCCTTTGCCGTTGCGCGCCTTCTCCAGCCGGTAGGTGAATATCGTGGCCCAGGGATGGACAGGAGGGTTGACGTCCCCGAAGTTCCATTCGTAAGCCGGGATCTGGCCGTTGGGGTGGAGGTATGTCTCCCGCAGCATCAGGTCAAGCTGCTGCTTGCCGAAGTCAGCATCCACCAGCGTGAGCGGCAGGACATGGAAAGCCAGGTCCCAGGCTGCATACCACGGGTACTCCCATTTATCAGGCATGGAGATCACGTCGGCGTTATAGAGGTGATGCCAGTGCTCGTTGCGCGGCGCCGCTTTGCGCGTTGGCGAAAAGGGATCGCTCCCCCGCTCTTCCAGCCAGCGGTTTACGTCGAAGTAATAGTATTGCTTGGACCACATCATGCCCGCCAGGGCTTGGCGCATGACGTTGCGCGCGTCGGCATCGAGCGAGGCAGGAATTACCGTGGCGTAGAACTCGTCCGCCTCGCGCTTGCGCGCCTGCACGACCTCATCGAAGCGCTTGCCGAATGCGCCCGTGCGTGGGCCGTTGGGGCGGCCCATTGTTTCAGGCCCCGCGGTCGTCAACCGCAACCGCACTTCCTGGCAGGCGCCCGGGCCGATTGTAAGGCTATAGTGTGCGGCAACCTTGGTGCCAACCTGCTGCGGGTTCACGGCGTCCTGTTGACCCTGGACGACGAAGTTGTTGATGCCGTCCTTGACGTAGGGTGTCCGGTTCGCTCCGTTGAAGAGGCGCTTGAAGTTGGTTTCGTTCTCGGTGAACAGCAGCTCCGGCTGACCCTCACAGTAGAGATGCCTCTCGCCCACGATGGCTTCGTTGGCTCGGACAACCGCCTCCTTACCCTTGATGACCTGTAGCGACGGGCGTGGATTATCGCGGCCCCACGACCACCGGTTCCGGAACCAGAGGGTCGGGAGCACGTGCAGATCGGCAGCGTCGGGGCCACGGTTGTGGACGCTGATTTGGACGAGGATATCCTCAGGACCCTCCTTTGCGTATTCTACCAGCACGTCAAAGTAGCGGTTCTCGTCAAATACACCCGTGTTTAGCAGTTCATACTCAAACTCGTGGCGCCCCCGGCTGCGGTTGCCTTGGACCAATTGGTCATAGGGGTAGGCCGCCTGGGGATACTTATAGAGATATTTCATGTAGGAGTGCGTGGGAGTGCTATCCAGGTAGAAGTAGTACTCCTTCACATCCTCCCCATGGTTGCCTTCGCTGTTGGTCAGTCCGAAGAGCCGCTCTTTCAGGATGGGGTCACGCCCATTCCACAGAGCGAGGGCGAAGCAGAGGCGCTGTCGGTCATCGCTGATGCCGGCCAGCCCATCTTCACCCCAGTGATAGGCGCGGGAACGGGCCTGGTCATGGGTAAAGTAATCCCAGGCATTGCCGTTTTCGCTGTAGTCTTCGCGCACGGTGCCCCACTGGCGCTCGCTGAGGTAGGGCCCCCACCTTTTCCAGGGCGTTGCCGCGTTAGCTGATTCCTGAAGGCGTTGTTGCTCCCTGTTCATGGTGTCCCCCTATTGAGCTACTCAGCGCTGTGCTTGGTGGCCTTTTCGAGTGAGATGGCCAGGGCCTCGGTGTAGGTGATCACGACGGTATCACCGATGCGCGCCTGGGTCAGTCGTGAGGGGTCGGCCACGCGCGCTGTCAGATAGTTGCCCCGCGGGCCCTTTACCGTAACGGTCCGCGTCGGGCGGTCCAAGCCTTCGATGGTGGTCACGACCCTGAACGTTCTCAGGCCGCCGGCGGCCGGCGAGGCGCCGGGAGGCGCCTTACCCTCGGCGCCCAGCACCACGAGCGGATTCTTCTTCTCTTCCGCCGTCGGTTTGCGCAACTCGGCCACGACCGAGATGTAGTAGTCCGCCTGCACCAGGTCGCCGACCTTTACTTCGTCCAGGCGCTTCACCTTCTTGTCCACGACGAAGGTGACCTCGTTGCCGAGCGGCCCTTTCAAGGTGACTTCCCGGTCCTTGAGGTCAATCGCCTCGACCGAGGCAGTGATGCTGACCAGGACCGCCTGTTGCCGCCCTAAGGGTGTGGCCGGGGTGGTGGACTTCTCTTCTGCGTGCAGAGCGATGCACTGGCTCAAAGCCAGCACCACGGAATACAGGAAACAATGTGTTACATGCGTTTTCATACAGGTCTTAGCTTTATGTGTTTTTGGTTAATGGTTAGCGGGAGTAAGGGATCATTCCGGCGACAGCTCCCAACTGGGATCCGGGTCGTAGGTCTTCATCGCCGGCGCAAGCTTCTCGGTCTTGGGGCCCAGGTTCTTCTGGTACACTCGCCCCTGCTGATTCACGATGAAGGTCATGATCCCGGATTCTCCGTATTCTGCCGGCCAGGCTACCAGGGCGAAGCCGCCAATCATATGGCCGTTGATGATGTAGCTGTACTTCCCGCCCGGCGCGTGCTTGCCTTGCCGGGTAAGAATCTTGAAGTAATATCCGTCAAAGGGAATGCGTGTTTGCTCCTGGCCCTTCGCTTGCACGGTGTAACCCTCCTCCCGGGCGTCAGCCACCAGCGGCCCGAGCGGACTGGTAGTGCCATCGAGGTCTTCCGGCCAGTAAAGTCCGTCTTTTGTCCCCGGCGTGCTGGCGAGGTGCTGGGCATACTCGAGCACCTCGTCGCCGTTGCGGTCGAGGCTGGCGTATTCGCGCTGGGCGCCTACGTAGGCTCGCATGACCTGGAGCACCGCCAGCTCGTTCTTCCCGATGCGGCGATTAAGGATTTCCTGCTTGCCGGCCTCAGTGTCAAAGAACCAGCGCCCGTCCTTCTTGACGATGGGAACGGGGAACGGCCAGAGGTTGGTGCCGACCTCCAGCACATAATTGGTCTCCGATTCGCGGACGAGCAGGTTCGTCTGGTTTAGCGCGGCGGTGAAGGCATTGAATTCATTGGTGGCCTGGACCCGATCGGGGTTCTGGATGTCAGCCGCGGCGGGGCCGAAAATGGCACGGAGCTGGGCGCCGCTTTCGGCGCTGGTGGCCTGCACCAGGGCCGCCACCGCCTCTTCAGGCGTCGCAAAGGTTTTGCCAGCTTCAGCCGCGCGGGTCATGACCGGCGCCCAAAGGGCCAGCGCCACTAGAGTGGCGAGCGCTGGGTATGGGGTGAGGGCCAGAAGCGTCGCCTTGTCACGCGTTGCCCACCAACTGTCGCCCCAACGGACGTTCATGCCGGAGCCTTTCATTGAAGTTTTCATATGGCGGAAGAAACCATTACCAAGATCGCACATCAGTCTCATCGCCGGCCTCCTCGTCCTCCGCCACCGCGGCCACCGCCGCGTCCACCGAAGCTCCTGCCGGCGCCGCTGCTGCGGCTGGAGGCCCCGCGATTGCTGGAACTCCGCGCGGAGGAGCCGCTGCTGCCCGCGCCGCTAAAAGCGCTGCGCGAGGAAGATGAACCGGAGCGGCTCTGGAAGTTGCTCGTGGGGGCTGCCGTGGGCCGGCTGCCACCCGGGCTGCCCGCAGAAGGACGCGCGCTGACGTTGCCGGTGGATGGCCGTGCGCCTACGCTCCCCGTGGATGGGCGTGCGCCCACGTTGCCTGTCGAAGGTCGGG
>Ga0335069_10003532_pt1 | contig 23556 bp, 14 predicted proteins | sample Lox_Sample_11_FD_206714 | JGI IMG/M metagenome (GOLD analysis project Ga0335069, IMG submission 206714) | Soil microbial communities from Loxahatchee National Wildlife Refuge, Florida, United States - Lox_Sample_1.1 | ecosystem: Environmental > Terrestrial > Soil > Wetlands | place: USA... | reverse complement strand
GCTGTCCGGAGGAATGAAGCAAAAGCTCGGGCTGTGCTGTTCGTTGATCCACGATCCTGACCTTCTCATCCTCGACGAGCCTACCACCGGCGTCGATCCCTTATCGCGCAGGCAATTCTGGGAGCTGATCGACCGAATCCGGAAACGCAGCCCGGGCATGAGCGTTTTGGTGGCGACCGCGTACATGGAAGAGGCGGAACGTTTCGAATGGCTTGTCGCGATGGATGCGGGAAAGTTGCTCGCGACCGGGACCCCGGACGAGCTGCGTTTGCGAACGAAATCATCGACGCTCGAAGCAGCGTTTGTTGAGTTGCTGCCGCCCGAGCGCCGCGTAGGTCGGCGCGAATTCGTCATTCCGCCGCGCGGCTCGAGCACCGAGATTGCGATTGAAGCCAAAGGGCTTACCAGGCGCTTCGGCGACTTCACCGCTGTTGACCACGTTAGCTTTCATATCGCACGCGGCGAGATCTTCGGTTTCCTGGGCTCCAACGGATGCGGCAAGACCACGACGATGAAAATGCTGACCGGCTTGCTGCCAATCACGGAGGGCGAAGCGCGCCTGTTTGGGTGTGCGCCCAAAGCCGAGGACCTGCAGACGCGCAAACGAGTCGGCTACATGTCGCAGGCCTTCTCTCTCTATAGCGAGTTGACCGTTAGGCAAAATTTGACGTTGCACGCGCGCCTGTTCCATTTACCGCCGGAAACCATCGGCAGCCGCGTAGATGAACTTGCTGCGCAGTTCGGCTTGTCGCCCTATTTCGACGATCTGCCAGAAGGCCTACCGCTCGGAATCCGCCAGCGTCTGCAGCTGGCGGTGGCGGTTATCCATCGGCCCGAAATGCTGATTCTCGACGAACCAACTTCTGGCGTCGATCCGGTCGCGCGCGACGAGTTTTGGCAACTGTTAATCGAGCTTTCGCGCAAACAAGGCGTCACCATCTTCATCTCGACCCACTTTATGAATGAAGCCGAGCGTTGCGACCGCATTTCTCTAATGCACGGGGGAAAAGTGCTTGCACAGGGTACGCCGCAGGAGCTGGTACGGTCCCGTCATGCCAATAGTTTGGAGCAGGCCTTTATTTCTCTGCTTGAGGAAGCGACCGGCGCTGAATCAGGAGCGGGTGAGCCCGAGCAGGAAACGGTCATCAGAGAGCAACTCTCCGCGCCTCAACACGCTCGCAGTAGCTGGTTCAGCCCGACACGCCTGTGGGCGTACGCGAGGCGCGAGACCACGGAAATATTGCGTGATCGGGTGCGACTCGCATTTGCGCTGTTGGCGCCGGCGTTGCTTTTGATCGTTCTCGGCTACGGGATTTCTCTGGACGTCGAACATGTGAGCTACGCGGCGCTCGATCAGGACAACTCCCCTGAGAGTAGAAATTACCTCGAGGAGTTCCGAGGGTCGCGATATTTCGACGAGCACCGTCCGATTCATGATCAGCGCGACGAAGAGCGGCGCTTGCAAAGAGGTGAGATGAAGGTGGCCCTCGAGATCTCCCCGAGGTTCGGGCGCGACCTCAGGTCGGGGCGCCATCCTGAAATCGCAGCGTGGATCGACGCATCCAACTCCTTTTACGCGGATACCCTGCGCGATTACGTCATCGCCGTGAGCCAACTTTATCTCGATGATTTCCGCGCTCACGTCCCGCGGCAGAAAACGCAGCCGGATCCCGCCGATGTCGAGGTGCGGTTTCGCTATAACCAGGACTTCAAAAGTGTTTTTGCCTTGCTCCCGGGCGACCTCATGATTCTTCTCATCTATCTTCCCGCAATGCTCACAGCGCTCGGCGTCGTACGAGAAAAGGAGCTCGGCTCGATAACGAATTTCTACGCGACCCCAACGTCCAGACTTGAATTTCTGTGGGGAAAGCAGGCGCCTTACGTGGTGATCGCGTTGTTTCAGTTCGCGACGCTGGTGGCCCTGGCGGTCTGGCTCTTCGGTGTGCCAATCAAGGGAAGTTTGATCGCTCTTGTGCTGGGCGCGGTTCTGTATGTGACTGCGGCGACCAGCTTCGGGCTACTGATTTCCGTTTTCGTTCGGACCCAGATCGCCGCCATCCTCGGCGCCGGGATTATCGCTAATCTCCCCGCCACGCAGTTCTCGGGTTGGCTTACCCCGGTCTCTTCCCTGGGCTTATCGGGCCGTCTCTTCGGCCGCGCTTTTCCCGCGACTTACTTTCAACAGATAAGTCTGGGCGCTTTTACTAAGGGGCGTGATTTCAGCAGCCTTCTGACTGACTTCGCGGCGCTGGGCTGCTTTATCGCCATCTACCTAATCGTAAGCATGGCGCTGTTAAAGAAGCAGGAGCCGTGAAATGCTAGGCATGCTTGGGAACATCCTTTGGCTCGGCATAAAGGAACTCTTCAGCCTAAGGCGCGATGCTGCCCTCGTCTTCTTGATAGTCTTTTCTATGACTCACTTCGTCTATAGCCCCGCGAAGGACGTCAAGATGGATGTCGAGCATGCCTCAATCGCCGTGGTCGATGAAGATCGCACCGTGCTCTCACAACGCATCCTCGATGCATTCATGCCCCCTCTGTTCGTTAGCGCGGCGCAGATCTCAGTTGAGGCGATCGACGATGCGATGGACAGAGGGCAATACACCTTTGTGATTGATATTCCACCGAACTTCGAGCGTGACCTTAAGCATGGCCGCCGGCCTAACATCCAGGTCAACGTGGACGCAACCGCGATGGCCCATGCGGGTCGCGGGGCCGCATACATACTAGAGATTCTGTCTCAGGAAATCTCGTACGCGATTTATCACACGGAAAGATTGCAGGCGCCGCTATTCAATTTGGTAGTCAGGGGGAAGTTCAACCCCAACTTCACTTTTGCGTGGTTTGTCAGCGTAATGCAGGTCATCAATAGCGTCACCATGCTCGCGCTGTTCCTAGCCGGCGCAGCGGTTATCCGCGAGCGCGAGCACGGTACGCTCGAACATCTTCTGGCGATGCCGTTGCGTCCTTCCGAGATAATGCTGGCGAAGATCTGGGCGAATGCCCTCGTGATCGTAACCGCTAGCGTCTTGTCCTTGATAATTGTCGTAAAGTGGACGCTGGGCGTACCGATTGCCGGCTCGTTGACTCTGTTTGCAGGCGGGGCGGCAGCGTATCTTTTTTCGATAACCTCACTGAGTATCATGATCGCTACGGCCGTCTATTCGATGCCGCAGTTCGGGCTTCTTGTGCTGCCGGTCTTCATCATTCTCTCTCTGCTGTCCGGTAGTACGACGCCGTTGGAGAGCATGCCTGAGAGGTTCCAGCAGATAATGCAATTCTCGCCGTCGACCCACTTTGTCAGCTTCGCCCAAGCGGTACTTTATCGTGGTGCGGGCTTCGACATGGTCTGGAAAGACTGCACTGTGATTGCCGTCCTCGGCTTAGTCTTTTTCGGAGTGGCCTTGATGCGTTTCCGACGAATGCTCGTCCAGGTGCAAACATGACTCCAATTGCCGCTTATTCGCCACAAGGGGTAGCGGTTGCGCTCCCTTTAATAATTGCTCTGGTAATGACCTTGGCTACAGTGTTGATTCATGCCGTTGCCCTGATAGGGATCGTACATTTTATTCGCCATCATCATCGTCTTGGTCACACTGGCGTGCGGTTTTGGAGGGACGTGGCAATCTTCTCTTGCTCGGTGCTGCTCGCAGGGGCTGCCAATTTGATAGAGATATCAATGTGGGCGGTCGTGTTCCTTCTTTGCGGAGAGGTCACCCGAGCTAGCGTCGCGTTTTACAATTCTGCGATGCTCTACACGTCTCTCGGCTTCGGTGACGTAGCGATGTCTTCGTCCTGGAAGCTGTTGGGGCCCTTCGAGACAGCCAATGCGATGCTCGCTTTCGGCGTCTCGACCGCCATAGCCATTTCCGTAATACAATTGATGGTTCGGAAGAGGTTCCAGGATCTTCCTAACTTTTAGGCGCAATGGAGGTTCTCCGCTTTTACAGTTCTCCTGTCGGCGACCTCCAAATTCCGATTACCGCGACATGCCACGGAATTGCTGCGAGTTCCAAGGTTTAAATTGGATAATATATGGCAACATCTGATAGCGCGCCTCTTCCCAACATCATCGCGAAGCTCATAGCGCAGTATGGTTGCGGTCCGGTAAAATTCAGCGGAGCTGACGAGGCCCTGTATGAACGCCACCTCCTTTTCGACAGTGTTACGGACGTAGCGGCTGCCGACGCGCGCGACCGCTTTGAGGCGATCGCTCGATCAGTGCGCGACGTGCTTTCGCAGCGTTGGGTCCAGACCGAACAAACTTACGAGCGCAAGAATCCAAAACGTGTCTACTACCTGTCGATAGAATTTCTTCTCGGTCGCTCACTCGCCAACAACGTTCAGAACCTCCTGCTCGATCCCGTCGCCGAGCAATTGGTCAGAGAGAAAAACCTCGATCGGCTCCATCTCGAGGAGCAGGAACCCGACGCAGGTCTCGGCAATGGAGGTCTGGGCCGTCTCGCCGCATGCTTTCTCGATTCGATGGCGACGATGCAACTGCCAGCAATGGGCTATGGGCTGCGCTACGAATACGGGATGTTCAAGCAATCAATCCGCGATGGCTGGCAGCAAGAGCGTCCCGACAATTGGCTACGTCGCCCGGATCCATGGGAGGTAGCTCGTCCCCATGAGACTGTCGAATTGCAGCTCAACTGCTCCTTTGAAGTGCGCGGGGGAGCGCTTCAGCCAATTGAGAATCGTCCATCGACCCTGATCGGGATCCCCTTCGATCGTCCCATCGTCGGTTACGGCGGCAATACTATAAATACGCTTCGGCTGTGGTCCGCTGCTGCTCCGGATGAATTCAACTTTCAGGAATTCAGCCAGGGCGATTTCGTCTCTGCCGTGGCGGAGAGGCTGGGAGCGGAATCACTGACCCGAGTGTTGTATCCGGACGACTCCACCAGCATGGGGCAGGGGTTGCGTTTTGTGCAGGAGTATTTTTTGGTCGCCTGCGCACTCGCCGATATTGTGCGACGGTTTCGTCGCGACAATTCCGATTGGCGCATGCTCCCCGAGAAAGTCGCTATACAGCTCAACGACACGCACCCGGCGATGGCGGTGCCGGAACTGATGCGGATTCTGCTCGACCGAGCGAAGCTGGGTTGGGACGAAGCTTGGGATCTTACGGTAAGAACACTCGCTTACACCAATCATACACTACTGCCCGAAGCGCTGGAAAAGTGGCCCGTTGAGTGGTTTCGTCTGCTCATACCGCGCAACCTGGATATCATATTCGAAATCAATCGACGGCTGCTTGATGAGGTTAGGGCTCGCATTCACGGCGACGACGGCTGCGTCTCAAGGATCAGCCTGATCGGGGAAGGCCCAGACAAGCACGTACGGATGGCGAATTTGGCAATCGTCGGATCGCACAGCACCAACGGCGTAGCCGAGATTCACTCGCACTTGCTCCGCACGACGACGGTTAAAGACCTGGCTGAACTCTTTCCCGAACGCTTCAACAACAAGACCAACGGCGTCACGCCTCGACGCTGGTTGCTGCTGGCGAACCCGCCGCTGGCCCGCACAATTACTGACGCCATCGGCGAGGAGTGGATCAGCGATCTGAGTCACCTGAGCAGACTTAAGCCGCTTGCCGAGGACAAGGCCTTTCGCGACACCTTTCGTGAAGCCACTCGCGAGACGAAAGTTCGCTTTGTTGACTGGCTCAAATCGCGGCTCGGGGTACGGGTCGATCCCGATTCAATTTTCGATAGCCAGGTGAAGCGCATCCACGAATACAAACGACAACTGCTTAACGCGCTTCGCATCGTGGTGCTCTACAACCGACTGCGGGAGAATCCCGACGCGCAGATACAACCGCGGACATTTTTCTTCGCGGGGAAGGCGGCGCCAGCCTACCAACTCGCCAAACTCATCATAAAGTTCATAAACAGCCTCGCCGATACGATCGACAACGATCCTGCGATACGAGGTCGAATCAAGGTACTGTTTGTGCCCGAGTACGACGTGTCGCTGGCAGAACGCCTGATTCCCGCCAGTGACATTTCCAATCAGATTTCAACCGCCGGCTACGAAGCCAGCGGCACCAGCAACATGAAGTTCATGATGAACGGCGCTCTGACTATCGGCACACGCGACGGAGCGACTATCGAGATGGCTCAGGAGGCGGGCGAGGAAAACTTCTTCTTGTTCGGGCTCACGGCCCAGCAGGTAAATGATAGCCGAGGCTGGTACAACCCGCATTGGCACTATGACAAGGAACCCGAGACGCGTGCTGCATTGGATCTTATCTTTTCGAATCATTTCAGCCGTAACGAGCACGGTGTCTTCGAGCCATTGCGGGAAAGCCTTCTCACCCGCGGCGACTATTATATGCATTTGGCGGATCTTAGATCGTACCTGGACGCCGACCGGAGACTGATAGACCAAAACGCGGACCCTGAAGAATGGGCACGTAAGGCAATTCTGAACGTAGCCGGTTCCGGAAAGTTCTCCAGCGACAGAACCATTGCAGAGTATGCAAAGGAAATCTGGGCCGTCGAGCGTTGTCCCATAACGTAATGTAATTAGACGACCTCATTTGATGAGAAACGAAATTCATGTTGGATGCGCTCGTAAGGAAGGCCGCAAGGTGTTTTGGGACTCGGGATCCAGATGTCGAAATGTGGGATTTAACGACTCTCCGTCAGAAGGCCGTGTACTTCTCACGTACTCGGAATTCGCGTAATCCGCGATTTTGGCGTATCTGGAGCAAGAAATTCTTGAATATTTGCGTATTTGCGTCGGTTCGTGAAATACGACTCCCTCCCCCCTCCGCCGCAGTACCGCGCTCGAGTCTCGCAACTGTCGTGCAATCAAATGGAGACTTATTAGATCGCTTCGATTCTGACCTCGCCTGTCAGAAGGAGCGCCGGCCGATACTCTAGCTTTGCGATTCCTTCTCAAGTGCTATTGCGATCACGTTTGTTAGCGAGATCACAATCTCGTCACCAACCTTCACCCTAGCCAGGATGTCAGGGTTGGCTACATTAACGGTCTCGACTGTGCCGTCCGGGCCTTTCAGTTCGACGGTGTTCTTCACCGTATCGATCGCTGTAATCGTCGCGACCATCTGTATCTGGTTTCCGTAGGCTGCTCCTGGCGTTTGCCCGGGTGCTGCGCTGACCAGCCCCTCTTGCAGCGATGCGGAGGGAATTATCTCGCCAGGCTGTTTCTTGCGAAGCGTGACGATTTCGTAGAATCGCGCGACGAACGGTTCACCCGCCTTCGCGGCTGCCAGGTTGTAAGGGTTGTATACGTGCAAAGATATAGGTTTGCCTTTTGGACCCTGCAGTGTGACGAGCTGATTTTGTTTGTCGACCGAGACAATGGTTCCATGCACGGTGACGAGCGTCTCCGATCCGATGCCCGCTAGATGCTCGCCGTTCGAGAAAACGAATGGCTGGGCGGCGATGGTCATCGTGGGTTGCGCCGCGGGTGGCGGAGGAGGCGTTGTCGTCGAGCAACCCGAAATCAGAACAAATAAGCTACCCGCAATTATCGACAGAACAGAGCCGACGTTTCGGCCCCGTCGTGCCCGTATGATCGTGAACATCATCGGCGCCTCGCGAATTCGTTTGAAGAAGACATTTCCCGAATGGTCGCGCTCTGTCAACCGAGACTGCAATGGCTTGCTCGAGCAACGATTGCGTCAGCTTGCGCTTTTGCGTTTGCTGCAGGAAATGCGACGTTCGTCCAATATCTTGAAGAAATCCGAAATGCTAAGGATTAGGACGCTTTAACCGCGTCGATAGCGCGAACCCGAGAGCGGATCTCGACTAGTTGTACGAATCTCGAACGGGGGGTCGAAGGTATTGTTCCATGGAAAGGCGAGATAATCCGGAAACCAAAAGATTGCGGGAGGCTCGCGAAGCAAAAACTCCGTGGCGCAAATGGGGCCCATACCTCTCCGAAAGGCAATGGGGCACCGTGCGCGAGGACTATAGCTCCGATGGCAACGCCTGGAACTACTTCACTCACGATCAGGCACGCTCCCGCGCTTACCGCTGGGGCGAAGACGGGTTGGCCGGCTTTTCCGACGATCATCAATTGCTTTGTTTCGCGGTGGCTCTGTGGAACGGCAAAGATCCGATTATCAAGGAGCGCTTGTTCGGTCTAAGTAATAGCGAAGGAAACCATGGCGAAGATGTAAAGGAATACTACTTCTATCTCGATTCGACGCCTACCCACTCTTATATGAAGTACCTCTACAAGTATCCGCAGGGCGCCTATCCCTACGCGGATCTTGTCCAGACAAATCGACGACGCTCCAGACGTGAGCTCGAATATGAGCTGATCGATACCGGGGTTTTCAACGAGAACCGGTATTTCGACGTCTTTGTCGAATATGCAAAGGAATCGCCTGAAGAAATCCTGATCCGAATATCAGTGTACAACCGCGGCCCGGACGACGCTGTTCTTCACCTGCTTCCGACGCTGTGGTTTCGCAATACGTGGGCCTGGCGGTCAGGCACGCTTAAGCCGTCATTGCGGCAGGTCGACGGTCCGGCCGAGGCGAAAACCATAGCGGCGTACCACGCCGAGCTTGGAACTCGCTGGCTATATAGCGAAGGCGATCCGCAGGCCCTCTTCACTGAGAATGAAACCAATCAATGGCGCATCTTCGGAAAGCTCAATCCGACTCCCTACTTAAAGGACGGCATCAACGATTACATCGTGACGGGCCGAAGCGAAGCCGTCAGTCCCGAACACTCGGGCACCAAAGCCGCCTTATATCATCGATTGGTTGTAGCATCCGGGCAGTCTGTGACTGTGCGGTTGCGGCTGTCCCGAATCGAACCTCAAACCACGAATGCTCCATTCGCGGATTTCGATCGGATCCTCGACTTGCGTCGCGCCGAGGCCAATGAGTTCTACGCGAGCGTAATCCCGCCGTCGCTGAATGCTGATTCGACGAACGTGATGCGCCAGGCACTGGCCGGAATGTTATGGTCGAAGCAATTCTACCTTTACGATGTCGATCGATGGCTTGAGGAGCGCGGCGTCGATCCGCTCCGTAACGAACCGCGAAGCGCACCGCGCAACTATCACTGGCATCATATGTACAACGGCGACGTCATCTCGATGCCGGATAAATGGGAATATCCATGGTACGCGGCGTGGGATCTCGCCTTTCACTGCCTGGCCTTGACGCTGGTGGACGTCGACTTCGGCAAGCAGCAGTTGGAGCTGGTGCTTCGCGAAAGGTATCTCCATCCGAACGGGCAGATACCTGCCTACGAATGGAACTTCAGCGATGTCAACCCCCCTGTACATGCCTGGGCTACTCAATTCGTCTACAACCTCGAGAAAATTCAGACCGGGCGTGGAGACATACGATGGTTGAAAAGCTGTTTTCAGAAGCTGCTTCTGAATTTCACCTGGTGGGTGAACCGCAAGGATCGCACAGGCCGCAATGTGTTCGAGGGCGGCTTTTTGGGTCTCGACAACATAGGGGTCTTTGATCGGAGCGCGCCTTTGCCCACAGGCGGATACCTGGAGCAGGCTGACGGAACAGCATGGATGGCGCTTTACGCCGACAACATGCTGGAAATCGTCATAGAGCTTGCCATGAACGACGACAGCTACGAAGACATGGTGCTCAAGTTCCTCCAGCACGACACTTTGATCACATCGTCGCTGGTGCAGTTGGGCCAAGGCGTGGGTATGTGGGACGAAGAAGATGGCTTCTTCTACGATGTCCTGCGAACGGGAGATAGCGCCGAGCGACTCAAAGTGCGCTCGATGGTTGGTCTGCTGCCGCTATGCGCGGCGACCGTTTTCGAGCCCGACGTTTTCGAGAAGTTCCCTCAACTGCTTCACCGTTTTCAACGCTTTCTCGATGTCCGCCCCGAATTGCGTGCAGCCAGCCATGATCCGACCAAGCTTGGCGTGAACGGCAGGCGGCTGTTTGCGGTTCTCGACGAGCAAAAGCTTCGCCGAGTACTGGCGAAAATGCTCGATGAAGCCGAGTTCCTCAGCCTGTACGGTCTCAGATCCGTTTCGCGCTATCACGAACGCCATCCGTATGTTTTCCGCGTAGGAAATGAGGAGTACCGCGTAGGCTATCTGCCCGCCGAATCGGACACTGGGATGTTCGGCGGAAATTCCAACTGGCGCGGGCCTATCTGGATGCCGGTAAATGCGCTCGTTATCCGCGCCATGCTTAACTATTACAGCTACTACGGGAACAGTTTCACAATCGAATGCCCGACTGGTTCAGGACGGCAGATGAACCTTTATCAGATTGCCCAGGAACTCTCGCAACGGTTGGCGGGGATTTTTCTGCGCGATAAGAACGGCAAGCGTCCCGTCTATGGCGGTACGAGCAAGTTCCAGGATGATCCGTGCTGGCGCGATTTGATTCTGTTCTATGAGTATTTTCACGGCAATAACGGTGCCGGATTGGGAGCCAGTCATCAAACCGGATGGACAGGTGTTGTCGCACGGGCGATGCATCTGTTCGCGACGAGTACGGCCGAGCAATATCTGCAGTTGGGCAAGATTGCTGGCGGCATTGAGGTGGAACCTTCGATCGACGGTGCGATATCTGATTGATGGTTTCACTCTCGATGGAAAGCGCCGTAACCGTCCGGCAACGCCACTTCATCAGACTTGGCCGGTAATAGAATGTCACCGCCGTCATTCGAATCTTTAGCGGCGCAGCGTTACGTGAGCCTGATTACGTTTCGCCGAAACGGAGATGGAGTGCCGACGCCTGTCTGGATAGCGGGAGTCGACTCGAGGCTTTATGTTGTGACCAACGGCACTTCGGCCAAGATGAAACGTATCAAGGCAAATGCTCGCGTGCGGCTTGCCCCCTGCGATGTGCGCGGCAATGTGTCCGGTGAATGGATTGAGGCGCGCGCCAAACGCGTCGCAGATGCCCGGACAATGGATCGGGCGCTGGACGCGCTCAATCGCAAGTATGGCTGGCAGATGGCGATGCTGAGATTCTTTTCGCGCCTCTCCGGTCGTGCGAAAGACCGCGCCTTCATTGAGATTACGCTGTAGAAACCAAGCCCATCCAAACAGATTTTGACCCTGCAAAGAAACCCGTAGCGTCCGTAGACGCGTACTATGCACCGACATCGCAAAATCGACTCCTTTGCACCCGCACCCCCTAGATTCGCTCAAGTGGGAAGTGTATAAGACTAAGTGAAATGCTCGGTTGTCTTTCCTCATGTAAATCCGGGAATTCGCCCGGCTTGCCTGTACGATAAGCTCCCGACAATAGACACGGAGGGCACGCATGCCCAGTAAGTTGTATGTAGGCAATCTGGCCTACGCAGTGAATAACGGAGACCTCGAAGAGCTGTTCGCTCAGGCCGGTCAGGTGCAAAGCGCTACTGTCATTACCGACAAGTTTTCGGGGCAGTCCAAGGGATTCGGATTCGTCGAAATGTCGACCGCGGAAGAGGCGGCAAAGGCAATCCAGATGCTCAACGATACGCAGCTGAAAGGCCGCAATATCAAGGTCAACGAGGCAAAGCCTCGTGAACCCGGCTTCGGCGGCGGCGGTGGAAATCGTCGCGGTGGTGGCGGCGGAGGAGAGCGTCGCGGCGGTGGCGGAGGACGCGATCGCTGGTAAAGCTGCTGATTGAAGCGGGCGGGTAGCAATACCCGCCCGTTTTGTGTTTGGGATAAAAAAGAGCGGCGCGATTTCTCGCGCCGCGCCCGTTCTTTTTGGTTTGCGATCGGCCGCTCAGGCCGCTTCGGCATGAATGCCGTTGAGCTTCTTGAGCTCGGGCATAACTTCCTTCGCGAACAGCTTGAGGCTCGCTTCGGCATCTTCGTACGGCAGTCCGGCGTAGCTGAACACTCCCGTGAAATGATTCGCGTTCACGCGCTTGCGAATTTCATCGATCTTGTTGAAACACATCTCGGGCGTCCCCCACACCTGGAGGCTCAGGAAATATTCGATTGAGGCGTCTTTCCCGGTGCCCTTGAGATTCTTCGCCATCTGCTCGTAGTACTCGTAGCCTTTCGCCTTGCCGAAATGGTCGGACGCCATTTCGTAATGGCGCAGCGCGGTCTGCCAGTACCCGCCGATGTACTTCACGGCCATGTCGCGGGCGCGATCTGCGCTCTTGTCGCAGAAAGTCCAGCCAGCAGCGATCGTCGGTAGCGGCTCTCCGCCGTTTACCTGCTTGTAGATCTGGCGATATTCGCCGAGCTCTTGGGCGACGGCTTCCCACGGCTTTTGCGGGATAATCAGAATCCCGATGCCGAGCTTTGCCATTATGCGCGACGACTCGGGCGACACCGCCGCCGCGTACGTACGCCCCTTGAACGATTTGAACGGCCTGGGACGGATATCGCGCCGCGGCTGCTTGAGATACTTGCCGTCGAACTCGCAATAGCCTTTCTCCAGACCTTCGATGATCATCTCGGCATATTCGATAAATCGCTCGCGCGACTCGCCGAGTGGAACGCGGAATCCTTCGAACTCAATGCGCGCCAGCCCGCGTCCCAGACCGAGAAGCATCCGCCCGTTCGACTGATGATCGACGACGGAAACCTGCTCGGCCACGCGAATCGGATCGTGCCACGGCAGCACTACGACCATCGAACCGAGCTGGATGTTCCTGGTACGCCCTGCGTAGTACGACAGGAACTGCAGAACGTCGGGGCACATCGTGTAGTCGTCGAAATGATGTTCGACGCTCCAGATCGAATCGAAGCCCAGCGGCTCGTACAAATCGCCGATCTTCAGCTCGCGCTGATAGACTTCGTAGTCCGAACGCTCGTTGAACGGATTTTGGAAAATTACCGCGCCGCCTACCTTCATCGATGGATCTCCTGGCCCAGCATCCCGGCTTGGGCTGGTTTGGGGTCTATTTCGGTCACTACAGCGTGGCGACGCCGGTTGTCAAACGGACGGGTCTAGCCGCCGAGGGGCGATATAATGCATACTTTTGCCGCCGGAGAAATCGAAGGTGGCTATAGATTTTCGCACCGATCCGTCTCGCTATCGGCATTGGCGGCTTCACTTCGAAGGGCCGATCGCGACGCTCACGATGGATGTCGACGAAGCGGGTGCGATCGTTCCCGGCTACGACCTTAAGCTGAATTCGTACGACCTCGGCGTCGATATCGAGTTGAACGACGCCGTCCAGCGAATCCGTTTCGAGCATCCCGAGGTGCGTGCGGTCGTGATCAGGTCGGGCAAGGAACGGGTGTTTTCGGCGGGCGCGAATATCAGGATGCTCGCCCAGTCGAGCCATCCGTTCAAAGTGAATTTCTGCAAGTTCACCAACGAGACGCGATGCGCAATCGAGGATGCGAGCGCACATTCGGGTCAGAAATACGTGACCGCGATTGCTGGCTCGTGCGCGGGCGGCGGCTACGAAATCGCGCTCGCGACCGATTACATCGTGATGGCCGACGACGGGAACACGAGCGTCTCGCTGCCCGAAGTTCCGTTGCTGGCCGTTCTGCCCGGTACCGGAGGGCTGACGCGACTCGTCGACAAGCGTCGCGTGCGCAGTGATCGCGCGGACTTCTTTTGCGCGACGGAAGAAGGCATCAAAGGCAGGCGCGCGACGGATTGGGGTCTGGTGGACGAGGTGGTCGCTCGCACACAAGTGATGCATACGGCGTATGCTAGCGCCGCTGAACTCGCCTCGCGCTCGGATCGTCCGGAAAATGCGAAGGGGATCGTATTGCGTCCGCTTGACCGCGCGATCGACGGCGACCGGATTTCCTATCGAAACTTGAACGTCGCCATCGACCGACAGCGGAGCTGCGCCAATATCAGTGTGAAGGGACCGGAAGGACGTGCACCCGCGCGCTTCGACGAGGCGCTCGCGCTCGGACCGGATTTCTGGCCGCTCGCATTCGCACGCGAGCTTGAGGACGCCATACTGCATCTGCGCTTCAACGAAGATGCGATCGGAACGTGGATTTTCAGTTCTGAAGGCGACGCTGCCGATGTCAAATCTCACGATGATTTCCTGATCAAGCATCGAGACGACTGGTTCATCCGCGAGGTCACCCTGTATCTCAAACGCACGCTCAAGCGGATCGACGTGAGCGCGCGATCGATTTTCGCGCTGATCGAACCCGGATCGTGCTTCTCGGGCACGCTGCTCGAACTGGCGCTGGCCGCCGACCGGACCTACATGCTGCGCGGGATGCGCGAGGGCGACGAATCGACGCCGGCGCGAATCTCGCTCGGCGCGATGAACTTTGGGCCGCTGCCGAAATGCAACGGGCTTGCGCGCATCGAAACGCGTTTTCTCGGCGACTCCGAGCGACTCGCCAGACTGCGCGCCCATCTCGACCGCGATTTCGACGCCGAACAGGCCGAGGCCCTCGGTCTGGTGACGTTCGCGCCCGATGAAATCGATTGGAAGGACGAGGTGCGCGTAGCGATCGAGGAGCGCGCGGCGTTTTCTCCCGACGCCCTGACCGGGATGGAAGCGTCGCTGCGATTCGCGGGACCGGAAACGATGGAATCGAAAATCTTCGCGCGGCTTGCGGCGTGGCAGAACTGGATTTTTCAGCGTCCGAACGCGATCGGCGAAAAAGGTGCGCTCAAGGTCTACGGCAGCGGCAAGCGTCCCGAATTTGATCCGAGGAGAGCCTGATGGCGATCGACTATTCCGAGCGTATTCCGAACAATGTGAACCTCTCCGAGGACCGTCGCCTCCAGCGCGCTCTCGAGGCGTGGCAACCTGGTTATCTCAATTGGTGGTCCGAGATGGGTCCGGAGGGATTCCAAGCTTCGGAGGTCTACCTGCGGACTGCGACGTCGGTCGATGCGAAAGGCTGGGCGACCTTCGGATACGTCAAGATGCCGGAATATCGATGGGGCATCTTTCTCGCGCCTGAAGACGCCGAACGCCGCATCGGTTTTGGCGAGCGCGCCGCCGATCCTGTGTGGCGCGAAGTTCCTGGTGAGCATCGCGGTACGTTGCGCCGCCTTATCGTGACGCAGGGCGATACCGAGCCCGCATCCGTCGAACAGCAGCGCCATCTCGGAAAGACGGCGCCGTCTCTCTATGACCTGCGCAACTTGTTTCAGGTGAACGTCGAAGAAGGTCGTCATCTGTGGGCGATGGTTTATCTGCTCCACGCGCATTTCGGACGCGACGGACGCGAGGAAGCGGAGGCTCTTCTGACGCGACGTTCAGGGAGCCCGGACAATCCGCGCATCCTGGGTGCGTTCAACGAGCGCACACCCGACTGGCTGTCGTTCTTCATGTTCACTTACTTCACCGATCGTGACGGGAAGTATCAGCTCGCGAGCCTCGCCGAATCTGGATTCGATCCGCTCGCGCGCACTTGCAGATTCATGCTGACCGAGGAAGCACATCATATGTTTGTCGGTGAAACCGGCGTCGCGCGCGTGATCGAGCGCACCTGCGAGCTGATGAAGCGCCATGACACCGATCGTGTGCTCGAGTTCGGCGGAATCGATCTCGACATCATCCAGCGCTACATCAATTTCCATTACTCGGTGTCGCTGGATCTTTTCGGCGGTGAGTTCTCGACCAACGCCGCTAACTATTACACGGCCGGCCTCAAGGGACGCTTTCGCGAGGCTGATCTTAAGGACGACCATCGCCTAGCGGATACGCGCTATCGCGTTACAAAACTCGAGGACGGTCGAATCGTCGAAACCGAGCATTCCGCCCTCCTTGCGCTCAACGAAGGTCTCCGCGACGCCTACATAGCGGATTCAGCGCGCGGTCTCGCGCGATGGAACAAGGTCATCAAAGACCGTGGAATCGATCGCGAACTGACGCTACCTCATCGCGGATTCCATCGTGCGATCGGGCAGTTCAACGGCGCAAGCGTTACTCCGGAAGGCGCCGTGATTTCGGCCGACGAATGGGGGCGTCGCAAGGCCGAGTGGCTGCCGAGCGAGAAGGATTTACATGCCGTCGGTTCGCTGATGACCGGAGATACGCGGCCCGGAAAATTCGCCTCATGGGTGGCGCCGCCAGCGCGGGGGATTAATGGGCAGAGCGTCGATTTCGAGTACGTCCGGCATCTCCCGTCCTGGCGGGATTACGCACCGAGAGACCTATAAAACAGCGGACCCCAGGGATAGGGCGCGCCTCTTTTCACAATTCTCTGCCCGGATCATAATTGGTCGCCTCAACAGCTATGGGTGCGCTCGGCGACGAACTGAATCTTTTCTTCATTCGAACCGACGCCTGGCAGGTAGCGATCCTGCTCGGCGTCGCGATGCTTGTCGTCTGGGGTCTCGGTCTCGCGCTGGGTGGCAGGCTCAGAGCGCACGGCGTCGAAAACGCCAGTTCCCCTACCGAGCAGGCCAGCCTTGCGCTATTGGGGCTGCTGCTCGCGTTCACTTTCGGAATGTCGATAAGCAAGCACGATACGCGGCGTGAGGCTGCAGTTCATGACAGCAACTCGATCGGCGACTTCTACACCTGCGTGAGGCTGCTCAAGGAACCCGCCAGGGGAAGGCTTTCCGATAAAGTACGCGAATACACAGCTCTTCGCCTCTCGCTAACCCGGCCGATCCGCACAGAGACTGAAATGCAGCAAGGCCTTTCCAAAGTGGAAGCCCTTCAATCCGATATGACCGACCTGGTTTCACAGGCAATCAACGAAGGCACGCCGATTGCCGTTCCCCTTACGCAAACCTTGAATGGGCTGACGAGCAGTCACGCGTCGCGTGTCGCGGCGGTTCGCGATCGGCTTCCCGCGTCGATCGTTATTCTTTTGTTTATCGCCGCTTTGGCCTGCGCGTTCCTGCTCGGACGCGAACAGAGTATCGAGGGTCATATCGAAGTCAGCGCAACGCTCGCCCTGATTGCGATAGTAGCGGCGGCGGTTTGGGTGACGCTCGATCTCAACCAGCCCTACCGCGGGATGATTCGCGTCAGCGAGGAGCCGATGCAGCGTCTGTACGCCTCGATGGGCCCGGCGCCTTCTGCGGCTCCCTCGCCGTCTCACTGAAGCGACAGGTCGACGCGTGTCGTTTTGCCCTTGTCGGTAATCCCGCTCGCGTCGAGCTTCGGCGCGGTTACCAGTATCCGGCTCTTGTCCATTTTCGTGGACAGATAGGAAAGGACCGCATCGACCCGCGCATTCGCCAGCCCCTTGAGGTCCTCGTCATTTGCGCTCGCGTGCTCGAGCATCAGCTTGCGCACCTCGTCAGGCTCGAGCGATTTCGTCAGGCCGATCGCGTTTTTTGGCTTGTCGAACTTCGCTGCTTTGTAGGCGCGCCAGAGATATTTGTTGTACTCGTCGGGCATCACTACCACCTTGTCGGCGTCAGCGCCTTTTGCGCCGATATCTTCGATCTTCTGCTCGCGAACCGCATCGTCGACTTTGGCATGGCGCAGAGCTTCGCGATCCACGGAGGGATCAACGCGCCCCGAGAGTCCGAGCTTCAACTGCGGTTTCGCGTCGAGCCCTTTGGCGATTTCTTCGAGACGCTTGCGGCTGGCATCGTCGAGCCGCGACCGCCCCGGCGCAAATTCGATATACGACGGCTGGTCAGCGCCGCCCCCGCCCGCAATCGATGCAAGCAGAGTGAAAGGCGAGAGAGCAGCCTTGGTTATGATGTTGAGAAGGGCGTGCCAGAGAACGCTTCCGATACTGAACTGCGGATTGTTAAGCGAGCCGGAGATGGGAACGTTCAGATCGATTTCGCCCTTCGGATTCTTGAGAATCGCGACTGCGAGCGCGACCGGCAGACTCGTCGCGGTCGGAGACTCGATACGCGGGCCGAAGGTTAGCTGATCGATGAAGATATGATTGGTAGCCGTCAGGTTTTGCTGATCGAGAAGATATTTGACGTCGACGCTGAGAGTTCCTTTGGTAATCGGATAACCGGTGTACCTGGTCGAATAGGGTGTCAGCGGCTGCAGTTCGATATCGCTCGCCTTCGCTGCAATGTCTACATACGCAGTCGGCGCAAGCGGATTCACTTTGCCGCTGATTTCGACGGGCGCGTTTCCGTTGACCTTTCCGGAAACGGCAACATCGGCGGGTTGCGTGGTCGTAGTGCCTATCTGACCGACCTTGCCTTCGAGATCGGTCAGATCCGCTTCGTAGTTCGGCTTGATGAAATCGTCGGTATAGACGACGTGCCCGCCGTTGAATGTGATACCGCCGACATCGATGTCAGCAGGAGGCGAGGCTCCCTGCTCGGGCGCGGACGGCGTTGGCGAGGCGGCGGGCGCCGCGGGAGTTGGCGACGGAGTAGGCGCGGCAGGTTGCTCGTTTGCTTCCGATTTCTCGCGGGTAAGCGATACCGCCGCTTCCTGTGGAGATCGCGCTACGTCGCTCAAGTTAAGCTTGCCATCGCTATTCAGGATGACGCGTGCGTAGAACTCTGAAAGTCCGACGCTCTCAACATGCGCCTTCATGGGGCCTTTGCCGGTCGCGAAATCGATTCCGCCGACTTTGAACGTATTCCATCGTACGAAGGGTTCGTTGGTCAGCCGATCGTCCATGACGACGCTCCCGAGCATCGCGTCGCCGCGATATCCGATGCTCATCGCGCCGCGCGTCTGGGCGATGGCGAGCGTTCCGAGGTTACTGAACAAGGCCTTCATGATTGACGCGTTCAAACTCTGCGCGAGATACGGATTTGCGATCGCAAGATCGATACGTTTGGTTTCAACGCGCAGGTCGGCTTTGAGCGGCGCGACCGCGACGTTCCCTTTCGTCGCAAAACTTCCGAATCGACCGATCTTTCCGTCAATATCGATCGAGAACGGTTTCGCGAAATCGCTGGTGATGTTTTTGACGCCTACCTTTAGCGGCGCAACCGTCAGCTTCACCGGCTCTTTCGTCGTGTCGTCCTGAACGGACACCTGCGTCTTGTCCAAGAGGACGGAAGCAACGCGATACTGCCACGACGGCGATTTCTCAGGCGGCGCTTTAGGAGCGGCCTTCGAACGTGCAGCGCGGCGCGGCCTGCGCGGTTCACGCGCAGGAGGGCGTTTCGGCGGCTCCTGACGAATCAGTGAAAGCAGATTGATTGCGCCCGAGCGCGAACGATGAATTGCAAGCTGGATCGCATCAGCGCGCACCTCTTCGACGACTGCCTGCTGCGAAGCGAGGTCAACCTGCGCGACTGAGATTGTCAGATTGTTAAGTGCGAGCGGTTTTTCGTTGCTGGACGATCGCACATCGAGTTTGTCGAGCGAAATCTTGGCCGGCTCGACATGCACATTGAAGTTCGGACCGAAATTGGTTCGCGCCCTGACGCTCAGGCCAAACTTGCCGGATGCGATCGTGCCGGCGAACGTCGGTTGGCTGAGCCCCTGCAGCGCGGGGAGATCGACCTGATCGATCGCAAGTTCCGAATCGACCTGTCGATGCGGATAGTCGAGCGACCCCTTGATACCGATCGATCCGCCACCACCAAGGGTCGCGCCAAAATCGAAAGGCGACGCTCCCTGTCCATTCAACGCGAAGTTGTTCAGGCTCGCGTGAATCGCCTTGACATCGAGCTCTACTGGCTGCGGAGGTATCCGATCCGCAACCTCGACGGAGGAATCGATCATCTTGAAGGTCGCGAGCGAGAAATCGAGGGGCGGCTTTTCCGCAGCAGGTTGGGCGGGCGCGGCTGTGGGCGCTGCCGACGGAGTGGAGGTCGGAGACACAACTTCGGCTTGTGTGCTGGAAGCCGGAGGACTCGCGCCTGTGATCGGTGTGATGTTCGTCGTCCCGTCGGCGTTGAGCGTCAGATGTGCGTCGAGCCCTTCGATGCTCACTGACTCGATGTGGGCAGCTTCGTGTAGCGGCTGAATATCAGGAAAACGCACGGCAAGATGCCGCAGTCCGAGAAGCGGTGCATTGTCCTTGTCGCGCAGGTCGATCCCGTCGAGCGCCACTTCGCCATTCAGTCGAACTTGCGGACCGGCCGCATCGTTCACGAAATGAAGTTCGATTTGCGACGAAAACGTACCCGCTGGTAATCCAATCGGAATCGATTTCGGGATGTATCCCGCATACTTGGGAAGATCGAATTTGTGAATGTTTATATCGAGCACCGATTCCGGAGGCGTCGCGAACGGCTTCGCCCTGCCCATGATTGCGAACGGGCTTCCATCGACGACCATCTTGAGAAGCGGCTGCACGTACACGTCGATCGCCGAGGGCAGGTTGGCGATAAACGGGACGCCAAGCTCGACGTGCTCGACGTCATGAGAAGATCCCGCCAATTTGTCATCAAAGTGGATCTCTCCCTGATGAAGCTCGATGTTGGAAACTGAGAAGCGCTGCGGCTTCGCTCCGGGTTTGGGCGGCTCGGGCGGAGTCTTGCTTTGCGTCAGGTCCGAGAAATTGAGACTGCCATCCGGATTTCGGACTATGTGAACGACAGGCGCCGTGATGGCGAGACTATGAACGACCGGCGCGAGACGCCATAGCGAATTCCACGAGACCTTCACGTGGATATGGCCCACATCGACGAATTTGTCGTTGCTATCGCGGCCGCCGATATGAAGACGATCGATTTCCAGTCTGAGTCGGTACGGGTTGAAAACGATCCTGCCCACATCAACCGGGCGCGACATGGCCGTCGCCACCTGCCCTTTCAGGATGTGCCGGAGCAGGACAGGGACACCGAACCACCCGGCGAGCCCATAGACAATCAGAACCGCTGCCACGACCCAGGCGGCAATGCGAGCCTTGCGCGACTGAACGAATCGGTCCGAGTACGCCTTCCAACCCTTGAGGTAGTTCATCGGTGATCCTGCCCGGTTCAAGACGAATGAGGCCGCCGGAAACTCTCCCTGTCGCCAATCCGCAATCGGATACAAACAGCGGATCAAGTAGAGAGTTCAGGTCTTCACATTACCATCCACAGACGCTTCTAGTGTATTTCGGCGCACTTTGATCTAACAAAGCGCGAGGTGTACAAGTTTCGAGAGGTCTTTTCCGGTCCGCCAGGGGAGGAAATCATGATCAGGCTGCGCATGCTTGGCGCATTTGCGCTCTCGATCGGCATTGCTTTGTTTACCGCTGCAAACGTTCGGGCAGGTTCCACGATAACAATAGATCCGCCGTCTCCGACCACGACTCAGCTTTTCTCGTCGAGCTACTACGATGTCGCCACGCACTATTTCCCAAGTGCGAGCGGATACGGCGGCCCGGGATTCTCCGGCGGCAGCGGGGACGAACTGCTGCGGATCGTAAATCCTACTGCTCGGTTCGGGACGTTGTGCGGTATGATTTACGTGTTCGACGACATCGAGGAACTACAGGCCTGCTGTGCATGCCCTGTGACGCCCAATGAATTGGTTACGCTTTCGGTTTTGAACAATTTGACATCCAACTTTGCCGTTCGCGGATCCAATCGGATGGCGGGTGTAGTGGCGCTATTGAGCACAATACCTCAGCCAATCTTGGACAAAACGCAGCCGTTGCCACCAGGGGCGGTCGCGGATCCGGTTCTTGGAATCGAGTGCGACCCGGCATGCGGTGCGCTTGCCGGTGGCGCCCCTTGCAGGGCCGTGGACGACGGCGCCGCCGGAGCGAGCACGCTACGCGCGACCCTTTCCCATCCTGAGTCGATGGCGCCAGTATCGCCGCCCTTCCAATTCATTAGCAGCACTTCGATTGAGGAGTTTCAGCCGGACGCGCTGGATAGTAACGGCACCGATGTCGTACCGCTGATCGAAGGATGCGGTCTGATTCAAGCAAATTTCAGCGGCGCTGGAATCTGTTCCTGTCCGAACTCGGGAATCTGATTTCACCAAGTTTCGGCGAGACCCGGTTGAGCGTCGCGTTCAACCGGGTTTCCTTTTTTCCGAAAGGCCCGACGTGATTTCCCGCCACCCCGCGAGAAATTTGGCGTCGTCGCGCGCCAGCTTGATGAGCGCGTAACGCCCGTCGAAATCGAATCTCTCCCACGCGGTCGCATCGAGGTGATGCTTCCCGATTAATTCGATGATCTTCGCAGGAAGCGGTGCAGCAGCGGGATCGGCCAGAGCGCGGTTCGGAGCCATCGACTCTGGTGGACGGCCGCAAGCGCGCGACACCATCTCACCGAGGATCGCGGCGAACACCGACGTTTCCTCATCGGTGGCGATCGGCAGATGGCATAGCGCGCGACGCTCCGCGATCGTCAGCGCTTTCCACTCTTCCAGATGAAGCTTGACCCCCGACGCGTCGAGCTTGCGCCGCACCGTTATCGGAATCAGTTCCAGATCGTCGGTCAGGTCGGTTTCGAAATCAAAATGACGGAACACGCCGCAACTCCGTTGTATATCGGCCTCATTTTCTTCCTCTTGAGGACTTCAAAAAAGATGCCCCGTCTTGGAGCGAATGGCGTCTGATGCATCCGTTTGCTACACGCAAAGCGCCGGTTTCAAGAGATTATAGCCGCCGGCTTCGGGCACAAGAGATGCTCTGGCGAACTGCGCTAACTCTCTTACAAAGGCGAAACTGATGGATACCTATCGCGAATTGGATCTTAATTTTCCAAAGGATTTCGAATCGGTCCGGGAAAGCGCTCACAAATTTGCCAAAGAGGTGATGCGGCCGGCCTCGATCGCAATCGACAAAATCGCCGACCCGTCCGACGCTATCGCGAAGGGTTCCTTGCTTCGCAAGGTTCTAAAGGAGGCCTACAAGCTCGGGTATCACGTCAGCGGGATTCCGGTGGAGATGGGCGGGCTTGGGCTGACTGGTCTCGCCAACCATGCGTTCCATGAAGAGCTCGCCTGGGGAGCGGTCGACATAGCGCTTTCACTGGGATGTAGCACCTTCCCGTCCTTGCTTGCAGGGCTCGGAAACAGTCCCGAACTTTACGAGACGTTCATCAAGCCGTTCGTCGAAGACAAGGAAGCTGACTTTATCGGGTGCTGGGCGATAACCGAGCCGAATCATGGATCGGACTGGGTGGCAGTAGGAACGCCGGGCTATCGCGATCCCAAAGTGACGGCGCAGGTCGGCGCGCGACGTGACGGCGACTCCTACGTCATCAACGGTCAGAAATCATCGTGGGTTTCCAATGGGACGATCGCGACCCATGCCGCGCTTTACGTTTCGATCGAATCAGAACGGGGACATGGTATGGCGGGAGGAGGAGTTGCGGTCGTTCCACTCAATTTTCCCGGAGTATCCAAAGGCAAGCCGCTTAACAAACTCGGCCAGCGGGGGCTGAACCAGGGCGAGATATTCTTTGACAACGTCCGTATCCCGCGCTCGTTTATGGTTATGTCGGGCGACGGCTTCGAAGACCATCTCAAGGGCATCCTGACGATGGCGAACACGGGGATGTCCAACGCGTTCACCGGACTGGCGCGTGCCGCATACGAAGAAGCGCTCGCCTATTCGATGGAGCGCGTGCAGGGCGGCAAGCGCATCTGCGAGCATCAGCTCATCCAGAAGCGACTGTTCGAGATGTTCACCAAGGTCGAGGCGTCCCGCGCCATTTCGCGAGCAGTGGCTCTGTATAACGGGGGCAGCGGCACGCCTTCGCTCGAGCACGCGATCGTGGCGAAAACCTTCTGCACCCAGGCTTCATTCGAGGTTGCGAGCGATGCGCTCCAAGTCTTCGGCGGGTATGGACTCAGCCGCGAATATCCGATCGAGAAGATGTTC